>PDWJ01000109.1_pt1 | contig 159902 bp, 165 predicted proteins | sample 1430881 | NCBI WGS metagenome assembly PDWJ01 (sample SAMN01162460, study PRJNA174530) | Oral metagenome, whole genome shotgun sequencing project. | biome: Marine environment; feature: Marine mammal; material: Swab sample of the gingival sulcus; isolation source: swab sample of gingival sulcus...
TGGCAAATATAACACCTTTTTACAACACCAACCAAAAATTATTCGCACTTTTTACCTAACAAAACCATAACTCGCTGATTGTAAATTGAAAAAAAATTATGGAAACCAATTCAATTAGGCTAATTATATAAAAACCACCATAATTTCACACTATAAACAAAAGCCTAATCTTGAGAAAATAAGCTTATATTAAAGTTGTTTATAATTTCCCAACTTCAATTTTTCCTTTATTATTAGACTTTATGTATTCTTTTGCTTCAACATTTAGACAAGTTAACCATTTCCCTCCATAGGCATATGTGTCGATACAAATTGTGTGACCAAAATTTGCAATTTTCCCATTCTTTCTAGAAGTATGTCCACAAATTACAGTTTTTTCATTACAATATAACTTAGGCACTTCATATTTTTTCCAAAATAAATGATATTTATTCTGTTCTTTTAGTGATTTCCCAAATTCAAGTCCAGCGTGAACAAAAACAAAATTGTTTATCTCAAAATAAGATTCACAAGATGCTATGAATTGCCAATGTGATTCATCAATTTTATTTACCCAATTAGACTCATCACCAATCTTATAAGAGTCTAAAGTTTGTGAGCCACCAAAATATAACCACTCAATTAATCTTTCATTAGATAGTCTTGCTGTTAACATCATTATTTCGTGATTACCTAAAATAAATTTAAAGTTATAATTTTCTTTATTTTTTATTAGCCAATCAATAACCCCTTTACTATTAGGACCTCTATCTATATAATCTCCGAGGAAAACAACTGTATCATCTTTCTGTATTAAGTTCTGTTTAAAAATAGTTTTTAAAGCGTTTAAGCATCCGTGTATATCCCCAATTGCGTATATTGACATATTTGGTTTTCTATTTTGTTATTTTAAAATTACCTTTCAATTTTGTTTCAAAATTTTTGTTCATTAAAACAAAGGTAACCAAAATTTCTATTGCATTTTTCTGTTAACAACAAAAAACCTCCGTTTCAATAAAGAAACGAAGGTTTAGGTTTATATCAATCGTGTAAATTATCACACTTTGATTTCTACATCTACACCACTTGGAAGCTCTAACTTCATTAAAGCATCTACCGTTTTAGAAGAAGAAGAGTAGATATCCATCAATCTCTTGTGAGCTGATAATTGGAACTGCTCTCTTGACTTCTTGTTAACGTGTGGTGACCTCAATACAGTAAAGATTCTTTTGTGAGTTGGTAAAGGAATTGGTCCATTTACCACCGCTCCAGTAGATTTTACTGTTTTTACGATTTTCTCAGCAGACTTATCTACTAAATTGTAATCGTAAGATTTTAATTTTATTCTGATTCTTTGTGACATTTCAATTTAATTTAAAGATTAACCTCTTGCTTCTTCAATTACTGCTTCTGCAATATTTTGAGGAGCGGCTTCATATTTTTCAAACTCCATAGATGAGTTCGCTCTACCAGAAGACAATGTTCTTAATGAAGTTACATAACCGAACATTTCTGATAATGGAACAAATGCTTTGATAACTTTCGCATTGTTTCTATCGTCCATTCCGTTTACTGTACCTCTTCTTCTGTTCAAATCTCCTACGATGTCTCCCATATATTCTTCTGGAGTTACCACCTCCAATTTCATAATAGGCTCCATGATTACCGCTTTAGCAGCTTTACCTACAGCTTTAAATCCTAATTTAGCAGCCAATTCGAAAGATAACTGGTCAGAATCCACCGCGTGGAAAGAACCATCTTTCAAAGTAACCTTCATAGCGTCTACTTCAAATCCTGCTAATGGACCATTCTTCATTGCTTCTTTGAATCCTTTCTCTACTGAAGGGATAAATTCTTTTGGAATGTTACCACCTTTAATCAAGTTAATAAATTCAAGACCTTCTTTACCTTCGTCTGCTGGTCCAATTTCGAATACGATGTCGGCAAACTTACCTCTACCTCCAGATTGCTTTTTATAAGTTTCTCTGTGGTTAGCTACTACTGTTAATGCTTCTTTGTACTCTACTTGTGGTTGACCTTGGTTAACCTCTACTTTAAATTCTCTCTTCAATCTATCTACGATGATGTCCAAGTGAAGCTCTCCCATTCCTGAAATTACTGTTTGACCAGAAGCCTCATCAGTTTTTACTTGGAATGTTGGATCTTCTTCTGCTAATTTAGCCAAAGCATTTCCTAATTTATCTTGGTCAGCTTTTGTTTTTGGCTCAACTGCGATACCAATTACTGGATCTGGGAAAATCATAGATTCTAAAACGATAGGATTTTTCTCATCAGAAAGTGTATCCCCTGTTTTAATATCTTTAAATCCTACTGCTGCACCAATATCTCCTGCCTCGATTAACTCTACTGCATTTTGCTTATTAGCGTGCATCTGATAGATTCTTGAAATTCTTTCTTTGTTTCCAGAACGAGTGTTCAAGATATAAGAACCTGCATCTAACTTACCAGAGTAAGCTCTAAAGAATGCTAATCTTCCTACGAAAGGATCGGTAGCAATTTTAAACGCTAATGCAGAGAAAGGCTCATTAACATCAGGTTTTCTCGTAATAGGTTCTTCTGTATCTGGACAAGTACCTGTGATATCATCTTTATCTAATGGAGAAGGCAAGTACCTACATACTGCATCTAACATAAACTGTACTCCTTTGTTTTTAAACGCAGAACCACAAGTCATTGGAATGATAGATAAATCGATAGTTGCTTTTCTCAATGCTTCGTTGATTTCTTCTTCTGTAATAGAATCTGCATCTTCGAAGAATTTCTCTAAAAGATTTTCATCGTATTCCGCTACTGCTTCCACAAGATTTTGTCTGTACTTCATTACATCATCTTTCATATCTTCTGGGATATCAACGATGTCAAATGTAGCACCTTGTGTTTCATCGTGCCATACAATAGCTCTGTTTTTGATTAAGTCAACTACTCCTTTGAAATCTTCTTCTGCACCAATTGGAAGTACGATAGGCACTGCATTAGAACCTAACATTTCTTTTACTTGGTTACAAACATTCAAGAAGTCAGCTCCTTGTCTATCCATTTTGTTTACGAATCCCATTCTCGCCACCTTATAGTTGTCTGCCAACCTCCAGTTTGTTTCAGATTGTGGCTCTACACCATCTACTGCTGAGAATAAGAATACTAAACCATCTAATACTCTTAAAGAACGGTTTACCTCTACGGTAAAGTCAACGTGTCCCGGTGTATCGATGATATTGAAGTGATACTCTTTAGAACCTGCTACTGGCTTCCCTTCGTGTCTTGGGAATACCCAGTTACAAGTAGTTGCAGCAGAAGTAATGGTAATACCTCTTTCTGCTTCTTGTTCCATCCAATCCATTGTCGCAGCACCTTCGTGAACCTCACCAATTTTGTGAGTCATTCCTGTGTAGAACAATATTCTTTCTGTTGTAGTGGTTTTCCCTGCATCAATGTGAGCAGCGATACCAATATTTCTTGTAAATTTAAGATCTCTTGCCATAATGGATTAAAATTTAAAGTGAGAGAATGCTTTATTAGCTTCTGCCATCTTATGAGTATCTGTTTTCTTTTTAAAGGCTGCACCTTCTTCTTTAGAAGCTGCGATGATTTCTGCTGCTAATTTAGACGCCATTGTTTTATCGTTTCTTAATTTAGCATACTTGATTAACCATTTCATTGCGATAGAGATTTTTCTATCCGCTCTGATAGGTGTTGGAATTTGGAAGTTAGCTCCTCCAATTCTTCTTGAACGAACTTCTACATGAGGCATTACATTTGTAAGTCCATCTTTCCAAATTTCCAAAGCAGTTTTTTCTGCGTCTTCTTTCTTTGCGTCTACAATGTCTAATGCATCGTAAAAAATTCTAAATGCGATGGATTTTTTACCGTCTAACATTAAATTGTTCACAAATCTCGTTACCAACTGATCATTAAATTTTGGATCTGGTAACAATAGTCTTTTTTTAACTTTTGTCTTTCTCATTTTCTTCTAAAATTTAATGATTACTTTTTGTCTTTAGGTCTTTTAGCTCCGTACTTCGATCTTCTCTGAAGTCTTCCACTAACACCAGCGGTGTCTAAAGCTCCTCTTACAATGTGATAACGAACTCCCGGTAGGTCTTTCACCCTTCCGCCTCTTACCAATACTATCGAGTGCTCTTGAAGATTATGTCCTTCCCCCGGAATGTAGGCATTGACTTCTTTACCATTAGAAAGTCTTACTCTGGCTACTTTTCTAAGTGCAGAGTTTGGTTTCTTAGGTGTGGTAGTATATACTCTTGTACATACTCCTCGTCTTTGTGGACAAGAATCAAGGGCAGCCGATTTGCTCTTCTTGGCAAGCGTGGCTCTTCCTTTTCTTACTAATTGTTGAATAGTAGGCATTTAATTGCTTTTTATTTTACGGACTAAATGAAAACTAAAATTAACCCTTTAATCCATTTCATTCTCTATGCATCTAATACACTTCTAAATAGGGCTTCCCATTTTTCACCAATCACACTCATTTCGTAGGTTTTTGATTTTTCAATGATTTTTTGCTGTATTTCTTTTCGTAAACGATTGTTGGTCATTAGATTTCGTAACTTCTGTTCATATTCTGCCCTATCAAAAGCCGTTACCAAAACACCATTCTCACCCGATGGAGAAAGCATCTCCTCGACACCAGCCGAGCAATTGAAAGCAATAGGAACAACTCCCGCTTGTTGCGCTTCAGTGATTACCAAAGGGGTACCTTCAAACTGAGAACTCATACACAAAATACTCGCTTCATTATAATATTGATAAGGTGTAGTTGTCGCCCCTAAAAATTGAATTCGCTCCAGTTGATATTTTTTAGCTAATAACTCTAAATTTTGTCGCTCTTCTCCGTCTCCCACCAATAAAAACTCCCAATCTGGAAAATCTTGATAAATATTTTTCCAAATCTCTACCAATCGATCCACCCTCTTATCTCCATAAGACATCCTTCCTAAGTATAAAATTTGTTTTTTCTTTTCCATTGAATACGGGATAGGTGCAGGAAGCACTCCATTAGGAATGGTTACAATTTTATCAGCTGAACCTAAGCGTTCTGATAACAATCGATTGTACGCTTCACATAAAACCGTAATGGCATCGTAATACTGATGAATATCTTTATATTTTTGAAAAATAAACCGCTTCCCTTGTTTTAAAAAAAGTGGAATTTTAAAATATTTATATTTCCATCGACGAAAAAACGATTTGCTGTTTTCCACCTTTCTCTCTAATCGTTGTAATTCGTTTTTTTCCTCCCAAAAAGGCACTCCGTGATGAGCGTAGATATGTTTACAACAGGTATTTTTAATGATATTCGTTCTGTTTATTTTCAGATGTCCTCCAACATGAATCAAAACATCCAATTCCAAGGCATTAACCTGAGCGATTAATGTATTTTCTGACTTTATTTTGAAAAAATCATCTTTATTCACCTTAATAAAAGTAAAGTTAGCTTTATCCTTATCAGATAAAGAATCCTTATTAAATTCATGAGCAAAAATATAAAGTTGATATCCTTTAGATGCTAAATAGCCTCCAATATCAGAAGTTACTTTTTCGGCTCCACCAAGTGGATAATGCTCATGTACAAAACCAATCTTCAACATTTTTTCATAATTTTAATGAGAGACAAATCTACTAAAAAATAACATATAAGCATTTACATATCCAAAATCTCCTTTTCCAAACCTCCTTTTCCATTTCACCACCCAACATAACTGGTATAAATTCATTATATTTGTAAATTCAATACTTTAGTTTATGATAAATGTAACGCAATCATTTATACCTCCAATAGAAGAATATACCAAAATTCTACAAAGAGCCTACGACAAAAAATGGCTTACCAACCGTGGAGAATTGGTTAAAGACTTAGAGGGCAAACTCAAAGAATACTTAGGTGTTCAGCATCTAACACTCACTACCAATGGCACTTTGCCTATTCAAATTGCCATCAAAGCATTTGAACTTTCAGGAGAAATTATCACTACGCCTTTTTCGTATGTGGCAACCACTTCCTCTATTGTTTGGGAACAATGCCAACCGATTTTCGTGGACATAGAACCTGATCACCTGACAATCGATCCAAAAAAAATTGAAGAAAAAATCACCGAAAAAACGACTGCCATTTTAGCTACTCATGTTTTTGGAAACCCTTGTGATGTGGAAGCCATCGAAAAAATCGCTAAAAAACACAACCTGAAAATTATTTATGATGCGGCTCATTGTTTTGGGGTTAACTATAAAGGAAAAAGCATTTTTAATTACGGTGATGTGAGCACTTGTTCATTTCATGCTACAAAAATTTTCCATACAGGAGAAGGAGGTTGTTTTATTACCAATGACGATAAAATTCAGCCCAAACTATATTACCACCATAATTTTGGACACAAAAACGCAACTGAATTTCGTGGATTAGGAACCAATGCCAAAATGAGCGAATTACAAGCTGCCATGGGATTAGCGGTTTTTAATCATTTGGAAGAAATTTTCAGTGGAAGGAAAAGAGTGGTAGAAACTTACCTTGATTTATTAAAGGACACCGATTTACAATTTTTAAAAATCAGAGAACACACGGATTGGAACTACCATTATTTCCCTGTAATTTTCAAAAGTGAAGAAGAATTATTGCAGGTAACTAAAGCCATGAACGAACAAAATATCATCCCACGAAGGTATTTTTATCCAAGTTTAAACACTTTACATTATATTGATTATCAAGAATGTAAAATAAGCGAAGACATTAGTCCTCGTATTTTATGCCTACCTTTGTATCCAAGTTTAGAAAAAGAGAATATCGAACGGATTACGGAGATTATAAAAAGTACAATCAATTATCAGCATTCATTATGATAGAAATCCAAAAACCTAAAAACAGAAGTAAATTAAGACAATTTTTTGGAAAGGAATATTTTATTCTTAAAAGAAAATGGGATTGGTATTTTGGAAATAAAAAATGGGCAAGCTCCACAAAAGAAGACACTTTCAAACATTCAATTTTCAAACATCGCTCTATGATTTTGCGCCCACTGAAAGATGTTGATATGTATTTACAGGAAAATAAACGAACGAATTTAAAACTTGCCATTGCTCACCTCAATCATATAGTTATTTATCCCAACGAAACATTTTCAATTTGGAAATTGGTTGGAAGACCCACGGCAAGAAAAGGCTATTTGGAAGGCTTAGTTTTAAACCAAGGAAAAATAGGAAAAGATATCGGAGGAGGCTTGTGTCAGTTAGGAAATTTACTTTTTTGGATTTTTGCTCATTCTCCCCTATCTATAAAGGAAAGATACCGACACGGATTTGATGTATTCCCTGATGTCAATAGAAAAATTCCTTTTGGTGCAGGAGCAACACTATCCTATAATTATATTGATTTACAAGTGAAAAACGAAACAGATAAAGCTTTCCAAATCGCTTTATGGTTAGATGATACACACCTTAATGGAGAACTTTTCTGTGAACAGAAAATCCCTGAAAAATATCGTATCGAAGAACGGAATCACATTATGAAACAACAATTCTGGGGTGGGTATTCAAGACATAATCAGATTTTCAAAATAGAGGAAAGAGAGCAAGACATTAAAGAAACTCTTCTAGTAGAGAATCACGCCATTATGATGTATAATCCTTTTTTAAAAGAATAATCAACCATAAATACTTATCACTTTTTTCTTCTTTTTCTTTTTAGGTGGGATAAATCGGTCAGGATTATTTTTACAATCTTTATGATAAATTTCTTGGTATTTTTTCAACTCCTCCGTTTCTACGATGTCGCCTGTTTTTTTATTAAAAGTAATGCGGTAGTTTCGTTTTTCAATCGGACAATCCTTAGAAGTAAGCTTTGCCATTTCTACATAATAATATTGGTCATCTTCTCTGTAATTTCCTGCCAAATGCAGAAATTCTGTATCGATAAAAAATCCTGAGGCAACCGCTTTCAAAATCAATTCCTCAACATTATTTGGCTTACCAATAAAAGTCCCCAAACCTTCTAAACTATTAATATACTGAATATTACCTTTATCCAAATAAACAATATAATAAAAATCATCATCTTGTAAATTGAGCCGAATACCTTTGTTTTGATGTTCAAAATTTTGAATATCACCAATATTCTTTATGATTTTATCCTTGCCTTCTTGATTTTTTACCAACATCCACTGCTGAACATTCGGTTCGAGATTCATGATAATATGATCCAAATTTCCCATCAGTTTTTTGTCCTGACTAAAACTCAGACCAAATAAAAAACTCAATACAAATACAACTATTTTTTTCATCTTTTTAATTTCAACTAATCACCTGATAGACTAACAATCAAATAATATACCAGTTTAATAATCTAACCATTTAACAGCTTACCACCTTAACAATTCAATTAAAGCGTTTTCAAATCAAATAAATATTGCTTAATCAATTGGTCATTTTTTTTAGGGCAAATCAATAAAGCATCTTCGGTGTCGACAATAATATAATCCTGAAGTCCATCCACCACGAGGGTTTTATTTTTGTCTTTCAGCCGAATAACATTGCCTTTTGCGTTATAAGCAAGCACTTTTTTAGACGAAATCGTGTTATTATTATCATCTTTCTCGGCATTTTCGTACACGGAAGTCCAAGTTCCCAAATCACTCCATCCCAAATCCGCAGGGATTACAAAAACATTTTCTGCCTTTTCTAAAATCCCATTATCAATAGAAACCGCCTCTACTTTAGGATAAATCATTTCTATACAATCGTGTTCGTTTTGAGCATTAAATAAACAAACATTAAAATGTTCATTCATATCTGGCAAATGTTTTTCAAATGCCCTCTGAATAGCCTCTACACTCCAAATGAAAATCCCTGCGTTCCAAAGAAAATCGCCACTTTCCAAAAAAGTTTTTGCCATTTCTAAATTCGGTTTTTCCGTAAATGTTTTCACAGGCTCAACATCCGCATTTTCATTTTTTACATACTGAATATAACCATAACCCGTATCTGGACGAGTCGGCTGTATGCCTAGTGTAATCAGTTTATCTCCCTCACTTGCCACATCGAAACCTTTCTTTACCACTTCCAAGAAAGTCTTCTCTTTCAAAATAAGATGATCCGCAGGTAAAACAATCATATTCGCCTTCGGATTGATTTTACTGATTTTATTCGCCATATAAATATTACAAGCCGAAGTATTTTTCATGACAGGTTCTCCAACAATATTCTCGGTCGGAATTTCAGGCAACTGCTCATTACAAAGTTCGGCATATCGTTTATTGGTAATCACAAAAATATTTTCTTTCGGTACAATCTGACTAATCCTATCAAAAGTCTGCTGTATCATGGTTCGTCCCGTACCTAAAATATCTTGAAATTGTTTAGGGAAATCTTCTGTACTCATTGGCCAAAAACGGCTTCCGATTCCCCCCGCCATAATGACGCAATAGTTATTTTTCTGCATAGTTTATTCTATTTTTTGCACCTCTGCCAATGGACTAATCCTATATTTCCGTCCACTTTCTAATGATTGACAAAGATAGTTTTTTTTCAGTTTTCTCTCAAGAACATAACGCTCGTTACGGAAAATAAATTGTTCCCCCATCGTAATATCTTCCAAAAAAAGTCCTACTCCTCTATGGTTGAAATATTTAACCAAATCTGTACTCGCCATAAAATTAGCTTTTGGCGATTTTGAAAAATGATAGATTAAAGGTTGTAAATCTGCCTTGTACACCGATAAACTCTCTAAAAGTAAAACCCTAAAATGATGCTTCCATTCTTTTCCATGAGGTTTTATGCTCCTACCAAAATGCTCAAAAGCCAAAAGATGAGCAATTTCGTGAGTGAAAACAAAGAAAAATAATTCGGGCTCCAAGGTAACATTAATCGTTATCTGATGTCCTCCATTGGGCATTTTCCGATAATCTCCCAATTTACTCTTCCTATCCCTCGTAATGATAATATGCACAGGAAAGCCTTTCAACCATTTTTCAATAAATGGCATAGCATTGGGTGGTAAATATTTTTGTAAAGCTTGTAGAAGCATTTTTATTAATGAAGACAAATATACTTTTTCTTTTTAAATTGAAAGTCAAAATCTTTAAGTATTTTTGCGGATAATTTTTAAGCGAATTAATGACAAATCAAGACTATCAAAAAGCCGTTGAATGGCTCTTCGTTCAAGCTCCTAATTATCAAAAACAAGGAGCAAAAGCCTATAAACCTGGTTTAGACAATATCCGAAAGCTCTGTGCCTTTTTTGGAAATCCACAAGAGCAAATCAAAACCATTCATATTGGAGGAACCAATGGTAAAGGCTCAACGAGTAATCTATTGGCTTCGGTTTTACAAGAACAAGGTTATACGGTAGGTTTGTTCAACTCTCCACATTTGGTAGATTTTACGGAGAGAATAAAAATCAATGGTAAAAACGCAGACAAAGCGTTTGTTTTCAATTTTATTCAAAAGTTAAAAGATTTACCTCAAGATATTCAGCCTTCTTTTTTTGAATTTACCACCATTATGGCGTTAGCGTATTTTCATCAACAAAAAGTAGATCTTGCCATTATCGAAGTCGGTTTAGGTGGAAGATTGGATGCTACCAATATTATTCAGCCTTTAGTTTCCGCAATTACCAATATTGCACTCGACCACCAAAATTTATTGGGCAAGTCTTTGGAGGAAATCGCTTATGAAAAGGCAGGGATTATCAAGCCTAATACACCTGTGATCTGTGGAGATGAAAACGAAAAAGTCATTAATATTATTCAACAAAAAGCAGTTGAACAAAACGCAAAATTCATTGATGCAAGGTTTTTAAAACACGATTACAAAAGTGATTTGAAGGGTAATTACCAACAAAAAAACATCAAAGTGGCACTTGCTATTATTGAAGCATTAGGACAACAAAACATTAATATCGAAGAAAAAAACATCAAGAAAGGATTTTTAAATGTTCACCGCAATACAGGGTTTTATGGTCGTTGGTACGAATTTTCACAAAACCCATTAACGATTTGTGACACCGCTCATAATTTTGCAGGACTACAATCCGTTTTTGAACAACTCAATACTCTTCCTCAACGAAAACATATTATTTTAGGCTTTGTTAATGATAAAAAGATTGATGAAGTTCTAAACATTTTACCTCAAAATGCAGATTATTATTTCGTAAAACCCAGTACAGAACGAGCAAGAGACCCAAAAGACTATGAAGCTCAACTGAAAAAACTGAAAATCAATTATACAATATTCGATAGTGTAGAAAGCGGATATTTAACTGTAAAACAAATCATTAAAGAAAACGAAATAATATTCATTGGAGGGAGCAATTTTGTTTTGGGTGATTTTTTTGAAAAAAACTTTGTGAATTAGAAAAATCAGTGTATATTTGCATCACGAAAAAACAAAGGGTTTTTAGCTCAGTTGGTTCAGAGCACCTCGTTTACACCGAGGGGGTCGGGGGTTCGAATCCCTCAAAACCCACAAATTTTTCGGGCTTTTAGCTCAGTTGGTTCAGAGCACCTCGTTTACACCGAGGGGGTCGGGGGTTCGAATCCCTCAAAGCCCACAAAAAAAGACTGCTACTTAGCAGTCTTTTTTCGTTATTATATTTACACCGTTTCTAAAATTTTATCAACAATAATTTGAGCTAATTTTATTTTACTTTCGTGTGTCCAACCCGCAATATGAGGTGTGACAATCGCTTTTTCGGAATTTAATAAATACTCCAAATCCAACGGAATATTTTCTAGTTTTTCAAAAGAAGACTTTTCGTATTCTAAAACATCCAAAGCAACGCCTTTTATCTTCCCCGATTTTATACCCTCTACTACATCTTTGGTCACTACATTTTTCCCCCTCGCTGTATTGATGAGATAAAAATCTTTTTTCATCTTACTGAAAAAATCAGCATTCATAAAAAACAAAGTTTTTTCCGTTAAAGGAGTATGTAAACTGAGTACATCGGCTTGATTTTGTAATTCTTCTAAACTTACTTGCTCGGCATTTTCGTCCTCTAAATTAGGGAGAATATCATGGAAAATCACTTTCATACCGAAACCTTTCAGTCTTTGAGCGACCGATTTACCCATATTACCATAGCCTATTATACCGAAACATTTAGTTTTTAGTTCTTCCCCTCTATTTTCTTCTCTTAACCAAATGCCTTTTTTGACTTCATTGGTAGAAATAAACAAACGATTAGTCAATGTTAAAAGCATCCCTAAAGTATGTTCCGCCACGGCATCTCTATTTCCTTCGGGAGAATTGATGAGCTTTATTTGATGTTTTTTTGCTTCCTCTTTATCAATATTTTCCATACCCGCACCTACTCTCGCAATAAATTTCAAGTGTCGAGCTTGATTTAAAAACTGAGCATCAAGGGGAATCCTGCTCCTTATAATCAATCCATCATATTGATTAATTTTAGCCAATATTTCTTCATAAGTGGAAGTATAATCGTTGTCGATATGAAACCCCTTTTCAGAGAGTTGCTCTTCAATTAACGGATGATTTTTATCTATTTGAAGTATTTTCATTTTAGAAGTTAGATTTTAGAGGTTAGAATTAGATGCAAATCTCAATTATTTCCATTTACTCCATTTAGAATCTGTATTTTTAGGAGAAAAGATAGACATATGGGCTTTGAGCTGACTCATATTCACGGAACCATTGTTTTTGGAATCGTAAATTTTAAATATCTCGGCACTCTTCGTATCTAAAAATAAATTAATTGCATAATTCTGTTGGAAATTATTTTTGTAAGTATTTAATTTCATTAAAGCATCATAAATCACTCTTTTAGGTTGTGTTTGACCGACTTTATGCAAATTATCCAAGCCAGAACGATGGTAATTATAATAAATCTGCCTTAGCGTTTTCATATTCGGACTCAAAATCATATTGATTAAAGTTCCCCTCGATTTATTCCCTTCCGAAACTGCCCAACCTTCGTAACCTCTGTTTTGAGCATTTTGAAATATTTTTTGTGCTTTTTTAAACCATTGTGTTCCTCCATCTTTTTTGAAACTATCGGCATCATAACCTAAAACCAAATAAACATAATAGCTGATAACATCTATTAAATTATCTCCAGAAAACTCTCTTTCATTGAAAACTAAGTTTTGATTCTGAACATACTCAAAAGAAAATTTAGTGTCATTAATATTAATTAAAGGCGTTTCATAAGTGGTTTTATAAACAGGACGAACCGCCTGAACCACAATACTACCATTGTATTTATTACCTTCTTTCCCTGTGATAATAATGGCGAAATTGGCTTTTATTTTCTCAAAATTTTGAAGTTTCTTACCTGTCCAACTCGTATTATTAATAAAGTTTCTCAGACTCTTTTGCAAAATTCTATAGACTTCCTGATTACTTCCTGCCATTTGTTGAGAAGCCACCGTTACATTTGCCAATATTTCTTGAGCAAACGAAAAAGTAGAAAACACCAATGCTAATAGCAATACTATTCTTTTTATCATATCCATTGTTTTGAAAACGGAAAGTTAATCAATTTATTTTAAATCTTTTCTTCAATGCAATTGAGTATATCTTTGGCGACCTCTTTTTTGGACTTCAGACCAAACTCTTGCATACTATCTTCCGTAATGATTTTAATTTTATTCGTATCTTTTTGAAAACCAGCCCCTTTATCTCTCAACGAATTAAGGATAATCATATCTAAGTGCTTTCGTTGGAGTTTTCCCTTGGCGTTCTCTTCCTCGTTTTGGGTTTCCAAAGCAAAACCTACCAAAAACTGCTGTTTTTTTCGTTCGCCCATCGTTTTTAAAATATCAGGATTTTTCACCAACGCCAAACTAAGTTCATCTGTTTTCTTCTTGATTTTTTCATGAGCCACCACCTTTGGAGCGTAATCGGCAACGGCAGCACTAGCAATCGCTATATCTACATTTTGATAATGTTTAAAAACCTCATCGTACATTTCTTGTGCAGAAACAACTCTTTTTAAATCAATATTTTGATGATGTGTATTTAAAGCACTCGGTCCTGAGATTAAAATCACCTTTCCACCACGATGAGCGACCTCCTCAGCGATAGAGAATCCCATTTTACCCGAAGAATGATTTCCAATAAATCGCACAGGATCAATGGCTTCATAAGTAGGTCCTGCGGTAATTAAAACGGTTTTTCCTTTCAACGATGCTGATTGCTGAAAGTAGTTATCTATCGTATTCAAAATGGTTTCTGGCTCCGCCATTCTTCCTTTTCCTACCAAACCACTCGCCAGTTCTCCCTCTTCTGCTGGGATAATAATATGTCCATTTTGTTCTGCAATGGCTAAATTTTTAGTCGTAGAAAAATGAGCATACATATCCAAATCCATTGCAGGAGCGATGAAAACAGGACATTTTGCTGATAAATAAGTAGCCACTAATAGGTTATCACAAATGCCATTCATCATTTTTGCCAACGAATTTGCCGTACAAGGAGCCACTAACATCACATCTGCCCATAATGCCAATTCCACATGATTGTGCCAAGTGCCATTATCATCATAAAAGTCCGAATAAACAGGGTTTTTAGATAAAGTAGATAACGAAAGAGGCGTTACAAATTGTTCCGCATCTTTGGTCATAATGACTTGAACTTCTGCATTGTTTTTTATCAACTGCCTAATTAAAGGCTGAATCTTGTATGCCGCAATTCCTCCTGTAATGGCAATGAGAATTTTTTTTCCTTTGATATTCATTTTTGAAATTTAGTGGATTGCAATTTACGGTTTTTATAACAATTAGCCAACTGCTAAAAAAGTCGCAAGAATTATTTCTCACGACTTTTTGTATTCATTACCTAAGGAAATCTTATTTTTCCGTAGTTGCTTTTCTATGGTAAATACCATCACTCAACCATTCTTCGATTGCGATAGAAGTTGGCTTTGGTAATCTTTCGTAATGTTTAGAGATTTCGATTTGCTCTCTATTTTCAAAAACTTCTTCCAAAGAAGCATTGTTGATGGCAAATTCTTCTAATTTTTGATGCAATTCTGTACGGATTTCCGCATTGATTTGCTCTGCTCTTTTTCCCATAATTACGATGGCTTCGTAGATAGAACCTGCACTTTCTTCGATTTTATCTCTGTCGTAAGTAATGGTTGTTAGTTCTGCTTTTGTATCTTTTACACTCATTTTCAGTGGAATTTATTTTAGTTTAATTCGGCAAATTTACAAATTATCTTTTATATTTCAAAAGTTGCCGAAGGAGGTGGCGTAGATATTCTCGCACTATCCCTTTGTATTTGCTCTGCTTTTTGTTCGGCTTTTATTTGTTCATCAAGTTGTTTTCTCGTTTTGTTTTTAGCATCTAACTTGGCTTGTCTTCTTTTCTGTTTTGCAGTTAATAAAGCCAATTTTGCTTCAAATTCTTTTTTCTCTACAGCAAAACGAGCGACTTCTTTTACTAAGTTTTTCTTAAATCTTATCGCTGTTTTGGCATAATCTGTATTAGGATATTTTTTGGTCATATACTTTGAAAAAGCAATGGCATTTTCTAATCGTTCGTCTTTTAACTTATAAACTGAATTCATCGCTAACTCGTAACGAGATTTCATCATATAATCATCGATTTGTGGCTTTAGTTTGGTACTTGGAAAATCGTTCAAAACATTTTCAAAAGAAGCGTTTGCTGCCTTGTATCGTCCAGTATTAAAATACCTTTCTGCGATTTTGAAAGCCTTATACTCTTGTTTGTACGACAATTCATCAATCAATGCATTGATGTTTTTTGCCCTTTCCGAATTGGGATAATTGTTTAAGAAATTTTGCAATTCATTAATGGCATAATTGGTAGTCGATTGGTCAAGGTTATATTCCATAGACCCTTTATAATAACACATTGCAGACATATAAGATGCCTCTTCTTTTCTTTTATCTTTTCTAAAAGTAACGGCAAAGTTTTTAAACTGATGTCCTGCCAACTTATAATCTTTGCTATAATAATTCGCATACGCAGAGTTGAAAATAACATCGGGAGCATCAGCCGTCCCTGCGACTAATTTGGCACTTCTTTCGTACAAAGGCAATGCTTTGCTCCATTTCTTTTTAGCAAAATAATCGTTAGCCGTCTTTAAAATAAAATCTTTTTCGGCACTTTTCATCGCTTCATCAAACTGACTCTGACAAGCCACTACCAACAACAAAGCGAAAATAATAAATGGGTATTTCTTCATACTAAATTAAATAATCTCTTGATAATTACATCAAACTACAAAAATAAGGTTTTTTTTATAAAAACCTTAGATTTATTATTTTTTAACATTTTTCAACTTATTAATAGTATACTGTAGACACACTAAAAACATTAATATTATTTTCACAAATGAAGTTTATGGTGTATCTTTGTCCATCATCAACTTCCCTCAAAAAAATGAAGATAGATTTTGACGGTTTTATAATTTATAACAAAACTAAGAACAACAAACATAAAGTATTTGGTGTTGTTTCAGATGATTATGAGTGTAGAGCTTTGTCTTCAAAAATACCAGATAAATTTAAACAATATATTGTACCAATAGAAGACAAAAGGTTTTATAATCATAAGGGAATTGATTTAAGGGGAATTACACGAGCTTTTTTTAGAAATTTTACAAATATGAAAATTGTAGAAGGCGGAAGCACAATCTCTCAACAACTTGCAAGAAATCTTTTAAAGGATAACTCTAAAACTATAAAAAGAAAGATTAAAGAAAGTATAAAAGCAATTGAAATTGAACATAATTATTCTAAAGATGATATTCTCAACTTATATTTTAATAGTGTCTATTTTGGAAAAAACTTACGTGGGGTAAGAGTCGCAAGTTTATATTATTTTGATAAGGAACCTTCAAAATTAAGCAATCTAGAAATTTTATTTTTAATCACTATTCTGAGAGGACCTAATTACTATATAAATAACCTTGAAGATGTAAATAAAAGAATATTAACCCTTTCCAATATTTTATTAAAAAATAATCAGATAAATCTAAATCAATATATGAAAATACATAAAAAGGGGTTAAATATTAAAAATAATAAAATTTCAGTTGTTCGGAATAATGCAATTCCGTTTATTACAGAAAGAATAGATACACATCAAAAAAGTATTATTTCCACTTTGAATCCAGCCTTTCAAAAACTTGCTGAAGATTTTGTAAAGGGTTCTAGTTATCCTGTTTCGATTATCATAATAAATAAACAAAAAGTAACAGGTTTTTCTAGTTATTATGGCTCTAATTATCCTTTTATTTTTAAATCAAATGTAGGGTCTACATTGAAACCTTTTATATATTATTTAGCAAAGAAAAAAGGAATTAATCCTTCTGAAAAATTTAATGCATATAAAAATTCTTTAAATCTGAATATCAAAGAAGTTTCTTGGGTGGAATCAAAAATAAACATTGAGGAGGCGTTGTTTTATTCAAACAATAATTCTTTTATTAATATATCAGATAAAATAGGAATGGAAGAAACTTTAAAGTTTCTTTCGAAAACATTAAATATATCACGTGATGAAGTATTTCCCTCAACAATACTTGGTGCAACCAAAAAAGGGTTATCATTATACCAATTAACATTAATCTATAATAAGTTTTTAACCAAAGATATAGATGAAAATAAAATAAAATTGATGAAAGCTTTAAATAACATTTTTAAAGCAAAGTTTAACTTAAATATAGAGAATGCTTTTCTTAAAACAGGAACAACAAATAATAACGAGGAAAGGTTAGCAATTATTCATCACGCAAATACGACATATGGATTTTTAAGAAATGGTAATCTACAAAATGAAAGTTCCAAAAATGAAAGCTTTCTAAATCAAATTAAAAAAAAATTCTCCTTCTTGTTTGAAGATTCAAAAGAATATAAATGGATTTAGCCCAGTCAATAAAAAATATAGATTCAAACTTGTTAGTATTCCTTTTAACAAGCTTAATTGCTTTTATTTCTTGGGTTGTAAAAGGAGCAATAGAGAAGCCCATTAACGAATCAAAATCTACTTTTGAAAAGGTTTTTAACAATAGAATAGAAATATTAACTGAGATCAAAAATAGATTATGCCTTATTTTATATTTCGAAAACAACCAAGAAGAAAGCGAAAAGTTTAAAAAAGAAATACAAAAATTACTTTTACAGGATGGCAGATCAGCCTATCTAAGTAAAGAAACCCTTGATAACTCTCTAAGAATTTCCATTGATGAAGAAAATGATAAAGAATTAATAAAAAAAACAATAAATAAAATTAATATCGAATTGTATAAAATAATTTCAAAAGTTGAAGATGAAATACATTTTTATAGAAAGTTCTCAAACTATAATCCGATAAAAAGGAGTATAGGGATTGTTTCATTAGTATTCCAAAATATAGCAATAATATTACTCATTGGCATGGTAGCCTTTTTTTCTATAAAAATTTTCGTACAAAATGGAGTGCTTATCAAATTATTAGTACCCCCCACAAATAGAAAAGTACAAAAATAAAAGAAGATGAAAAAGCCGAAAAGTACTTAAAAATAAAGGAGTTACGACCAAAAAAGCCGAAAAAAGAGAATGTTATAAAGTGTACATTAATTTCTATTAATTACCATTTAATTACCATTGAAAAGCGGTTTAATTACCTTAACACGGTGGGAAACTACCATTACACCTATAAAACTCCCCAAAATCTACTATAAACGCCACTTACGGCGTTTTTTTATACCCAGAACCCAGCGGATAACGACCATTTTGTTGGCGATAACAATATACCCAGACCACAATGCCCAAAAGTGGTATTTTTTAGGTTAGGGACACACTTAGGGACACACTTAGGGACACAAAAAACACTATTTTTTGAACGCATATTGAGGGTGTTTATACACTTTTACTGCATCTTAATACCCTTTTTTGCGTTATAATGGGGGTCTTTAACACTTTTAAAGTATTTTAAAAACCTTTTAAAACACTGAAAAACAATTATTTAGTTTTAAAACTTGTATTTTAATGGTGTATCCCACCATTATAGTACGCTTACTTGCTTTTTTACGATGTACTTTTTCCTCCTTTTATTACACGTAAAAAACTATGCCGACTGCTGTTTTGCCTTTGGTCTAATGGCTAATTGCTCTCTTAAAGCCTTTATTTCTTTGTATAATTCCCTATTTTCTTCGTATAAGCCCTCTTTATCTTCTAATGCTTTATAGTATTTCTCCTTATAATCTATATTATCAACCTCACTTTTAGCAACTTCTTGCTTTAACATCTCGCCATTTCCTGTTAAGAGCCATTCAGCAGATAATTCAGGAAAATAGTGTAATATTTTACACGCTTTATCTGTGCCCATATTGCTACTATTATCTAAGAACTTGTTAGAAAATCCTAAATCTTTACAAAGTTTGTATTTTGTAATCCCTTTATATTCAATAAATTGCACTACTCTTTCAGTTGTTCCCATAAAATTATCGTATTTTTTTACACTAAATATTTGTTTTATTGTAAAATATTACACTATATTTGCAACATCAATTAATATTAATCATTTAATACAACAAAGTAATGAAAAAAATCCGAGTTCATCCTGATATTAAGAAACAAATCGCAAAGGAATTTGATGTTACCTATCAGACCGTAACAATGAGCCTTGAATTTGTCTTTAATTCAGAAAAGGCAAAAGCAATTAGGCAAAGAGCCAAAGCATTATTACAAGAAGAATTACAAATTTTAGATTAAAACATTATGAAACAATTAATTACAATTACACAACAAGGCGACAACCAAGCCGTAAACGCAAGAGAATTACATCAGTTTTTAGAAGTTGGAAAAGACTTTTCTAACTGGATTAAAGATAGAATAGAAAAGTACGGATTTACTGAAAATGAAGACTTTATCTTGCTCGCCAATTCTGGCGACCAAAATTCTCACGGCGGACACAACCGAAAAGACTACGCTATTAGTTTAGATATGGCAAAGGAGTTAAGTATGGTGGAGCGAAACGAGAAAGGCAGGCAAGCGAGGCGTTATTTTATTGCAATGGAAAAGGAGGCGAGAAATCCAACTCGTAAGTCGTTGAGTATTGCCCAAAAAAGAAGATTGCAACGCACGGAACTCGTGGAGAGTATCAAAGATAATTTATTGCGTGGTGATGTTACGGCAGTGGCTCGTGCCAATGGATTTAGCCTTGAAGCTACCCAAAATGTAATGCGTGGTAAAACTTTTCGCCCCAAAATTGTAAAGGCTCTCTTTGACAAAGCAATGCAACGCAAACAAGAACTTAATGGCGAAGTACAAGAAATGATAAACCAATTAAACAACTTTTAAAAGTCCTTTAAATTATGATAAGCCAAAATTTAAACCCAATAAAAAAGAGGCTATTAATCAATTAAACCTATTGATTAGATTTTCCAAAGAATTAATTAGTGAATTAGAAAGCGATAAGGAAGACCTTAATGAGCAGGGTGCTTGTCTTGCGTCATTAGATATTATCAATGACAAAATACAAGAACTTCTTATTGGAAAAAATATAGATGAATCAGATGAAACCATTAATATCTCAATGAGTGAATACAAGCGATTAAAACTCCACGAAGATTTCACCAATGGTTTATATGTCATTGATAGGAACCCCAACGAGGTAAGTTATGAATGGATTAAAAAAAACGCATTTCAACTAACAGATGCTAAGGGTACCTAAATCTAATTCTCTGATTATAATAAGTTCCTTTAGACCTTGCTCTTAATAAGCCTTCATAAATGTATTTGGGAACTCTACGATGAGTGTAGGAATTACCTCCTGTAAAAAGAATATGTAGTTCCATTGACTGGGCATTATAACTAACAGCCCTGATAGCAGACGAATTAACAAATATCATATCACTATAGTTTTTTAGTTGGCACTACAAATATAGTGATTTTCTGCGACGGTCTTCGTTGGGGTTCGACTCCCCAAGCAGAACAAAATTCAAAATCAAATATTATGAAAAAGTTAATACACAAACTACTATGTTATTCTACACTTATAGTTACTAATGTAGATACAGGAGAAAGAGAAATAGCGAGATATTGGAAGTTTCTCGGTATTCCAGTTAAAACGACTTATGAGCCATTAAAAAAGACTATTTAAATACTTTAATTATGCAGTGTAATCAACAGACGGATAAGTATCATAAACTAATTGATAGCGATATCCTTTTAATAGACAAAATGAAGAAAATGCTTGTTGAAGAGCGTTCAAATGAAGAATGTCTTTTGGTAATTGCACAACAAAAATGTCTTTCGAAAAACAATGCAATGCCTTCTGAGGACGAAGCTCGAATAATGTTGCAAGATGTTTCAATTCGTTCATTCTGTTTTCACGAGTTTGCTCGCATTCGTACTGGACTTGGATTTTAATTTTCACAACCTAAAATTTTACACAAAATTACAAAAATGTACGCTTACCAAAATAACATATTATCCATACCAGCAAGGTTGCTTTACAAAGATTGGGCATTAATGGGGTATTCTACTTACAAAGAATATTGTCGCCGTGGCAAACTTGTCAGAACCAAACAAGGTAGAGGACAAGATAACCAAGCGTGGGTATCGTTTCACGATTTACCAGTGGTTAAAGGTGTAGATATTAAAGAATTTTGTTTGCGTACACTGGGGAATCCGAAAGATGTATTAGTAGTAAATGAATTGGAAAAATACATTGTACCAGACCCAAAGGCAATTGATTTTTTTGCTCAACATAGAAAACCAAATGGGAAACCATTGACATTTGAAAAGCAAAGAGAAAAAGCGACCAATTGTATGATTTTAAATGCCATTGAAATGGTAATTAAAGACCCTTTAAAAATTAAGAAATTCAGTAAAAAGAAAGTTAGAATTTGGCAAAATATGAGTGATGCTGTCAATAATTTAAACAAAGAAAAATGGCAGTATAAATTACCAACCAATCCACGAAGTCTGAAAAGACGCTACAACGAATATATAAGTACAAGATATATGACATTCATACACAAAGGCGAAGGTACACAAAACAATAAAAAGGTAACCAAAGAAATAGAACGCTTAATTATCGCCTTATATTGCTTACCAAATAAACCTTATGCCAATGCAACGCACGATATGTATTTGCTATTTATGGGTGGTGGATTAGATGTTTATGATATTCAAACAGGCGAAATTTTTAATCGTGAAGATTTCTTTGATGATAACAACCAACCTGTTGAAGTTTCGGAAAGTACAATTAGTAATTATATCAATAAACCCGAAAATCAAATTATCATCGCTAAAAAACGCAACGGCAATTATGATTTCAGCCACAAAGTACGACCACATATCAACCGACACGCTCCGTCGTTCTCAATGAGTAAAATCTCACTTGATGACCGTGATATTATGCACCATAAATTACACGACGGTTCAAGGGTGATGGCATATTATGCTTTTGATGTAATGAGTGGAGCAATGATAGGGATTTCGCACAGCAAAAAGAAAGACCACGCCTTGTTTTTGGATTGTATTCGTAATATGTTCCAGTTTACAACCTCTTATGGTTTAGGTGTTCCAATGCAGATAGAGGTAGAACGCCATTTGACAAAGGAGTATGAGGATACACTTCTAAAAGCAGGTGAATTGTTTCCGTTTGTGCGTTTTTGTAACCCTACAAACTCACAGGAAAAATCAGCCGAACGATTTATACAGACTAAAAAATATGGTGTTGAAAAAGACAGACACCAGAATGTAGGTCGCCACTATGCAAGGTTAGAAAGTAATCGTGTAACTCGTCAAAAAATATTTGATGAACACAACGATAACTACAAATTTGCAAAAGCCACTTACGAAGAAATTGTAGCGTGGGAACTGGAAGAACAACGCTTACATAACAACCAACTACACCCCGACCAAGTGAAATACAAAGGAAAAACACGCTTGGAGGTGTTTTTGGAAAATGTAAATCCGAATTTACCACAACTTAATAAAGCATTATTATCACAATTTATAGGTAATCATACGCAAACAACTATTCGTAGAAGTCAGTATGTAACCGTACAATATGGTAAATACCAGTTACCAAATCCACAAGTACTAATGATGTTACAGCCTAATAATTATAAGGTTGATGCCTACTATATGCCACAGAATGGCGAAGTGAAAGAAGTGTATTTGTATCAAAAAGGCGAATTTATATGTAAGTGCGAACCAGTACCAACATTTAACAGAGCCAATGCCGAATGGACAGATGAAGATGCTAAAAAGTATCAAGAGGCAATGAAGTACATTCAACAATTTGACGCAATGACCAAAGGTTTAACAGCCGAAAAATTACCAAAGGTAAGTACAATGGTGGTAGCACCACACTCAATTATTGATGTAGATGCAGAAATTGTAGATACTCACAAAGAGCGTGAAGAACTAATGTATGAGGATATACTTGAAACGAACGAAGTAGAAATTGAAAATAACGCAATAAACGATTTATAAAATGATAACATCAGAATATAAAGCCAAGATAGCACAGGCAGTAATTGAGAACCGAAAAAATTACAAAAGTGATACAAAACACGCCGTAGCATTAGGCATTAGTGGTTCTCAATATTCAAAAGTATTTACAAATAATAATTTAGATTATCCATTAGATAATGCTAAATGGGTAAGTATCGCACGAAAACTCAATGTGCAACTTCGTAAAGGTATGGAGTGGATAACGGTAAAAACAAAAACCTACAACTATATCTATACGCAGTTAAAGGCTTGTCAAACTCGTTCTATTTCAGCCATTATATGCGACCTTGCAGGAATAGGAAAAACCCACACGGCAAGGCAGTATGTTAAAGAAAATAAAAACACTGTCTATATTGATTGCTCACAAGTAAAAAGTAAACAAAAACTAATCAGAAAAATCGCCCAAGAATTTGGGGTTAATCATACAGGAAGGTATGCCGATGTTTATGAGGATTTAGTGTTTTACATCAAGCAGTTGGAAACACCGCTTATCATTTTAGACGAGGCTGGCGATTTGGATTATTCTGCTTTTTTGGAATTAAAAGCCCTTTGGAATGCCACAGAATATGTTTGTGGTTGGTATATGATGGGAGCCGATGGACTTCGTGAAAAAATGAACCGACAAAAGAACCTTAACAAAGTAGGATATGCCGAGATATTTGACCGATACGGAAACGGATTCAAGCAAGTAAGTCCTACCGATAAAACCGAATTACAACAATTCTTTTTAAAGCAAATTGCACAAGTATCAAAGGCGAATAGCTCAAACTTAACACCAAAGCAAATGTATGCACGAACAAAAGGAAGTTTAAGAAAAGTAAGAGTTGAAATTGAAAAAGAAAGGTTAACAAATGGCTAAAAACAAGTTAGAAATACCAAGATATTTAACCCAAGACGATGCAGAAAAAGCAAAGTTTAAAGAGTTTCCTTTTGAGGGCGAATGGTTACGCCATTTGGGAATACCAGAACGAGCCAAAAGTATTTTAATTTACGGAGGTTCTGGACACGGAAAGACAACATATGCTTTACAACTGATGAAGTATATGTGTGGCTTTGAAAAGGTGTTTTATAATTCTGTTGAGGAGGGTTTAAGAGCAAGTTTTGTGCGTTCATTGGAACTTAATAATCTGAAATCTGTAAAAGGTAAATATGTATTTCAAAGTGAGTTTTATGACGATATGGTTAAACGATTAGACCGAAAGCGACAACCTAAAATCGTGTTTGTGGATAGCGTTCAGTATTGTTTTAGAGGCAAACGAGATGTACACTACTGGGAACTAACAGAAAAATTTAACGATACACTTTTTGTATTCATTTCGCAGATGTCAAAAGGTTTGCCAAAAGGTGCGGTTGCAGATGCTATAATGTGGGACGCACAAGCGATTATAAAAGTACAAGATTTTAAGGCTTATGTTGAAAAAACACGATGTGGTGGCGATGAAAATTATCCCTATATCATCAATCAACAAAAAGCAGACGAACGAGAATTGAAATTATTAAAATAAAAAAAATATGAACTATCACGACATTTTAAGATTTGACGGATTATTTGGCGTCTTATCGTGGGACGAAAGAATGAATTTACATCGCTTTCATCTAAACAAAGAAGAACTGAACCGCACACCACAATTAGAACGAGTAATTCAGCACATTGAGGTTTTTGGTTTTGACCCACCAAATATCAAAATTAAAAACGATGACCTACAATGGTACTGCCACCTTGATGGAAAGGTACAACTAAAAGAGGATTGGGTAAAAGAACACCGAACCAATGAAATTAAAGAACTACAACGACAAAAAACAATAGAAAAATAGAGAAAATGGAATTAATAGGAGTAATACACACGCTCGGAGAGGAGCAGAAATTTAGTGAAACATTTGAGTTGCAAAATGTGTTTTTAGACTGCTCAACTTATGAGCAAGGCACAGGAAGAAAATTTGAGAATATTTTGAAACTTCAATTTGTGAATGCAAAAATTGATTTACTGAAAGGTTTTCAAGTAGGCGAACGAGTGAAAGTCTCATTTAATATTCAAGGGAGATTCAGAGAGGTTGAAGACAAGACCTATCACCTTCAAAATTTGAATGCGTGGAAAATTGAAAAGTTAAACTAAATAAAAATGGAAAATGCAAAAATAACGGTATCAGTAAAATACACTGTTGGTTATGAAATGGAAATACCGAAGAAAGTATTCAAGCAATTAGAGAAAATGCAAGGAGAAGAAATAGATGTACATACCATTAATTCAAAATATAGTGATGCGATAGAATGGTTGAGTCAAAATGTAGAAGAAAGAGATTGCTATGATTTAGAGTATCAAGTTGAAACAATAAATAAAATTAAATCAAAATGAAAAAAATTAAAATTTACGATGTAAAAATTAAAGTGCAACAAAAGCCAGATGGCGACATTCACTATAAGCCATCTTATGTAAGGTTTTTAGTTATGGCGAACAATCCACAAGATGCGAAAAAGGAAGCATTAAACGCCTTTACAGGTGATAATGTAGATAAATTGAAATTTACAATTATAAAGACCTTACTAATGAAAGTGGATGGAATATTTAAAGCAACTAACAAAAGTTAAATGAGATGGCAGATTCAAGCAAAATTAAACAGTTAGAGAAATGGTTGAAAAACAACCCATATCACCCAGATTATGTAACCGTTTTTCAGCAATGGCAAAAACTTAAAGATAAAAAATAAATTAAAATTGAAAAATTAAACAAAAATGTCAAAAATTAATTTACAAGACCTCACACCAGAGGAAAGAAAACAACTTTTGCAGGATGCAAAGGAGTTACAGAAAAAAGAAAAGGCTACGAGAAAGCAGAACATCGTAGCGTATAAGGAACTATCCGAAGAATATGTCAACGAGCATATAGATAGTTTGGTTCATCATCACGAAATTACCGATGTTTTAATTGAAAAACTTTGGAAAGGATTCAAGGATATTAAGGAATTAAAAGCAGAAATATATGGCAATAAAGTAAATGAACAAGATAGTCATACTTCAACGCTGAAAGACGGTTCTGCAAGTATTACCATAGGTTATAATACAAGTATCGGTTTTGACGGCACGGAAACAGAAGGAGTGGCGAAAATTAAAGACTTCATCAACTCGCTTTCATCGGATGATGACAAGAATAGAAAGTTATCGGCGGCGGTAAATACCTTTTTGAAACCAAATGGCAAGACAGGAATGCTTAACCCTTCCAAAATTATTGAACTTTCAAAATTAAAAGAAGATTATAATGATGAACGATTTGATGAAGGTTTGGAAATTATTTTCAATGCCCAAATCAAAAGGCAAAATTCAATGTATGTAGAAGGTTGGAAGTTTATAAAAATAGACGAAAAACCAAAGAAGATAAAATTTAGATTTACAATTTAACCCATAAAGATATAGAACAATGACAAAAGGAGAAAAGATAGTAAGAATTACAGGCAATAATGGTAAAGAAGTAGTTCAATTAAAAACGCAAGTTAAATTCATTATTGATAGTCTTGAAAAAAAGCGAAGAGATGTGAATACAAATCCTGTCAATAGTGAAAAGCAAAGATTAATTTCAATTGCACAGACAAAATTAGAGGAGGCGTGTATGTTCGCTGTAAAAGCAATAACGACACCATAAGTCCCAAACGGTTTACTTCGGTGGTTCGATTCCACCGATGGGAACGATACAGGATAAAGGCAATAACCCTTTAAACTTTGCTATCCTAAATCTACCAACCCAATGCCCACTGTAAGGTAGTAATCACTGGTAATGCAGTGGGCTTTTTTTAAACAATAAATAATGGCAATAATAAACGAATTACGAGAGATACTAAGCGAAAAGGACGACTTCAGTAGAATGCTATTAATAAGTAACATCAGCGATAGAAGAACAACGAAACTCGAGGAGCTAACTCAAAGAGAACTTCACGAGCTTTGGGAGCAGTTCCACCCAGAAGAAATGAGTTTGGAACAACAAAACAACCTACTGAAAGAAGAAATCCTCAAAAAAGAATGGAAGTCCAATATTTTGGCATTAGCTGAAAAAACAGGAATTAAAGACAAAGACGATTGGCAAAGATTTAATCATTTTATGTTCAATTCAAGCCGATTTAAAAAGCATTTAAACAGTCATTCATTAGTAGAGTTAAAGTTACTATACAAACAACTAAAAGGCGTTCAAATGAACAACGAACGCTCGGCACAAAACCCACTTACAAAAGCGTGGTTTAGAAAAGGAGAAAAATTTAAAACATTGAATTGATATGAAGATATTAACTTACAATATTAAAAAAGTCATTGAGGCAGAAAGAGCCGTACACATAAAGGACGAAGCGTTTATTTGTGTTGAACATAGAGTGGACGGCTCTACGAGATGGACGGCATTTATAGGAAAAGGAGAAAGTAATAGGGATAAAAGAATGATAACCATTAGCCCAAGTGGTGACATTTTAGATATTAAAAGAATGGCAGGAAGTGCAGAACTGAATGCGATTAGCCTACTGAAAAGAGATAGTTTTAACAGTATTATCAAAAACGATTTATTTATGGAATTGTATGATGAAACAAAAAAGGAACTAACCGAAATTTGAAGTACATATTACATTGTACTTTTTACAAAATAAAACAAAATGACAGCAACAGAAATACTCCAATATCTCAATGATATTACTGGTTCAAGGTTTAGACCTATTAAAAGTAATTTAGCCAAAATAGACGCATTACTGAAAGATTTTACACACGAAGAAATAATCCTTGTTATTCAAGTTAAAACTTTTCAATGGCGAAATAATCCAACAATGGCAGGGTATCTCAGACCATCAACGCTATTCAGACAGAGCAATTTTGAAAACTATATCAACGAAGTAGAACGATTAAAAAATAACCCACAATTATATGAGCAATTCAGGAAAGAATATGGTGCAGAAAAGCCAGCCGACAACATTGACGACCTTAACGACCTCTACGGATGACAAACAAAGTTTTTTAGTTTTAGTCAAAGCAGAGCAGCATATCACGATAAAACAGTCTTTGGCATCAGATGAATTGATTTATAAGCAGGAAAACAAGGTTGAAGTTATTCAGCAAATAGTGAAAGCCATCTCATTCTTTTTAAAAGTTACGGGCAAAGAAATGGAACCTTTCCAAATCCAAATCTTGGCAGGTGATTTATACGAAAAATTTAAGTGTGAAACTTTTGAAGATATAGTTCTGACGCTGAAAATGGCACGAATGGGCGATTTTGGTAAAGTGTATAAGGTAGACTCATTTGTCATAATGGAATGGGCAAATAAATACCTTGATAAGAAAGCCGAAGAACGAGAAAAGCAATACACCGCACAGAAGAACGCTCACAAGAAAATAGAAGAAAGCGGTGGTAAATTCTTTCATCAATTACCCAGGGCATTACAGGAAAAATTTAATAATCGCTTTAAAAAAGAAACTCCCAAAAATAAAGGTATTAAGGAATTTTTGACCACCGAAAAACACCGAGATTCTATAAAAAAAGCAATAGAGAAAGAGTCAAGAACCGAGAGCCAATAGCCAAGATTCTAAAAGCAAAAATATGATACGATTAACACAAAAAAACGAAATTTTTACGATGTATGCAAAAAAGGAATACACCCAAATGGAGATTATTGAAATACTCCAAAAAAAAGGGTATGAAATTATATCTTACCTATGGCAATATAAAGACACCACATTTTTAGGTACAACCTACCACGAAAAATGGACTTTCACAGCCACCAAAGGCGATGAGCCACAAGGAGAATCTAATATCTACACCACCGTGTTTGAAAAGGAAGTAAAAAAAGTCCTTGAATTTGAATAAAACAAATCCGTTTGCAGTTTGTGAACGGATTTTTTGTACAGAAACTTTATCTTGACAGATGTCTGTTTTTATGTTATTTTTGCAGTATGACACGAAAGCAACGCTTACATAAACGAAATGAGAGGGTTAGAACCCTTTTTGAGGAGTTATCCGAAAAGAAACCCCAATGGCGTGTTGATGCTTTAATTAATGAGGTTGCCAATAGAATGTTTCTTGCTCCTCGTACTATTGAAGCAATTTTGCGTGGAGAGGGTTCTTATAGTGCAAATAGTCGTCATTTGCCAACTCAACAAACTCTTTTTAATTAATTTTCAAAAGTCTTTTAAGTGTAATTTAAAAATAATTTTTACATTTGCAATACGAAACATTGGGGAGTCGCTTGGCGACGCCCCCCCAGAGAGGAGGTTTTTTAACTTCCTCTTTTATTTTTTAGAAAATATCTTTTATTATATTTAAAAATAATTTGTATATTTGCATTGGCGGAGGGAACGCTACCCTGCGCCTCCCAAAAAGGAAAGGCTATTTATTTAGTTCTTTCCTTTTTGCTTTTACAATTCAAAGTCAGCCGATAAAATTTCATTTCTTGTATAGGTTTTATCATTTCCTTTTCTAATTACTGTAATTGTTTTTACCGTTTCTGCTTGACTTACACGCCCTTTTATACCTCGTTTTAGTGTTTCATCATCAAAATCTAAAACAATATCCAAGACAATATGGTCTGCTTGTTTTTTTCCGTCTTTTATGGCTTTATCAATAGCGTTTTTTGTTGCTCTTGTTGGTCGCTTATATTCTTGTTTTATACCAAGTGTTTCATTAAAAGCATCAGCGGTTTTTTCTTTATTAGATACTGCTAAAAGTTTTATTTTATGTTCGTATTTATTGGTAAAATAACTTGCAATCTCAATGTTTTCGGTGCGTTCGTTTACTCCGTGTTTAGAACTTACTTTTAATTGCCCTTTTTTGGTTGGTACAACTTCCCAAGTTTCCTCCGATTTTTTAACCATTTGTTTCGCCAACTCTTTCGCCCTTTCAACTTCTTTTTTACTCAATCCCTTTTCATAAGCATTTTCCTTGAATACCTTACCACTTACAACTGGATTATTAGCAAAGTCATTTTTAACCGCCAAATCGTTTTCTTTTGGCTTATTGATAGGTTCAGCGGTTTGTAAAACATAGCATCTACAACCCCAATCATTTGGAGGTAGAAACTTTTGCCAAAATGGGTCATCAACGGGTAAAATAATCCCGTCCATTTCCTTGTGCGAACTTCTTACTCGTTCATCGCCAATGGTTTTATATTCTAAATTCGGATATAAATGTTTTTGGCTTTGGTATTCCTTAAACTTTTCAGCCGAATTTGCGTTGGCAATAGTTTGGTCGTATTCAGTTTTTAACCATTGTCGGTTGTACTGAATATCTAATTTAGTAACTTCCTTTTTAAATTCCGACCACGATAATACTTTGCCGTTTTTCGTTAATCGGCTTTCTACTTGTTTTTTAAAACTCGTTTCTTTAAAGGCTGAAAATTCAGCAATATTGTATTTTAAAGCGTGAGCCAATTTTGGGTCGTATTCTTCTACAACAGGGTTATAACCCAAATCAACGGCTTTGCTTAATTTATTATAATAATATCGCCATAGGTTCTCACTTTCCTTTTCGCTTACTTTTCTATCTTCAAAAGCCGAGCGAATGTATTTTTCTATCAGCCTACTTAAATAATCGTTTATAGGGTTGCTTAATTCTATTTTATTAGTATGTGTACAACACTTAGTACGATAGTTTAATTTAAGTAGGCTTAACGCTTTTTTGCATTATCCTCTTTTGTGTCTTGGTTCTTGCCTCTTGGTTCTTGATTATGTGTAGGTATGCTTTCAATTTCAACGCCATAAGTTTCTTCTATATAATCTTGTTTTAAAACATAACCATTTGACAATAAAACGCCGTCAATTTCAATCTGTTGTTTTGGGTCGGATGTTTGTTCAATTTGAATTTTTGCGTTTTCTGGAATATTATAACCAAGGTTACGCATTGCGGGAACTAACTTGTTGTTTAAAAAAGCGATTAACTTTTTCTTATCGGCAAAAATCAATTCTTGCAAAGTATTTTCGTGTACAGAACCTTGTGCTTTACTACTTCCGTTTTCGGTTGTCATTGTTTGATGTAATACTAATTTTGACAACTCTTTGTCTAATGCTTCAATCTTTCTAAAAAAGACTTGAAAAGCATCAGATTTTGAATTTTCTTTTATGTCCACTTCCGTACCTATTGGAAACACCCCATACGGAGCCGACCCCATTTCTTCAAGCCAACCCGCAACCTCGTTTTTTACGGTTTCGCTTTGGCTGGCTATTTTCGCAATACGAATTGGAATACCGAACAACTCCTCAAATTCGTCCCAACTTCCCCACGAATGACGTTTTAAAATACAATATACCGTTGCTTTTTCTAAAAGTCCAACAGGGTTATAGAATTGAGCCAATAACAAAATATCAGATACCTCACGAATGTCAATACCTTCGGTTGCGTCCCAATCCTTTAATAAAATATATTTTTCAGGAATAATTAAACCTCTATCAATAAGTTCAATTTCTTTAATTTCACCTTTGCTAAACTCTTTTAACCAAATTACAGAGTTGCCGTGATAAATAGACTGATGAGCCAATGTAATTAATTGCTCAAACCATTCTTTATCTTTGATAAATTCGGTTAGTTTATCATCTTTTACACCGTCAATAGCAAAGATAAAATCGGAATTAATCACACGCAAGGTTCTGTTTTCAGTAACTGCTGTTAAATGTCCGTCCAACAAAATATCTTGGTAAACCTCTTCTAATGGATAGGTTCTTGGGAACTCGGTGTTATATCGTGCGTATCTTGCACTTTGCCATTGTGAAATCTCGGTACGCCATAATCGCCTTTGACGACGAACAATATCCACCATTAATTGCGTTACTTTTTTAATATCCTTAACATTCGTTTTGTTCAAATGAACACTTTTTTTTAATGCGTTACCTTTTAATTCTATATTATCCATATCTATTTATTAATGCTATTGCATAATGTTTTTTATTACTCGCTCTAATTCTTTTTTTATATTCTTATCCAATGTTTTGGATTGCCCTATAAATTGACGTTTCGGCATTCCGTCCAAGCCCTCGTTGTGTCGTTTTGCGTAATTTTTATGCGTATAAAAAACAACTTTTCGTCGTTCGGTTCGTGCTTTGAATGAATGCCTTAATTTATTACCTCCCGAATTATGTCCTGTTAATATTGGTCGGTCTTTTATTTTTCGTCCGTAACGATTTAGTGTTCCTTGTTTTCCACGCCTATTGGTTCGGTAGCGTGTAATATCACGACCTCGTTTATCGGTTGTTTTTCGCTCTTTCCATTTTTCAAGTGTTCCGTCATTAAAACCCTCATCTTGAAAGTTTTTTTGAATGAATTTCAAGCCCTCTACTTTTAAAATGGTCGTTGCGTCTTTGTCAATGAAATGAGCAAGGTTTTTTAATTTATTTTGTAAATCGTTCATAATTTCCTACCAATGATTTTTATACGATTTTCTACTTCCTAACTTCATAAATGGTACAGGCTCATCGGCTTTTCCATCGCCATTGGTGTCTTCTAACTTTTTAGGCAAATTGCCTTCAATCGTTCCTTTTGCCATTTTTTCAAGCCATAACATTGCTTCGTCGTAGCGTTCTTTTGCGACTTCATTCATTGTTTTAGTTCTACGGATATAAACCTCGTGTATAACGATGTCTTTTAAGTATTTTAAAATCACTTTTGACCTTTCGTCCTCACCCCCAGCCCCTCTCCGAAGGAGAGGGGAAAAAATTTTGTCTGTATCATAATGCTTAAACAAATACGACTTCATTAAGTCAATGCTTTCGGCGATTATTTCTTCTACAATTGTATTATCATTATTGGTTATTAAATCCACAACCTCACGAGTGGCAACCGTCTTTAATTCATCTATATTTAAAAACATTTTAAAAGTTGTTTAAATGGTTAATTTTTGTTTTTTATACGGATACTTTGTTTGTCTATAAACCATTGTTGAGAATGTAAGTCTATAACTCATTATGCCGTCTTCGTTGATGTGTAATTCATCTTCGTTAGATAGTTGCACAGGCTGAAATTGTTCGCCTTTTAAAAATTGTATTTCATCAACAATATTGTCCAAAATATCCAATTCAATTAGTCCGTGTTCATTGTCTGCTGTTCCTAAATGCTGGTCTGTCCAACCATCTTTGCAATAAAAATCAATATGAAAATCACAAATACCCTCTTGGTTGTGTTCAGTCATTGTTTGCCATTTAATAGGCATTACTTGAATAAGACAAGCCGTCCAAATATCTGGATAATTGTTTTTAGGGTTTTCAAATTGTCCTCGTTGCAAATCAATTAATTCAAGTCCTTGCACTTTTGAAAGGGCTTGTTTTACTGCGATAAATAGTTCTTTTCGTGCTGTCATTTTTTTATGCTTTACGCTATAAGCCGTAAGCAATAAGCCTATTGCCTATCGCTTACAGCCTACGGCTTTTTTTTCTTCCTATTAATGGTTTACCACTACCCTCTGCCTTTGAATATCCGAAATACATTTGTGAAAGGGTTATTGCTCTTTCTAATGTATCAGGAGCATCATCATTGCTTTTTGTACCTTTTTCAAAACTCAAAAATTGTTTCATAAACTCTTTGTAATCTTTGTAGTTTGTATTATCCTCACTTCTTAAATCTTCATTCCAAAACAATAATTTACGATGCAATATATTTAAGATACAGGTTGCTATTCGGTTGTGTTTGTCGCCTTGTTGATGCATTGGCATTGGTATATCTGTACACTTGTTATCTTCGGCACTCTGCAAAATTACAGGCGAATAAACTGCCTGTTGTGCTGCCGTTGCATCATAAAATGCCATCGGTGTATAACCTTTCATTTTGTACTTAAAAATCCAAGAGTAATGTGTTTCCATTGCTGAATTAACAGAACAACGCTGACAAAAGACTTCTAAAACAGTCAGTTTTAAACCTTGCACACCTAACAAAACTCCTGCTTTATAATCTCCGTTATTGGTATATGATAAATCCCAATGCACCAAAAATCCGTCCCACGCTTCACGATGATGTACTTTTCTGAAAAGTACTTGGTCGGCTTTGAATAATTTACCCTCCTCAATAGGATTGTTAAAATCTTCACGCTGAGAAGTGTAATAATCATCATCTTCCACAATATCAATTACATCTTCTTTGGTATATCTTTCGTCCCAACTTGGTCTCCAACCTTTTAAAGTTCGGCAATTTTCGTGAGTAATGTTTTTTGTTGCTAAATCTATACGACTTAAATCATAGTGCTTACTATCCTTAAACTTATCCATTAGAAAATCTAACAAGCCGTCTTTTACAATGTAGTTATTAGGTACAATCAAACGACCACGCTTTTTGTGAAATGCTTTTTTCAAATCGCCTGTAATCTTTTCGCCATATTTTCTTACCATTTCTGGGCGTTTGGCTCTGTCTCTATCTTCGCAATCGTCCACACTCGCAAAGTCTGGGCGGTATTGTCCAAAACGCAATCCACGAAATGGCTGGTTTAATCCAAGTGCTTTGAAGTACTTGCCGTCTTTGGTTTGAAATTCTCCATCTGCCCAATTTCCGTAACTTAATTGCACTCCGAAATCTTTTATAATTCGTTCGTTGTGTTCCAAATGCACCTGTAAATCCGAAAGTAATATTTTAGACAAGCCCTCGTTTGCACCAATTAGAATTGCAAAGAACAATTCGTTGTTTTCTTTTAAGTGAAGAATGTTACCTACATTAGTATGAATTGATTTTGCTGCACCACGAAACCATTGGCGAAATTGTCTTATTTTACTATCCTTAAAAACTTTTTCGTAACTCGCTTGATGAAATTTAGAACTTGGAGCGTCAGCCAAAGGCAAACCACTATTAACACCAAAATAGTAATCAAAGAACTCTATATAATTTTCGGGTTTTAATAATCGTTTTATTCTTGCCTGTTGTTCATCAGTCGTTTCCTTTGTCAAGGATTCTGTCGTGAGATTTTTCACCATTTTGGACATTGCAAAATAGCGTTCTTTGGCTTGTTTTAATTCGGTTTTTGTCATATACGATTAATCGTTTTGTAATAGTTCGGTTATATAACTATCCAGATAAGGTCTTATGGATTTAATTACTTTCAAAAGTTCTTCACGCATTTGAGGTTTACTTTTTCCTGCTTTTTTCAACATAAATTGAGTAAAACCATCAATGCTTTCCATTGTGTAAACTGCTTTTTTACGACTATCGGTAATCCTATCAAATGCTGCGACAATTTTAGAAATGTCGTCTGCTTTGTATGGTAGAGGCTCTCCTTTTTGAATCGCCAACGCACAACGCAAAGTAAGTCTTTTCATTACGCTTGGTTTAATGGCTGAAAGTTCCCTTTCTTCCTCCCAATTATCCTCTTTTGCCCAAGTGCTAAGCGTTTTTTGGGTAACACCTAATATTTTTGAAATATCGGCATAGGTAAATCCAGAACCAAAGAGTTGTCGTCCTTGGCTTTTCTTTTCTAATCGTTCTTCTCTTTTTAATCGTGCCATTTAATTCTCTTTATAAATTCCATCTATGTTTAACTTTCCTTTTTCTGTAAAGGCTACATTTTGTATTTTCATACCATCGTATTCTAATTGTTTTTTAGTTTCAATGAGTATTTCGGTATAACGGTCATCGGCTATCATTTGAACAATTCCCGCACCTACTTCTGGGTGTTGTTTATATTCTCCTTTATTGGCTAAAAGGATATGTTTTTGGTGTTGGTTATTTGAAAATCCTATAACGAAATCTCCGTTTTCAATATGAATATCCTCTGTTGTATCCGTTAGTAAATCTTGCATTTTATCTGTGTTATTTGATGCAAAAATGACACTTATATATAGTATGTAGAAATCAGTAATCAAGCGTTGTAATAAACTGATACAATGTTTGTAGCAATTTTATACAACGCTTGATGAACAACTTTTATAACTAAACCAATAATCTCAATTTTGCGGTGTAGAAAGTCAAAAAAAACAAAATAGTATGCCACATAAATTTGTGATAAATGATGAAAACACCATTAATGCGTATGGTTATAGAGTATTGACAAATGGTATTGATACTGAACAGTATATGCGTAATCCTATTGTTTTGTATATGCACACCAGAGGTAATAAAGGTAATGAGGTGATTGGGAGTGTTGTTCAATTGGAAAAGAAAAACGGACAATTAATTGCCGAAGTAGAATTTGATACCGAAGATGAGTTTGCAAAAAAAATCGCTGGAAAGGTAGAACGAGGTTTTATAAAAATGGCATCTATTGGTGCCGATGTTATTGCAACTTCATCAGAAAAAACAGATGTATTACCAGGGCAGATATTTGAAACTGTTACGAAATCAAAATTAGTAGAACTTTCTATTGTAGATATAGGAGCGAATGATAACGCTTTGAAACTGAATAAGGATAAGAACCGAATGAAATTAAAAAGATTAAAATTAAACGATATGAGTATTAAAACCATTGCTCTTGCTCTTGGAATGAGTGAAGATGCCAAAGAATCTGTTGTGCTTCAAAAAGTACAAGAGATAAAATTAGCCAAAGAAAAGGCAGAACAGCGAGTGGCTGAATTAGAGAAAAAACAAAAGGATACAGAAACGGCAGAAGCGACTTCATTAGTTGACAAGGCTATTGAATTAGGATTGATTCCAGAGGCTTTAAAAACAAGTCAGTTAAATGCCTTTGAATCAGATTTTGACAATCAAAAAGTAACACTTTCTAAATTGATTGAAGCCAAAGAAAAGGAAAACGATTTGAATGGTAAAAACGAAACTATTAAGACGATTACTTTAAGTAAATCGGATAAAAAGGGAGTAACATTATCATTTGACTATTTACAGAAAAATGCCCCTGAAAAGTTAAGAGAAATCAGAAATAATCAGCCTGATGAATACGCACGATTGGCAAAAGATTATGCCAAAGGTGTAAGACACAAGGAAAATTAATTAAAACCTAAAAAAAAAAGAAAAATGCCAGAATTACAAACAGAAGTATGGGTTGCAGGAATACAGGAAAACCCAGTGCCAAATCACAGCTTTGTCGCACAAAGTACAGATATGTCGCAATATGTAGAACACAACAAACTACATCTTGCAGAAGCAGGAATTGAGCCAAGTGTTCACGAAAACTATTTTGACGGAAACGAAAATCCGTTACCAATTGCGGATATTAAAGATATACCAAATGAAGTAGTGTTAAAAACCTACTCAACAGACCAAACAAGACACAGACAATTGCAAGAAATTGAATTGCAATATGACAGACGTAGTTCTATCATCAACAGACACAGAACATCGCTTGCCAAAAATTTAGGTAAAAGAGCAGCGTGGGCTTGGTCGCCACAACAAGATGATGAATTTAACAAGGTTTTAAATCTTGGGGCTACTGATTCTGTTATTGACGGAATTATTGACATCAAAGCCTTTTTGGAAACGCACGACATTTTGAGCGGTGTGAATATTTGTTTGACACCAGAACATATGGCACGCATCCGTAAAGAAGATAAAAAACTTTACAAGGATATTATGAACGAAAAACAGATGTATGGCATCAAAGTTTTTCAGTATAGCCAGAACCCTCTATACACCAAAGATGGTGTTAAAAAACCATTCGGAGCGGTTAAAGAGGACACCGACAAAAGAGCATCTTTTGTTTGGGTAAAAGATGAAGCGTTTAGATGTTTCGGTGATGTAGAATTGTACGCTAATTTAAGAGATAGTGGTATTCAAGCAGATACCTTGTCTTTTGCTCAAAGAGCATTAGTCGGAGCAATTAGAGCAAACACTCCTAAATTCTTTGGGGCAATTCTTTAAGCTTATGGAAATACAAGAAAAAGCAAAAAAATACTTAGCGGAACACATAAAAGTTCCGCAGGTATTTGCAACGACAGACGGCTTTTTGTTTTTAAGAAAAGACAACGCAAAAGCACACGCTAACACCTTAACTGATAAAAAAGTTGAGGAGTTTAAGCAAGAATCAAAAAAGGACGAACAACCTTTTGACATTTTACACGGCGATTTAAAGTATATCACTTCTGAAATTGAAAAAACAGAGGATATTGAATTTCTTAACGGATTACTTGACCAAGAAGAAAGCGGGGCAAATCGTACGGAGATTTTGAATTTAATTATTAACAGAATAGACGAAATTGAAAAATAATGGCACTACCAAAAGTATTATTTAATATAGAGAGAGAAGGTCTTGGAGGATTAGTTGCAGTTGGTGATAAGATTGCTGGACTAATCTGTACAGGAGAAAGTATTGCAAACAAAATAACCTTAGGTAAGAGTTATCAAATATTTTCTTTAAAAGAAGCCGAAGATTTGGGTATTTCAGAAGCAGAAAACGCTTTTGCTTACCAACATATTAAGTCTTTTTATGACTTGGCAGGTAATGGTGCTATACTTTGGTTAATGTTGGTGAGCGATGCTACAACAATGACTGATATGCTTGATAAAGATGGAGATTATGCTCCTCAACTTATCAATAACGCAAAGGGTGAAATTCGTGTCTTGGGAGTTGTAAAAGAGCCAACAGGAAATGAAAGTATTGCTAATGGATTAGATGAAGATGTACAAAATGCAGTAATTGAGGGTCAGAAATTAGCAACTTATTTTGAGGAAAAATATATGCCATTTAGAGTGGTTGTATCTGGAAATTGTTGGAATGGAAATGTATCCAGTTTAAAAGACTATACAGAAACAGAACTTAATAAAGTTTCTTGTTTGATAGGTGCTGAAAATACAGAAAAACACAGTGCTATTGGATTGTTATTAGGTAGAGCAACTGCAATACCAGTACAAAGAAAAATACATCGTGTAAAAGATGGTAATGTATTGCCTATTATCGCATACTTTACTGATGGTGCAACCATTGACAGTAAAGCAGATCAATGGGACGCAATAGATGATAAAGGGTATATCTTTTTTAGAACCTTTGCAGGACGAAGTGGCTATTATTTTAGTGGAGATAAAACCTTAACTCAACCTACGGACGATTTTAAAACATTAAGCAATGGTTTTGTGATGGACAAAGCTTTGTTGATTGCATACGATGTTTTGGTATCTGAATTAAGTGATGAAGTAGAATTGAGTGCAGATGGAAACATACACCCAGCCATTATTAAAAGTTGGCAAACCAAAGTGGAAAGTAACTTAACTAAATTAATGGTAAATAATGGTGAATTGTCCGCAATCAATGTGTTTATAGAGCCTAATCAGAATGTTTTACAAACAGGTAAAGTAATTGTTAATATACGCTTATTACCTGTTGGGTATGCAGAAATGATAGAAGTTAATATCGGATTTACAACGAAAACAGAATAATAAGCAAAAAATATGACAACATTTAGTAGTAAACAATACTCTTGGTGCGATATATCTATCGTAATGGGAGGACGAATTTTAGAAGGTGTTACAGAAGTAGAATACACACAAAAAAAAGAAAAAGATGTATTGTACGGTCGTGGTTGTAAACCGCATACTGTTGTACACGGTAATAGAAGTTTTGAGGGAAAAGTAAGTATTTGGCAATCGGAATTAGAAGCAATGACCAGAGATGCAAAAAACAAAGATATTCTTAATTTATCTTTTGATATTGTGGTGGCTTATGTGCCACACGATGGTGGACAGATTGTAACCGATGTACTTAAAAGTGTAGAATTTACCGAGGTGAAAAAAGGTATGAAACAAGGAGATAAAAATATGATTGTGGAATTACCAATTATATTTTTAGACATAAAGCCACAGGCTTAAAAATAACAATTTAAACAATATTTAAAAAGTATTTAAAATGAATATTACAAAAGAAACAATACAGGAATGGAAAAAGAAGTATGGAACAATACACAAGTTGTCCGTAGATGATAAAGTAGCTTATTTAAAAACGCCTGATAGGAAAACGCTAAGTTATGCAACATCAATTGCCACAAAAGACCCTTTAAAATTCAATGAAGTTTTATTAAATAACTGTTGGCTTGGTGGTGATGAAGAAATAAAAACAGATGACTCTTTATTTTTATCAGCAAGTGCCAAATTAGCAGATTTGATTGAAGTTAAAGAGGCTTCGTTGGAAAAGATTTAGAGCTTGCCGAAGTTGATGAAAAGGATTGGGTACGCATCGGTAACGCTCAACTGCGATATTATATGCGTATCCAAAATCCTGACAGTCTTTCTGACAGAGAATGGGCAATGCGATTGAAAGAATTAGAGTATGTACGAAAAAAAGAAAATGAAAGTTAATTATTTACTTTCCATAAATGCAATAAATATTATTACTAATATAGTGAAAATTCCACTAATAGCACCGTATAGTGCTAATTTGTCTTTCTGCTTAATTGCGTAGTACATATTTACAAATGGAGCTATTAAAAATGCAGACCCATAAAAAAAAGTACTACCAATCAAGAGTAACAACCCAATACCAATAAGTAAATAAAGAATAAAAGTTATCATTATGTCTAATTTTTTAGAATATACATTAAGTCTTAAAGATTTAATCACTGGCAAGTTACAAAAAATTAGTGTAACTAACGATATGATGTTGGATAAATTTTCAAAATTACAAGTTCAACAGAATAAAGTAAGTAAAGGTTTTGATAAAATGGGTACTTCGGTACATACATTACGAAAAAAAATAAACCTACTACAGCAAGAGCGTGATTTATTGCCTATTGGTAGTATGAAAACCATACGAAGATACAATAGTGAAATAAAAAGATTAGAGAGAAATGTAACGAAATTGCAAACACTTAATGGAAGTAAGATTAAGACTTGGTTTAAAGATGCTCTCAATGGGTTGCCAGGGGTAATGACTAACCCTCTTGTTTTAATTGGTGCTGGTGTTGGTGCCAGTGTTCGTAAAGGTATGGAGGCGGATATGCAAAAGGCTAATATCTTAACACTTGTACGAGGTAATGCTGAAAAAGCAAAAAAACTTTATGCTGATATTTCTAAATATGGAATAAAAACGCCATATGAAAAACAAGATATTGTAGAGGCTCAAAAAACAATGATGTCTTTTGGTTTGGATTCTGAATTTGCTTTTTCAAAGCTAAAAAACATCGGAGATATTGCTTTGGGTGATGCTCAAAAAATGAAAAGTTTATCATTGGCATTTTCACAAGCAACATCTGCAGGTAAATTACAAGGTCAAGACTTGAACCAAATGATAAACGCAGGGTTCAATCCTTTAAATATCATTTCAGAACGAACAGGTGAAAGTATGAAATCTCTAAAAGACCGAATGAGTAAGGGAGGAGTTTCAGCGAAAGAACTGGCACAAGCTTTTGAATGGGCAACTGATAAACAAGGGCAATTCTATAATGGAGCAGAAAAAGCCAGTCAAACATTAGGTGGTAAAATGAGTAACTTAATGGATTCTATGACAGAATTAGCATTAAAAGTTTATGATGCTATTTCTCCTATCATTACGCCACTTGTAGAGTTGTCAATTTCACTTTTTTCAGCAATAGGAGATGGTTTAGGGTGGTTTATTAATAAACTAAAAGAGGGTAATCCGTGGGTGTTGGGACTAACAATTGCTATTGGTTTTTTAACTATATCTTATATCGCTTACAAATCTGTTTTAGCCATTTCTACAATGTGGCAAAATAAACTTACTTGGGCAGTGATTAAAAGTAATTTAGCGTTTTTGTCTAATCCTGTTTTTTGGATAGTTGCAGGTGTTGTAGCCTTAATTTCTGTTATGGTATTTCTTATTTACAAAATAGATGGCTGGGGCAAAGCGTGGAAACATACTGTAAATGGTTCTAAGCTTATTTTTAAAGCTTTTGTATCTGCTGCCAAATCTTATTTTACAACTCTTGTAAATGGTATTATGATAGGTATTAATAAAATAATGTTAGGCTGGTATAAATTTAAAAATGCCGTGGGTATTGGAGATGGTGGCGAAAATTCAGCAATTATACAAAAGATTAATAATGATACTGAAAATCGTAAAAAGGCAATTGTTGATAGTTTAGATAAGGTAAAAAAAGACGCTTTAGCGGCAAAGGATGAATTTATAAAGGCTGGGCAATCTTTAAAATGGAATTCTGATAAATCTTTATCCAGTGTTAAGGATAAAATAATGGGTAAATTAGGAATGAACCCAAAACCTACGGGTGGAACAGGTGGAGTTACTGACCTTACTAATAAAGGTGGTGGGCTTGGTAAAGGAAATGCAGGAAAGAAAGGACGCAAAACAAACGAAAACATCGTATCTGGAGGTAAACGAAATACTAACATACACATTAACATTGGGAAACTCGGAACCGATACAAAAGTATATGTTTCATCAATAAAAGAAGGTGTTGATAATTTAGGCGAAAGAGTAAGGGAAGAATTATTGCGTGCAGTGAATAGTGTGAACCAAATGCAAACGAGCTAATTATGGAATTTGATTTAAAAGAATTAACCGCAAGAGCGTTTTTGGATTTCGTGGGTCCTCCATTTCCATCGTGGTGGGAAAACAATAAAACAAAATTTGTTTTGCCAAGTTTGGAGAATATTAGTGAAGCACGAAGTAACGGAAGTGAGTACTTTATGACGCTTACCCTTGAAGACAAACAAGGTAATAAAACTACCTTCCCTAATGAGCCGTTAGTTAGTTTTTCATTAACTAAAACTATTGTAGAAACGGCTACTGTTGGGAAGTACAGAAAAGGAAAGGTAAAGGAATATATTAATACAGAAGACTGGAATATTACCATTAAAGGTTTATGTGTGGATATTGAGAATCCAGAAAAATACCCAACAAAGCAAGTGCAGTTACTCAATCAATTGTTTGATAAAAACGAAAGTTTAGAGGTTGTGGGTAATAAGTTGTTTGAATTGTTTGGTATCAGAAATATTGTTTTAAAAGATATTTCGTTTGATGATATGGCAGGAAAAGAGGGTATACAGAAATATGAAATTAAAGCGGTTTCGGATATGGATTTTTATGCCGTATTAGATGAGAAGACGATGAATCGTAAAAAAATTATAGGCTAATGTATATTCTGAAATCTGAAATACAAATAGGTGATTATAAGTTCTTGCAAATACATAATGTTAAGATTACGAAAAGCGTGGATACATTAGCAGACACCTGTGTTATTTCGTTACCAACACACTTTAAAATAAAAGATGATGGTAAGGAATTGTTTACAGAAAAAGCGATAAAAGTAGGTGATAGAGTAAAGGTAACGCTTGGGTATGAAGATGTTTATGAGGGGGTTGAATTTGAGGGATTTGTAAAGAAAATAAAACCTAAAACACCTATTGAAATTGAATGTGAGGATATGATGTATCTATTGCGTAAAAAAAACATTACAAAAGCGTGGCAAAAAACCACTTTGAAAGAAGTTTTACAAGAAGTAGTAAAAGGTACTGAAATAAAGTTGTCCAAAGATATTCCAGATATCAAGTTAGAAAAATGGATCATCAAAAATGCTAATGGTACACAAGTGCTTAAAAAGTTGAAACAAGAATTTTTATTGACCATTTTTATTAATGATGACAATGAGTTGTATGTAGGATTACGCCAATTGACTAATTTACACGAAAAGACAATTTATGATTTGAATTATAACATCACTAACAATGATTTAGAATACAAAACAAAGAATGATAGAAAAATAAAGGTAAGGTACACTTATATAGATAAGAAAAATAAAAAAAAGACCATAGAAGTAGGCGATGCAGATGGCGAAATAAGAACCTTTCATACTTCGGTAGTTTCAGATGTTGTGAAGTTAAAAGAAATGGCAAAGGCGGAAATTGAAAAATTAAAATATGACGGCTTTGATGGTAGTATTACCAGTTTTTTAATTCCGTATGCAACTCGTGGAATGAAGGCTCGGATTATTGATAAGGAATTAAAAGAAATTGATGAAAATTATTTCATCAAAAAGGTAGAAGTGAGTTTTGGAACAGGAGGTGCAAGACGGAAAGTGGAAATAGGTAGAAAACTATAAAATGAGTTTAGAAACGGAATTACAAAACGGATTGAATGTTTTAAAACAGCGTGATATTTCTACTATTTCGGTAGAGGTTAAAAGCGTTAATAAGAATAATGGAACTTGTATTGTAATTGATGATGAGTTGGAATATGAAGTTCGTTTGTTGTCTATCATTAAAAATGATTTAGATGGTTTTTATCTTTTTCCAAAGGTTGGGAGTAGTGTTTTAATTGCACCGATTGAGGAGGATATAAACCGCTTTCATATTGTTGCTTATTCAGAAGTTGAGAATTTAAAATATTCAACCAATGAAGTAGAATTGAACATTGACAAAAACGGCTTTCTATTAAAAAAAGAAAATGAAACGCTTAAAAAATTAATGTCAGATTTGATAAAAGCGATTAAGGCAATGAAGTTTACCACCAATAGTGGTCCGACAATTAAACTAATCAATATTGCAGACTTCATTGCTCTTGAAAAACGATTTAATAACCTTTTAAAAGATAATTAAATGTTAAATAAAGAACTATTAAAACAAGAAATAAAACAGGCTTTTTTGGACGAGCAAACGGAAGAACAAGATGCCAACGCCAGTGTAGATAGGTTGTCTGAAAAGTTAGCCAATGCCTTTGATAAATTCGTAAGGAATGGTAAAGTAGAAATTGAGGCAGGTATATCTGTAAGTACAACAGGAACTTCAACTGCTCAAATGGGTAGCACCACAAGTATAGGAATAGGAAAAGTAAAGTAATTATGAAAATAGATACATCAATAAAGGGAATTTTAAAGTCAATATTTTATGCAGTTGTATGCGGTTATAGTTGGCTTAATGAACAAGGGATAAACGCTTATGCTTTATCGGTTTTGTTGGGGTTTATGATTTTGGATATGGTTTTAGGAGTATGGAAAGCAAGGCGAGTTGATGCATTAAAAAATCCAACTTCAAAAGAAGCCAAAAAGGGAATTATCACCAAGTTATTAATCTTTATTATTCCTGTTGTCGTTGGGCTTATTTGGGGTTTATTTGACAAGCCTAATGCTTTGAAAATAGTGAATATGTTTATTGTTGCATTGGCAATCGCAGAGGGCTATTCAATAATCGGAAATGCGGGTGCGATTTATTCAGGTAGTAATATTACCGAATTTGATGCAATCACTTATATTTTTAGGGTATCAACCAATATGATTAAAACAATGTTAGAAAAATTTATAGGCAATAATACTGATGAAGATAAGAGTTCTACATAAACAAAATCTTTTAGATATAAGCATTCAACATACAGGAACTATTGAAAACTGCTTTAAAATAGCCGTTGCCAATGGTTTGAGTGTATCAGACGAAATAGTACCAGGGCAAGAATTGATTATTCCAAATGATATAAAAATTGACACACAAATATTGAATTATTATCAATCAAAAGAAATTCAACCAGCAACGGCAGAGTTACCGAAATTCAAAAAGTTGGAAGGGATTGACTATTGGGGAATTGACTACGATTTTATAGTAAAATAACGAAAATGGCACGAACAATTAATCAGATACAAGAAGAAATATTACAAGCAAAGGCACAAGAACCTGCCTTGGCTGACTTGAATAGCACGAGTAAAACGGCTGTTTGGCGACTTTGGATATATATCACGGCTTTTGCGATTTGGTCTTTGGAAAAGATTTTTGATAAGCATTTAAAAGAGGTTAATCACAACCTTTCAGAGTTGAAACCACACACGGCAAGGTGGTACAGAAATAAAGCATTAGCCTTTCAAGATAAGTTCGATTTATTACCTGATAGTGATAAGTTTGACAATGAGAATTTTACAGACGAGCAAATTGAAAATTCCAAAATTGTAAAGTATTCAGCAGTTGTTGAAAGTGAAGATGAAAGCCGTTTGATTATTAAAATTGCAACGGAAAACAATAACGAACTTCAACCAATCACAAGCGAGCAGAAAGCAAGGTTTAAATTTTATATACAACGAATTAAAGATGCAGGAGTGAGAACGACTGTTATCAATTATCAACCTGACATTTTGAAATTGCATCTTAAAATTTTCATCAATCCGTTAGTGTTGGATGAAAACGGTGTGGATATTTATGGTAAAAAGCCTGTTGAAATAGCCTTGAAAAACTATTTAAAAAAGTTGCCATTTAATGGCGAATTGATATTGGCTCATTTGATTGATGAGCTCCAAAGAGTGAAAGGTGTCAAAATACCTCATTTGGTATTGGCTGAAAGCAAATGGATAGATGCGAGTGTGGATGATTATGGTGATTTTCAACCAATAGAAATAAAGCAAATTCCAATCTCAGGATATTATAAAATTGAGGACTTTGCGAATGTAGAATATATAGTAGAATAAGAATGTGGTACAATATTAACATACCGAAATTAACAACTTCTCTAACGCCAACCTTTTTGAGAAAAGAAAAGCAATTGGCGTGGTTAAGGATGCGACATTATTCGCTAACAGGTATTGTGGATAGGTTTAATATCCATCGAAAAAAACACTTGTACAACTTAAATCACAATGGTCAAGTCTGCTATTTAGAAGGAGTGTTAAACGATGAATTTGACCGTCAAGAAAGGCGAATTTTCATTAGTGATGGTAATCAATATGAAAGGCAATATATCTATACTGATGGAGAGTTATTGCCAAAGTATTTAGGAGTAATTTATCTACATCAAGATGCTGACTATTCCGATACGGCGGTTGATTTTATTGTGAATATACCACAGGGACTGAACTACAACGAACACAAAATGAAAGCACTTATTAACTTCTATAAGTTAGCGAGTAAAAGATACAAAATACAGAACTATGAATAATATCAATTTTAATCAAACAGGCGGTTTTCCGTTATCAACGAATATTTTGGACGCTATGCAAACTGCATATAGGGTGTTCAATGCGTTGGGTGAGTTAGCAGGAAATAAAGCCATTATTAGTGGTTGTGAGGTAGCAGGTAATTCTGTAACCGATGGCGTAGTGTATATCAATGGCGAAATATTAGCATTTAAAGGTGGAACGATTGGCGATAATGTGATTATCAAACAAGATATTGAAAGCAAGATTTTTGAGGACGGAAACTCAAAAGAGGTGCTTTATAAAAGATATGCATCGTTTGGAAATGGTACAACAACTTTTCCGTGGTCAGATTTTAAGCGTATCAAAAATTTAATACAGTTAAATAACGATATTGAAACCCACAATCATAGTTTTAACGACCTTGAAAATGTACCAACGGAATTTCCACCATCAACGCATACTCACGCTTTTTCTGAAATTACTGATAAGCCAGAAAAGTATAAACCAAAGGAACATACACATCATTATAATACGATACCAGGGCGACCAAAGGGGCGAATTATAAGAGCAGGAAAAGTAAAAGCGAATGGTACGAAGTTGAAAACCTTTGAGGGTGATTTCACGGTTACCCATATTGGAGAAGGTAGAAATAAAATAACGCACAATATAGGACATACCAATTATATTGTGTTGGGGCAAGCATTGAGCGGAAATACTCAAATGAAAATGAATTGCTATAAAATAACAAACAACTATTGCGAAATCACCACAGCAGATGATGCGTCAGCGAATAGTTCAGATTTTCAGTTTGTAATTTTAGATTTTTCAGTGCAAGTAATTGAACCAGCAAAAGTGTTATACCCATTAGAAATTGGTCATCCGATTCCGATTCCGAATCCACCATTTCCATTTCCTTAAAAAAAATAAAGTGATATGACAGATAAAGAAACAATAAAAAAATGGTTTACGACTGGTAGCAAACCAACGCAAGAGCAGTTTTGGGCGTGGCAAGATGCTTATTGGCATAAGAGTGAAAAAATACCCATAGAGCGTATTGAAAAACTTGATGAAGTGTTACAAAATACGGCTGATGCCTCGCAATTAAAGAATTTGGTAAGGCTTGATGCTTCTAATATTGATAAAAAAAGTCGTGAGGCTTTACGCTCAAAATTAGGGGTTGGTGATTTACCAAAGAATTTAGCCACAACCGATGATTTAGATACGATTTCTCAAGGTTTAAAAGATAAAATTGATAAAACCAACAGAAATAAAGTAGATAAAACAACAGCAACCATTCCCTCGCCTAATGAAAGGCATAAGTATGTTTATATCTTCAATGAAAAAAACGAACCTGTAAGAATGCTTGCAGGAGACTTGGGGAAGAATATAGCGAATGCAAAACTGACTTCTGTTAATGGTGCAGGATTGGTGCAGTCATTTAGTTGGTTGCACGATACACAGGGCTATCCTTATTATTTAAAGAATTTACAAGATGGGAGTAATGATGATAATTTCAATAAAAAGGTAGTTATAAATGAAGATGGTAGTGTTAAGTTAGCCGATAGAGAGGAATTTGTAATTAATATTCCTGACACTTTGCCAAATGTAGTAACGCCTACCCAAAGTACGATGACAGTGGTTCATCAAGGAGTGGTAACGCCTCAACAATTAGATACAAATATTTTAGAACTTAATCAATTTATTATGAATTTAAAAAATAAAGATTTTACTCCACTAACCGCTGATGATTGGTTTGTATTCAATGCGGGAAACAACACGGGAGGTGTAAAAAATGAAGGAAGTGGTGTTCTTTTAAAACTAACCGACAATAGTATCGCTAAAGGTGGATTAATTGCTTGTGCTTATCCAAAATTGGTTTTGCCTGCTGATAAAAATTGGGCATTTGTGATTGGGGGTGGAGGTCTTGGAAGTGATGGTCGATATAATAAAGGTTTTATAGGGATTACAGAAAGTGTTGCAACCACCAATGTTGGTGTGATAGATGGATATTTAAGTTCAATTAGTACAGGGGTTTACATCAATGAAACACAAAGAATTAAGGATAAAACCTCTTATTCAACAACTTTTGTGAAAGTAGGAAATATTTTAAATATAACCGTTAGGGCAGGTGGAGATATAAAATCCGCCAATGTAGATGTAACTGGTGTGAGTGGTTTTAAACCATTGGTGTCGTTGATAAAAACTATTTGGAATCAAAATTTAGTTCGTTCGGATTTCGGACAATACTGGATTGAAGAATAACAATAAAAAATAAAAACAATGGAAAGAAAAGAATTAGTATTAACACAAGAGCAACAGGGGTTGTTGTCATTGATTGATAATGTCCAAAATAATTGGGCAGAATACGAATTGGAGGATTTACCACTTTTTGAACACTTTAATAGAAAATTAGTGGTAGTAGGTTTTTCAGCCACACCAACGGAAAATTTTACAAAAGAAATGTTTTCTGTAAGAATCGCCCAAGTATTAACCAATAAAGATACAGGCGAAGTGTATAAGAAAAAAGTAGAAGACGAATGGTTTATCTATCCTCAAAACAAAACAGTTTTAACTAATGAAAAAGGTGAGCCTATTAAGGTGGTTCAAAAAACTTTGGACGAAAATAATGAGGTTATTGAAGAAAAAGAAGTTACGCTTGATGCTCCGAGTATTAAGTATATCAAATTTTTGCTACTTAATAAAAAGGCTCATTTAGTTGATGTTTTATCGCAATTTATGGGATTGTATTATGAGAAATTTAAAACGAAAATTGATATGATATGATAAATTTTCACGACAATAAACAAGACCTATATGTGCCGATAAAGTTGGCATTTCAACCGAATTTAAAGGGAGAAAGAACCTTTGTAGTGATTGAAGATATAAATGTCGTTTTGTCTGATGGTTATAAAATTACCATAAAGGCTGGAACACTTACCGATTTAGCAAGTGTGCCGAGTTGGGCGTGGTCTATTTTCAAACCTATTGATAAAGCATTTATTGGTGATTTAATTCACGATTATTTGTGGGTGGATAAAGTTGAACAAATAAAACATTTTGATAATTCACCATATAAAGCGAGAAAGTTCGCAGATGAAGAACGATTAAGGTGGCGAAAAAAATTAGCACCAAACAAAAGGTTTAAGAATTGGATAACGCACCGAATTATAAGATTAATTGGTGGGGTTTTTTATTCACGACAATTAAAAATACCAAATTAAAAAAAACAAAAAGATATGATATTTATAAGTGCGGGACATAACCCGAAAGGAATTAAAAGAGATGTCGGAGCGGTGGCGAATGGCTACCACGAAGCCGATTTGAATGTTGAAGTTAGAGACTTGGTAATTGCTGAATTGGAGCGATTAAATGCCAAATATATCAAAGATAATGACAGCGAACGATTGGGTGCGTATTTGCGTAGAATTAAAACTGGTAGCGGTTCAGTTGTGTTGGAATTTCATTTTGATGCAGCATCGCCAAGTGCAACAGGAACAACGGCATTAGTAGGTAACGATGCTGACAGATTGGATAAAGCCTTTGCGACTGAAATAGTGAATGTAACTTCAAAAGTATTAGGCATTAGAAACAGAGGCGTAAAGTCCGAACACCAAGCCCATAGGGGTAGATTAGGGCTAATGAGGGAACACGGAACGGTGGCGTTATTAGAAGTTGGGTTTATTACCAATAAAAGCGATTTACAAAAGTACAATCAACACAAAAAAGCATTAGCAAAAGAGTTGGCAGAAATAATTGTTAAATATGAAAAACTGGCAGACTAATGAAACTATTTTTGAGATTACTAATCCTTATACTCATAGCTATTTCGTGCAAAAGCCGAAAGGTAGAAAAGAGCGTAGAGCAGAAAACAGAGCTGCGAAAAAAAGAGGTAACAACCGAAACGGAAAGTAAAAAGGCTATTGTTTCGGAGCGTTTGGAAAATAAGGAGGTGAAAAACGAAGTAGTTAATTACGATTTTGAATTAAAAAGTAATGACGCTTTTAAACCTGCCGTTATTAAAGAATACAGGCAAGGTAAACCATACCGAACGATTATCGCAACGAATGCTGTATATAACGAAAATAGAAAGAAAAAACAGCAATATAACAAGCAATTAACAAAAGATTATTCTATTGAATTAACAAAGGTTTTTAAGGCTTTTTTAGTTCAAAAAATGGAGATTAACGAGTTGAAGATAGAAAATGAGCAACTTAAATCAGACACCTTGAAAATAGCCAATAATATCAAGTATATACTTTGGTTCTTAGGTTTATTATCTGTCATTTGGATTGGTGAAAGAACTGGTTTTTTCAGATTATTGAAAAAGTTTTTAAACGGTCTTTAAAACTGGTTTGAAATAAAAATTTCCTTTGGAGGTAGGAAATAAAAATGCCTCCAACAAATAAAATTACTCCCCAGTAATAATATTGATGCGAACACCCAACTGTTGGAGGCGATGCCTTCCTTGTTGAGTGTTCGTATTTTTATTACTGGGGAGTTGCAAATATATGAAAAACTAATAACCATAAAAACTAAAATTTAAAAAAATAATGAAAAATTATAAACAGGCACCTTTGCCATTTCAAGGGCAAAAGCGAAATTTTGTTAGACACTTTAAACAAGCATTACAGGGCTATCCAAGCGATGCTACTTATGTAGATTTGTTCGGTGGTTCTGGTCTATTAAGCCATACTGTTAAGGCTCAATTTCCTAACGCAAAAGTAGTGTATAACGATTTTGACAATTATCGCCAAAGGCTTGAAAATATCCCTAATACTAATGCTATATTAGACGCATTGAGAGCGTTGGAACTAAAAACGCCACGAGGTAAAATAATTAAGGGAATTGAGAAAGAAAAGGTATTAAATGTATTGAAAAAAGCCAATAAAAAAGGTTTTGTTGATTGGATTACAATTTCATCAAGTTTAAAATTTTCAATGAATTACGGAACAAAATACGAGGATTTCGCAAATGATACGCTTTACAATAAAATCAGAAAGACAAACTATGATGTCGCTGATGACTATTTGCAAGGTATTGAAGTTGTATCGCTTGATTATAAAGAATTGTACAAAAGATATAAAGACCTTACGAATATTGTATTTTTGGTAGATCCTCCATATTTATCTACTGATTCATCAACTTATATGAGTGATTCATATTGGAAATTGTCAGACTATTTGGATATTATGGACACTTTGAAAGGTTCATATTTCTATTTCACCTCTAATAAAAGTCATATAGTAGAACTAATGGAATGGGTAGAAAATAGGACGCCTAATAGTTCTCCATTTACGAATGCAACTTGCATAAAAATAAGTACAGGGGTAACGCATAATGCTAAATATACCGATATAATGTATCATTATAAAAAGAATTGAAATGAATAAATATCACGAAATTTTAACCAAAATTTTAAAGAAAGGTAAAAAACAAAACAATAAAAAAGGTGCAATCAAGTACCTTTTAGATGAACAACTGAAATTAAAGCCTGCCGACCTTTTGGAAATATTTGAGGGGCACGGAATAGCGAGAATAAAGTTAAAGAATGAGTTGGAACTATTCCAACAGGGCGAACGATTGACCGAACGCTACCGAGAGAAAGGAATATCGTGGTGGGATTATTGTGGTCCTATATTGGTTAATTCTTATCCTACATACTTTGAGCGATTACCTCGTTTGATTGAGCAAATAAATAGAGAGAAACGCAACAGTAAGAATTATGTTTTATTCCTTGGTGAAACAGGTGCTGAGAGTAATCAACAGCCGTGCTTGTCTTTGGTACAATTTCAGATAGATAAAGGGAAATTGGTTATAAGTGCTTATCAGCGTTCAAGTGATGCTAATTTAGGGTTGCCTGCTGATATTTACCACTTATATTTGATAAGTAGGCAAATAAACCTACCATTGAAGTCTATTACGCTTAATTTGGGCAATGTTCATATATACGAAACAAATATCGATAAGACGAAATTATTACTGAAAGGTAAAAGACCTAAATTTGAGTTGAATGTGTAAATTAAATGGTCTTTAAAGCGTATTTAAAGACCATTTTTAGACATTTAAATGATAATATCGGATTAAAAAACGCTCTCTATCTTCTATCATTCGTTGTATAATTTTAATTTCCTCAATCTCAATATGATTAGTTTTCATATAAACATCACCATCATCGTCAATATACTCATTGAAGTCTAAACTTTCTATGAGTGTTTTCTTTTTCATCATCAACTCCTGAATAACACCATCATTTCTGCATATACTACAAAATTTTTCTCTATCTGACTGCATAATATAATTTTGTTTCAAAGGTAAAAAAAATAAAAATAAGGCTCTTTTTTTTCGCTGAAAAAATGTACATTTCAAATTAAAAAAGTGTACATTTCGTTTTGCCGATTATATTAGTTATAGTTTCATTATTAATATTATTATTAATTTCAAACTGGTATTTGTCAAAGAAATAACATTTTCAAAATTTTACTCATAAACATAACCTAACAAAGCAAAAACAGAGACTAATAGATTGGCTTTGGTTTTTCGCTCTACTTCGGAATGGTATTTTTCTTGGGCATCAGGGATGTACAATTCCATAAACTCTTTGTTTCTAACCACAAATAAGGTGGTTCCCAAAATATTAGTTAGAATATCCTCTGGCTTGGGAGCAAATTTAAAAACGCCCGTGCCAATTCCCTTTTTCATTACCTCGTCTATTTTTAATACGCAGACTTTATAAAAATGAAGCAAATCCTCTTTTACATCGGTCGTTTGCTGATATTCCTGTGTGGCAAAACCATGAAAATAATGATACCGAAAAACAACACTAATGATATATTTAATGATTTCTTTCATCTGCATTTCTGGTTTTCCATTCTTTATCGTGCCTGTAAATTCGGAAAAATGTTTAATGGTTTTTTGCACCCGATAGCGATACAAATGCACCATCATTTTCTCCTTTGAACCAAAATAATAAGAAATCATAGCGACATTTACTTCGGCTTTGGTGCAAATATCTCGCACCGAAGTCGCCTCAAAACCTTTCTGGGCAATCAGCTCCTCAGCGACTTCTAATATTTTAATTTGTTTTTCAGAAAAAACCTTCTTCATCTATTTTTTGGGGTAAAGGTAACAAAAAAAACTTACCTTTGGGCTATGGATTTTTTCGATTTTCATCATCATCACCCCAATAAAAAGGGAATTTATAACCTTCATTTTTCAGAAGGAATAAGACCTGAATTATACTCCGTGGGACTTCATCCAATGGACATTGATGAAAATTGGGAAAAGCATTGGGAAAGGATACAAGAGATTTCCCAACATCCCAATTGTGTCGCTATTGGAGAATGCGGATTAGATGCTTTGGTACAAACCGATTTGAAACGACAAAAAGAAATTTTCAAGCAACATATTTTATGGGCTAATAAAATTCAGAAGCCCGTTATCATCCATTGCGTACGCTTGTTTTCCGAACTTTTAGCCTTTTCTAAAATAGCAAAAACCCCTTTGATTGTTCACGGGTTTAATAAAAAAGAAAGCATTGCTCAGTCGCTTTTAGAAAAAGGATTTTATTTAAGTTTTGGAAAAGCAAGTTTACATCGCTTATCTTTGCAAAAAAATTTGAGGGAAATCCCTCTTGATAAATTGTTTTTAGAAACCGATGACGACCATTTTAACATCCAGATGCTCTATGAAAAAGTAGCGGAAATAAAAAACATTTCGGTTCATCAGTTACAAAAAGCAATAGATTATAATCAACAAAAAATCACCAATGGATAGAGATTGGCTAAAACGCACCGAGCGTTTAATTCAGGAAAAAGGAATTGACAAACTCCAAAATGCAAATGTTTTGGTGGTTGGTTTAGGCGGCGTAGGCTCTTTTGCGACGGAATTTTTGTGCCGATCGGGAATTGGAAAAATGACCATTATTGATGGCGATACGGTAGATATTAGTAATATTAATAGGCAACTTCCTGCCTTACATTCGACAATAGGAAAACCCAAAGTAGAAGTTGTAGCCGAAAGATTGAAAGACATTAATCCTGATGTACAGCTTGCTTCTATTAACGCCTTTCTGAACCCTGAAAATATGGCGGAAATTTTGGAAGGACAAAAGTTTGATTATATCGTGGATTGTATTGATAGTATTTCGCCAAAGGTAAGTCTGCTCACAGCAGCCAAAAGACGAAAAATAAAAATCGTGAGCTGTATGGGAGCAGGAGGAAAAATAGATCCAAGTAAAGTGATCGTAAGAGATTTGAGCAAGACGAAAAGTTGTTTTTTAGCCAAACAAGTCAGAAAAAGATTGAAAAAACAGCATATTAACAAGGGAATTCGTTGTGTATTTTCCACCGAAATTCAGCAAGAACAAAGCCTTGAACTGACGGATGGTACTAATTATAAACGCTCCTTTTATGGGACAATCAGTTATATGCCTGCTATTTTTGGACTTCATGCCTCGGCGGAAGTGATACAATATTTGCTAAAAACTTAATGTAATAGTACAGCAATTTAACAATGTATCAATGCATATTACTCTTGACATTAGTGAACTAAATTGTTATACTGCTACATTAACTAAATTGCTACATTAGATATGAAACAAACGTATAATCATATAGAGAAATTAAAGCACAAAAACGATATTAGTCTCCTTTTTGAAAAAGGGAAATGGAAAACGCATCAAAAGCTAAGGCTCGCTTATTTACCTTTGGAGGAAGAAAAAAGGAAAATAGGGGTTTCTGTTTCCAAAAGGTATTTCAAGAAAGCCGTGGATAGAAACCGAATAAAAAGACTATTGAGGGAAGTTTACCGACTAAACAAACCTTTATTTACCGAAACATTTGGGGAAAATGTTTTGGCAATGCTTTTTTGGATTTCGCCGAAAAAGCCCAGCCACTATAAAGAAGTGGAAACGCTTTTCATTCGGCTTTGTGAGAAGAATAAAGAGATGAAATAATCTAAGAGGCTTTGCCTTGGTGATGAAAAATAAAAAAAACGACTACCTTTCGATAGTCGTTTTTACATTTTTATTGATGATTAGTATCCATTACTGAACCACAATATTATCAAGCTGAACTGTTGTAGTAACTCCGCCCATAGCTCCTTCGTAAACGAAAATTAAGAAACCATCTCCTGTTACAGAAGCAGGCAAATTATAGGTTCCTACATTTGTCATATTTCCATAGTTTCCTTGTGGAGCAGGTGGGAAGGCAAACTCACCTGTGATATCGGTAAGCGTAGCATTCTCAATTGTTCCCTGTGCTGTATAATCTGTAGACAAATACACTTTGATTGGGTTTCCGTTATAATAACCGTACTTTATATCAAATGTAATGCTGTTGGCTGCTGATAAATCTACTGGCACTGCAAAACTCGTTTTAACAGGCTCTTGTGCGTTGTAAGCGTTCAATTGAAGATACTTAGCTCCACCATAAGATTTCACTTTCCAATATCTATTCCCTTCTACTGGATCGTTTAAATATTTAGGCAATGCAAATGCTCCTACATCATAAGATTCAAAATCTTCGGTAAAGTTTCCAGAGAAACTAATATCTGTACCTCCTTGAGCTGGTGTTCCATCAAATCTTGTAGCCTCATCATTAGATAATTCTACATCATTCAAATCTCTGATAATCATTTGCCAAGTAGGCGTAGAAGTTGCATATTTTTGATATTTAGTAACGATGAAAGTCATCTCGCCAGAACCTTTTGGTAATAATTCGTATCCAAAATCAGCATACTTTGCTGTTCTCAAAATAGCAGAACCGCCCAATTGATCTTGTAATTTTCTATCCGTATCACTTCCAATTGTTCCTTCAAACTCTACATATCTTTTCTGAACAGGACTTATCTCTTCTTCTTCAAATTGAACAGGAAGCTTTACCAAAGTGTTAATCATATTATCGTTTTTCACTTGAGAAAAATCGGCAACCTCTTTTGGAACAATCGTTTGAATATCTAATCCTCCTTGTTCATTACAAACACCTGAAATATATCTTGACATCAATACCGCAGGAATTCTTCCAATTAAATATTGGTTGTCTGCCGAACCTAATTTGATAATCCCTCTATCATTAGCAACTCTCAAACCTTTGGCATTAATTCTAATATGACTTCCTACTGGGAAATCTGCATAGTTATTAGAGTTATCTACCGAAATTTGCAAACCTACTGTTGGATTTTCTACTTTATCTTGGAAAACAATCGTTTTATAAAAATTACCTTCCTCATCCGATGATACTACATAACCATCAAAAATCACATTGGTATCTATCGTATGATAAGCGTTAGAGCCTAAAGCAGGAGCCATTGCTGCTACTTGTGCCATTGGCGTATTTGGTTCTCCAAATCTATTCTCACATTTAATAGGAGGAGTATCCCATTCGTCGTCTTGCACACAAGATGTAACCACCGTAGTGGTCATTGTGAAACCTAATGCTATTGTTAAAAACTTTTTAATATTCATTTTTTTGCTTTTTTAAATGTTATTTGAATTAAAATCTAAGTTGTAAATTGATGAAGTAAGATCTTCCTTGCGTGTACCAATATCTTGGTGCAAATACTGGGAAAGCTCTATCTGCATCTTCTTTGAACGAGTCATATTTGGCATTTCTTGTTTGCTCAAATCCTCCTGTAATATAATTGGTGTTATCTAAAACATTATTCACTGTTGCTGTAATCAATAGATAGTATTTACCAATTAACCAAGATTTACCTGCATTCAAATTAATAAAATGAGCCGATGGCAATTTTCTTTGTCTTAAAACATCTCTTAATTCAGACTCTGTGAGTTCCGCAAAAGGTGTCCCTGAAGTAGAATTCTGTACAAAAGATTCCGTTCTTAACAAAGCCGATGGATCTAAATAATTATCTCCTAAGAAATTCCAACTTGCTCCTACCCACCAATATTTTGGCGAACTATATCTCAACCCAGCAGAATAAGCTTGCTGTGGTGTTCCTCCTTGTCGATAATTTTTTAGATACGATTTTCCTAAATTTCCAAAAGACTTCGTCTCTCCATTTTCCTCGAAAGTTCCGACTGCATCAGAGGCAAAATAAACATTAGGATTGTTTCGGTAAGTATTTTGTCCATAACTTGCCAAACCTTGGAAAGATAGTGAAGATGTTAATTTCACCTGAAGACCTAACTCCGCACCCATATTTCTCTTTTCTATATTCGACATCACTTGCGTAATAAACGCCTGTCTTATTTCTTTTGGCGTTCCATCTGAGTTGGTAGTTTCAAATTCTATGCCATCTGCATAAAATCGCTGCACACTCGTTTCATTTTGGCTATCAATTAAATAACCTGTCAATCTCATTTTCACATAAGGTGTTGCCACTACATAACTTAAATCATTAGCATAATAAGTCGTACTTTTTAAGTGAGGTGTAACTGCAGAATTAGTTCTCGCATTAATGAAAATATCTTTCAAATAAGGTGCTTTTGAAAATACCGCTCCATTGTACACTAAGAAATGTCTTCCATTAATTCTATACACTAAATTCCCTTTTAAACCATAATCTAAGAAATTATAATCCTCACTCTTTCCGAAAGAATTATCATACAAATAATGGTCAAATAATCCTTCTCTACTCGAAGAAGAATGCTTCAACAACCCAGAAACAAAGATATCAAACTTCCCTGAACTCGTTCTAAATGCTGGATTGAATACAACCTCCTGTCTTCTAAACTTATAATCATAACCGATTTTATCACCTTCTTTTTTCTTCGTATCAGTATCGTTTTCGTTTAACATTCCCGATAAACCTTGTCCGTTACTTGATACAAAAGCATCTTCGTTACGAGCAAAATCTGCACCTAACAAATCTTTTATCTCTCTATATTGTTCTGCACTATAATTTTGGTAAGATAAATTTAAAATCAATTTTGATGTATCTGAAAACTGATGCGTGAAATGCGTAGAAGCATTCCAAATTTTATCATCAGAAACATCATTTACCAAATAATACAAGGCACCTTCATCCTTATGTTGTAGGTTTTTTTGGTACAATAAATCCCAATTGATTTGTGTAAATCTTGGATCATTATTTCTCCAACCTTCCAATGTCGTTTGATAAGCTTCCTGAGCTAACGTTGGCGTCCCTCCGAAATCAACAATCGCATCATCGTTATAATAGTTGAAGTAACTTGGTAAATTTCTCCAATAAATCGGTGATGGATTAGATACATTAAACCAATCTAAACGAGAAGCCTTATACTTCCCAAACTGATAGGATAAGGAAGTTAATAATTTTGTTTTTTCATTGATTTTCCAATAATCCTGTAATTGGAAAAGTGGTTGGAAAGATTTTTTCACCCTTTCACTTCTTTGTTTTCCATCTTGATACCCCCAATAAGCATTATAATGTACTCCTCGTAAGTCATACACTTCCTGCGTACTCGGACTTGAAGTAGATCTTCTATATGGCGCTCCAATGAAGTTGAAAGTCATCGTATGCTTATCATTGAATTTCTTTTCAACTCCTAAATAAGTTCCATACGCATCATAGAAAGTACCTTCTTGGATCCCTTCTTTTGCCCATCTTCTTGCTCCCATAATGGTAAATGCCCAACCTTTCTTGTTCATTCCAGAAGAATAACGCAAAGAAGTTCTGTTTCTATAATTTCTATTGGTCAAAGATTGTGTAAACTGAAAACCTTTTCTATGTTCACTGGCTTTCATGTTTTTGTAAATAACGGAACTAACCCCTCCAAAATCATACTCTGATGGTGTCTGATTTGCCGCAATTTCTGGATAACGGGTAACTTCGTTCAAACCTCCCCAGTTTCCAAAATCTACAAAACCTCTATCTGCCTTTATCATAGAAACTCCATTCATCATAATCTGTCCTCCTCTACCATCTACTCCTCTTGGCCTAAACCAATAAGCCCCTAAGTCGTAAGCGGCAATTTTGCTAAAAACATCTCTTGATGATTGTAAAAGTCCTACGGTAGAAGTCTGACTATTGTCTTCTTCCTCGTTATTAGCATCAATATACGCTAATCCTTCCTCTGACTGATTGAGATTGGTGTAAAGGGTAATATTCCCTAAACTTTTCTTTTTCTCATCAGTTACATCAAACTCCATTACTTTGTCTTCGTAATTGGGTTTCGAAATCACAATGCGATAGTGTCCCGCCTTTAAATCTACTAATTGAAAATAGCCGATTTTGTCTGCTCTAACATCATTATCGCTCTCCATTAAATCAATTTCTGCCTGTTCTATCACTTTGCCAGCCTCGTCTTTAATGTATCCATAGACTTTGGTTTGTCCAAAATACAAAGACGCAGGTGCTAATGTAAAACACGAAACTAACATCAGTTTTCTTAACATAGAGTTTAGTTTTTTATTTTAACGTTGCAAAGTTAAAGTATTTTATAGAAATTATACATCAACTTTACTGAAACAATTTTGATTTTATGATAAATTTCATTTTTTATGCGAATTTCACATCTGATTTAGGCGAAACATTAATTAAAATGTATAAATTTGCAACATCATTAATTAAAATAAATTTCTTACAATGAAAAAGACTATTTTATTATTCGTGTTATTGGTGAGCACACTGAGTTGGGCTCAAAAGAGACAATTGAGAAAAGTGGCAACGGTTGGTTTTATGAATGTGGAAAACCTTTGGGATACGATCCAGTCGGCAGATTATATCGACGGAACGAAAGCTGTTACCAATCCTGCTTTCCATAGAAGTATTCCGATTGATTCTATCCAATACCTTGATGTGACAGAAGATGATTATAAAGGAATTTGGAATGATGAATTATTAAAAGGTAAAAAAGTCGTTAGAACGCAGGGAATGTCTGCTGAGTTTACGCCAAAAAGCGGTAAAAATTATGGCACAAAAATTTATAAGAAAAGAATTGCCAATTCGGCAAGAGTCATTTCTGAATTAGGAAGAAAATACACCAATACGGCTCCTGCTATTGTAGGGCTAATTGAGGTTGAAAATAGAAAAGTAATCGAAGATTTAATCAATCATCCTCGTTTAAAAAAATACAATTATGGTATTATCCATTATAACTCGTATGATTTCAGGGGAATTGATGTAGCTATCATTTATCAAAAGAGAAGATTTACGCCTACCAATTCGCTCAAAAAAGAAGTAAAAATATTCCGAAAAAATGGCAATAGAGAATATACACGTGATATTTTGGTCGTTACAGGTTTATTAGACAACGAAAATGTTGCTATTTTCATGAACCACTGGCCATCGAGAAGAGGAGGAGAAAAAGCGAGTTCCGTAAAGAGAAATGCCGCTGCAATGGTGCTGAAAAAAGAAATGGATAGCATCCGAAACAAATATCCAAAAACCAAATTAATCGCAATGGGAGATTTTAACGATGACCCTGTGAATAATAGTTTAACAAAGTATTTAGGAGCAGTAGGGAAGAAAAAACAACTTTCCGATAAAAGTCCTTATTTCAACCTTATGTACAGAATGTACAAGAAAGGAGTCGCTTCTTTAGCGTATCGTGATGCACCGAATTTATTTGACCAAATTATCGTTTCTAAAAATTTAATTTCTAGAAACGTGAGTGATAATTTCTCTGTCTATAAATCCGAAATTTATGCTCCGAAATATTTAATCAATAAAGAAGGAAACTACAAAGGTTATCCTTTCCGTGCTTGGGTGAGAGATAAATTTACAGGTGGTTATAGTGACCATTTCCCTGCATTTATCGTATTGCAAAGGAACCTGAAATAAACCTTGTACAGGGTAAACGCATTTTTTTAACGCAAGGTTAGACAGAGCAACATTATTTTCATATTACGAGAATAAACAAAGTGACTCTGTCTGACCTTGCGTTATTTTTCATTTAGGATAAAAAAAAGAAATCAATTCAATTTTTTGTGCCTTTAATCTGTATTTATGATTTTAAATAGGCTCGTTTTAATTTAAAAGTCTTATATTAGTAGTTGAAGATTAACAGGTAAAATATTAAAGTGATGAAGTATTTAAAATTATTGGCAATTTTAGTGGCAGGAATTATTGCTCTTGCTTATGTTTTGGGTTATGATTATCTTTTTAAAGGCATTGCAAAAACTTATCTAAGAGGAGAGACCAGTGCGGATATTGACGATGGTAAACTCTTTGATTACAATCCAATTGCTTCGGCAAAGCCACAGCCTTGGAAATTGGATAGTTTGTACAACCAACAAGCCTTACCACAAAAAGTGCTCGATAACCTCAAAGCAACAAATACGGCTTCACTTTTAATTGTTAAAAATGGGAAATTAGTCCACGAACAATATTTTAATAATTATCAACGAGGGAGTAAAACCAATTCTTTTTCTATGGCAAAAGGCATTGTGGTAATGCTTTTAGGGAAAGCCATCGAAGACAAAAAGATCAAAAGCATTGATCAGAAATTTGGCGATTTTTATCCAAAATATAAAGATTTAAAATTTGGAAGCCAACTTACTTTAAGAGATTTAGCCTCAATGGAAGCGGGTTTAGATTGGGACGAAGAATATAAAAACCCTTTCTCTCCTAATGCAAAAGCTTATTATGGAAATAGCCTTGCTAATGCCGTTTTTTTTCAGGAATTAAAGGAAAAACCAGCCGAAAAATTTGAATACCAAAGTGGAGCAACACAACTTTTAGGCTTTGCCATTAGAAAGGCTGTTGATGAACCTGTTGCTGATTATTTATCCGAAAAATTTTGGACTCCTCTCGGAATGGAAAGTAATGCCTACTGGAGTATCGATAATAACAAAATGGAAAAGACATTCTGTTGTATTCATGGAATAGCAAGAGATTATGCCAAAATAGGGGAACTAATGCGTAACAACGGAAAGTACAATGGTCAGCAATTATTAGATTCGGCTTTTGTGCAAAAGATGACAACGCCTACTAAATTATCCAACGAAACCTACGGTTTGGGACTTTGGATAAATTATGACAATCCTATTCCGCATTATTATTTTCTTGGAATACAAGGTCAATACATCATTGTCATACCTAACAAACAAATGGTTATCGTCAAAACAGGAAGCCATAAAGACATGACCTACAACGATAAAGGAAGACCAGACCAAGTCAAATTTTTAGTAAATGAAATCGCTAAAGCGTTTTAATCTTAATTTATCTAGTTTATAACTTACGGATTAATTTTTGCAAACTATTTTGCCAATATTTTGGTTCGATAGGATAGTATTTTTGGATTTTATCTAAGCAAAGGGTACTTCGTTTTGGTCTTTTGGCTGGTGTTGGATATTCGGCTGTGGTAATTGGATTGAGTTTGATTTTAGCCTTCGAAAATTCAGCGATTTTCTCCGCAAAATGAAACCAAGTCGTCTCCACTGCATTGGAGAAATGAAACACGCCTACCCTTTTTACAGGAGATTGAATGATGGTCATAATCGCTTCGGCTAAATCGTTAGCATTGGTCGGTTGCCCATATTGGTCTGCCACAATATTCAACTCCTCTTTTTCTGAGAAGAGATGCAACATGGTCTTAACGAAATTCTTATTAAACTCAGAATACAACCAAGAAGTCCTTATAATAATCGTTTTTTTATACGCCTCTAATGCTAACTCTTCGCCTTTTCTTTTTGACGCTCCATAGACGCCCGTTGGTTGAGTGAAATTATCTTCATCGTAAGCGATATTGGTATCTCCATTGAAGACATAATCGGTAGAAATATGAATAAAAAAAGCATTGTGTTTTTTACATGCGTGGGCTAAATTTTCAACACCATTAGCATTGACAGCAAAAGCTTTTTCGCTTTCTTTTTCGGCTAAATCTACCGCAGTATAAGCGGAAGCATTGATACAATAATCTGGCTTAAAGTCGGCAAAAACCTCCTGAACATTTTCCTCATCAGTGACATCCAAAGTATCGGAATCTGTAAAATGAAATTGATACCTTCCTTTGTATTTCTTTTCCAACTTTTGAATACACTTCCCTAATTGCCCATTCGCTCCTACTACCAATATTTTTTCCATAATAATTTATCAATGATGAATGAACAAAGATAATAAAACTTATAGTATTTATACCGTTTTGTCTTTAAAAGAACAGGGTAAAATCAAACCTCATTAAAATATATTAAAAATAAAACGAACCGATTTAATCATCTAAAAAACAATATTTAAAAAATTACACTTCACTCTTTTGTCTTGAAACCTAACGAAGTGGTTCGGCAAAGCCAAACAAAAGAGCCACAAAAAAACCACCTCAATAAAAGGTGGTTTCAATAGAACATAATAAAATATTATTACTTAATTCCTAATGCTTTTTTAATTGCTGGTGTAGCATCTACTCCATTTTTATAGATTAATGCTGGGCTATTCGCATCCATTACATACTCCCAACCATTGGCATCAGCTACTTTCTGAACCGCAGCATTGAATTTTCTTTCAATAGGAGCATAAGCAGATTTTTCCTTCGCAAGAATTTCCTTTTGCATTTTTAATTTCAATTGCTCAAATTTTTGTCCTTTTGCTTGAATTTCTTTTTCTCTTTGCTTGTTCACCGCCTCACTTTTAGAAGGAGCCTCTTTGGTATATTTTTGATACAAAGCTTGAAACTTTTCACCCTCTACTTTCAATGCTTTTTCTTTAGCTTCAGCAAAGGCTTTCAATTGTTTATCTGCTTTTATTTTTTCAGGCATCGCACTCAATACTCCTGCCACATCCATTGTTGCGATTTTTTGTGCTTTTGCTAATCCAGTAGTCATCAACATTGCTACTGCTATGAATAATACGCTTAATTTTCTCATAATATAAATTTACTTTTTTTGTTATTTTTCTCTTTGTACTCAAACAAATTTAGATTGTACAATGATTATATTGGTTTTAAAATTATTTTACAATACCATCTTTACATCCTATCTTCGTCTTCTTTTCTTTCTTTTTTTCTTCTTTTTTCTATCCAAAAGTTCATCTAATACTCTTTCTGTATAGTCGTATCTTTTGTTGAGGAATAGGACATTATTAGAATTCTTATCAAGAACCATGCCTAAACGCCTTTTCTCAAAAACTTTCCTAATGGCATTGAATATTTTATCCTGAAAAGGTTTCACCAAAGTTTCCCTCAGTTCTTCGGCTTCGCCATTTTTACCAAACCTTAAAGCAATGGTGGTTTTGATGTTTTTTTCTAAATCTAAAACCTCTTTTTCTCTTTGCTTGAGTTGTTCACCGACCAATAAAACTTTTTCATTTTCAAAAGCCGATTTTTTTTGTTCGTACTCAGACTGCAACGCTGTAATTTCCTTTTGCCAAGTCTTAATTTGAGCGTCTAATCGCCCTTTTGCTTCGTTATATTTTGGCAGTTGGTTGAGGATATATTCGGTATCCACTACGCCCACTTTTTGAGCATTAAGTTGGAGTCCCAATACCACCAATAATACAAGGAGTATTTTTGATATTTTTTTCATTATTATAAAGATTGATTCATCAAGAAGTGTGTTTTCCATCCTGATGGTTGATTATTAAACAATGGACTATCAAATCCATAAGCAAAATCAAATCCTAATAACCCAAACATTCCCATATAGACTCTTATTCCTACTCCCACAGATCTTTTCAACTGGAATGGATTATAATTTGACCATTTGTTCCAAACATTTCCTCCCTCGATAAACGACAAAGCATAGATTTTTGCTGTCTGACTCATCGAAATTGGATACCTCAGTTCTAAAGAGAATCGGTTATAAATCGTTCCTCCTCCTAACTGTGTGACATCTGTTGCCGTTCCTCCATAAGAACTCGCATTCTCGTAACCCCTTAACGGAATTAACTCTCTACCATCGAATCTCCCTCCGAAAAGTCCCGTTCCTCCTACATAAAATCGCTCGAATGGTGGCGCTCCCAATTCGCTATTATACCCATCCATAAAGCCCATTTCGGCAGTAGAACGCATTACCAACTTACCTATGATTTCATTATACGTTTCAAATTTAGTTTTAATTTTGAAAAACTCCATCCACTTGTATTTCTCTACATTGGACATTGAAGAGTAATCCTTTTTACTAAATAATGAATAAGGTGGTGTAAACTTCGCAGAAATCTCTACATTAGAACCCGTTGTTGGGAATATTGGATCTAAACCTGCCGAATTTCTACTCAGTCCTACATTAAAACTGAAGTTTTTTGCAGTACCATAATATTCTGTCTCGTTACCAAACTGGAATGGATAATTCTTAAAATTATAACTCTGAAACTGAATTCCCGTATATAAAGAGAACCAATCATCTGGCCAGCTCAATCTACTATTCAGACCTGCACTTGCAGAAAAAATATTTAACCTTTGAGCATCTCCATTTACATCATCATATCTTACCAAAGACTGATTAACGCTTAAAGATAAGGCTTTGGGTTTCTTCCCAAATAACCAAGGTTCTACAAAACTAAATCCATAGTTTTGAAAAAACCTACCTGCCTGTGCCGTTAATGATAAGGTCTGTCCATCTCCCTGTGGAATGGGTCTGTATTTATCAAAATTTAAAATATTCTTTAACGAAAAGTTATTGAATGTCAGCCCTAAAGTTCCGATAAAAGAATTCCCTCCATAACCTGCTTGTAATTGAACTTGTGAAGAACCTTTTTCTACCAATGTCCAATGTACATCTACCGTATTATCCAAAGGATTTGGAACTACTTTCTGACCAATCTGTTGAGGGTCGAAAAACTGCATTCCTGCTAAATTAAAATAAGACCTTCTGATTAATCTTTTGGTAAACAAATCTCCTGGTTTGGTTTCCAATGCTCTTTGTACCACATGGTCGTGCGTTACGGTATTCCCGCTCCAAGTAACTTTGTTCCATCTGGCTTTTTCTCCTTCGGTAATTCTAATTTCTAAATCTACCGTGTTTCCATGCACCGCTTTTTCTACAGGAACAACTCTTGAGAACAAAAACCCGTTGTTCATATAGATTGATTTAATATCAGAATCGTTTTCTTCTCCTCCGTCTTCTCCTACTTTTTTATTAAACCCTACTGCATCGTAAACATCTCCTCGCTTATACCCTAAAATCTTTTGTAAGTACTCACTGTCAAATTCGGTATTTCCTGTAAAAGTAATATCACCGATATAATATTTTTTTCCTTCGGTAAGTTTTACCTTAATCTCAAAATCTTTTTCATTAGGTTTTCTCCATACAGAATCGGCAAGAACCCTTGCATCTCTATATCCCAAAGAATTATAATAGGACTTTAAGTTCTTTTTATCATCCTCATATTTTTCTCTAATGAACCTCGATGGCTTAAAAATCCCGAAAATAGGACTAAATCTTTTTTGTTTGGTGTTTTTGAACCCTTTGTTTCTCAGTTTTTTGCTGGACACCTGATGATTTCCCTCAAAAAGGATATGATTAACCTTTGATTTTTTACCTTTATTAACAGTAACTTCCCAATTGATAACATTAGGATTAGTAGGGTGAGGAGTTTCCTTAATCTTCATTGTAGCGTCATAATATCCTTTAGATTTGTATTTTCCTGTGATATTATTTTGCAATGAAGCAATCAAATTCTGTGTAATCTTGGTACCTGGGCTAAGACCATTTTCCTTTACCATTTCCTTGCTTTTGGATTTCCCAATACCTTTTCCTACGAATTTTACCGTTCCTAATTCTTTTAATCCTTTTAAATAGAATCTAAGTGTAATATATTCTCCTTCAATATGATGCACAAAAACTTTAACTTCGGAAAATTTATCTGTTCCCCAAAGTGTTTTAATGGCATAGCCAATTTGTTGTCCTGGAACATCAATTTGTTGTCCTTTGTACAAACCTGTAAACCTCATCACCTGTGCAGGAGAAAATCTTTTATCTCCATCTACCACAATATTCTTCAACTTATAACTCGCCCTTTGACTTTGAGCATAAACAGCATTTTCATTTTGAGCATTAGGTGTTTCCTGTGCAAAAATTTGTGCAACAGTCAATAATGCAATGATATAAATTAATCTAAACTTCATTCTATATATTTAGTAGTAATATTTATTATTTTAATTGTTCGCTAATTTTCCCATAGCGTCTTTCTTTGTGCTGGAAATTATAGATACACTCAAAAAGCATCTCTTTGGTGAAATCTGGCCATAAAACCTCCAAAAACTGCATTTCTGCATAGGCAATTTGCCAAAGTAAAAAATTACTTACCCTCACTTCTCCACTCGTTCTAATGAGTAAATCTACTGGAGGAATATCTTTGGTATACAAATGTTTTTCTATCATTTCCTCATTGATCTCCTCAACAGACAAATCGTTGTTTTTCAACTCCTTGCCAATTTCTTGAACGGCTTTCACGATTTCCTGATGAGCACCATAATTTAAAGCTAAAACCAAATTACCATTGGTATTATCTTTGGTTAAATCAATCACATGTTGAAGATGTTCTTTGGTGATTTGAGGCAATTGGGACATATCGCCAATTACATGAAGCTTCAGTCCTTTACTGAAAATATTTTCGGCTTCTTCCAATAGTGTTTCAGAAAGCAACCCCATAAGAGAATCAACCTCTCCTTTTGGTCGGTTCCAATTTTCGGAAGAAAAAGTATAAAGCGTAAGATATTCAACGCCTATTTCATTAGCTCCATTAATCACATCTCTAACCGCAGAAATTCCTTTGCGGTGTCCGAAAGTTCTTGCTTCACCTTTGGATTTTGCCCATCTGCCATTACCGTCCATAATGATGGCAATGTGCTTAGGCAGTTGATCGAGGTTGAGTTTATCTTTATACATTTTTTAAGCTTTAGAACAAAAAGAAAAGAACAAAGAACAAAGACAAACCAAATCTATATCTTCCTTCTCTCTTCTTTTCTCTTGACTACCAATTTATTAATTACAAAAACAAGGCTCTTTTCCAAAAGAGTAAGTAATCCCAAGGCTTACGGTATTTAGCCAATCATTTGACTTGGTATTTCCGAAAGTTCTTTCTTTAACAAATTCTTTTTCTCTCTGTTGAGTAACACCATAATAAATGCCTGTCTGTAATAGAGAGGTATTAGTACCTGGATTTTTAATATCTGTGTTATAGGTTGCTTTTAAATCGTCATCTTCTAACATGCTATAGTCTAATTGGTCTGTAAATGTAGGTCTAAACATCGCTTCTAAAGACAATGCCCAATTATAATTAAACTTATATTTTAAACCTACCCCAAAAGGCACTGTAAAAGAGAATTTTTTACGATTTTCGTAAGTAACTGTGGATTGAAAATCAATTTCAGAGGTTGGTGCCAACGCAACACCATCTTCGTCTCTAGTGAAGTCATGATGCATGGTAGCATGATTTGTATCAAAAACAATTCCACCAACTCCTGCGAAAATATAAGGGCTTAATAGGCTTTTTTGTTCATTATTAACCGAGAAGAAATTATATTCAAATATAAGATTGGCGTCATAAATAGTATTCGTACCAAACATTTTTCTGTTTCTTCTGTATTCCTCTTTTGCTTTGTTATCATCAAACTGTACAGCATTATAACCTGCATCAAATCTCAAAGATTGGTGAGGGTTAAAGTTCAATCTATAAATAAAACTTGCGTAAAGAGGAACTCCAAAAGTAGAGAAATCCTTAGATGGTTTTTGCATTAAATAAGAGGTAATACCAATATCTCCTACCACATTACTTTGCCCCAACCTTAGACCGATCTCGTGTTTCTGCGCATTGAGTGTCGTTATTGAGAACAAAACGACCAATAGGTTTATTATTTTTTTATCCATATGCTAATTTAATTTAATGCTTCACATTCGTTGATGTGCAAATATACTATATTTTTATGTTAATAAAATCTTTAATGAAGTGTTAAATATACATAAATTTTTAATACTGACAATTTCCCTTAAAAATATCCAACACCTATAATTTTATTTTCGACCAAAAAGAGCATTGATTTTATTTCTTATCTTGATAATCAATGGTTCTTTATAATTTCTATCTTCGGCAAAATATCCATATCCATACCCATAACCGTAACCATAACCATAACCTTCTTTCTCAAAAGAATAATCGTTATACACCAATCCTAAATGTTCTACCTCTTTGGTTCTGTATTTTTCGGTAATCATTTTTAACATATGCTTTTCGGAATATTGGTGTCTTACCACATAAATATTAGCATCTGTATGTTTCATGAGTTCGAAAGAATCGGCCACCAAACCTACTGGCGGAGAATCGATGATAATATAGTCATACTCTTCTTTTAAATCTTCTATAAAATCCACATTTCGCTTACTCATTAATAATTCTGATGGATTGGGAGGAATAGGTCCAGAAGTCGCAACATGTAAAGTAGGGACATTAGTTTTGTTGATAATCTCTTCTTTGTTCACTTCCCCAGTCAAATAATTCGAAATACCATATTGATTATTAATTTCAAAATCACCAAAGATTTTAGGTTTTCTTAAATCCATCCCCAAAAGGATTGTTTTTTTACCACTTAATCCCAAAACAGAGGCAATATTAATGGAAACATAAGTTTTCCCCTCTCCACCGATGGAGGAAGTAACCAAAATAACCTTAGATTTTTTATCTTGGTTAACTAAAAATCTCAAATTCGCCCGCACCCCTCTAAAGGCTTCCGAGTTAGAGGACTTCGGCTCCCTTAATACGGTTAAATTATTATCAACAGTATTGGTTCCTAACACGCCTAATAATGGAATTTTAGTAACTTTCACCAATTCTTTGAAGTTTCTAATTTTACTATCAAAAATTTGAGTTATTCCTAGAATTAATAAAGGTATCAACATTAGCCCACCAATCAAAGCATATTTCACACGATTGACATTAGGTCCTATCGGAGGTTGGTTGACATTCTTGGCTGGATCTAAAACGGTAATATCAGAAGTTTGTCCTGCTACTCTGATTTCGGATTCATTGATTTTGGTTAAAAGGGTGTTATAAGTAGATAAAATCATATTATACCCTCTCTCCATATCCAAGTACTTTCTTTCTTTTTGAGGAAAATCTGCCAATAGTCCAGATGTTTGAGCAATCTGGCTGTCCAAATCCGCCAACATTTTATTGTAATGTTTATAATAAGTATCCAAAGCACCATTGGAGCCTGATTTCGCTTCCCTAATCAATTCATTAATTTCCTGAATAGGTGCAGAGTTAGGAGTATAAATAGCTGACAATTCCCTTTTTTTGGCATATAAAGTTTTCAATTCTGATACTAAACCTGTAAATCTTCCATCTTGAATACCTGCAGCAGCAAGCGAAATCATATCATCTAACTGATTCGTCGAAATGGTGCTTCTCATTTTATTCAAAGTACCTACTTGTGTTAGAATCTCCGCTTTTTTGGCATCTAATTGTTCAATTTTACCAATGACATCTTTGTCTAAATTTTTGACATCATATAAGCCTTCTTTAACCTTATAATCGTTTAAAACCCTTGAGCTAGAGTCTAATTTCACTTTTATTTTGTCTAAATTCTCTTTCAGGTATTTGCTGGTGTTTTTATCTACAACACCTTTATCCATCATCCTTTTCTTCTGTAATTCGGCGATAGAAGTGTTTAAAAAATTAACGGTTCCATTAAGGTTGTAACCTCTTTTGGTGATATACATAATAGAACCTATTTCTGCATCAAAAGTAACATCAATAGTACCGATAACCTCTCTTACCTTATTATTAATAGTTTTCAGGTTTACAATAATATTATCTAACTCCAACTTACTCGGTTTCGGGTTTTTAACCAATTTAAACTTGAGGTTAGGTGATTTGTACCATTCTCCAACGGAGATTACCCTATCGGCAGGTCTATTATAAGGTTGAATAGACTGGTAGGTTTCTGAATTATATTTGTATAATCTAGTAGAATGTTTCTCTTCTGGTAAAACGACCTTATACCTATCTTTTCCCATGGGGATTAAGGTAATAGGGTAATCCACTTGTTGCGGATGATTCTCATCCACTTCAAAAAAAACAGGGGAATCTTGTTTGTCTAAATAAGTAGATTTAATAAGTCCTTTACTGGAATAATCGATATAAAGTTTCAAGTTTTTTACCAAATATTCGTTATGAGATCTTGATAATAATTTCTTTTTTAAAAATACTCCATCTTGATTTCCTGTCTGTCCCCAAATGAAATTAATCGACTGATTGGGCGTAAAATAACTCGAGGTATTATTAGAAATACTCAAAGAGATAAACGATTGGTAAATTCTTTGGGCATAATATCTATTATAAACATAAAAAAGACCATATCCCAAAAGACCTAATATCACAAACCAAAACCAATTCCTTAATATTCTTTTAAAGAAATGTTGCAAGTCAAAAATAGAGAAAGAACTTGATTTTTCAGTATCCTGATCTGTGTTGATGTGTTGTTTTGGTATCATATTATAATTTTGAAAGGATTAGGTAAATAGACATTGTTGTTGCCAAAACAGAAACGCCTGTTGTTAAAGTCTGAATAGGATTTTTTCCAAATCCATTTAAGTTTTTCTTTCTTGTGTTCAAATAGATTTCATCTCCATTTTGTACCCAAAAAAACTCGGAGTTCATTGTGTCCTCTCTTGTCAAATCAATACGCCCTTTCTTCATACCATTGGGCAGTTTTCTAATAATGGTGATATCTGTTCTATCTATGGTTCTATTGAGTCCTCCATTGGTTGCTAAGGCTTCCGTAATGGTCAAGGTATTGGCAAAAGCTCTTTTTTGCCCTGTAATCTCCACTCCATCTATGTCTCCTAATATATAATAGGTAATGCCATCTATGTTGAGCCTCACCTCGCTTTTATCTTCTAAAAAGTTTTCATTTACTCGCTCTTGAATTTCGGCAGAAATGTCTTCCAAAGTTCTTCCAACTACTTTAATTAAGCCTATTCCAAAAACCCTAATATCACCTTCTGGGTTCACTCTCATCCCATTAAAATAGAAGTTCCCGTTACCTCCGTTCACGAAACTTCCCTGATTTCCCAAATTATTATTATTGTTGTTATTACCACGTCCACCATTTCCTGCACGCCTTGCTCCTGTTGTATTGTAAGTAGAATAAAACTGTGCTGCATCTCCATCAGGAGTAGTAACGATGTTTAATTTTAAGATATCATTTTTGGTTACTCTGTATTCTGGAACATTATAAGGAACCAACCCTTCTTCATTGATGACCAAATTCTCACTCTCTTGAAGATATCTCACTTCGCTAGAAGTAATACAAGAAGTCATTATAAATGCTACCAATACAAAAAGTATTTTATTCATCGCTTTTCTCATCTTTATTTATTTTTTACAAAAGTAATATTTATTTTTTTATATATCTATTAACCACAATAGGAATATAAGCTCCTATAAAACCTACGACCAAAACAATCAATAATAAAATGTTGATTTCCAAATGTCTACACCAATAAACGAGACTTATCAATAGTAAATAATACAAAATAATATAAGCCGTAGAACGCCTGTGTGTTAATCCTAATTTCAACATATTGTGATGAATATGATTATTATCTGCTTGGAATAAAGACTGTTTATTAGCAAGTCTAATTAACATTACATTTAGTGTATCTATAACTGGTAAAATCAGTATACTGATGGCAATTACCGGTGCTGATTGTAGATGATAATAGGGAATATCCTGGTCTTTTCCTACAAAAATATTCACAAAGGAAATGGCGGTAAAAGCCAATAAAAATCCTAAAATCATAGAACCCGTATCGCCCATGAAAATTTTGTGTATCCTGTGATTCGATAAATTATAATACAAAAACGCTAACACAGAACCTATAATTACAGTACATAAAATCACCAAAGGATAATTATATTCACCTAGTCTAAAATAACTTACACCAAATACGACACAACTGATGAGCGTAAAAATCCCCGCCAAACCGTCTATTCCGTCAATTAAATTAAAAGCATTAATTAAGGCTATAAAGGTTAAAATACTTAAACTTACACTCAGCCAATAACTGATTTCATACACACCAAATAGTCCAAATAAATTCATAATCCTAACGTCCGAACCTAAGACCATAAGTAGAGATACTACAATCTGAGCAATCAGTTTTTTATAAGCTCTCATTACCGTAATATCATCCATTACACCTACATAGAGTAGAATAATCAACGAAGCAAATAAAAATTTGTACAAATCGAATAATTCGTATGCAAAAATAGGAGCACATACGCCAATGGAAAAGAAAATAGCAACACCTCCCAAATTCGGGATTTTCACAATATGAGAACTCCTTTCTCCTGGAGTATCCATTAAGTTCTTTTTTCTCGAAATTTTAATAATTTTGGGAATCGAAATAAAAGTAATCATAAATGAAAGCACAAAACTAAATATCACCTTTACCCAAAATAAAGGAAGCCCTATACTGTTGATGATTAAATCTATATTATCCATTCCAAAGTGCATTTTTATATCCATCTATTGAGAAACGAAGCCTCGTACCATTCCCCCTTCCAAAGTGAAAAAACATTAAAAAGAAATATAACATGAAAAGTATATAAAGGTTTTTCCTCGCTCCTTCTTTTAATGCATAAACAATATTAGGAAAACAAAACATGGTCATAAAAAACATATAGGCTCCTGGTAATCTAATGGCAAAAATAGCATTAGACCTAAATATATAAAACATAACCAGACCAAAAACAGCCAAATTTCGCATATATTCGTACCACCAAACATTATCACACCCCTCTTTGTCATACCTCACCAAAACAAAAATAAAAAATAATTTGATAATGTCATTTAACCCCGACTCCAAAGCTGTTCCATAATATTTATCATCTGCATACCCCGTATAAGCATTGGCTAATTCCGTAGGAGCGATACTCTCAAAAACACCACCTCCAAGACGATAAACCTCAAATGGTGATAAAATAATCGCAATTATAATGATCCATAAAATTCTTTTGCTATTCATCGGTATTCTTACCAACCAATAAGCAGGAATGAAAACTACAGAAGTCTTATGAAAACCTAGTGCTAAATACATACAGACTAAAAACATGGGTAAATTTCGAGCTTTGATAAACCGAAAAGAAAATACACAAATGGCAATCCCTAAACCTTGCCTCATCTGCCCTCCATCTTCAAAAAAGATAATCGGCATAAAATAAAAAAGCAATGCCAATGCTGGAAACTTCACATCTTGATAAATTGATGGAATTTTAAGCGAAACTGTAATCACAGCCATTACTAAAGTAACAATATAAAATGGCATCCCAAAATCAAAAAGAAGCTTATTGATTAAAACAAATAACCATTCAATCTCCTGAGTATTAGGTCTAAATAACGCTTTATCCCAAACATCACCATAAGTCGTGTACAGTGAAAATCCTGGATATAACATTTTGTAAACAGGATAATCTGCTCCACAATCCAATCTCAGTCCAAAAACAAGTATAAACATCACCCCTGCTACCCAACTGAAAATGGGTTGTTTTTTTTCCAATACATAAACCTCTACATAACTTGCTACTGCAAGAAATATAAAAATTATCATAAAAACAGGATGTAATATTGGCATTAATTTGTGTTTTTACATCAATATTCTGATTACCTTTTCTAATTTTAAGAAATACAAAAGGTAAAAAATTCTTTTCTTAACCGACAAAGATAATATATAATTTTGATTAAACCTACTGTATCGTAATACATCAACAAAATTGATATCATTTTTTTTCATAAATAATCTGAGTTTTGCCGACATTACATAAAAAACCTCATCCTCTTTCACAAATGCTAAATACGCTAAAAAAGAATAAACCCCTTCTAATATCTTAAAGTTTTTTAAGGCTAATTTCTCATCCGAATATTGTGATTTTTCAAAAAAAATGGCGACATCATTCACTGCCCTCAACATATCTAAACCACGCTCTGTATGGGTTTTGGTAATAGAATCTGAACGCTCCAAATATTGATAATGATAATTTTGCGTCTGTGCAATCGTTTCACATTCCAATAATAACTGAGGAATCAATTGTATATCCTCAAAATGAATTCCTTTTTTAAACCTCTTTTCTGCAAAAAGTGCTTTTTTGAACAATTTATTACACGCAAAATAGGATAAATCCGAAAAAACTGAAAGATGTTCCTTTAGGTTAATTTTTTCTGGCAAATGAGGGATCTGGGTTAATTTCTGAGTAATTTTTCCATTTTCATCTACCTTTTGAATATTACAAATAACCATTTCTGCGTGATGTTTTTCAGCCAATTCGTACATTTCCTCAAACATCGTTGGCGTTACATAATCATCGCTATCTACAAAGCCTATAAAATCTCCGTTTGCTCTATCAATCCCAAAATTTCGAGCATCACTTAAACCTCCATTTTCTTTGATATAGGAAGTAATTTTAGTTGGGAATTTTTGGGTAAACTCATCAATAATCTGTTGAGAATTATCTTTACTTCCGTCATTAACCACGATAATCTCTATCTCCTTTAAGGTCTGACGAACCAAAGAGTTTAAACATTTTTCCAAATATTCTTCTACATTGTAAACGGGTACGATTACGGAAACTTTCATATTTTTTTCACCAAACATTTTGCTGGTCAAAGGTAAGAAAGACGAATTAAACTACAAAAATTTTATCAGCCTTTCACTTAGTTCTCCATTTTTTGCTCTTTCGTAATCTCGTGGTGAGCAAGGCAAACATTTTTCAATATCTTCATCTGCCCCGAAATACCACAATCCTGTAAATTTATCTCGCTGAAAAGCATATTTTTCATCTTCTACCATTACCCAAAACAAATCGAATCCGTTATTTTTGGGGTGCGTTTGTTGAATATTAATGCCCTCTACCAAATACCATAAAGCCTGAGCAATGAGTTGGATATTCAATTCATTCTGAATATTCAGTTCTAAATTGAAAAAGCCAAAAGCCTTCAATTGAGCATCAAGACCGATTTCCTTCATATAGGCACATAATTCTCGTCTATTCAGTCCATTGACCTGAGTATGAATCGAAAATGGAGCGGCAAAACTTTCCACCGCATCAGCGCTAAGTGTTATTAAATCGGCTCTTCGGAAATAAGGTTCTATATTTTCGGTATTTTTCATCATTTCGGATAAACGAACGACCTCAAAATCTACCTTTTTCATAAAACTTACCGCATCTAATTCGCTCAAATGCTTCTGATAACCCAAATGATAATAATTTTCCACCGCAAAATCAGTATTGGCTAGCAGTTTTCCTAAAAAATTATTTTCATTAATGCTTTCTCCTTTATTTTCAAGTGAAATGGTATTGGAAATCTGAGTGTAATTAATGGTGTTTTCACATTTATTTAGCCCTGAAAATAAAGCATAAGACAAATCATTACTTCCACCAATAACGAGCGGAATGGTATTTTTTTCACGACACAAAATCAAAGCTTCCTCCAAAATGCAGGCGGTGTCTTCTGGTGTTTCCCCAGAAATCAAATCTCCAAAATCGTACATTGGCACCGAAAAATCCAACGCCGACAATTGATAAAATCGCTCCCTAATAAATTGAAAGTTCTTCGCCTCTGCATTGCCATTGGCTCCACGATAATCGGACACGAAAATAAAGGCAATTCCGTTCTGAGGAAGTTCTTTTTTCAACATCTTCCCCAACTGCCAAGGCTCACAAGACAAAGGATTAGGAGTATTAAAAACATCTACTAAGTTCATTTTTTAGGGATTAGGGTTAGAGATTAGACCGTTTTACTTTTAGATATTAGAGGTTAGATATTAGAGTGTTTTATTTTTATATTAATAAAGTTGAAGATTAAAATCTAACTTCTAACCTCTAATATCTAACTTCTACTTCTTCTTTGCAGGTGCTTTTTTACGAGTGGTTTTCTTTTTGGTGGTTTTAAAGGCGTTTTTATCCTCTGCTAAAATCCATTTTTTAACCTGCTCAAGCGATACCTCTTTCAAATCTTCTTGAGTTAATTTTTCTCCTTTTTTATTCTTAGGAATTTTAAAATTCTTTTTATTGTATTTAATAAAAGGTCCCCATCTTCCGTTCTCCACAGAGATTTTCTCATCTTCCCATTGATGGATATATCGGTTGGCTTCTTTCTCTATTTTCGCTTCTATTAATTCAAAAATTTCATCCTGCGTTAAGTTCTCAAAATCATACTTTTTAGGAACATTCACGAATAATTTTTGGTACTTTAAATAAGGTCCAAATCTTCCAATCGCTTTCCTTACAGGTTCACCTTTATAATGAGCCACAGGCTCGTCGGCTTTTTTCTTTTCAGCAATCAGTTCTTCGGCTCTTTTTTGGTCGATAGACAAAGGCTCTTCGCCTTTTGGAATACTCACATAAGTATCTCCCCATTTTACATAAGGTCCAAATCTTCCCACTGCCACAGCAACTGGCTTTCCATCTACTTCATCAAGGTCAAAAGGAAGTTTAAACAGCTCCAAAGCCTCTTCAAAAGTAATGGTAGCAATGTTTTGGTTCGCCATTAAACTGGCAAACTTTGGCTTCTCCTCATCGTCCGATTCTCCCATCTGAATCATCGGTCCAAACCTTCCGATTCTGGCATAAATATTTTTACCCGTTTTAGGATGTTGCCCCAATAATCTTTCTCCATTGGCTCTTTCGGCATTTTCCTGAACGTGTTCTATTTTCGGGTGGAAGAAATCATAAAATTCGGACAATAAATTTTTCCATTTTTTATCTCCATCAGCCACCTCATCGAACTCTTGTTCTACTTTTGCAGTAAACCCATAGTCTAAGACTTCAGCAAAGTTTTCGGTTAAGAAACCATTAACCACCTCACCAATGTCGGTTGGGACAAACTTATTTTTATCGCCACCAAATTTTTCAATTACTATTTCTTTTTTAACCTCCTTATTAAGCGAAATTTTCACTATTTCCCTTTCATTGGCTTCTATCTCTCGCTTATCTACATATCCTCTATTCTGAATCGTCTGAATCGTAGGTGCATAAGTAGAAGGACGACCAATGCCTAATTCTTCTAATTTCTTCACCAAACCTGCTTCGGTAAACCTCGCTGATGGTCTGCTGAATTTCTGTACTGCTTCTATTGTATTATGCTCTAAAATTTCACCCACTTCTACCTTTGGTAATACTTTATCCTTCGAATTGGTATTTTCGTTATCTGATTTTACAATTCCGTAAGCCTTTAAGAATCCATCAAAAGTAATTACTTCTCCCTGAGCTTCGAAATGATGCGGTAAGTTTTCTCCACCGATGCTTAAAATCGTTCTATCAATCTTTGCCTTTGCCATTTGAGAGGCTAAGGTTCTTTTATAAATTAATTGATATAATTTATTCAGCTGAGCGTTACCAACTGTTTTCACTGCAAAATTAGTTGGTCTAATCGCTTCGTGAGCTTCCTGTGCGGATGATGATTTGGTAGTATATTTTTTAGGCTGAGAATATTCTTCTCCATATTCGGATAAAATTTGTTCTTTTGCTCCGTTAATCGCTTCTTGGGAAAGGTTCACGGAATCGGTTCTCATATAAGTAATATACCCTTCTTCGTACAAACGCTGAGCAATTCTCATGGTATTGGTTACATTATAACCCAATCGGGAAGATGCCTCTTGCTGTAAAGTAGAAGTCGTAAATGGTGCCGATGGCGACCTTGTCCCCGGTTTTTTCTGAATGTCTAAAACTTTAAACTTCGCTGACTGACAAAGGTTCAAAAATTGTTCTGCCCCTTTCTCTTCTTTGAAGTCGTGTTTTAATTTTGCTGAAATATTATCTTGATGAGTGGTTAAAAAATCTCCACTAATTTTAAAAGATGCCGTTGGTTTAAAATGTCTAATTTCCTGTTCTCTATCAACAATTAACCTTACCGCTACGGATTGCACTCTCCCTGCTGATAATCCTGTTTTCACTTTTCTCCATAAAACAGGCGACATTTCAAAACCTACAATTCGGTCTAAAATTCTTCTTGCCTGTTGCGCATTGACTAAATTTTGGTCAATTTCTCTTGGATTCTCTATGGCTTTTAGGATGGCTTTTTTGGTAATTTCGTGAAAAACAATTCTTTTTGTTTTCTCGGCTTTTAATTTTAATTCTTTTGCTAAATGCCACGCAATTGCTTCTCCCTCACGGTCTTCATCGGAAGCCAACCAAACCATATCGGCTTTTTTGACTGCTGATTTCAGTTCCGAAACAATTTTTTTCTTATCGGCAGAAACTTCATAGTCGGGCGTAAAGGTTTCCAAATTAATTCCCATTCCCTTTTTAGGCAAATCTCTGATGTGTCCAAAACTGGACTTCACCACAAAATCTTTCCCTAAATATTTCTGAATAGTCTTTGCTTTGGCAGGAGACTCGACAATCACTAAATTTTTCGACATATCAACAAAATTTTGTGCAAAAGTAGAAATTTTTTTGCAAGTGAAAATTAAATCTCTTTATTTCCCTCATTAAAACTTACTGAATTGACAATCAAAACCACTATTTAATCGCCATTCAAAGCGATTGATATTTTTAATAAAAAAAGTCTGATGAAATAAAAATCTCATCAGACTTTGTTGGTGTTTTATAGTTTAATCACTTTAAAACTTTTATCGGTAAATTTTAATTTTAAAAGATAAATCCCTTTTGGTAAATCTTTAATACTCGTCTTATTATCCATAAACGCTCCTTCTTTAATCAACTGACCTTCCATATTATAAATTTGGTAATTATCATTAATAATCTTATTACCAATTAGATTCAAATCACCATTAGTAGGATTAGGAGATAATATCCATTTTTCTTCCTTATTATGCTTTGTCTGATCATTCGTAGACAATGTTCCTGTATCACCTGGGTTTCCTATACTTACTCCCGAAACAATCTCTTGATCCAAAATTCTTGGTCCTTCTTTAGCACATCGGCAACTCATCCCCGCTTGTGGATAAAACGCCGAATTAGGAGATAATCTCGCTCCAAGATCGCTGGTATTATTCGCCTCTAAACCGATTGCATAACCTGTATAATAATCCGCTGGAGCACTTGTCCATAATCCTGTTCGATGGAGATAATTAGGCTTGGGATAATTATAATGATAAGTAGGATCGTAAGTCCAACCCTTTCCTCCTACAATTCCTCTCATTCCTGTAAATGGAATATTTCCTATTTTGTATTTAGAACCCTCAAAATCAAACACCAAACCATATCTCCTTGTGTTATCAGACACCTGATAGCCTGGGTATTGTTCTTCATTAATAGGATTATTACTGGCTTCATCTGTTAATCCAATATATAGATCTGGACGGACACCATAAAGATTATACGTATCAGTCCCCTGATGAAAATTATAAAACCAAGGAGAAATTCCCAAGCCATAATAGGAAGAATTAGAGTAAGCAAACATTCCCGTTGTACTCGTATCAGGAACCCTCCAACCTTCTGGACAAGGATCATAAGGAGACTTTTCTGTAGCATGCCCCCATCTATTAGGTGCCAACCCTGCCTCATTACTTATCCAATCTTTGACATAATCAGCAGCTCCTATATTGATTCCACCATCACGATAACCTACCTCATCACCCGTAGATGAATGATACAAAAAGGATAATGGGTGCTGAACGGAATACGCTAAGACTTTTCTTAATTTCTCGTGTTTAGGGTCTGTACTTTGTACATTCGCTGAAGCACTATAAACGGCATATTCTTTGGCGTAACTATCTTCAAAGTCTGTTTCTGTTATTTCGGTATATTGAATTTCATTGCCATTAAATCCACTTTGTGTATAAACGGAATATGATGGTACTACATTCGTATTATAGATTTCTCCTGGCTGATGAAAAGTAGGCAATGGATCTTTCCTTCCCCATTGAAAATGCAAACCTCCCGATTCAGAAAGTTGCTCTTCATAATCTTGAAAATTATTTTTAGGCACAGTTGGAAAGACTTGTAAAGCTCCTAAATCCATTTTCATAAATATTGTCTTTAAAGGAGGCGCTCCACTTTTGGTTAAATTAACCAATTGAGGATTATCGCCTATCACTCCACCATTTTCTCGAGTTTCGGTAATATAAGTTAATTGATTTTCCTCGCTTAGAGGGTTAGTTTTTGGTGCCCAAATATGATAACTCCAAATCACAGCATCATCTTGAGATGAATTTGCATTAAAAAGTCCATTATTTCCAATATGAAAAGAAATAACAGCGTTTCCATACTGACTAGGGTTGAGCTCTACCTTTATCTTTTGATTGGTTGGGTACTCCCCTATTAATGTAACAGATTGTATTAGATTTTGATTAGTCGTCCAATGTACTTTTACATTCTTTTGATTTCCTTGAGGATACGTTTTATTTTCGGAAAGATAGAGCTTGTGCATAGCGTAAGCCTTTCCAAGCGGGATTTCCAAATTCGTCGTTTCGTCCGTCATTACAACATAACTATTGGGTTGCTTAGTCCATTCCTCCAAAGTAGTATAATCCACTTGCTCTGTTCCTATAATATATTCTGTTGGGAAATTATAATTAGGGATATTTTGATTGATATACGGATCTCTCAAGCATCTCACTCCAGAAGTTTCTGTAGTGTGAGATCCTTCTTTAAAGCTAAACAAAAACTTATCTACTTGATAATCATCAACCATTTTAAAATTAACATACCCATCGTTCTTCCACGACCACATGGTAGCAGTCATTATTCCTCCATCCGAAAGATGATCTTCATAAACAAGATATTTAGGTTCATTTGGACTACTTGGATTAGGGTAGTATTCATAATTTCCATTCATTGGCATTACACCAATATTCATATTGGACACATCGGAGAAGTCATAACCTATTCCTGGATATATTTTCAGATTAGGAAAAAAAGATGGACTATTAGAATTATAGGATACAATATTTTGATTGACCCCAGCAAAAGGATTATAGCCATAAGCATCACTCACCGCATAGCTTCCAAGACCCGAAGGAACTCTCCAACCGTTAGGGCAAGGATCGTAAGAGGACTTTAGTTCATACGTTCTTGAATCATATTTAATAGACGAACTATTAGCGTGAGAAGCATGACCTCGTCTGTTATCCGCCCATAAATCCCAATTTTTAACACCATAAGGCTGAGAGCCGTTGACTTCATAATAATGTTGATCATCTACAAACCAATGTCCAGTATTAAGTAAGGCTGGTGTCATCACAATTTTGGTAGGGTTCTTAGTTGCATACCTAATATTATCTTTAATAAGAACATGAGGTCTATCTACAAAACCCACACCTATCAACATTTTTTGCGCAATATTATTACCTGCTAAATCTTTGGTCAGTTTGGCATTTTTATGACGCAAAGTTCCCACATCCCCTTGGACTTCATAGAAATAACCATCATGATCTACCAATGGCGGAATAGGGTCTTTTCTTCCCCATTGATATTGTAAACCAGAGGTTTTATTCCATTCGTCACCAACGATTGAAGCAGAAGTTGCTCCTAAATTTCTGTCCATCCATTGCCATTCGGATTCAGGAATGAGTTCAGTGGTGTCGGCGTTATAATAATTAGTATTAATGTCAATTTTTCTTCTTTCTGCTAATTCTCCTCCCCAAACTTTTTTTCTATGTTTAGAGCCGTTTTCAGGATTATCGGTTACCCAAATGTGCCAAGACCAATAGACCTCTTCATTCACTTTATAGGCAACAACAGCGTTTCCTTTTCCCTTGGTTACGTCGATAGGCACTACAATTTTAGCATCCCTACCTGCACCTTCTAATGCTAAAGCGAAATTTTCTCCTGTGGTAATCAACCCGTGCACATCTTCCCAATAGACTACTGCTGAAACTTCCCCATCAGGAATAGTATTATTGGAATCTCCCATATATTTTCCATTTTCCCACATATCATATGCCTTGGCGACGGGAATTTTTAAACCTACTCGGTTTTGAGATTTAGCCACATCTATATCAAAGAGGTAACTGTTGGGAGCTTTACGATAGTCGATCTGTGCTGGCGAAAGAACAGAAATCGCCAGCACGAATAATAGAATAATCTTATTCATGGTATATTAGTTTTTTTTCATTCACTCAGCATCACACTGAGTAAATATGGTTTAGTTAGTCCGGCAAATATATAAATTATTAGTTTAAACACAATAAAAATCACTCGTATTACATCTAAGAAAAATTAATTTTAATGTTATTGATATAAGACCATCACAAGGTTGAAAACACAGCTCAGTTTCAATTGAAAAATTTTTAGTATATTCGCGAATTAATCGTTTCAAATAATTATTTATAGGTAATGAAGAAGTTTACAGAATATAAAAATCTTGATTTAATCACTGTATCAAAGCATATTGCTGATTTTTGGAAAAGAGAAAACATCTTTGAAAAATCAGTAAAAACAAGAGAGAACAGTCCGAGTTATGTATTTTTTGAAGGTCCTCCGTCAGCAAACGGATTACCGGGCATTCACCATGTGATGGCTCGTACGATTAAAGATATATTTTGTAGATATCAAACTCAAAATGGAAAACAAGTTTCCAGAAAAGCAGGTTGGGACACACACGGATTACCCGTAGAATTAGGCGTAGAAAAAGCTTTAGGAATTACCAAAGAAGACATTGGTACTAAAATTTCCGTGGAAGATTATAACCAAGCGTGTAGAGAAAGTGTAATGCGTTACACCGATGTTTGGAACGACCTTACCGAAAAAATCGGATATTGGGTAGATTTAGATGATCCTTATATCACCTACCAACCCAAATATATGGAAACCGTTTGGTGGTTATTAAAACAAATGTATGACAAAAAATTAATTTATAAAGGTTATACCATTCAGCCGTATTCACCAAAGGCAGGAACTGGTTTGTCTTCTCACGAATTGAACCAACCGGGAACTTATCGTGATGTTTCCGATACAACTGTTGTGGCTCAATTTAAAGTGAAAAAATTTAATTCAATATTAGAGCCAAGAATCAAGAGCCAAGAACCAAGAATAGAAAAAGACAATATCTTTTTATTGGCTTGGACGACAACACCTTGGACACTTCCTTCTAATACGGCTTTGGCGGTAGGAAAGAATATTGATTATGTATTGGTAAAAACTTTTAATCAATACACTTTTGAGCCAATTCATATTATTTTGGCAAAAGATTTATTAAAGAAAAACTTTGGTAAGAAATACACCGAAGGTACAGAAGAAGACTTTGCTAATTACACTTCTGAGACCAAGAAAATCCCTTATCAAATCTTAACTGAATTTAAAGGAGAAGAACTTTTAGAAACTGAATACGAACAACTTGTTCCTTGGTTTACACCAGATGAAGGCGACGAAAATGCCTTCCGAGTGATTGTAGGTAATTTCGTAACCACAGAAGATGGAACAGGAATCGTTCATATCGCTCCAACTTTCGGGCAAGATGATGCCAAGGCAGCTTTAGATGCAGGAGTTCCTCCAATGTTAATTAAAAACGAAGAAGGAGATTTAGTCCCATTAGTAGATTTACAAGGTAAATTTTTAGAGGGAGAAAATGTCCCTGAATTATTTGCTGGAAAATACATTAAAAACGAATTTTATGATGATGGCGAAGCACCTCAGAAATCTTGGGATGTAGAATTAGCCATTTTATTAAAAACTGAAAACAAAGCCTTTAAGGTAGAAAAATATGCTCACTCCTATCCACATTGTTGGAGAACGGATAAGCCAATTTTATATTATCCATTAGACTCTTGGTTCGTGAAAATGACCGAAATGAAAGAGCGAATGGTAGACCTTAACCACACGATTAACTGGAAACCAAAATCCACAGGAGAAGGAAGATTTGGTAATTGGTTAGAAAGTGTAAACGATTGGAATTTATCTCGTTCAAGATATTGGGGAATTCCATTACCAATTTGGAGAACAGAAGATGCCAAAGAGGAAAAAATGATTGGTTCTGTTGAGGAATTATACCACGAAATTGAAAAATCTATCGAAAAAGGACTAATGACCGAAAATCCGTTCAAAGATTTTGAAGTAGGAAATATGTCCGATGAAAATTATGCTAAAATTGATTTGCATAAAAATATCGTGGATAAAATTATTTTGGTTTCCGATAATGGACAGCCAATGCGCAGAGAAAGCGACTTGATAGATGTTTGGTTTGATTCTGGTTCTATGCCTTACGCACAGTGGCATTATCCTTTTGAAAACAAAGAACTGATTGATAATAACCAATCTTTCCCAGCAGATTTCATAGCCGAAGGAGTTGACCAAACGAGAGGTTGGTTCTATACGCTTCACGCGATTGGAACTTCTGTGTTTGATTCTGTGGCGTATAAGAATGTAATTTCTAATGGTTTAGTTTTAGATAAAAATGGACAAAAAATGTCTAAGCGATTAGGCAATGCGATTGATCCTTTCAAAACTTTGGAACAATACGGAGCCGATGCCACTCGTTGGTATATGATTTCTAATGCTAATCCTTGGGAGAATTTGAAATTCAACTTGGATGGAATAGATGAAGTAAGAAGAAAATTCTTCGGAACACTTTATAACACTTATTCATTTTTCGCTTTATATGCCAATGTAGATGGCTTTAATTATACCGAAAAAGAGGTGGGAAATAGACCAGAAATTGACCGTTGGATTATTTCTGAACTTCACCTTTTAATTAAAGAAGTGAAAGATCTTTACGAAAATTACGAACCAACGAAAGTGGCGAGAACGATCAGTACTTTTGTAAATGATAACCTATCAAATTGGTATGTAAGATTGTGTAGAAGACGATTCTGGAAAGGAGATTATACGGAAGATAAAATTTCGGCTTACCAAACGCTTTATACTTGTTTGGAAACCGTTGCCAAATTATCCGCTCCTATCGCTCCGTTCTTTATGGATCAGTTGTTCCAAGATTTGAACAGCGTTTCTAGAAAAGAAGAGGCAATTTCTATTCACTTGACTGACTTCCCAAAAGCAGATGAAAGCCTTATTGATACAGATTTGGTAGAGAAAACGCATTTGGCACAGCAAATTACTTCAATGGTATTCTCATTGAGAAAGAAAGAGAATGTAAAAGTACGTCAGCCATTGCAAAAAGTGATGATTCCTGTTTTAGACACTCAAACGGAAAATCATATTTTAGCCGTTTCGGATTTGGTAAAACAAGAGGTAAATGTAAAAGAATTACAACTAATCAACGCTGATGAAGCCAGTGATTTAATCGTAAAACAAGTGAAACCAAACTTCCGAGCATTAGGTTCTCGATTAGGTAAAGCGATGAAATCTGTGGCAGGAAAAATTCAGCAATTCGGTGCTGAGGAAATTGCACAATTAGAGAAAGAAGGTAGCATCAAGGTAGATGAATACGATATCACGCTTGATGATGTGGAAATCTTAACCAAAGATATCCCAGGTTGGACGGTAGCCACTACTGGAAAACTGACCGTAGCCTTAGACTTAACCATTACCGATGAGTTAAAATCGGAAGGTATTGCAAGGGAATTTATTAATAGGGTACAAAATTTAAGAAAAGACAAAGGTTTTGATTTAACGGATAAAATTAAAATTCAGTTAACAAAAGATTGTCCATATTTGCAAGAAATCCAGTCGAATGAAGCACATATTTCGGCAGAAGTTTTAGCCAATGAAATTTCGTTTGTAGAAAAATTAGAAAACACCGATTCAATCGAAATAGAAGATGTTTCGTTTGAAATTCATATTGAAAAAAATTAAAGTTATGTCAGAAAAACAAAAATACAGTGATGCAGATTTACAAGAATTCAAAGAATTAATCCTAAAAAAAATCGCAAAAGCAGAAAGAGATTTAAGGTTAATCAATGAAAATTTCGTGAATGACAAAAACAACGGAACAGATGATACTTCGCCTACATTCAAGGCTTTTGAAGAAGGTGCAGAAACGCTGAGCAAGGAGCAAAATGCTATTTTAGCAGGAAGACAAGAAAGGTTTCTCCGTGACTTAAAAAATGCTCTTATCAGAATCGAAAATAAAACTTATGGAGTGTGTAGGGTAACAGGAAAGCTCATTAAAAAAGAAAGGTTAATGGCTGTTCCTCATGCAACATTGAGCATCGAAGCGAAGAATAGACAGTAGAATCTCTTGTACAATGATTAATGATTTATTGTATAATGACAAAAAGCATACTATAAAAATATGCTTTCTGTCGTTGTGTGTTTAGACTTGTCCTTTTTTTACAAAACATTCCATCATTATACATTGTACAATAAATCATTATACAATAAATGAAAAAGATAACATTCATCACGCTTTTGGTTTTAATCATCGACCAAGCATCAAAAATTTATATTAAAACGCATTTTGAATTAGGAGAAAGTATTGCTGTAATTGGCGATTGGTGTCGTTTTACTTTTGTAGAAAACCCTGGAATGGCTTATGGCTTGGAGTTTGGTGGTTTAATTGGAAAATATGCACTGATTATCATGCGCATCTTCCTTATCTGTGGAATGGTTTATTTGTTCAGAAAGTGGTTCAAGGAAGGAAAAACGAGTAATTACCTTATCATTCCAATGGCGTTAATTTTTGCAGGAGCTATTGGCAATCTTATCGACGGAATGTTCTATGGAATGATTTTCGATAGTGGAACACATTATGATGAAAATTTAGGTCAATGGATTAGTAATTATAATGGAATTGCTCAGGTGGTGCCTTTTGGCGAAGGCTACTCTTATTTCATGAAAGGTTGCGTTGTGGATATGTTTCATTTCCCGATGATTGATTGGTGGGTTCCTGAAAATTTCCCTATCATTGGTGGAAAGCATATTGAATTTTTCAAATATATCTTTAATGTTGCCGATTCTGCGATTACCATTGGAGGAGTTGCTTTATTTATTTTTAGAAAAAAAGCTTTCCCAAATGGGTTTGAATTGTAAATGATGAAAAAGACAGTTAAAAAATTATTTTTATTGGGCACTTTGGTAGGATTAGGAATCGGGTTAGTGATGTTTATTGCCAACTATACCATTCTTAAAAACGCTGAAACTAAACTTTATACCGATGTTCAAAAAATCCCATATCGTAAAGTGGGTTTACTTTTAGGAACGAGTAAAAAACTAAGCAACGGCTATCATAATTATTATTTTCTTTATCGTATCAATGCGGTGGCAAAATTGTTTCACGCCCACAAAATTGACTATATTATCGTAAGTGGAGACAATTCTGTAAAAGGCTATAACGAAACCCAAGACATGAAACTCGATCTCGTCGCCAAAGGCGTTCCCGAAGATAGGATTTTCGAGGATTTTGCAGGTTTTAGGACTTTGGATTCGGTGGTGAGAGCCAAAGAAATCTTTGGACAAAAAGAAATCACCATTATTTCACAAAAGTTCCATAACGAAAGAGCCATTTATCTCGCTGAAGCTAATGATATTAATGCCATTGGATTCAATGCTAAGAAAGTGAATGCCAGATATGGTCTTAAAACAAAAATCAGAGAATATTTTGCAAGGGTAAAAGTATTTATTGATTTAACCACAGGAAAAGAACCTAAGTTTTTGGGAGAAAAAATTATTATTCCTTAAAAAATCTTTTATCTTTGTGGGTTTAAAACCAAAAAAGTGTCTTATGAAATCTCGTGTTTTAACAGGAATACAAGCGACAGGAACACCACATTTAGGAAATCTATTGGGTGCTATTTTACCTGCCATAGAATTGTCTAAAAATGAAGCAAACGAATCATTTTTATTTATTGCCAATTTACATTCTTTAACCCAAATAAAGGATGCAAAAACCTTAAAACAAAACACTTACGAAACCGCAGCTGTTTGGTTGGCATGTGGATTAGACCCAGAAAAAGTATTTTTTTATAGACAAAGCGACATCCCTGAAGTCTGCGAATTGGCTTGGTATTTAAACTGCTTTTTTCCTTACCAAAGGTTAACGCTAGCCCATTCTTTTAAAGATAAAGCTGACCGTTTACAAGATGTAAACACGGGGCTTTTCACCTATCCAATGTTGATGGCAGCGGATATTTTACTATATGATGCGGAAGTTGTACCTGTTGGAAAAGACCAATTACAACATTTGGAAATGGCGAGAGATGTGGGAGCGAGGTTCAATCATCAGATGGAAAAAGACGTTTTTGTACTTCCTCAGGCCGAATTACAAAAAGACACCAAATATGTAACGGGAACGGATGGTAATAAAATGAGTAAATCAAGAGGGAATATCATCAATATTTTCTTGCCAAAAAAACAACTCAAAAAGCAAGTAATGAGCATAGCCACGGATTCTACGCCATTGGAAGACCCGAAAAATCCTGACACCTGTAAAGTTTTCTCTATCTATCAACTTATCGCTACACCAGAGCAAACCGAAGCATTAAGAGCTAAATATCTTGGAGGGAATTTCGGTTATGGACACGCTAAAACGGAATTATTAAACCTTATTTTAGAAAAATTTGCTAAAGAAAGAGAACTTTTTGATTATTATATGAATCACCTCGATGAGCTAGAACAAAAACTCCAAAAAGGTGCCGAAAAAACCAAAATGATTGCTCAAGAAACACTTCAAAGAGTAAGGGAAAGTTTAGGTTTGATTTAATTAATATAACAATATCATAATGCAATAATATCATTGTCAATAAAATTGGTGCATTGACACATTTGATTTACCGAATTTTTATTATTTTTGTAATCTGAAAAAATTAAAAAACGCAAAATGCTTCCAAAAATCAACCCTACTTCTACGGCGAGCTGGAAAAGATTAGAACAACACTTTGCACAAAGTGATTTTGATTTGTACTCGCTTTTTAGGGAAGATGAGCAAAGGTTTGAAAAGTATTCGATTAAAAAGGATAATTTCATTTTTGATTATTCTAAAAATTTAATCAATATTGAAACTCGAATGCTATTACTTCACCTTGCAGAGGAATGCCAACTAAAGGACGCTATCGACAAAATGTTTCGTGGAGAAAAAATCAATGAAACAGAAGATAGAGCTGTTCTCCATACTGCGTTGAGAGACTTTTCTGATGAAGAAATTATCATCGATAATGAAAATATAAAACCTAAAATCAAAAAGGTACTCAACCAAATGAAAGCCTTTACAACAAAGGTCATCAATGGTGAATATCGAGGTTTTACAGGAAAAAAAATCACGGATATTGTTAATATCGGAATTGGTGGTTCAGATTTGGGTCCTAAAATGGTTTGCGAAGCCCTAGAATCTTATAAAACAAGATTAAATACACATTTTGTTTCTAATATTGATAGTGCATGTTTGTCTCACCTTTTAGAGAAATTAAATCCAGAAACGACGCTTTTTATCATCGCTTCCAAAACTTTCACAACTAGCGAAACCATGACCAATGCTCAGACGGCAAAAGATTGGTTTTTAACTAAAGCAATGGAAGAAGATGTTAATCAGCATTTTGTGGCATTATCTACCAATCACGAAAAAGTAAGAGCATTTGGAATTTCAAAAGAATTTACTTTTGAATTTTGGGATTGGGTAGGTGGAAGGTATTCGCTTTGGAGCGCGATAGGACTGAGCATCTGCTTATCCATTGGTTTTGAAAACTTTGAACAACTTTTAAAAGGGGCTAATGATATTGATACACATTTTAAAACCGCTCCTTTTGACCAAAACATTCCTGTACTGATGGCTATGTTGGGAATTTGGTACAGAAACTTTTTTGCTTCAACTTGTTATGCTGTTTTACCGTATACCGAATATTTAAAAGATTTTCCTGCTCACCTGCAACAGGTAGATATGGAGAGTAATGGAAAATCGGTGGATAGAAACGGGAATTTTGTGCAACACGAAACGGGAGCCACTATTTTTGGAGAAGCAGGAGTAAATGGGCAACACGCTTTTTATCAGTTAATCCATCAGGGAACGGATATGATTCCTGCTGATTTTATCGCCTTTTCAAAATTACCAAAACAAATTCAGAAACATACGGATATATTATTAGCCAATTGTTTTGGACAAACAGAAGCTTTGGCGTTTGGAAGAACTCCAGAAGAGGTGAAAGCAGCCAATCCTAACCTCCTCCCCAATAATATTAACCATAAAGTTACACAAGGAAACTCACCAACTAACACTCTACTATTCAAAGAATTGAATCCTTTTTCATTAGGACAACTGATAGCCATTTATGAACATAAGGTTTTTGCACAGGGTGTGATTTGGAATATTTTCAGTTTTGACCAATTTGGGGTAGAGTTAGGGAAAGTTTTGGCTAAAAATATTTTGGAAGACATTTACCAAAACGAAAAAGTTATCAATCACGATGCTTCTACCAATGCACTTATCAATTATTACAAAGAAAATAAGTAACTTTGTCGCATTCATTATTTAAAACAATATCAACATGGCAGAAATACTAAACGGGTTACAAACCTCAAAAGATATAAAAAACGAAATCGCAACCGAAGTTGCAGAAATCACCAAAAACGGACAACGACCTCCTCACTTAGCGGCTGTTATTGTTGGAAATAATGGTGCTAGTATCACTTATGTCAATGCCAAAGTAAAAGCTTGTGAGCAAGTAGGTTTTAAATCTAGCCTCATCAAATTAGAGGATACCATCACGGAACAAGCGTTATTGGACAAAATTGAAGAATTGAATAAGGATAATGAACTTGATGGATTTATCGTTCAGCTACCTTTACCTTCGCATATTGATGAACAAAAAGTAATCATGGCGGTTGATCCAAGTAAAGATGTAGATGGCTTCCACCCTACTAATGTAGGAAAATTAGCCTTGAATTTACCTACTTTTATTTCGGCAACGCCTTACGGAATATTAGAACTTTTGGAACGTTATAATGTAGAAACAAGTGGTCAACATGTGGTTGTGATTGGGAGAAGTAATATCGTAGGAAGACCGATGAGTATCCTAATGTCTCAAAAACGAAGCAAAGGAAACGCTACAGTTACCGTAGCCCATAGTAGAACGAAAAATTTAAAAGAAATCACGAAACAAGCCGATATTATCATTGCGGCATTAGGTATTCCTGAATTTCTAAAAGCCGATATGGTAAAAGAAGGTGTAACAGTAATTGATGTAGGAATTACAAGAGTAGAAGACCAATCTAAAAAAAATGGTTTCAGATTATTAGGAGATGTTGCCTTTGATGAAGTAAGCAAAAAATGTGATTTCATTACGCCTGTCCCAGGAGGAGTAGGTCCAATGACGATTGCCATGTTAATGAAAAACACGCTTATCTCTTACCATAGAAGAAATAAATAATTCATTTGGAAAAAGGACAAGAAATATTATTAAAAGAAGGTAAAATGCTCCCTGTGATGGAGCATTTTTACACTATTCAGGGCGAAGGTTTTCACGCTGGAAAGGCAGCGTATTTCATTCGTTTGGGTGGTTGTGATGTCGGTTGCCATTGGTGCGATGTCAAGGAAAGTTGGGACCCTAAAATTCACCCACTCAAAAACACCGTAGAGATTGCAGAAACGGCTGCAAAACATTGTAAAACCGTTGTGCTTACAGGTGGAGAACCTTTGATGTGGAACTTAGAAGTATTAACCCAAACCCTCAAAAACTTGGGTTGCCAAATTCATATCGAAACCTCTGGAGCTTATCCGATGAGTGGTGTTTTGGATTGGATTACCCTTTCGCCCAAAAAGACAGGACTTCCTCTGGAGGAAATCTATGAAAAAGCAAACGAACTGAAGGTCATTGTATTTAATAATCACGACTTTGACTTTGCTGAACAACAAGCCGAAAAAGTATCAAACGACTGTGAACTTTACCTACAAAGCGAATGGAGTAAAAGAACACAAAACTATCCTAAAATCACGGATTTTATACTGAAAAATCCTCGTTGGAAAAGTTCTGTACAAACCCATAAATACCTGAATATTCCTTAAATTTGAAGAATGCAAAAATTAAGATTTTCAAAATACATCAAAGGTATTATTATCCTTATTGACATCATTGTCATTTTGGGAATTTTGACATGGCATTTCTATCTCCAAACTTCCTCTTGGAACTTCCAAGAACGAGATTTATTTCTTATTCTATTTTTAATTCTGTTTTGGATTTTATTAAGTGGTAGAACAAAATTATATTCCATTTCGAGGAATACCACTTACACGGCTTATTTAGAACGGTTTATCACACATTTATTCACCTTTATTTTAGGGATTATTTTAATCTCCAAAGTAAGTGATAATTTGCTTTTTTTAACTAAAAAAACAAGACTTGCGATACTATTATTCACGAGTTTATTTTTCATCAAATCCTTTATTTTTTTAGGAATTAAATACATTCGTAGTCGAGGAGTTAACCACCGAAATGTAATGTTTATTGGTAGTTCGACAGATTCAAGGAAAATCATTGAATACACCCTAAAAAGCAGAAAAGATTATGGATACAAAATTTTCGATTATCCTTTTGATGAGATTAACCTCGATGAACTGATTTATTTTTGGACAAAAAATGGAATTCACACTTTATTTATCAGCCTTGATGACGAAAGCCTAAGCAGAGAACTACTCCTTGATATTAAAGAAAATGCACTCCTCCATCACATTAGAGTTATCTTAATTCCCAATGTCATTAGTGATTCGATTTACAATCAAGAACTGTCCTATATGGAAACGCAACCCATTTTGGTGCCTTCAACATTGCCTTTGGAGTTTCCGTCCAATTATTGGTTTAAACGGATTTTTGATATTGCATTTTCACTCCTTGTTTTAATCGGAATAGGCTCTTGGTTATTTCCAATTATTGCCATTATCATTAAGCTGACGAGCAAAGGAAAAGTATTTTTCAAACAAAAGAGGTATGGTTATAAAGAGGAGGTTTTCCACTGCCTAAAATTCCGAACAATGGAAGAAAATGCTTTTTCGGATTCCAAAGTAACGGCAGAGAACGACAATAGAATTACAAAATTCGGACGATTTTTACGAAAAACCAGTTTAGACGAACTTCCCCAGTTCATTAATGTCTTAAAAGGTGAAATGTCCGTAGTAGGACCTAGACCTCATATGTTGGCGGTAGATGATTATTATAAAACAAAAATAGGAAGATATACGGCAAGAAGCCTTGCAAAACCAGGCATTACAGGATTAGCACAGGTCAATGGCTTACGAGGTGACCAAGGCGACCGTAACCTCCAAATGAAAAAACGCATTTTAGCCGATGTTTACTATGTTAAAAACTGGTCATTTGTGCTCGACATGGTCATTATCTTAAAAACGCTCCTTTTACTTCTAAAAGGCGACGAAAAGGCGAATTAAAAACCGAATACCTTTTTAGCTTCGTTATAGGCTCTTTCAAAGTGGAGTAAATTAAGCTGATGTTCAATTTTTTCTTTTGCCATAAAATTAACAACCTGTTCCGTAGGCATATTTCCAACCAATTTATCTTTCGCCATTGGGCAACCTCCAATCCCCTTAATCGCAGAATCGAAAATCCTGCAACCTGCATCATACGCTGATTTTAATTTAGCAAAAGATTCTTCGTAACGATTATGAAAATGTGCACCAAAATGGATCTCAGGATATTTTTTAGACAATGCTCTAAATAATAAATCTATATTTTCCAAGGATGCTACGCCTGTTGTATCAGACAATAAAATATTTTCAACTCCAATATCTTGACATTTTTGCACCCAAAAATCCACTTTCTCATAAGACCATTCCTCCTGATAAGGATTTCCAAAAGCCATTGAAAAGTAAACATTTAATTGCTTCCCTTCTTTTTGGCTCATTTCCAAAATTTCTTGAACTTGAGAAAAAGCTTGTTCCTGATTTTTATTGGTATTTCTAAACTGAAAATTTTCAGAAATAGAAAAAGGAAAACCTAATATATCAACTTGCTGATTGGCTACTGCTGTTTTTGCTCCTCTAATATTGGCAACGATTACAGAAAGTAAGGTCCCCGAACTTTTATCAATTTCTTGTAAAACCTCCGCTGTATCTGCCATTTGCGGGATTGCCTTTGGTGAGACAAAACTCCCACAGTCCAAAACATTGAACCCAACACTCATCAAAAGGTTAATATAATCAATCTTTTGGGCAGTCGGAATAAAATTTTCCCAACCTTGCATTGCATCTCGAGGGCATTCTGTTAAAAACATATTTACTTTTTAGGTGTATGGCAAATATAATAAAACTTTTTTCGATAGAAAGGAAATTTATTTTCATTCTATTACATGATAATAGCGTCAAAATAAATTATGATTAAGAATTCAAAGGCAGGATCGAAATAATAATCTCGCACCTTTACCTTTGAATATTGTCATCTCATTTTACCTTTATCTGATTTCCACACAACCAATTCTCCCTCCTGCATTCCCTGTTGGCTGAGTAGTGAAATCGTCTGCTTTGGCATGAATAATAATCCCTTTACCGATGATGTTTTTCTTTTCATCTACACAATCAAGGCACCACTTATCAGTTTTCATCGTTAATGTGGCAACACCTTTCTCATTGGCTTTTAAATTGCCTAAATCTCCTGCATGATGCTCCCCATGCCCCCATTTTCCATGAGAATGACCATGAGGGTTCCAATGTCCACCTGCCGATTTTCCATCTTCCGAAGAGCAATCTCCAAACTCGTGTATATGAGCGGCATGTTCGGAATTGGGCGGAAGATTTTGAACCGTCATTTTCATTTCTACTTCCCCATTATTTTCGGAAAAGGTAACCGTTCCACTGGTTTCTGTTCCGCTTTTGGCTTGAATTTGATAACTCTTCGTAGTAGCACAAGAACATAAGAATCCAAGTGCTGTAATGGTCAATAAATGTTTGATTTTCATACTGAATAAATTTAACGTAAATGTAAAGAAAAAATAATTAATGCTTTTTAGTGATTTTAGCTCTTCGATGTAACTTCCAACCTTTGAATTCAGAGCCATCGGGATAAATGATTTTCCCTTTATTCTTGAAAATAATTTCTGCTTTTTTCTTCAGTTCAAAAGTAGCATCAAAAGGCATTATAATAATATTATTTATTTCTAATTTCACTTTTTTAGCGAGTTTAAAATTATAATAGAAACGCCTTTTTTTGTTCCATACTTCATTCGTATAAATCGTATGAGTCGTGTTATACGATGCGTCATCTACCACGAAATTCATTAAATTGGTTGCCGATAAATTATAATGAATTTTCCTAATTTCAGTCGGTTGAAGATAATTCCTTGGAGCTGAACTTTGTTGAGACATCAGAGAATATTTACATTGGTTAGCCCGATGGTGTTCGTTGCTATGGTACAAGCCAAATACATGCCCTATTTCGTGAGCAAGTCCTCTTGCATCTCCATCTACGAACCACCTTCTGACGGTTTTCCAAGGTTTTTTATACTCTTGAGGAATTTGGTGGCGCATTTTCAGGTATTTTAAATAAACATCTGGAATATGGATTTGGGAACTTCTATTTAATTTTTTCTGAGTAGGAAATTGTCCAGCAGCAACGCCATAAGGATCGTAATTTTTGGATTTGTTCGCAAATGCTTTATCGTATTTTTTTCCATTCATTGTAAAATAAATGTGTATTCCTTGTTTATTTTGATGTGCCGTCGTAAGCGAATCGTCTACTTTTTTCAAATACCAATTTTCGGAAGGAGAAAAACCCTTTAAAATGTTTTTTTCGGGAACACTTCCTGTGTTCAAAAAGTTCCAAGCATACGTATTACGAACTTCTATAATATCATAAACAAAACGAATTTTAGCATCAGGAATAAAATCCGAACCGTCATAACATCCGCCTATCTCCTTTGGTGGCACAATATTTTGAAATTTTTTAAAAGTATTTTCTAGATACTCCGTTAATATTTGTTTTTCTGTCGCATCTTTTAAGTTAAAATTTCCCGTGCCATCATTTTTTTCTAACAAAATAATTTTCACCCTCAATGTGATGGGGTTTTCTTTTCCATCGAAAGGGAAGTTTTTATGAGTATCAAGTGCTGATTGTGCATTTAATAGGCTATAAAAGAAAATTAAAAGTAGGTTTATTTTTTTCATCATTCAATATTATTGCTCAAAAGCAAAGTTTAAAAAGTGTAGTATAAAAATAGAACTCGCCCTGAAAAAATCTTAGACGAGTTCTTATAAATAATTGGCTATATCATTTGATTTTTACTTGCCTCCATCTAGTTCATCTTGCCATTTTAGCAATTCTTCCCATTTACCTTGGTAAGCTAATTCAGCTTGTTTTGGCCAAGTTCCTGGATTATGAACTTTAAAATGCTCTCCACCTGTTTTCAATACTTCTTGACATTTTTCAACAGAGGTTTCGGACAATGCTTTCCAAGTTTTAATGCCATGATTATGGAATAATTCTTCCACTTTTGGACCTATTCCTTCAACAATTTTTAAATCATCTTGCTGAATTTTCTTACCAAAAACCACCTTGGCAGCATCTGCATTAAAAGGGACAACTACTGCTTTTTTGCTTTCTTCACAAGCTTTTAATTCTTGTTCTAATTTTGCAATTTGCTTTTGTGATTGGTCAAAATCAGCTTTCAATCCATTGTATTTTTCTTCCCATTTTGAAGTATCATTTGATTGGCTTTTGAACCCTAAAATTTGTTGCTGAGATTGGTCGAAATCCATTTTTAATGAATTGTATTTTCCTTCCCATTTTGAAGCAGTGTTCAATTGATTTTTAAAATCCGATGCTCTTTTTTCACACGCATCAAGGTCATTTTTTAATCCATTATATTTACTTTGCCATTTTGAGGCGATGCTCTTTCCTAAAAGATATCCTAAAATACCACATAAAACTCCTGCGATAAGTGGCCATAACCAACATAAGATTGTACTATACATATTTTTATTTTTTTATTGTTATTTCTGTTCTTCTATTTTTTGCTTTACCTTCTTCGGTATCATTGGTTGCAATAGGTTGCGTTTGACCTTTCGAAATGGTCTCTATTTTAGTATCAAGTATTGCATTTTTAACTAAATATTGCTTCCCTAAATCGGCTCTTTTTTGTCCTAACGTCTTATTTTTATTTGCGTTACCAGTATTATCCGTATGCCCTATGACCAAACATTTAGAGCCTTCTACTTTGTCTAAATATTTAGCAATTTTAGCCAATTTCACTTTTTGCTCATTGGTCAAAGACACCTCCGATTTACCCGTCTGAAAGTATAATACTAATGGGTCGGCTTGAATTTCTTCCAAAAGTTTAGACATATCTTCCACATTAGTCTCATCTTTAGTAGATATACCAAAAGCAACAATACCATTATATACTCCATTCTCATCAGGATGGATGTCCTCCTTCAATTCTCCGAAAAGGTTCATGTTTTTTGAAGAAATTCCATGGTGTACAAAATAATTTTTCACCGCACTTGCTCTTGCGATACCTAAATTTGGATACATTGAGGTGTTTTCTTCAGCTGATGTATAATATCCTGTTATATTTAAAGACTTATTAGGATTTTTTTGTAAGTAATTTTTCAACTCGCCAATGTTTTGATTCAATTCTTCTGAAACAGGCTCCTCATAATTAAACTGAGCGGTTTTAAAATTGAAATTATCATTGGATTTTAAGGATAAATTTCCATCAGCATCCTCTACCATGAATGGAAAATGTGTCGCTCCCACCGTTTCTGTTAGTGCGTTTTTATCGTCGTTGGATTTAACAACACCATCATGCTGCTTACAACAAGTCATCCACTGCAAAAAACAAGTTAGAATAATGACCAATGCCATTAGTAATAAATAACCATTTTTTCTCATATTTTGAATATATGTGGTTAAAATTACTACATTTATCCTTTAGATGCAAATGTTTTTGCGTTATTTTTATAACAGATGATTTACTCCCATTTCCCTCTTGATAAACCATGATGAATTTTAATTTTTGGGGAGGCGTTCCATTGAAGCAATAGCGAATACGATTATTAAATTGATAATGATGGTCAAAAAGAACAAGTCCACAAATTGTAGATAACTTTCAATTCATCATTAAAAAGGTTGATTTTCAACGACTTTAAGCACTAACTAATCACGCCGCTTCCCAATAATTCTTCTCCATCGTACCACGCAACAAACTGACCTTCGGCAATGGCAGACTGAGGGTTTTCAAATTCCACAAACAAACCTTCCTCAAACTGATAAAGCGTCGCTTGCTCTAACTCCTGACGATACCTAATTCTTGCAGTAATATTTAAACTTTCACCATTTTTTAGAGCCAAATCTTCTCTAATCCAATGTACATCTTTGTTTTCTACCTTTAAGGCTTTTCGCCAAAGTCCTGGGAAATCTCTGCCTTCGCCCACGAAGAGCAAATTGTTTTTCATATCTCGATGGATGAGAAAGCAACTCTCCTTATGTCCTCCAATGCCTAATCCTCGACTTTGTCCAATGGTAAAAAACTGAGCACCTTGATGTTTTCCAATCACCTTTCCATCGGATTTTTGGTAATTAATCTTGGCAGATAAATATTGTAATTCTTCCAATTTGGTCGAAAAATGAGGTTTTTCTTCATGAAAACGCTCGAAATCCTTAAAAATTTCTACAATTTCGCCTTCCTTTGGTTTTAATTGTTGTTGGAGAAATTGGGGCAAACTTACCTTTCCAATGAAACATAAACCTTGAGAATCTTTTTTATTGGCGGTCACTAAACCTAATTCTGTAGCGATTTCCCTCACTTTTGGTTTGGTGAGTTCTCCGATAGGGAACATGGCTTTGGAAAGTTGTTTTTGCGATAATTGACAAAGGAAATAACTTTGGTCTTTGTTGTTGTCTTTCCCTGCCAATAATTGATAGATTTCCTCTCCATTTTTATTGGTAAAAGAACTCAGTCTAGCATAGTGTCCTGTTGCTACTTTTTCTGCTCCCAAAGAAAGGGCAGTTTCTAAAAACACATCAAATTTCACTTCACGATTGCAAAGTACATCAGGGTTAGGCGTTCGTCCATTTTTGTATTCCTCGAACATATAATCAACGATGCGTTCTTTGTAGAGTTCGCTCATATCAATTACCTGAAAAGGAATATCTAATTTCTGAGCAACAAGTAAAGCATCGTTACTGTCTTCAATCCAAGGGCATTCGTCCTCCAAAGTAACGGACGCATCGTTCCAATTTCGCATAAAGAGTCCTATTACTTCGTGTCCTTGTTGCTTTAGTAAATACGCCGCAACACTCGAATCCACACCTCCTGAAAGACCTACGACTACCTTCATAATTTGATGATTAGTTTTGAAACTACAAAGTTAAGTTTTTTTTGGTAATTTAATGTTTGGAAGCTTATCAAAATCTCCTCAACCCCAGCCTCAAACTCATTCTACCCAAAAAACAAATACGCCAAAGAAATAGCGGTAATAATTCCTACTAAATCGGCGAGGAGCATGGCGCCTACGGTATAGCGAGTATTTTTAATCCCTACTGCTCCAAAATAAACCGCTATCACATAAAAAGTAGTGTCCGAACTTCCTTGCAATACTCCTGACAATTTACCTGCAAAACTATCCACACCGAAAGTTGCCATTGTATCCACCATCATTCCCCTTGCCCCCGAGCCTGAAAGTGGCTTTATCAGAGCGGTTGGTAAACCATCTACAAAACGAGTGTCCATTTCTAAACTCACGGCAACCCATTTCATGCCATCAATAATAATGTCAAAAACACCAGAAGTCCTTAATAACGAGATCGCTATCAACATTCCTACCAAATAAGGGATAATCTTCACACAAGTCCAAAAACCCTCTTTTGCTCCCTCAATGAAAGCATCAAAAATATTGATTTTCTTATACAAACCACCCAATACAATGGCAAAGAAAATCAGTAGGATAATACCATTACTTAATACCTTACTAAAATCACTCAATTCATCTTTATTGAGACGAACTAAATACAAAACCAACAAGCCAATAATCACGGAAATTCCACCCACATACGCCAAAACAATAGGCTGAAAAAGATTGATTTTCTGTTTAATGGAAACAATGACCATCGCTGCCAAGGTTGCCACAAAAGTCGTAATCATACAGGGTAGAAAAATGTCCGTTGGTGTACTCGCTCCCATCGAAGCACGAATGGCGATAATGGATACAGGGATTAAAGTCAGTCCACTGGCGTGCAAACACAAGAACATCACTTGGGCATTACTCGCTTTATCTTTTGAAGGATTAAGCGTTTGAAGGCTTTCCATTGCCTTAAGTCCAAAAGGGGTTGCGGCATTGTCTAAACCTAACAAATTGGCCGAAAAATTCAGCATCATATGTCCGAAAGATGGATGGTTTTTAGGGATTTCGGGGAAGAGTTTAGAAAAAAATGGCTGAATAAGCCTTGATAATAAATTAATCCCTCCTGCTTTTTCCGCGATACTCATAAAGCCCATAAATAAAGTCATGATTCCTATCAATCCCAAACTGATTTTTACCGCAATTTCCGAAGTTCCGATTACTCCACTCGCCTCTTGAATACGATACACTTTTACGGAATTATCCTTTGTGTTTTTTCGATAATGAATTCTACCATCTACTTTTTCGGTGGTATTTCCATTTTGAAAGGCAGTAGCAATTTGGGCAGGAATTTCTTCCATTTTTTTAGTGGCAATCTGTATGGTATCTCCACCTTTCCCGACAACCATATCATTATAAATTGCTTTATAATTAGGCGAGAAAACATATTTAATGCTCGCTACCAAAATCGCTACAACAATAAATGCAGACCAAATCCTACTTAGTACCATATTTCAAAAATTTGGCATAAAAATAAACATTTTAAATGAATGAACAATGAAAAAAAAGGAATTAGACTGCTTTATGTCCTATCTCATTTTATTTCGTACAAGGTTTAGTATTATGATTAATCGTTTGATTTTAATCTTACCGATGCAAAACGACCTATCAAAAATCATTATATCATCAGCTGATTATTTCCTTGAAAACCATTAACTTTGCACGCTGAAAATCATATTGTACTGATTTTGGGCGAAAATAAAATAAATGATGAAAAGGAAAGCCTATTATCTCCGAATTTTTATCGAAAAACAAATTGATAATATCCAAAATGAAAGGCTCAGAAAAAACATTTTGAAAGTAATACCTTTTTGGATAGGCTCTATTATTACAGGAAGTTTTGCGGTATTTTATGCTAAATCTTTTCATTGGGCAGAGCGATTGTTATCTCTTATTTTATCCAAAATGGATTGGGCAATTTTCTTGATTTCTCCTATTTGTTTTGTATTTTCTTGGTGGCTTATCAAAAAATACGCTCAATATGCAAAAGGAAGTGGCATTCCTCAAGTTATGGCATCTGTGGAACTTGCCAACCCAAAAGAAAGTAAACTTATCTACTATTTTTTAAGTTTAAAAATATTGATTTTAAAAGTGCTATCTTCTTTAGTTTTGGTAATAGGAGGAGGCGCTATTGGAAGAGAAGGTCCTACCATTCAGATTTCGGGGTCTATTTTCCGACAAGTCTACCTTTTGCTTCCCGAATGGTGGCCAAAGATTTCGAAAAAAAACATGATAATGACAGGAGCTGCCGCAGGATTATCAGCAGCATTTAATACTCCTTTGGGAGGGATTGTTTTTGCGGTGGAAGAGCTAACTAAAACGCATATCAATTATTTTAAAACAACATTATTCACCGCTGTGATTATTGCCGGACTTACCGCTCAAAGTTTAGCAGGAAGCTATCTATATTTGGGGTATCCCCAAACCCAAGATGTAGGTTTATGGATTTTGTTTCCCGTCATTATGGTAGCAGGAATTTCTGGAGTGATGGCGAGTTTTTTATCGGGAGCGATGCTACAGATCAATCAATGGAAAAAGCAACATCTAAAAACCGATGGGCATCATGTGTTATTTTTGATTATTAGTGCGTTATTGATTGCCAGTGTGGCTTATTTTTTGAGCCATAGTATTTTAGGTTCTGGAAAACAGAATATCGAAACACTGCTTTTCACGGATAATAAACATCAACATTGGTATACGCCTTTGTTGAGATTGGTGGGTACCGCTTTATCTTTTACTTCTGGAGGAGCAGGAGGAATATTCGCCCCTGCATTGAGTGCTGGTGCGACAATTGGTGGGGTATTTTCTGGATTGGCAGATTTTACGAATAATGAATGTAATGTTTTAATTTTGGCAGGAATGGTTGGCTTTTTAACGGGCATTACGAGAGCTCCGTTTACTTCGGCGATTTTGGTTTTGGAAATGACCGACCGACATTCTTTAATCTTTCACCTGATGTTAGCAGGTATTATTTCGTCCGTTATTTCCTTATTGGTAAATCGGCACTCCTTATACGATATATTGAAAATCAATTATTTGTATGAGGTGAGGAAACAGAAAATAAAATAAGTTTTATGCTTACCTCTTACTTTTAAAAAAGTTTTTAGTTGATTTCGCTTCTATTTTATAATACTTTTTTTTGGTGATTTTGATAGGCTTTCTTTCAGAAAAGATTGCTTTATGATGTATAAAATAATTTTCTGTAATTAAATTCATTATCAATAAAGTTTATACTTCAGACAATTGTTAATAAATACTTCAAGGTGTTTGAAATGCATTTTAATCATTTTTTATAATATTGAAATGTTTTTTACTTTATAATTATTCTAAATAAAGTATTTTTTTTAAATTTGTCGTGAATTTAATTTAAAAAGATATGAGAAAATTTTATTATTTAGCGGTTGCTTTGTTCTCAATAGCAGAACTGAAAGCACAATGTACGCCTCAAGACTTAATCTCTGAAGGGTTTGAGTCTTATACTGCAGGTACAGGAGAACCAATGGCAGATTGTTGGTCTATTATAACAGATGGAGCAGATGGTGTCCGAAATAAAGTAGGAGATGCTAATACGGGAAATAATTATGCATTCATATATACAATGTTTAATTGGAACAGTGTTAGTTATATTATTACTCCTGAAATTTCTTCCATAGATGGAGAACATTATGCAGAATTTTATCTAAAAGCAAGTCGTGATGATGTTACAATAGAATATGGTACGATGACTGATAATACAGATGCGTCTACTTTTGTTTCAATTGGTAGCCAAGCGATTACGCAAGATTATGAAAAAATCACGACACCTAATGTAGCACCAACAGCTGGGCATAAATATTTTGCCATAAAATTAACAGCTCCAACTTTCCATACTGCACTTTATTTAGATGATTTTGAGTGGAAAAAAGAGACTACTATGGGAGTATTTGATGCTAACAATCAAAACAATTTCAGATATTACCCAAACCCTGTAAGAGATTATTTGAATATTGATTCTGATAAGGGAATAGAAAAAGTAGAAATATATGACGTAAATGGACGCTTAATCTATCATTCTGTATTCAATAAGAGAAATGTACAAATAAATATCCAAGAATTAAGCAGCGGTGTTTATATTGTAAATACAGTAATGAATGGAAAAACAAAACAATTTAAGATGATTAAAAAATAAATTTTTAAATTGAGAGAAGAATTAAAATTGTTTTCTGAAATTACCTCTTCTCTTTAAAAAATTTTTTTATCATTTCTGAACACTCCACCTCTAAAACCCCAGTAACTACTTTGGTTTTGGGGTGGAGTTGTAAATTTTGATTGATAAAACCTCTTTTTTCATCTCTGGCACCAATGACCACTTTTGAAATTTGTGACCATTGCAAAGCTCCACAACACATAACACAAGGCTCTAAAGTCACATACATGGTCAGGTTCGTAAGGTATTTACCACCTAAAAAGTTGGACGCAGCAGTGATGGCTTGCATTTCGGCGTGCGCTGTCACATCATTCAATCTTTCTGTGAGATTGTGTGCTTTAGCAATTACTCTATCATTGGCTACAATCACGCAACCCACAGGCACTTCGTCTTCTTCCAAAGCCATTTCTGCCTCTCGAAGAGCCAATTTCATAAAATATTCGTCTGTAAACATTTTTTAGTATAGTAATTTAGTAGTCAGTAATCTAGTAATCAAACTCATTATTATCTCAACCTTAACCTCAGCCTTAACCTTAGAATCTATATCCTATTCCAAGCATTCCTTTGCCTGATACACTGCCATAGTTGTTATTTATCCCAAATCTCCTTAGCATCCCTGCGCTTACTTCAAAGACAATATTTCGTTTAACAACAAACTTAAATCCTCCACCAAAACCAACACCTATTGTTGTTAAATTTCTAATATTACAGTCTACAATATAAGTTGAGTATTCGGTATTATTATCATCTAATACATATTTCTTTTTCGTGGTACACTCCTCATAACCTGCATTGGTGATTGGTAAAAAACCTTCAATAAAAAATCCCTGAGCGTATTTCTTCCCAAAATACATTCTATAAAATGGCGAAAATTCATAATTGGTATCCTCTCCACCGATAATTAAATTAATTCCGACGCCATTCTCTTTATTTAAAATTCGCTCATAGTACACATTAATTGACGGTTCTGCAATTAAATGTATAGGGGAAATCATTACATCATTTTTTCTCTCTTGCGCATTGATTTGCAACCCTATCATTATCAATGCTAAAATCAATGTTTTTTTCATCTTTTTCAATAATTGGTCGGTAATCAAATTCATTATTATCTTAGCCTCAATCTCAACCTTAGAACCTATATCCTATTCCAAACATTCCTTTGCCTGTCATTTCTTCATCACCCGTTAGTTGCCTTCCCAAACCACCACTTATTTCAATGACGATATTCCTTTTCGTTAGCCATTTTGCTCCAGCTCCAAAACCAAAGCCAAAAGAAGTTTCCTTGGTTTCTCGTTCATAAAAATAGGTGGTTGAAGTAGTGTTGTCATACGCTGTATATCCTAAAAATTCTTTCTTATAGGTAATCGGTAAAAATGCTTCTACAAAAAAACCTAAGGCATATTTTTTTCCAAAGTACATTCTGTAATAAGGCGAAACCTGAAAGAAATCTTTGTCCTCTTCCAAAAAAGTACGCCCAACACTTTTCAATACATTTATCCCCACTCCAGCATCTTTATTGAGTGCTCTTTCGTAAGAAATATTCAAAGAGGGAAATATAACCATATCCAATGGCGAAATCATTACATCATTTTTTCTTTCTTGTGCATTAACCTGTAATCCTATTAAAATTAATGCTAAAACAAATATTTTTCTCATATTTTCAGTTATAAAAAAGTGATAGATTCATACTGAACCTTAATCTAAACCTGAGCAAATCTCGGTAAAATTTTATAAATATGAAAAGAAATAACTAAAAAATATTACTTTTCAATCATTACCAAGCATTAAAAATTATTAATTCTAATTCAATAAACAGCCTGTTTAAAGGATTAAAACGTTCTGCCATTTCGTCCGAATTATAATTTTGGTAAAATATTTGTACTTTAGCAAAAGAGTTATTCTATTTATTATGGAGCATCATTTTTCATCAAGTTCAAATCGAATTCTTCAACAAAGTAAAGTTGAAGCAAGAGCATTAGGGCATTCTTCTATCGGAACAGAGCATTTGCTATTAGGCACTATTAAAACCTCTAATTTAGCATCTGATATTTTAAAAACGATTAGTAAGGACAAAATGAAGGAAATTCAAAGGAAAACAGAAAATCTACTTCCTTCTTCCTCTGTTTTTGAAACCGTTTTGGAAAGTTTACCTTTTACCAAAATGGCAGAGAGGGCTTTATCTCGTGCTCATCTCGAATCGAGAAAATACAAACACACAGAAACCAATCCTGTTCATCTTTTATTGGCTATTTTGTACCGAAAAGAAGATCCTGTGACGGCGATTCTTCAGGTGTATGATGTGGATTATGATTCGGTTTCAAGGGAATACAAAATGTTCTTGAAATCCGCAGGAGAACTACCAGATAATATGAAAGAGGATGAGAATGATGATTTATTTGCTCCCAAGGCACCCAAAAGCAACCTTTCATCAAGGCGAAGTAAAACGCCTACATTGGATAAATTTGGTAGAGATTTGACGCTTTTGGCCAAAAATGGAAAGTTGGATCCTGTAATTGGTAGAAAAAAAGAGATAGAAAGAGTGGCTCAAATTTTATCAAGACGAAAAAAGAATAATCCTTTATTAATCGGTGAGCCAGGAGTTGGAAAATCTGCCATTGCAGAAGGTTTAGCCCTGAAAATTCAACAGAAAAAAGTATCAAGAGTACTCTATAATAAAAAAATCATTTCCTTGGATTTGGCGAGTTTGGTGGCAGGAACCAAATATCGTGGTCAGTTTGAAGAACGAATGAAAGCCATTATGTCCGAATTGGAGAAAAATAGGGATGTTATTCTATTTATTGATGAATTACATACCATTGTAGGTGCAGGTGGTTCTACAGGAAGTTTGGACGCTTCTAATATGTTTAAACCTGCTTTAGCAAGGGGAGAAATACAATGTATTGGGGCGACAACATTAGATGAATATCGACAACATATCGAAAAAGATGGCGCCTTAGAAAGACGATTCCAAAAAATAATGGTAGAGCCTACTTCTGTAGAGGAAACATTGGAAATCCTTCGCCAGATTAAGGATAAATACGAGGAACATCATCATGTGAATTATACAGATGAGGCGCTTTCGGCTTGTGTTCATTTAACCAATCGATATATTACCGACCGTTTTTTTCCAGACAAAGCCATAGATGCTTTGGACGAAGCAGGCTCTAGAGTTTATATTAAAAATATTAATCCGCCGTCTTCTATTGTAGCATTAGAAGAAAAATTAGAGGACATTCAAAAACGTAAACAAAAAGCCGTTAGTAAGCAAAATTATCTAGAGGCTCGAAATTTAAAAGACGAAGAAGATATTCTTTTAACCGAACTAAATCTACTTCAGCAAGATTGGGAAAAAGAAGTCGAAGAACAGAAAGTAACCGTTGATGAGGAAAATATCGCAGAAGTGGTATCAATGATGACAGGCATCCCTGTAACCAAAGTGGGTAAAAACGAGTTGGATAAATTGGCGAAAATGTCCGAAAACATTAATGGAAAAGTGATTGGTCAGGAAGAAGCCATTACAAAAGTGGTAAAAGCTATACAGCGAAATAGAGCAGGGCTGAAAGACCCGAATCATCCTATCGGAACATTTATTTTCTTAGGAACAACTGGGGTAGGAAAAACCGAACTTGCCAAAGTGATGGCGAAAGAATTATTCGATTCCAAAGATGCTCTTATCCGAGTGGATATGAGTGAGTATATGGAGAAATTCGCTGTTTCTCGTTTGGTGGGAGCTCCTCCAGGATATGTGGGTTACGAAGAAGGTGGCATTTTAACCGAAGCGGTAAGGAGAAAACCTTATTCTGTGGTGCTTTTAGACGAAATAGAAAAAGCTCATCCCGATGTATTTAATATTTTGCTTCAAGTTTTAGATGAAGGTCATATTACCGATTCTTTGGGTAGAAAAATAGACTTCCGAAATACCATTATTATATTGACTTCCAATATTGGAACGAGAGATTTGAAAGACTTTGGAGATGGCGTAGGATTTGGTACAAAAGCCAAAAAATCCTCTACCGATGCAAGGGCAAGAGGCACGATAGAAAAGGCCTTGAAGAAAGCTTTTGCTCCGGAATTTCTAAACCGAATAGATGATATTATTATTTTCAACGCTTTAGAAAAAGAAGACATTAAGAAAATTATTGATATTGAATTGGCAAAATTAGACCAGCGTTTAGCACACCTTGATTACAAAATTGAACTATCCGAAGCTGCCAAAAACTTTATTGCAGAAAAAGGATGGGATAAAGATTTTGGAGCGAGACCATTGAAAAGAGCCATTCAAAAACACATTGAAGACTTACTTGCCGAAATGCTTGTTAATAAAGAGCTTGAAGCAGGAGAAAAAGTTTATTTGGAACTTAACGAAAAGCAAGATGGTCTTATCGGAAAGGTTTTAGAAAAAGAAGAAATGGTATAATTATCATCTTTTAGAGAAATAAAAACTCATAAAAAAACTGACCTTTATATTTGGGTCAGTTTTTTTTATACGTTTCCGTTGAGGTAGTAAAACCCATCATGAATATTGGCATTATAAACCATAAATAATTCCTATATTAGGAACAAATGCTCCGCCAAAAATAGAAGTGTCTCGCTTATAAAGCACATTATACATTCCTCCTATTTGCATATAAACATTGCTTCCCAATCTTCTCATATATCCTCCACCAATATAAAGAGCGGACTCGTTACTAGCAAATGATTTGCCAGTAGATTTAGGCTTGGTATTGATGAAAAACCTTTGGAAATGAGTAGAAGCATAAAAAGTTCTTTGGAAATAATAATTTACAAAAGTTCCTGCCCCCAACATTGTGGTAGAAAAATGTCGAGAATTTCCCCAAGTGAAATTACCACTCAAACCCACTACTAAATCGTCGGTTAATTTATAGCCTACCCTTGGCGTTATATAGAGCGTAGTTGCGGAATTAGACCCTCCAAATGCTCCTCCTAATCCTGCATATCCGCCGAAAATCCATTTGTTAGAAGTTGCTGTTTTATTAATTCCGAACTGAGCATAAGAAAGCGTGCTCAATAATAAACTCATTACAAAAATAATCTTTTTCATCTCTCTTTGGTTTTGGACAAAGATAATCAAATTTATCAACTCACTGAATTACTAAACAAAGTTAAATGATATCAGTTCGAAATGAGTTTTTGCATTCGCTCTACAAACTCGTAAGCGGCAGGACAAATCTGAGTGTTTTTAATCGTCAAATGATTGATTTGATAGATTTTCTTTCTATCGGTATGAGGATATTCTCTACAAGCTTTTGGACGAACTTCATAAATAAAACATTCGTTATCGGCTCCTAAAAAATAGCACGGTAAATTTTGTAAAACCTTATCGTTATCTTCATCGATGCGTAAAAATTTCGCTTCAAAATCTACAGGCTTCATTCTAAGATGTTTAGCAATACGAAGGATGTCCTTTTCGGTATAAAGAGGACCTGTGGTTTTACAACAATTGGCACAAGAAAGACAATCTATTTCATCAAAAACCTCATCATGAACATCTTGTGTCATGTAGTCTAAATTTTTAGGAGGTCGCTTTTTAAGCCTTTTTAAAAATTGCTGATGCTCCTTTTTCTTTTTTCTTGCTTTGTCTTGATAAGATTCTAAATTCACAATGCAAATATACAATTTAAAGAACTTTATAAAATTTCTTATCAAAAAAATAGCGGGTTGAACTAACTTTCAAAATCTTCTTTACTGACTAAAATCATAAATACCATAACTTTTAAAAGGAGAATAGTTCGTATATTTGTAATGAAAGGGATTTTAATTTGAAATCATATTAAAAATACTATTATGCTGATAAAGTGTAATAGATGGTGAAGTCAGTTTGAATTTTGATGCTTATTACACACCAAAATTATTCGTATAAACTTGAAACAAAATCATAAAATAGTAATAAAATGAAAACATCTCAAAAAGGTATCAACCTGATTAAAAAACACGAAGACTTTAGTGCAAAACCTTATTTATGTCCAGCGGGAGTGCCAACCATTGGCTATGGAGCGACTTACTATCCGAACGAAAAAAAAGTAAAACTAAAGGACAAATCTATCTCGAAAAAGAAAGCGGAAGATATTTTAAAGCATCAGTTGAAGAGGTATGAAAAAGCAGTGAGTAGATATGTTCGAACGGAAATCAATCAAAACCAATTTGATGCACTGGTTGCTTTTGCGTATAGTGTAGGGATTAGAAATCTACAACATTCCTCTTTATTGAAAAGAGTAAACAAAAATCCTAAAAACCCAAAAATCAAAAGAGAGTTTAAAAAATGGGTTTATGCCGATGGTAAAAAAATAAGAGGACTTATCAGAAGTAGAAAAGAAGAAGCCAAATTATACTTCTCCTAAAACATTAGCCGACACTAAATAAAAAAATAGGCTTTACGATCAATGATGAGGTAAAGCCTATTTTTTGTTTCCAAAATCTTACATATTCCTTCTATATTGTCCACCTACTTTAAACAAAGCATCGGTAATCTGACCGAGCGAACAAACCTTGGTTACTTCCATTAGTTTTTCAAAAATATTACCATTTTGGATTGCCGTTTCTTGTAAGATTTGTAATTCCTTAATGGCTTTTTCTTTATGAATACTATTCAAGCTCTCTTTGGTTTTTATTTGGAATTGTTTTTCCTCTTCGGTCGCTCTAATGACTTCCGCAGGAGTAACCGTTGGCGAACCTTTGCTACTTAAAAAGGTATTCACCCCAATAATAGGAAACTCTCCATTGTGCTTCAATGTTTCGTAATACAAACTTTCTTCCTGAATTTTAGAACGCTGATACATCGTTTCCATTGCTCCTAGAACACCTCCTCTTTCGGTAATTCGGTCAAATTCTGCTAAAACTGCTTCTTCTACTAAATCGGTTAGTTCTTCGATGATAAATGAACCCTGAATTGGATTTTCATTTTTTGCCAATCCTAATTCTTTATTAATAATCAACTGTATTGCCATTGCTCTCCTAACAGATTCTTCCGTAGGTGTGGTAATGGCTTCATCGTAGGCGTTGGTATGCAACGAGTTACAGTTGTCATAAATCGCATACAATGCTTGAAGCGTAGTTCTAATATCATTGAAATCAATTTCTTGAGCGTGTAGAGAACGACCAGAAGTCTGAATATGATATTTTAACATCTGAGCTCTCGGGTTGGCTTTATATTTATGTTTTAAGGCTTTTGCCCAAATTTTACGAGCCACACGACCGATAACAGCATATTCAGGGTCTATTCCGTTGGAGAAGAAGAAGGATAAATTAGGTCCAAATTTATTAATATCCATTCCTCTAGAAAGATAATATTCCACATAGGTAAATCCGTTAGCTAAAGTCAGTGCCAATTGGGTAATAGGATTAGCTCCTGCCTCTGCAATATGATAGCCCGAAATAGAAACCGAATAAAAATTTCGCACATTTTTTTCAATAAAATATTCCTGAACATCTCCCATTAAACGCAAGGCGAATTCAGTAGAGAAAATACAAGTGTTCTGAGCTTGATCTTCTTTTAAGATATCCGCCTGAACGGTTCCACGAACCTGAGAAAGAGTCGTTTTTTTAATCTCAGCATAGACTTCTGGAGGTAAAACTTGGTCACCTGTTAGTCCTAATAATAGTAATCCTAAACCATCGTTTCCTTCTGGTAAATCGCCATTATACCTCGGTCTTTCTACACCATTGTTATCGTAAATTTCTTTTAGCTTTTGTTCCACTTGGTCTTCTAAACCGTGTTCCTTGATGTATTTTTCACAATTTTGGTCGATGGCGGCATTCATAAAAAACCCTAAAAGCATTGGCGCAGGACCATTAATGGTCATCGAAACAGAAGTCATTGGGTGACTTAAATCAAACCCTGAATAGAGTTTTTTAGCATCATCTAAACAACAAATTGACACTCCTGCATTCCCAATTTTCCCATAAATATCAGGTCGCAAATGAGGGTCGTTTCCATAGAGGGTTACACTATCAAAAGCGGTTGAAAGCCTTTTTGCAGGCATTCCCAAACTTACATAATGAAACCTTCGGTTGGTTCTTTCTGGACCACCTTCTCCCGCAAACATTCGGGTTGGGTCTTCCCCTGTTCTTTTGAAAGGATACAAGCCAGATGCGTAAGGAAATTCTCCCGGTACATTTTCCTGCAAATTCCAAGTTAAAATATCTCCCCAAGCTTTATATTTTGGTAAAGCTACTTTCGGAATGTCGGAATGCGAAAGCGATTTCGTATGGGTTTCAATTTTGATTTCTTTGTCCCTTACTTTAAAGGAGTAAATAGGAGCTTTGTATTTTTGTACTTTATCGTTCCAGTTTAAAATAATTTCCCAGTTATAGGGATCAAGATTCAGTTTTACTTTTTCAAACTGATGCAATAACAACTGAACGAAATTCTGGTCCTCTTCTTTTACTTTTTTTAGAATTTCATCTTCATTCAACCCCGATTTATCCAAATATAAAGGCTCATCTTCACTAGAGATAATGGACAAAATGGTTTGATAAATTCCATATAATTTCTGGGCAACTTTGTTCTGTTCTATTGCTTTTCTGTCATAAGCACGGTTGTTTTCTGCAATTTCTGATAAATAACGAACTCTACTTGGTGGTATCACGAATATTTTCTCGGACATCTCTTTGGTGATTTCAAAAGAAGACTCTAAGTCGGCATTGGTTTTTTCTACCAATTTATCCATAATCGCTTTATAGAGCGTATTCATCCCAGGGTCATTAAACTGTGATGCAATCGTGCCAAAAACAGGTAATTCATCTTGTGGAATATCCCACAGATTATTATTACGCATATATTGTTTTTTGACATCTCGCAGTGCATCTAATGCTCCTCTTTTATCAAATTTATTAATCGCTACCAAATCTGCAAAATCTAGCATATCAATCTTTTCCAACTGTGTAGCAGCACCAAATTCAGGCGTCATCACATAAAGCGAAGCATCGGAATGTTCGATGATTTCGGTATCGGATTGCCCAATTCCTGAAGTCTCTAAAATAATTAAATCAAATTCAGCAGCTTTTAAGACTTCTACCGCCTCATTCACATATTTTGATAATGCCAAATTGGACTGACGAGTTGCCAAGGAACGCATATACACTCGCTCATCATTAATGGCATTCATTCTAATTCTATCCCCCAATAAGGCACCTCCTGTTTTTCTCTTGGAAGGGTCAACGGAGATTAATCCGATTGTTTTTTCTGGAAAATCTAATAAAAATCGTCTTACCAACTCATCTACCAAACTCGATTTTCCTGCTCCTCCTGTTCCTGTAATTCCGAGAATCCCCCCAACCCCCGAAGGGGGATTTTTGTCAACATTTTCAAATAGACTATCAAAATCATCATGTTTATTTTCAGCTAATGAAATTAATCGAGCTATTGTATTAACATCCTTATTTTTTAAAGATTCTTTAATTCCCTTCCCTTTGGGAAGGGTTAGGGATGGGACAGGTGTATCACATCGTTTTACCAAATCATTAATCATTCCTTGTAATCCCATTTCACGACCATCATCAGGCGAATAAATACGAGTAATGCCATAGTCCATCAAGTCTTTGATTTCCTCTGGAAGAATCACACCGCCACCGCCACCAAAGATTTTGATGTGTCCTGCTCCTTTTTCTTTCAATAGGTCATACATATATTTAAAATACTCGTTGTGTCCTCCCTGATAGGAAGTCATCGCAATCGCATTGGCATCCTCCTGAATAGCACAATTAACAACTTCTTCTACACTTCTATCGTGTCCAAGATGAATCACCTCGACACCTGTGGACTGAATAATCCTTCGCATAATATTAATCGCTGCATCATGTCCGTCAAATAGAGAGGCGGCTGTTACTATTCGTACTTTGTGTTTAGGGGTATAAGGAGTGATTGGTTCCATATTTGTTTTTAAATTAATTCGTTCTCGCAATTTACGAAATAATAAATTAATCCTTATTTTTGCTGAAAATTAAATCGTTCAAACGAACGAGATATTAAAACGCAAAGGAAAACAAAGACGTTTTATTTATCAAAGAAACACTAATCTTTGTATTAGTGGCTTTGTTAATTCCCCTCTAAAAAGAGGGGTGCCACGGAGTGGCGGGGTGTGTATGGTTAAAACCCTTTATTTATCATTGCGTTAATTTTATATCTAATAAAAATTTCGTGCGTTTGACCTAAACATTAAAGCATTGAACCCCGCTGATTAAAAAATAAATACATGAAAAAAGCAATATTATACGGACTTATAGGAACTTTAATCGGATTTTTGGCAAATTTTATACTCTATTCTAAAGGTTGGCAAATTGATTTATATGAAGGTTTTGCTTTTGGCTTAGGTTGGGGAATGGCGTATTTTGTAGACATGCCAACATGGAAACTTTCTTCTAAACTGGGGATTTCGTTTTTGGGAATAGCTGCTTTAGTGGCTATTGGACTGTTATTTTTCAATTTTGAAATCGCAGTACTGTCCATTATTAAATACTCCACTATTTTTTTAGTCTATTACTTAATAGGAAGTTTTAAAGATTCTAAGTCTTTGAGGAATTAAAGGTTCAGGCTAAGGTTGAGATTGAGGTTGACTTCCTTTAGGAAAATCCAAGGTTCGGATTGGATATGGAATTGTAACGCCATTTTCTCGGAATTTTCTTAGCATTTCTTTTCGTATTTCGTTGCGAACCCTTGGTGCGGTAAATAGACTTTTAGAATAGTAATACAAACTATAATTCAAAGAGCTATCACCAAAATCTTCGAACCATACAAAAGGTTTTTTCTTTTTATCTACCTCAATATGCTGTTCGGCAACATCCAACATTATTTTCTCCACCAATTCTACATCAGAATCATAATGAACACCTACGGAAACAACAAACCTTACCAAATCATCATTATGCGAAAAATTGATAATATCTCCTTTTGTTAAAGAAGAATTAGGGAAAATCATATTTTTGTTCTCCCTTGTTTTAAGCGTTGTGGTACGCATCTTGATTTCCTCCACCTTCCCTATAATACCAGAAATTTGTATGATATCGCCCACCTTAATCGAGCGGTCTAATAAGATAATAACGCCAGAAACAAAATCTAAAAACAAATTCTGTAACCCTATACCCACACCTACCAATAAAGCACTGGAACTCAACAATAAAGAGTCTCCTATTCCTAAAGCATTTAAGGCGATAAAGATGGTAATAATAATAATGACATACTGGGAAATCTGAGATAAAGCAAATTGTTTCGCTATATCAATCTTATCGGAACGATAGATGATTTTCTTAACTAATTTAGAAATAATCATCCCAGCTATTAAAATAGTAGCTGCCACCAATAATTCGTCAACAGACAAAGAGTACTTTCCAAAAGAAAAAATCTCTCGTTCTAAAAACTCATTGAAAGTTGAACCTACTCCACTCGTAAGATTTTGTACCTGTTCCTCCATAAAAAATTATTTCATATCAGAAATGACATTTACTGCTTCTTCTAAATAAATATCTCGATTCAAATTTTTTAACCAATTATCCGTCTTTTTCTTAAATTCCTTCTCTTTCTTCTCTCTTTCTACCTCATCTGGATGAAGTGTAAAAGACAACGCATTTTTGAAGTCTTTGAGTTTATCGAACTCCTTGAGTTGCTTTTCTCTCTTGTCCATTAATGCAAAAAACGCTGTTTCATTTAATGGCATTCTTTCATCTTTATTGATGTTTTCCTTCCACTTTGCTGCCTCTAAAATCAAATGGTAATTTTTGTTTTGGGTCACCCTCTTGGCACTCTTCGCTTTTAGCATTGCTATATCTACCCCATTGATAGGTTCATAATCAGATGAAGCCACCTCATCCCAAGGCATTGCATTATCTTGGTATCTTTCACCAAATTCACCAAAAGAAAAATAATCTTTCATTACAATATCCGATGCTACCCCTTTATTTTGAGTAGATTCTCCCGTTACACGATAGAATTTTTGGATGGTGAGTTTCAAAGCACCAAAATCATTACTGGTATTCAAAAATCGATTCAGTGGAACGAAAGTCTGTACCGTTCCTTTTCCAAAAGATTGCGGAGAACCAATGATTACACCTCTTCCATAGTCTTGCACTAATCCAGCGAAAATCTCCGATGCAGAAGCCGAAAGCTCGTTTTGCATCACGACCAATTTTCCGTCCCAAATAGGCTCGTTTCCTTTTTGCGTATATTTTTTAACCTTTCCATTGCCATCTTTCACCTGAACATAAGCTCCTCTTTTCATGAAAAGTCCCATCATATCGCCTACTTCCGTTAAAGAACCACCACCATTATTTCTCAAGTCTAAAATAATACCATCGATATTTTGTTTTTTCAGTTTAATAATTTCTGCCTTTACATCATCGGAAGCATTTCTTTGATTGGCTTGAAAATTAGAATTAAATCCTGGCAAATTGATATAACCATATTTCTTACCATCCTTCATTTTTACGATTAAACTCCTTGCAAAAGTGTCTTCAATCTCTACCTCTTCTCTTTTCATGGTTACTTCCTTAATTGTTCCGTCCTTTTTCTGAACTTTCAGTGTAACCGGTACACCTTCTTCTCCTCGAATCAAAGTAACTGCCTCTGATGGCAACATTCCGACTACATTAATGGCTTCTTCCTTTGGTTTAGAACGCACTTTCAAAATTTTATCACCATCATTGAGTTGTTTAGACTTCCACGCAGGAGCACCTACCGTTAGTTCTCCTAAATAAAGATAGCCTTTTTTGTATTTGATAATCGCTCCAATTCCTGTGATTTTCCCTTTAAAACTAGCGTCAAAATCTTCTTTTTTTCTTGGCGAAAAATAATTGGTATGTGGGTCAAAAGTTTCTGCATAAGCATTCATATATCTTGAAAACTTATCCATTTTTTTTCTTTTTTTCATTAATCGGAAGGAATCTCCAATAATGTATTTCACTTCTTTGGTCGCCTTCGTCAGTTTTTCTTTTGGCGAAAGGATTTTCAAATTCACGGTATCTTTTAACCCGTTTCTCTGAAGCGAATCTTTGAGTTTTCTTTTGGATTTCTCTCTTGATTTCAGCACTTCTATTTCTTGTAGAATATTATATTTAATAAACTTCTTCCAAACTTTTTTCATCTCCTCCATATTTTGAGGATGCTTTCTTTTTTTGGGTTCTAAAACTAAATATTCATTTTGGTGTAAATCAATAGGCTGAGCCAAAATTTCTTCTGTAATTTTCTGAATTTCATCTGCCCTTTTTAGCATTCTATTATTGGTTAAATTAAAAAAGGTTAAATCTCCTTCATTCAAAAAATCGTCCAATTTATCTTCATACGTTTTAAATTCTTCCATATCCGAAGCCAAGAAATACCTTTTCATAGGGTCAAGCATTTCCATATATTTTTGATAAACTTCTTTGGAATATTCATCATCAATTTTCTTCGGCTGATAATGAAGATAAGACAAAGTATTTTTAACACTCACCATAATGGTTTTCATTTTCTCGTCGTCATTTTTTGGAGAATTGAAACAAAACATTAATGTTGTTAATGGTATAAATAAAAGTAAAGTGTTGATTTTAAAGCTTTTAAACATATTTTTATTTCTTAATTTAATTAATTTTAATCCGTCATTTATTATTTGACATCAAATTTAATACCTTATTTGCAATTATAGGTCTTTTTTTCATTATTTTTGTTACTTTAAACGAAATAAAATGCGAAAACCAAGAATTTTAGTAACGAATGACGACGGAATTACCGCTCCAGGGATTAGGAAATTAATAAAAATCATGAATGAAATAGGCGAAGTAACGGTTGTTGCTCCCGATTCGCCCCAAAGTGGTAAGGGACATGCGATTACGATTAATTCTACCTTGACCTTGGAGGAGTTGCATTTTGAAGGAAATCAAAAAGATTATGCGTGTAATGGAACGCCCGCCGATTGTGTGAAAATAGGTTTAGACAAAATAATGAAAGAGAAGCCTGATTTAGTGGTTTCGGGAGTTAATCACGGTTCCAATGCGTCTATTAATGTTATTTATTCTGGCACAATGTCCGCTGCTGTAGAGGCTGGAGTAGAAGGTTTACCAGCGATTGGTTTTTCGCTCTGCGACTTTGCTTATAATGCGGATTTCGACCAAGCCGAAGAATACATCAAGCAGATTACATTAAAGGTTTTGGAAAAATCAATGCCCAAAGGAATTGTCCTAAATGTCAATATTCCGAAAATGAAAAAGGAAGCAATAAAAGGCATTAAGGTTTGCCAACAAGCCAATGCTAAATGGGAAGAAGACTTTGATGAGCGAGTGAACCCTCACGGAAAAACATATTATTGGCTGACAGGCGAATTTAAAAATATGGACGACAATCCAAAAGCCGACGTCAACCTCCTTGATGAAGGTTATATTACGATTGTTCCTGTAAAGTTCGACCTTACCGCTTATGATTATATTGATGAGTTGAAAGGTAGTTTTAAGTTATAAACGCACTAAGCAATAGGCTGTAGGCTTTTAAGCGTACAGCTTATTACCCACACCCACAATTACCATCACCACAATTTTTATCCCTTTTCTTTGGAATAAAAAATTTATTCACCAAAAAAAGAACGGCTAAAATAACAGTGGTATAAGCTAAAAATTCTTGCATTTTTTGAGTATATTATTACTTTAAAATCTGATAAGCAATCAATGCCGAAATATACGCCAACGCTCCCATTCCAAATAACTGAATTAAAGGCCATTTCCACGATTTGGTTTCTCGTTTTACAATCGCCAAAGTTGCCATACATTGCATAGCAAAGGCATAAAATAATAACAACGACATTCCTGTGGCAAAATTAAATCGTTTTTCGCCCGTTTCTTGGTTGATTTCATTTTGCATTCGGCTTTTTATGGTGCTATTCTCGTCTTCTTCCTCTCCTTCATCATCTGAAAATAAACCTTTCCATTGCTCCTTAACATTGGCAAAATATTCAAATTTACTGTTATCTTCTTCCTCAACTTCTTCTACGCTGTAAATGGTTGATAATGTTCCTACAAAAACCTCTCTTGCTGCAAACGAGGTAATAAGTCCAATACCTATTTTCCAATCGTACCCCAAAGGTTTTACGACAGGTTCAATGGCTTTTCCCATCACACCAATGTACGAATTTTCAAGTTTGGTAGAGGAAATTAATTGTGCTTTTTCTATCTCTGAAAGGTTTTGATTTTGAGGATTTTCAACAACTATTTTTTCAGCATTATCAAATTTTTCGCCTCCGTGAGAACCTAAAAACCATAACACAATAGAAATGGCTAAAATAATTTTCCCTGCATCAACAACAAAGGTTTTTGTCTTATCATATACCACATAAAACACATTTTTAGCAGATGGAATTTTATAATCGGGCATCTCGGCAACAAAAAACGATTTGCTTTCTTTCTTCATCATTTTGTGCAATACCCAAGAGGATAAAACGGCAACAACAAAGCCCAAAGCGTACAATCCTAAAAGGGTTAACCCTTGCAACCCAAAAATTCCGAAAACCTTTTCTTCAGGGATAATAAGGGCGATAATCACGGCGTAAACGGGTAATCTCGCTCCACAAGTAATAAATGGCGTTACCAAAATGGTAATGAGTCGTTCTTTCCAGTTGGTAATGGTTCTCGCCGCCATCACAGCAGGAATGGCACAGGCTGTCCCTGAAATTAATGGAAAAATACTCTTACCACTCAACCCAAATTTACGCATGATTTTATCCATAATAAAAACCACTCGGCTCATATAACCCGTTTCTTCTAAAATGGCAATAAACAAGAATAAAATGATAATTTGTGGCACGAAAATCACAACACCACCCACTCCTGCAATAATTCCTTCGGTGAGTAAATCCGTGAATTTTCCTGCTGGGAGCAAATGCTTTACAACCTCGGTTAAATCGGTAAAAAAGGCATCGATAAAGTCCATTGGTACTGATGACCATTCAAAAATAGATTGAAAAATCAAGGCTAATAATCCGAAGAAAATAACATAACCCAAAATCTTATGTGTAAAAACTCGGTCTAATTTTGCTCGTAAATCATTGGCTTTTGATTTATCAACGGTATAGGTGTTTTTCAGTTGCTCGTTTATCTTCTGATAACGATAAATGGTTTCTTTATGTTGATATTGTTTTATTTGATGAGGTTTATTTTGCAAAGCTCTGAGTTGCTCTTTTTCGGTTGCCGAAATATCTTCCGAAAAGTGATTTTGCGTTACCGATAGCCATAATTTATACAAAGGTTGCTTTGGCGAAATGGCTTGTAATTGAGTAAAAAAATCGGTGTCAATTTTATATAAAATCTGATTATCAACCGTTGTTTTTGCCTCAGCAACGACCTCAGCAACGACTTTGGTAACCTCATTAATTTGCGTGTTATTTCTTGCGGAGATTAAAACAACTTCACTTTGCAATTCGTTTTTAAGTTGCTGAATATCAATAGAAATACCTTTGCGTTGCATTTGGTCAGCCATATTGATAACCAAAATAGTCGGTATTTCTAAATCTTTTACCTGACTGAATAACAATAGATTACGCTTTAAATTTTCGACCTCGGCAACCACTAAAATAGCATCAAATTTATCGTTAGGGTTTGACAAGGCTTTTAAAACGACACTTTCGTCCAAAGAAGTTGGGTTGATACTGTAAGTTCCTGGTAAATCGGTAATGATAGCATTTTTACCATTAGGCAGTTTGCAATTCCCTTGCTTCTTATCTACCGTTACTCCTGGGTAATTTCCTACTTTTTGATTCAGCCCAGTAAGTTGGTTAAAAAGCGATGTTTTCCCTGTGTTTGGGTTTCCGACTAAGGCAATATTGATTTTATTCTTCATGGGTAATCACTTCAATTTTTTCGGCAGTTTCTTTACGGATAGCCAAGTGACTATCATTCACACAAATATAGATAGGGTCACCCAACGGAGCGAATTGCTTAATGCTAACTTCTGCCCCTGGTAAACAACCCATTTCCAACAATTTTAACGGAATTTCATCGATACTTTTCTCCGAAATAATTGCTCGTTCGCCTATCTTTAATGATGCTATCGTTTGCATTTTTGTTTTTTGTTTGTGCAAAGATACGGTTTAATTTGGAATCTGTATAAATAGAAAAGACCATCCTTTTGGGGACAGTCTTTAAAAAATTAATATGAAAATGATTTATTTTAATTCGATTGGGTTATCATTGGATTGATAGAAATCTTTTGCTCTTTTTTCTTGGTCTTTCAACATTTGTCCAATGGTTTTATTAGAACCTGGTAGTTTTCTACTAGTCATTTTTTTGTTCAACATTGGTCTTACGGAAGCGAAAGGGTCTTTTTTGTACTGGTTAAAAGTTTTGTTGAATTTGGCTCTTTTAACCACTTTGAGTTGACCACGACCCATTGGAGAAACTTTTTCTATATAAGATTTTTCATGCCAATCCTCTACTTTTTCGTTGCCCTTTAATACCCAAGAATATTCTTTATTTTTATCTTCTACTTTAACAATTAAGCCTGGTAATCCGTGAAATTTATAGGGTCCATCTTGTAGAGGAATATCCGATGAAAACCAAGCCGTCCATTCTCTTCCTCCAAAAGAAGTCGTTGCTTTTTGAGCTTTATATTCACCTATTGTTTCAACTTCGGGAAGTATTTTCCAATCAAAAGTAATCTTTTGTTGATATGCCAAATCCAAAGGCGTAAAACCACTTGTAATTGTTTCAATATAAGTGATCTCTTTGGTCGTATTGTCTTTAAAAATTCGGTGCGAAAATTTTGGCATTACTACCGATTTAGAAATATCTTTATAAATACCTGTTTTTCTCATTTCCTCTACCTTTACTTTCATAATAGAATCTTGAGCCGACATTGTAAAGTCTTTATAATAAGATTTTGTAGGCGTAATATCCAAAACCGTCATGACCTTGTCTAATCGGGCAGAATCTTTTTTAGGCTTGAAGGTGAGTTCATAAAAGAAACGATTGGCTGAAACTTTTTCCTGTGCATTGGTAAAACCGAATACCATTAAAATTAAAAGGACTGTTACTTTTCTCATTTTGATTATTTATACTATTAGTAGGTAAAAGTATTGATTTGTTACAATTTTTTCAATAATGCTAAAAAAAATCCTGCTTCCGAAAACCGAAAACAGGACTTAAAAATAATTAAATCATCATTATCTTGTAAATAATAATTCTCTATACTTGGTCATTGGCCAAAGCTCATCGTCTACCATCATTTCAAGAGTGTCACTCGCTTCTCGGATTTTATCGAAGAGTGGTTTCACTTTATTACAATACGCCTCTGCTTGTTTTTGACCGTTAGAAATTTTACTCGCTTTCTCTTTTTCTTCTAACAATTCATCTACACCTACCTTAATTTGAGAAACACTTTCAGAAATTCTTGAAATTAAATTCAATTGCTCTTTTGCCAATTGCTTAAATTCTTTATCTCCAAAAATATCTTTTAGCCCTTTTACATTTTCTATCAACCTGTTCTGATAGTTCAATGCCGCAGGAATAATGTGATTTCTTGCAATATCTGCCAATACTCTTGCTTCAATATTAATGACATTAGAATATTTTTCTAATTTAATTTCGTTTCTTGCTTCAAATTCTCTTTCAGAGAAAATATTTAAATCTTCAAATAATTTTACAAACTTATCATCCAATTCTTGCTTTAAAGCTTCAGGAGTGGTTTTTAAATTATTCAAACCTCTTTCTTCTGCTAATTTTTCCCAATCTCCAGAATATCCATCTCCTTCAAAAAGAATGTTTTTACATTGTTTGATATACTCCCTCAATACATTGAAAATCGCTTCATCTTTTTTCAACTCTTTTTTCTTTATTAAAGCATCTACCTCGGTCTTAAATATTTGTAATTGCTTTGCCATAATAGCATTCATCACCGTCATTGGCTCTGCACAGTTAGCAGAAGAACCTACTGCCCTGATTTCAAATTTATTTCCTGTAAAAGCAAATGGAGAGGTTCTATTTCTATCCGTATTATCTAACAAAATTTCAGGAATTTTTCCTACGACATTCAGTTTTAAATCTGTTTTTTCCTCTGGAGAAAGTTTTCCGTTAGTTACTTTTTCTAATTCTTCTAATACAGAGAACAATTGCGTTCCAATAAAAGCCGAAATAATGGCTGGTGGCGCTTCATTAGCTCCCAATCTATGGTCGTTACTCGCAGAACCAATACTCGCTCTTAATAAATCTGCATAATCGTGAACAGCTTTCAAGGTGTTGACAAAGAAAGTTAAAAACTGTAAATTTTTCTTTGGATTTTTCCCTGGGCTTAATAAGTTTTCGCCTGTATTCGTACTTAATGACCAGTTATTGTGCTTTCCACTTCCGTTCACTCCTGCGAATGGCTTTTCGTGTAACAAAATGTGGAAATGATGTTTATGAGCCACTCTCGCCATTACATCCATTAATAAAGAGTTGTGGTCAACAGCAACATTTGCTTCCTCGAACATTGGAGCTAATTCAAACTGATTTGGAGCCACCTCGTTATGTCTTGTTGTTGCTGGAATTCCCAACTTCATACATTCGATTTCCAATTCTTTCATAAAGTTCATTACCCTTGTTGGAATAGAACCGAAATAATGATCATCTAATTGTTGTCCCTTTGCAGGTGCGTGTCCTAAAAGCGTTTTCCCTGTTAATACTAAATCAGGTCTTGATAAATACAAAGAAGAATCAATCAAAAAATATTCTTGCTCCCAACCTAGTGTAGCGGTTACTTTGGATACATTTTTGTCAAAGTAAGATTTACAAACAGCTGTTGCTGCTTCATCTACTTGGTGCAACGCCTTGATTAACGGTGTTTTATAATCTAAAGTTTCTCCTGTATAAGAGATGAAAATTGATGGAATACAAAGTGTTGTTCCGATAATAAATGCAGGAGAACTAGGATCCCAAGCCGTGTAACCTCTTGCCTCGAAAGTATTTCTAATCCCTCCATTTGGGAAAGAAGAAGCATCAGGCTCTTGCTGAATCAACATGCTCCCATTGAATCTTTCAATGGCTCTTCCTCCTTCGATAGGATTGAAGAAAGAATCGTGCTTTTCGGCGGTTGCTCCTGTTAATGGCTGAAACCAGTGCGTATAATGCGTTACACCTTTGTTCATTGCCCAATCTTTCATGGAAACGGCAACTTGGTCAGCGATATGTCTTTGAATTTGCTTACCACTTTCAATGGCATCCATCATAGACTTGAACGCTTCTTTGGTTAAATACTCTCTCATGGTTACTTCCGAGAAAACATTACTACCATATAATTCTGATAATTTACCTGGAACTTCAACATGATTATCTTTTCTGTAATCTCTAAATGGAAGTTCTGCTAATGCTTTAAACCTTAATGTGGACATAATATTTGTTTTTTGATGGGGCAAATTTACAAAATTTTAGAATAATAAATATAAATGCCTCCATTTTTTAGGGGTCAAAATTAATTTTAACTAAATTTAGGGTTTAAAATGCCTTGTTTCCGTTATTTTATCATCAAAAGTTTAACTTCAACAAACATAAATATGTTACACTCTATGTTCCAATCTAATCCTCTATAACATAAATTTATATTATCAATTTGATTATACAGAATAACTATTGTACTTTTGCATAAAATTATTCTTAATAAAATTAAATGATAAAAGTAACAGATCAAGCCAAAGCTAAAGCACAGGCGCTAATGAAAGAAGACGGTTTCAACCCTGAGACCGATTTCATTCGTGTGGGTGTGAAAAGTGGAGGTTGTTCGGGTTTAGAATATGTTTTAACTTTTGATAATAAAACAGAAGAGTCCGACCAAATTTTTGAAGATAACGGCATTAAAATCGTCGTGGATAAAAAATCTATCCTTTATCTTGCAGGTACAGTTTTGGAATATTCAGGAGGACTCAACGGAAAAGGGTTCATCTTTAACAATCCTAATGCATCCAGAACTTGTGGATGTGGAGAATCTTTTAGTTTATAAAATTAGAACCAAGATACAAGAACCAAGAGCCAAGAAATAAAGCTTTTCCTCTTGATTCTTATGTCTTGATTCTTGAATCTAGCAAAAAATAATGAGTAAATATACAGAAGACGACTTAAAAGTCGATTTAGAAAATAAAGAATACGAAGCAGGTTTTTATACCGATATTGAATATGAAGACTTTCCAACAGGGCTTTCGGAAGAAATTATTATTGCCATATCTAAAAAGAAAGAAGAGCCAGAATGGATGACCAAATGGCGTTTGGAATCTTATAGGATTTGGTTGAAAATGGAAGAACCTGATTGGGCAAATGTTTCTTATGAAAAACCTGATTTCCAAGCCATAAAATATTATGCTGCTCCAAAAAAGAAACCTGAATTAGAAAGTTTAGACGAAGTAGACCCTGAACTTTTGAAAACTTTTGAAAAATTAGGAATTTCTCTTGATGAGCAAAAAAGACTTACTGGAGTAGCCGTAGATATCGTGATGGATTCCGTATCCGTAGCTATTACTTTTCAAGAAACCTTAAAAGAGAAAGGCATTATTTTTTGTTCTATTTCTGAGGCGATAAAAAATCACCCTGATTTAGTGAAAAAATACATCGGAAAAGTAGTGCCAAGAGGAGATAACTTTTATTCGGCTTTGAATTCAGCAGTGTTTTCGGACGGGAGTTTTTGTTATATCCCAAAAGGTGTGAAATGCCCAATGGAACTTTCTACTTATTTTAGAATTAATCAAGCAGGAACTGGTCAGTTCGAAAGAACGCTGGTAATTGCCGATGAGGGAAGTTATGTAAGTTATTTAGAAGGTTGTACCGCTCCATCACGAGATGAAAACCAACTTCACGCTGCCGTAGTAGAATTAATCGCAATGGATGATGCCGAAATTAAATATTCTACCGTACAAAATTGGTATCCAGGGGATAAAGATGGAAAAGGAGGAGTCTTTAATTTTGTAACGAAAAGAGGGATTTGTGAAACGAATGCAAAAATTTCTTGGACGCAGGTAGAAACAGGTTCAGCCATTACTTGGAAATATCCATCTTGTATCTTAAAAGGTGATAATTCGGTGGGAGAATTTTATTCAATTGCCGTAACCAATATGCACCAAGAAGCAGACACAGGAACGAAAATGATTCATATTGGAAAAAATACGAAATCAACCATTATTTCAAAAGGAATTTCGGCAGGGAAATCTCAAAATTCTTATAGAGGTTTAGTGAAAGCTTTACCATCTGCTAAAGGAGCGAGAAATTTCTCTCAGTGTGATTCTTTATTAATGGGAAATGAATGTGGAGCACACACTTTCCCTTATATTGAAATAAAAGACCCAACGGCACAATTAGAACACGAGGCAACGACTTCAAAAATTGGAGAAGACCAAATTTTCTATTGTAACCAAAGGGGAATAGACACCGAGAAAGCCATTGCCTTAATTGTAAATGGATTTAGTAAAGAAGTATTAAACAAACTCCCAATGGAGTTTGCTATTGAAGCACAAAAATTATTGGAAATTTCACTGGAAGGAAGTGTTGGGTAAAATAGATTGAGATAATGAAGTAATTCGGTAATGAGATAATTAAAGAAATGAATAAACAAAAGAAAGAAAATATTATTGTTAAGAAAACATTTCAATTTGCATTACAGATTATTAAATATTGTGAATATCTTCACGAGCATAAAAAATTTGTCATTGCCAATCAATTACTTAAATCAGGAACATCAATAGGTGCAAATGTAAAAGAAGCTCAAAATGCTGAAAGTGATAAAGATTTTATACACAAATTCAAAATTTCAGCAAAAGAAGTAGAAGAAACTCATTATTGGTTATTGCTATGTCAAGAATCAGAATTTTATCTCAATTGTGAAAATTTAATTGAAGAATTAAAACAAATAGAAAATATTATTAACAAAATAATTATTACACTAAAAAGTAAGAATAAATCACTTGATAACGGACTGAAGAAGTAATTATCTCACTACCGAATTATCAAATTATCAAATTAGAATTATGTTAAAAATCAAGAACTTACACGCTTGTATCGAGGAAACAGGCAAAGAAATATTAAAAGGGATTAATTTGGAAATTAATCCAGGTGAGGTTCATGCTATTATGGGACCAAACGGAGCAGGAAAATCTACCCTTTCATCTGTTATTGCAGGGAAAGAAGAGTATGAAGTTACCGAAGGAGAAATTGTTTTAGATGGTGATAACATCGTAGAAGATGCACCAGAAGAGCGTTCTCATAAAGGTATATTTATGTCTTTTCAGTATCCTGTAGAAATCCCTGGAGTATCAGTAACGAACTTCATTAAGGCAGCAATTAATGAAAGTAGAAAAGCCAAAGGATTAGACGAAATGCCAGCCAAAGAAATGTTGGCGTTGATTAGAGAAAATGCTAAGAAATTAGACATTAAAAAGGACTTTTTATCTCGTTCATTGAATGAAGGCTTTTCAGGTGGAGAGAAAAAGAGAAATGAGATTTTCCAAATGTTAATGCTTGATCCTAAATTAGCCATTTTAGATGAAACAGATTCAGGGTTGGATATTGATGCATTGAGAATTGTAGCAGAAGGCGTTAATTCTTTCAAGGGAGAAGGAAAGTCGGTATTATTAATTACGCATTACCAAAGACTTTTGGATTATATCAAGCCTGATTTCGTTCATGTTTTAGCAGATGGAAAAATCATTAAAACAGGAGATGCATCATTGGCATTAGAATTAGAAGAAAAAGGATACGATTGGTTGTTGAAATAATAGAACCAAGAGTTGAGAATTAAGATATAAAAGAAAATTTTTTTCCTATTCTTATTCTTTACGCTGTAATATAACTTTAAACTAAAAAAATGAGTTTATTTGAACAAATAGAAAATAAAAAATCATCCTTTTCGGGAAAAAAACGAGAAGTTTTGGAGCAATTTCTAAAACAAGGATTCCCAACCAAAAAAGAGGAAGAATATAAATATACGAACCTGAAAGAAATCATAGAGAAAGACTATAGTTTCTCTCCGAAGGCAAGCCATAATATTACCAAAGAGCAACTGAACCAATTGCATTTGGGAGAAGAAAATTTTGAATGGATTGTTTTTGTCAATGGTCGCTTACACAAAGAATTATCGAATATCACCATAGAAAACGCCGAATTTTTGACCCTGAAAAATGCTTTTCAAGATGAAAAACATCAGGCGGACATTCAGGAGTATTTTAATTCGATTACCGATAAAAAATTGGCGTTTACGCAGTTGAATGAAGTATTTGCAGAAGATGGTTTCTTTTTGAAAGTACCCAAAAATATTGTGATAGAAAAGCCTATTCATGTGTTTTATTTATCTGATAGCCAAGAAGAAAATACGATTTACAATTATCGAAATGTATTAATCGCAGAGGCTGGTTCAAAAATAGAAGTGATAGAAAGTCATCATAATTTCGATGAACATTTTGTATTTACCAATTCGGTGACGGAAATTTTCGTTTACCCAAATGCAAAGGCAGATTGGCACAAATTACAAAACGATTCCGACACTTCTTATCTTGTTGATCATACTTATGTAAAGCAAGAAAAAGACAGTTTAGCAACGGTAAATACTTTTAGTTTTGGTGGGAAATTGGTAAGAAATACGCTTGATTTTATTCAAAATGGAGAAAATATCAACTCGTTTATGAACGGAATTACCATTATTGGAAAGGAGCAGTTGGTAGATCACCATACTTCGGTGCATCATAACTTCCCAAATTGTGAATCTTATCAAAATTATAAAGGGATTTTTAGCGATAAATCAAGTGGTGTTTTCAATGGGAAAGTTTTCGTGGATAAAATCGCTCAAAAAACCAATGCCTATCAACAGAACAACAATGTGCTATTAGATGAAGGGGCGACGATAGATTCTAAACCTCAATTAGAAATTTTTGCAGATGATGTAAGATGTTCTCACGGTTGTACCGTAGGGCAATTAGATGCAGATGCGTTATTTTATTTAAGAGCAAGAGGAATTTCTAAAAAAGAAGCCCAAGCTTTATTGTTATACGCTTTTTCGAACGACGCAATGCAAAATATTGATATTGAACAATTAAGAGTGAAAATTTCTAAATTATTAGCCGAAAAATTAGGTGTAAATATTGAATTTTAACTGATTTCAAGCTATTAAAATTTAAAAAAACAGACTCACAATTAATGTTAATTAGTTGTGAGTTTTTATTTTCTTAATGGCGTTATTTTACATAGTGTTATCACCTTTCAGATTTGTTTTTGCTGATATTAAACTTGATAATGCAACAGGAGAAATGTCTTTGGAAAACCATTTCATAACCTATCCAAAACTGCTCTTTTGGCTTTTATTTTGGTAGTTAATCTATTATTAATAATGGAAAAAATGGGCAATTTCGGAAACAATGAAAAATGAATCATATTTTCATTAATAATAAAAACATTCATTTCGATTTATACAACGGAACATCTATTCCTTCTGAAGAGGAGGTGTTTGCCAAAATTTTCACGGTTAATACAATCTATTTTTGGCAAAATCCTGTTAAATTATTTGAGGAAATGTGTAGCATTTTAACATCGAAAGGGAATTTGTTTGTATTCGGCTTAGAAAATAATAAAAAAGCCTCAGCAAAATCTATATTGCTAAGGCTATCAAGAATTATAAAACTAAAAATTATTTTTTAGTATTATCTATATTATAAGATAAACCAACTCCCAAGGTTTGTTTAACCTGTGTTTTTTGAATCTGATTATGGTCATAAACAAGATCTAAAGTAATGATAGAAGATATATAATCATTAACCTTCATATTTAAAACTCCTGAATAACCTAAGATTAATCTTTCTGGGTGATCTAAATAATTACTAAATAAAGAGGCACTGTTCATCAATGAAATATTTTTCATTAAGTCTAATTTATATGAAGCAGTTGCCGAAAGACCAAATTGGAATAATGAAGTATCTCCATCATTTTTCAAACCATAAAGTCCTTTCTTTTGCAAATCTTCATCCATAACAAAAGTCCATCTCGCATTAGCAGGACGAATAGTAGCCGTAAAGTTATCATTTGGCTTATACGTCATACCAGCTCCTACATTTACGAAACCTGGAGCCATAAAATTAGAAATTTTATTAGCTGAAGGATCGTTACCATTATCGTATCCTGGAGCAAACTGTGTCATCAAACTCGCTCCAGCAGAAACATACCAATTTTTAGATACTTTTCTACCGTAGTTAGAAGAAAGATTGATGATATCTTGCGTTTTTCTTGTTCCTATGTTTTGGGTGTTATTTTCTCCATACCCTAAAATCACAATATTCTCCCAAAGGTTTTTACCCTTTTTGTAAGTTAGGTTGTAGTTAGTTCCTGCAATCCAACCAATATTGTTTGCTCCTCCACCAATCCAGTTAGAGAAAGAAGCTTGGTTAAGCGTTAAAGTGTTCTGTCCTTTAATGTTCCAGTTTTCTTTTCCTGCATTTTCTGCAGTTGGCTCTGTTTTCACCACTCCTGTTTCTTGTGAAAAGGCTGTTACTCCTGTAAGGGCTAAAGCCAAAACTAAAATTTTCTTCATAATATTTTTTTAATAGGGACAAATTTACGAATTTAATTATAAAAACCAATTTTTTTATGAATTTATAAATGGTCTAATTGTTTTTTTCTTCCTTTTCATCTCCTTTCCTATCTGATAAGAAAGCCCTACACTCAAGGTTTGTTTTGTTTGTAATTTCTCAATTTGGTCGTGATCGTAGGCTAAATCTAAACTGACCATCGTGGTTATAAACCGATTAAATTTAATATGCAAAATCCCATTATAATGAAAATCTACTCTTTCGGGATGTTCGATATAATTACAAAAAATAGTTAACCTGTTATCCAAATAAATATCTTTGTAAAAATGAAGTCTATAAATGGCATTAAACATTGCTCCCAGCTCCATTCTCAAACTTTGACCATCTCTTTTTAAACCATACAGCCCTTCTTTCTGAAGAAAAGGATCCGACACAATCGTGAGTTTTCCATTGACAGGTCGGAATATAATTTGAAAATTTTCACGAGGGTTATAGGAAAATCCAATTCCTAAATTAAGATAAGCAGGTGCTAAAAATTTTGAAATTCGGTCTTGATATTCAGGGTCGGGCGTTTCATCATAATTAAAACCCGCAGAAAATTGAGAACTGAACTGAAACCCTGTTGATAAATAATAATTTTTACCCAAATTGTACCCATAATTGGTCATTAAATTAATGTAATCTTCTGTTTTTCGAGTCGATTGCCCTTTAGAATAATTCAAACCATAGCCAAGTGTTACAACATTTTCTAAATAATGCCGATTGTATTTATAGCTTAAATGATAAGCAATATTTGAAATTACACCAATATTATTTTGTCCTCCTTTATTCCAATTCGAGAAACTTGCCTGATTAAAAGACAGATTGTTTTGTCCATAAAAATGCCATTTTTTAGGTAAGTAAAATTTATTCAAATTAAATGGAGTTATCGGCGTTTGATGTTCGTTGATTGAGGTGTCTTCATTGATAATAATATTTTGATTGTTATTTTTCTTAACCGAAAAAATCAACTTTGTTTCTAAACTATCCAAATCATACAACCTTAATTTCCATTGATTAGACTGAATAGAATCGACCAATGCCTTATATTCCTTTTCTTGAGAAAAAAAACAAATGGACATCAACATATAAAATAATACCAACGCTTTCTTCATTATACTTAATCCAAAAGTGCAAAATTAAGGTTTATTTAATAAATGAGGTCAAGGCTGAGATTGAGGTTGACTGAGTAAAACAAATATCTTACTGACTACTAGATAACTGACTACTAAATGACTGAAAAAATGACTTTTTGTCTGATTTTCGACTTTGGCGTTTCATTTGACACTTCATTAAATAATGAAAAAAATAAAAAAAATCATATCATTTGAATCTATTTTTTATCCTATTTTAATGTTAGGATTCATGTGGATGTTCTATGTATTACAGCAAAATGGTTGGTTCGAAAATTGTTGGGGAGCGATTATTCCATTATCTCCAGATGGTTTGAAAGGTGTTCTTTTTTCTCCATTATTACACGCAGATATAGATCATTTAATAAGTAACTCTTTGCCTATTTTGGGACTTACTTTTTTATTGTTTTTGTTTTATCCTTTTATTGCAAGAAAGGTTTTTATTTTAGGCTGGATACTTACCAGTTTTTTGGTTTGGTTGCTCCCTCCTATTGATTTAGAAACAGGACAATATCAATATACTTGCGTTATCGGAGCCAGTGGTGTGGTTTATGTTTTGGCATTTTTTTTATTTTTCAGTGGTGTTTTTCGTTGGAATATGAAATTATTAACCGTCTCAATGTTGGTGGCTTTGTATTATGGAAGTTTAATTTGGGGAATTTTCCCAGAAGAGTTTTTCAACAAATTAGAAGAACCGAGTAAAATCTCTTGGCAATCTCATCTTTCAGGAGCATTAATTGGGACCATAATGGCTTTTTTGTTTAGGAAAATTGGAGAAGAAAGAAAAAAGAAATTCATTTGGGAGTACCCGAATTATTATAGCGAAAAAGACGATAAACTTTGGCAAGAATACAAAGAAAAACATCCTGAAGATTTTCAAGAATTGCCTCAAAAAAAAGAAGATGATATTTGGGAACATTTAGAGGAAATTCGGAATAAAGGTTGAGATTAAACTGATATTACACGGCAAAATCATACTTTATTAAAAAGATCTTAAAAATAAAACGAACCGATTTAATCATTTAAAAAAATGATATTTCACTCTTTTGTCTTGAAACAAAAGAGCCAAAAGTTCAAGACTGCGGAAATTCGGCTAAAAATAAAGTCAAAAATCTAAAATTTCTAAAACTTGCTCCACCGCTTTTCCCCTCGCTTGCATCGAACAGAAGAAATACATCCACAAAACACTCATTAATAATGATTTAAATCTAAATTAAATACTACAAAAGTATGATTCTATTCTGACTGATATTAAGAAAGTTTAGTCCTCAAAATTCTAATTTCGTATATTTGCGTATGTACACGGAGGAACATCTTTATTCTATTGCACTGAGGCGATGTAAATTAATTGGTGATATTCATTTTAACCAATTGGTGAGTAATATAGGTTCGGCAAAGGAAGTTTGGGAACAAGCAAAACGAAAGTTCCGAGATTTTGAACAACTAAAAGGCAAAAAATTATCGGATATTGGGAATAAAGACCACCTGCTCTTCGCTGAAAAAGAACTGAAATTTTGTGAAGAAAATCAAATCAAAATCCTATTAAGAACCTCCGAAAATTATCCTTTTCTTTTAGAACAATGCGAAGATGCACCTGCCATTTTGTATCAAAAAGGAGATTTCCCAAAAGTAGGAAAGCATATCGCAATGGTGGGAACACGAAAAATGACACACTACGGAAAAGAATTCATCAGTGATTTTTTTCGGGAGGTCAACCCAAAATCTATTATCAGTGTTAGTGGCTTGGCATTAGGTACAGACACCGAAGTACATCGGCAATCTATTGCCAACAAAGTTCCTACAATTGCGGTTTTAGCTCACGGATTTCATATGCTTTATCCTGCGAGAAATAGAATATTAGCTCAAGAAATCATCGAAAAAGGAGGTTGCCTTTTAACCGAGTTTAACTCTTCCCACAAACCTGATAAGGAGCATTTTATTCAAAGAAATAGAGTGATAGCAGGTTTATCCACAGCAACTATTGTGGTAGAAACAGCATATAAAGGTGGTTCTATTAGTACGGCGACTTTTGCCAATAATTACAGTCGAGATGTTTTCGCTTTATCAGGGAAAATAATGGATAAATTTAGCCAAGGTTGTAACAAACTCATTTTTGATAATAAAGCACAAATTATCATTAATATTCAACAATTATTAAAGGAGATTTCGCTTGATTCCGAATCCAAAGCACAAATAGGAGATTTGTTTGCTCCAGAAAAAACAACGGAAGTACCATCGAATTTAAAACCTATTTTTGAAATCATTTTTAAAAATCCGAAAATCAGTTTGGACGAAATCATCATTAAAACTGATTTACCAAGCCAAGAAGTTTCAGGGGTTTTATTAGAATTAGAACTTTTAGGGTATATCAAAATGCTTTCTGGGAAACAATTTACCGTTTAAAAGATTGAAAAGCAAAGGTAAAATTGATTTCAACTTTTTCAAGCCTATGATTTTTATTGTTTTTTTAAATAAATTTGGAATTAGCTTTGGTACATACATAAAAAAAAATTATTTTTGTTGGATAAATTTTAATCACTTTAGGTAAAATGGAACAACATAATGTAGAACAAAAAATTCAGGATTTCATTGCAAAAGTAGAAGCAAAGAATCCTAATGAGCCAGAATTTTTACAAGCAGTAAAAGAAGTGGCACACACTGTAATCCCATTCATCGTTTCCAAAGATGAATACAGAGGGAAAAAACTTTTAGAAAGAATGGCTGAGCCAGAAAGAGTAGTCATTTTTAGAGTTCCGTGGATAGATGACGCAGGAGAAATCCAAGTAAATAGAGGTTTTAGAGTACAAATGAACTCAGCGATTGGACCTTATAAGGGAGGACTTCGTTTTCATCCAACGGTAAACCTTTCTGTATTGAAGTTTTTGGCATTCGAACAGGTGTTCAAAAACTCTTTAACAACTCTTCCAATGGGTGGAGGAAAAGGTGGTTCAGATTTTAACCCACAAGGGAAATCTGATGTAGAAATCATGCGTTTCTGCCAATCTTTTATGACAGAATTATGTAAGCATATTGGTCCTGAGACCGATGTTCCAGCAGGAGATATTGGAGTGGGAGCAAGAGAAATTGGATATTTATTTGGACAATACAAGAAAATCAGAAACGAATTTACAGGAGTTTTAACAGGTAAAGGTTTAGCTTATGGTGGTTCGTTAATTAGACCAGAAGCAACAGGTTACGGAGTAGTGTATTTCGCAGAACAAATGTTGAAAGCAAAAGGACAAGACTTTAAAGGTAAAGTTGCTACGGTTTCAGGATTTGGTAATGTAGCTTGGGGAGTAATTAAGAAATTTGACGCCCTTGGAGGAAAAGTAGTTACTATTTCTGGACCAGATGGTTATATCTATGACAAAGACGGAATTACAGGAGATAAGATTGATTTCTTATTAGAACTAAGAGCATCTGGAAACAACAGAGCCGAAGATTATTTAGAAAGATACCCAGAGGCTGAGTTCCACGCAGGAAAAAGACCTTGGGAAGTGAAATGTGATATTGCATTCCCTTGTGCTACACAAAACGAATTAGACTTAGAAGATGCTAAAAAATTAGTAGAAAATGGGGTAATCTGTGTAACAGAAGCGGCGAATATGCCTTCTACTTTAGAGGCTATTAATCATTTCTTAGATCACCAGATTTTATTCTCTCCAGGAAAAGCATCTAATGCAGGTGGAGTAGCAACTTCAGGATTAGAAATGACCCAAAATTCTATCCGTCTTAATTGGACTTCTGAAGAGGTAGATGCAAGATTAAAAGAAATTATGATCGGTATTCATAATGCTTGTAGAGACTACGGAAGAGAAGAAAACGGATATGTAAACTATGTAAAAGGAGCAAATATTGCTGGTTTCGTAAAAGTTGCCGAAGCAATGCTTGCACAAGGAGTAGTATAAAAAGTATATAAAATTAAAGTTAATAGAAGCCTGTTTAAGTTTTTTAGACAGGCTTTTTTGTTGGCTATTCCTTTAGAATTCATTTAAATATACTGTTTTTTCCCTTTTTTTATTAAAAAATAGTACTTTTGCAATTATGATTAAAACCTTTTTTACGGAATTTGGAAGATATTTCCTATTGATGGGCAAAGCGATGAAAAAGCCCCAAAAAGCGAATGTTTTTTGGAAACTTTTTTTCAGAGAAGTGGCAGATTTGGGAGTAAACTCATTCGGATTGGTGTTATTTACTTCAACATTTGTGGGTGCTGTTGTAGCCATTCAGATGTATAATAACTTTAAGTCCGCTACCATTCCTATTCCTATTTATTATGTAGGTTATGCCTCAAAAGCGGTAATTATTTTAGAATTTGCCCCTACGATTATCAGTTTGATTTTAGCAGGAAAGGTGGGTTCTTATATCGCGTCGAGTATTGGAGCAATGAGAGTTTCGGAACAAATAGATGCTCTGGATATTATGGGAGTAAATTCGGCTAATTTTTTAATTTTCCCTAAGATTTGTGCATCGGTTATTTTCAATCCTCTTTTAATTGCAATGAGTATCTCGGTGGGGATAGTAGGTGGTTTTTTAGCAGGAATCATCACGGGAGATTGGACAGTGAGTGATTTTAAAACAGGAGTGCAAATGTTTACTCCTACCCTTTTTTATACCTATGCCTTTATTAAAACAGCGGTTTTTGCATTTATTATAGCAACCGTTCCGTCTTATTTTGGTTATAATGTAAAAGGTGGTTCTTTGGAAGTAGGAAGAGCAAGTACAAAGGCTGTGGTTTGGACAATGATTTTCATTATTATTTCCGAATTAATATTAACACAAATGATTTTAGGCTAATGATAGAGGTTAAAAATTTAAAGAAAACTTTTGGAGAGCATCAGGTTTTAAAAGGAATTAGTTCTGTTTTTGAAACAGGAAAGGTGAATTTGGTCATTGGTCAGAGTGGTTCTGGAAAAACGGTATTTTTAAAATCTTTACTCAATGTTTATGAACCAACAGAAGGCTCTATTTTATTTGATGGGCGAGATATTATGGAAATGACACCAAAGCAGAAACAAGCCTTAAGAGCCGATATAGGAACGGTTTTTCAGGGTGGAGCATTATTTGATTCGCTAACGGTGGAGGAAAATATCACTTTTCCATTAGATATGTTTTCGGATATGTCGGTTTCAGAAAAGAGAGACAGAGCACAAGCGGTGATGGATAGTGTACACTTGGTAAATGCCAATGAAAAATTCCCTTCCGAAATTTCTGGTGGAATGCAAAAAAGAGTAGCCATTGCCAGAGCAATTGTAAATAATCCGAAATATTTATTTTGTGATGAACCTAACTCGGGATTAGACCCTTTTACTTCAAAGGTTATCGATGAATTAATTTTAAAAATCACCCAAGAGTATAAAACCACAACGGTTATTAATACACATGATATGAACTCGGTAATGACGATTGGTGAGAAAATCTTATACCTTAAAGATGGTTTTAGAGAGTGGGAAGGCAATATGCACACCGTAGTTACCGCAGAAAACCCGAATTTAATCGATTTTGTTTATTCCTCACCCATGTTTAAAGAACTGAGGGAATATACCTTAAAAAACATAAAAAAATAATTAGTTCAATTCTTGAATGCGATTAAGAATTGTTAAAGCATAAATCTGAGTTTCTTTAAGCCAAATTTCATAAAAGAATTTGGCTTTTTTATTTTGAGTTCCTTCTCCTTTTACCTTAAACTTATAATAGAAAATGTGTCCCATTAGTTCGTATAAGTCATGGTGATATTTTTTATCTCGTTGATGAATTTCGGCTAAGACTTCATCAATGGATAAATCGGAAAGTTCATCAAAATAAAACCCTAAAATATCATTTGATTGGGTATCCAAAACTTCTTCTAAATCTTCAAAATCCTTTTCCTTTTTCCCCAATAAAAGTTTAGACAATAAATTCGATAACTGCCGAACTTGCCTCATTACAAAATCCTTATCCTGAATCATCCTTGGTAATTAAAAATAAAAAATGCTCCTAAAAAAGAGCATTTTAATTTAAATGAATTTAAGATTTCTTTGAACTTTTTTGATTCATTACTGCTAACAAATCTTCAGACTTTTTTCCAGTAAGAATCCTCTTACCAAATCTAAATCTTCGTTGCCAATATCTACTTTTGTTGAGTAAGGTAATGGTTACCCCTTTAGAAGAGGAAGCGTGAATGAAGTAAATTTCTCCATTTTCTGTAACCCTTTCTACGATTCCTACATGAGAAATCCTCCTACGATTAGCAAAGAAAATTAAATCTCCTTTTTTCAGTTCATTTTTTCTTACTTTAACTCCTTTTGTTGCTTGTGAAGCCGCCACTCTTGGTAATTGAATCCCCAAAGAGTTTTTATATGCAGAACGCACAAATGCAGAACAGTCTATCCCTCTTCTACTCACTCCTCCATATCTATAAGGCGTTCCTAAAAAAGTCTTGGCTTCGCCTATTAGTGACTCTACTAAATTATTTTTTTTAACTAATGTCTCAAGTTCTTTTTTGTTATCTAACCTTTTTAAAACTTCATTAAGAACATACTTTTCTTTGTCAAATGATTTTAATGTTGTTTTTTTACTTTCGCCTAAGTTTTTCTTATCCAATTTATAAGAACTCATATAAAGTGATGGTTCGGCAACTACATAATTCGTAGCACAAGATTGTAAACTCAAAATAAAACCCAAAATAACAATTAAAATACTCTTTTTCATACAGTTAACGTCTATAAATTTTAGAATAAAAATATATTTGAGAGCAAAGATAAGAAATCTATCAGCCTGATTGATAGCGATTAAGAGAAAAAACGAAACTTTAACACTTTTTTAACACCTTTTAAGAGTTAATTTTAAGAATATCATAATCAAAATTGGTATACAATGCTATTGTAAACTACTTACTGCTTATTTATAGTAAACACTCATCTCCTAAAAAAACAAAAATCCGAGCCTTTACGACTCGGATAATACGATATTCGTATCCAACCATTAGAATGGATATTCGAAAATTTCTGATTCTTTTAAGAATGGGTTTCCTGTTGGGATTAACTTCAGTTTTGATAATTTCGTCATCACTACAAAGATAAATAAACCTAACACAAATAATACTGAACCAACCATTAATAAAGCCACATCAGGTGTTTTCCAATAGGCTCCTACTGTTCCTGGCATTACCATATTAAAATGATCCACAATGTGTCCGAAAATCACTACAATCGCCATTACTACCACAACCGTGTAATTTCTCTTAATACTCGAACTTACCATTACCAATAAAGGAATAACGAAGTTAAAGATTAACATTGGCAAGAAAGTCTCTGAATAATGCTCGAATCTACCAAAGAAATAATTTACCTCTTCTGGAATATCAGCATACCAATATAACATGAACTGACAGAACCAAGTATACGTCCAAAGCATACTACTCGCAAATAAAAACTTCGCTAAATCGTGCAAGTGGTTATCATTAAACTGAGGCAAAAATCCTCTTTTCTTCAAGTAAATACTAATTAAGGTAATCACGGCAATTCCCGTTGCTAATGAACTTACCATTGCATACCAAATGTACATCGTAGAATACCAGTGAGGGTCAATAGACATTAACCAATCCCAAGCCCAAGCTGCTGATGCAAACCCAAAGAACACAATATAACCAACTGACCATCTGTATAACATTTGATAATCTCTCGCTGATTTCGTTTCATCTACTTTCTTAGATTGAGCTCTTAATTTCCAAGCAAAGAACGATGCTCCAAGTACATAGATAAAGTTTCTAACTACATAAAAAGGAATATTCAAAAATTTGCTCTTTTCATAAATTAATACATCAAAATGGTCAGATTTTGGATCTACCAACTCTGGATCCATCCAGTGGAATAAATGCCCATTGTGGGTAACATTTAAAACCATGATGATTAATAAAATTGCTCCTCCCCAAGGAATATAAGCCCCTATGGCTTCCATTACTCTTAATATAATAATAGACCATCCTGAGTGAGAGGCGTGTTGTACAGCATAGAAGAACATTACACAACAACTCAATGCAAAGAACAACACCGCAACAGACTGTAAAGTCGCCAATGGTGAGTTATGTACTTGATGTTTTGCATGTTCCAAATGTGCATGATGATCTGCTTTATCAATATTCATTTCGGCAGAATGCGTAGGATTATCGTGTCCTGATGCATGAACCGCCTCCATCATATGTTCTACCTTTACATCATCAATGCTATGATTCATAAAGTACCCCGCAGCAAAAAGAACTAATCCTGCAACAAGGAGAACTATAGAAGTTAATCTTAATTTAGGTGATAAATTATACATTTTTTAATTCTTTTTAATTTTCGGTTTTTTCTTCTTTATTTTCAGTCTTTTCTTCTTCTACCTTTGGAGCTGAGTCTGTTTTTGGCTTTCCTGCTCCTTTGAATTCGCTCATAATATACATTGCAACCCTCCATCTATCTCCTGGAGTTAATTGTCCTGCATAAGAACCCATCGCATTTTTACCGTAAGTCAATACATAATGTACTGTACCTACTGTTAATTCTCTATCTTTGTAATTAGGCACTCCTGAATAAGCTCCTGAAACTACAATAGAACCTTGTCCATCTCCTGCTTTACCATGACAAGCTCCACAAGTTTTTTCATACTGAATCTTTCCTAATGCAATATCTTTCTCTGCATTTTTTGGATTTAATGGAGAAACCGTAACGCCCTTAGAGGTTTCATAACCTGCATTATATTCATCAGGTGTCAAAGCCTTAGCACTATTTACATTCACCACTCCATCTTTATCTCTTGCAACGGTTCCATCTACTGGAGTCATTCCCGTTGCTCCATTATTTTTATTAAATACAGGAAGTTCATTATCTATATCGGTATAAGGATCTTCTGCTTTCATCAATGGATCATAAGACACAGGATAGTACATATCTGGAAAATAAACTAATGGTGTATTTTCCTTTGGTCCGCAAGAATTGAATACCACTGAAACCAATCCTAAGACTGCTGCTATTTTTAATATATTCTTTTTCATATTAAGCATCTTTTACGGTTATTTCTTCTACTCCTGTACTGATAAGCACTTGCTTGATAGCTTCTACATCATCAGACACAAACTCCATCATAAACTTATCATCAGTTGTTCTTGGATCTGGATTCTGAGCTGGTGCCATCGGATACATTTTATTTCTCACGAAATAAGTAAGCGACATCATATGTGCTGCGCAGAATACCATCAACTCAAACATTGGCACTACGAATGCAGGCATATTGTGAGCCCAATCAAAAGCAGGCTTACCACCAATATTCTGTGGCCAATCGTGGTTCATTACATACCAAGTCATCAATGCTCCAACCGTTACACCATATACTGCATAGATAAATGCGGCATCTGATATTCTTGTTTTTCTCAAACCAAGAGCTTTATCCAATCCGTGAACTGGAAAAGGAGTATAAACTTCATTGATTTTAATTCCTTTCTCGTTAAACGCTTTCACGCCATTCATTAAATGGTCGTCGTCTGCGTAAAGACCGTATATTACTTTAGTGGTGCTCATCTCCTTCTTTTACTTTATAGGTTTCACCAGAAATTTTCAAAATACTCTTCAATTCTGCCTGTGCAACTACAGGGAATGTTCTTGCGTATAATAAGAATAATACAGAGAAGAATCCAAATGTTCCTAAATATACACCTACATCAATGATGGTTGGTTTAAACATTGTCCAAGAGCCTGGCAAATAATCTCTTGACAAGTTAATTACGATAATATCAAAACGCTCGAACCACATACCGATGTTAATAATCAATGCAACAATAAATGTCCAAATGATATTTGTTCTTGCTTTCTTGAACCAGAAAGATGCTGGAACAACCAAGTTACAAATAATCAATGCCCAGAATGCCCACCAATAAGGTCCTGTTGCTGCACCTGGCGTAAGATAAGCAAAATCTTCAAATCTACTACCAGAATACCAAGCGATGAAATACTCACAAGCATAGGCTACAGTTACCATTCCTCCTGTTACCACGATTACAATATTCATAATTTCTATATGATACATTGTAATATAATCTTCCAAATGACAAACCTTTCTCGCTACTAACAATAAAGTCTGTACCATTGCAAATCCCGAGAATACGGCTCCTGCTACGAAGTATGGCGGATAAATAGTAGAGTGCCAACCTTTAATCACCGAAGTAGCAAAGTCAAAAGATACGGTAGTGTGTACCGAGAATACTAATGGCGTTGCTAAACCTGCCAATACTAAAGATACCTCTTCAAATCTTTGCCAGTGTTTTGCTTTACCTCCCCAACCGAAAGCTAAGAAAGTATAGATTTTCTTCGTCCAAGGTGTTTTTGCTCTATCTCTAATCATTGCGAAATCAGGAATTAATCCTACGAACCAGAATACGGTTGATACGGAGAAATAGGTAGAAATCGCAAATACATCCCAAAGTAATGGAGAGTTAAAGTTAGTCCAAAGCGAACCAAACTGGTTAGGTACAGGGAACACCCAATATCCTACCCATGGTCGTCCCATGTGAATTACAGGGAAAATAGCCGCCTGTACTACGGCGAAGATCGTCATCGCCTCTGCCGAACGGTTTACCGACATTCTCCATCTTTGCCTAAATAATAATAATACTGCTGAGATCAGTGTTCCTGCGTGACCAATACCTACCCACCATACGAAGTTGGTAATATCCCAACCCCAAAAGATGGTTCTGTTTAATCCCCAAGAACCGATACCAGTTCCGATAGTATATGCAATACAACCAAATCCATAAATGAATAAAACTAATGCTGTATACATTGATACCCACCAGAGCTTTCCTGCTCTTTCTTCAATAGGTCTAGCGATATCCTCTGTGATATCGTGGTAGGTCTTGTGACCGATAATTAAAGGTTCCCTTATAGGAGCTTCGTAATGTGACATTTTATACCTTTTATTATTATTTAAACTTCTTTTTCTTCTTTTCTATTTCTCACCTTCGTATGATAGAATACATTTGGTTTAGCACCAATTTCCTCTAATAAAACATACCTTCTGTTGCTCTTATACAATTCTCTAACAGTAGATGTTTTATCATTCATATCTCCGAATCTCATTGCTCCCGTAGAACAAGCTGTACTACAAGCACAAGCATCGTTAAATTCTTCATCGGTAACAATTCTTCCCTCTTTCTTCGCTTCTAAAATAGCGTTTTGTGTAGATTGAATACAGAATGAACATTTTTCCATTACCCCTCTTGTTCTTACTACCACATCTGGGTTAAGAACCATTCTTCCAAGGTCATTGTTCATATAGTAATCAAACTTATCATTCAATGCGTAGTTGAACCAGTTGAATCTTCTTACTTTGTAAGGACAGTTGTTCGCACAATATCTTGTACCTACACATCTGTTATAAGCCATTTGGTTTTGACCTTGCTTACCGTGAGAAGTTGCTGCTACTGGACATACTGTTTCACAAGGTGCGTGATTACAGTGCTGACACATCACAGGTTGGAAGATAACATCTGGGTTATCCGCTGGTTCTCCTAAAATACTATATACTCCTGGAACATCTAAACCTTCGTCTATTTGTTCTTTTTGTTCAATTTTTCTTTCTGCAGAATAATACCTGTCAATTCTTAGCCAATGCATATCCCTTGACATTCTCATCTCTTCTTTTCCTACTACAGGAACATTGTTTTCTGCATTACACGCGATAACACACGCTCCACAACCTGTACAAGCATTTAAATCTACAGATAAATTAAAGTGGTGTCCATCGGTGTCATCGTAAGCATCCCAAAGGTCAATCTTACCTGCTGGTGCAGCACCAGTCAAAGTATGATATTCTAATGGTTTGTTCCAACCGTCTTTTGGATCATCAAATGGTACATTGATGAAATCTTCTAAAGAAACTTCCTTAGCAATCTCATAACGACCCATTAAGGTATTCTGCAACTGCATTCCTGCAAACTCGTGCTCTCCTTCTACTTTTTCGATTTTAACACCTGATAATACCGTATTAGAACCATCAAATAAAGGATAAGCATTTACTCCTGTATCTGCTACCTTACCTGAATTTTTCTTACCGTATCCTAATGCTAAACCTACAGAACCTTGAGCCTGACCTGGTTGAATAAACACAGGAACATTCTTAACGGTAACTCCATTTACGGTAACATTTACCCTGTCTCCGTCCAACTGCATTCTTGCGTTCAAAGAATTTTCTAATCCTAATTTTTCTGCATCTTTTGGAGAGATAGTTAAGTAGTTATCCCAAGTTAATCTCGTAATAGGGTCTGGCAACTCTTGTAACCAAGGGTTATTGGCTTGAGTTCCATCTCCCATTCCTGTTTTTAAGTAAAGAGATAATTCTAAATCTGTTGATTTTAATTTTGATAATTCTGCGATAGCCTCAGTAGCGTTTCCACCTACGAAAGACATTGCTGAACCAGCCTCTGTCTGAACGATACCATTATAAAGTGCTTTGTTGAAAGAAGTACCATTGGTATAATTCACAGCGTTGGTTTTTAAATAATCATAATAATTAGCCGTGCTACCCTTACCATTCATCCAAACCAATAAAGATTCTTCAATCTGTCTTGATTTATAAATTTTCTGAATAGTAGGTTGCATTAGCGTATAAGCTCCTGTTCTTGGCATCATATCTCCCCAAGACTCTAACCAGTTGGCTACAGGAATTACCGCTTTTGCCGCTTTATAAATATCATTTTTCTTATCTACAACCGCAATAATATTTTTAACCTTTTTCAATCCATTAGCAAATGCTTTACTTCGCTTATCGTTACTTGAATAGATTGGGTTAACATTATTAACGATTAATACACCTACTTGCCCTGCATTCATTGAAGATAAAAGTTCATCATATTTCTTCTGATTAAACTCTTTCAATAAGTTGGCTTTTCCTGTAAATGCTTTTGAACCTAATTTTTGGTTGATTAAATGTGCCAAAACATACGCTGATTTGCTTCCGTCTGCGAATACCACGGCATCGCTACCTTTAGCTTGTAATTCTTTGGCAATTTTCTGAGCCTCTTTGTTAGAAGAAGAACCACCAGAGATGATGTTATATACTTCTACCAAGAGTTTATTTGTCTCAGTTGGTTTTTTATTTAATCTTGTATCGGCATTAGCACCTGTCAAAGACATATTAGACTCCACTTGAATGTGTCTTAACATCTCTTTACCTGGCTTTCTTGCCTTAGCGTAAGATTCCTCTAAACTTGCTCCGTTATAATCTGCTAAGAAATCTGCTTGGAAAGAAACTACCAATTTTGTGTTAGATAAATCATACACTGGTAATGCTCTTTTTCCGAACACTTCCTCCGCTGCATCTAATGCTGAATTAAACGGATAAGCATCATAAACTACTAAATCTGCTGTTGGATACTTCGCTTTGAAATCTGCAACTAACTTTTTATAAGTAGGCGATGCAAAAGAGTGAGATAATAAAACCACTTTCTTTCCTGATGCCGTAGCTTCTGACAAGGCTTTTAAAGCATAGTCATCTACTTTATCAAAAGTTGCAGGCTTACCATCTAATTCTGGTTGTTTTAGTTTATCATTATCATATAAAGATAATATACTCGCCTGAGCTCTTGCATTGGTACATCCTAAACCTTTTGCTTCTTTGTTTCTATCTAATTTAATTGGTCTTCCTTCTCTTGTTTTTACTAAAACACTTGCGAAATCGAACCCATCAAAGAAAGTAGATGCGTAGAAATTTGGTTTTCCTGGAATAATACTATGAGGTTTAACCACATAAGGAATCGTTTTAATGACAGGAGCTTCACAGGCTGCTAAACTTACCGCTGCCGTAGAAAATCCTAAAAATTTAAGAAAATCCCTTCTTGATGTCCCCTTCTCTTCTCCTACTGGAATTTCATTCTGGAACTCTTTTTGAGCCAACTCATTATTTAGACTTGGGTCTTTAAGTTCGTGAATACTTCTGAATTGTATTTTATTTGAAGCCATTTATACTTCTAATTTTTTATTACTAATTAATAATGACACTTACCACACTCAATACCACCGATTGCATCTACGGTAATCTTACCTTCTGAACTTGGGTATTGTTTTTTCAACTTATCGTGTAATCCTTCGAAATACGCTTTATTGTATGGGTTTTCCATATCAATCTCTGTTGTTCTGTGACATTCTATACACCAACCCATTGTAAAGTCGTTTGCCATCTGAACTACATTCATGGTGTCTATCTTACCGTGACAAGCCTTACACACTACATCAATCTTATTTTCTGGATTCTTCTTATTGAAAGAAGAGATAATTGCTTTTTCTCCTGCGATAACATGCTGAGAGTGATTGAAATATACAAAATCAGGCATATTATGAATTCTCGTCCACTCAATAGGTTGTGTTTTACCTGTATATTTTTGCGTTTCAGGATCCCAACCTACTGCTTTGTAAATCTTTTGAATCTCTCCATCATAGAAAGCCTTATCTTTACCTGGCTCCATATATTCTCCATTGTATTCAGAGATTAATTTGTGACAATTCATACAAACATTCGCAGATGGAATTTCAGAAACTTTTCCGTACTTAGCAGAAGAGTGACACAACTGACAATCTATCTTATTGATACCTGCGTGAATCTTATGAGAGAAATAAATCGGTTGTTCTGGTTGGTAACCTTTATAAACCCCAATCCACATTAACCAGTTCCAAACACCATAGAACGCAAATGCCGCTAATACTGCTAAAATTCCTTTTCCTACCTTTTCGTATTTAGCATAGAAATCCGCAAAAGACACTACTCTTGTCGCATCTAACTCGCTTAATTCCTCACTTCTCTGAACTTTCGCTAATCTTTTTAATTGAACTAATAACCAAATTAATAAACCTGCTACAGTCAATAACGAAATCATCAAAATAGTAGAATTTTGTTTCGCTGCTCTTTCAGTTTCTAACTGAGCCGCTTTATCAACCGCTTCTTCTTTTGGTTCTTCCTTAACTGGTGGATTGGTGGTGTATTCCAAAATATCCTCAATATCTTTATCGGATAATTTAGGGAAAACGGTCATTTCAACTTTATTGAACTTTTCAAAAACTTCATTGGCGTACTTATCACCAGAAGCTCTTAGTCCTTTGTTGTCTTTAATCCATTTTTTCAGCCAATCTGTGTCCAAACCTTGCTCGTCCTTGAGCCTGCCTACAACGCCTCCCAAAGCAGGACCTGTCATCTGCTTGTCTAATGCGTGACAAGCGGTACAGTTTGCTTTAAAAAGTTTTTCTCCGTTTTTGGCATCTTGTGCGTCAATAGAAACACTGGTCATCAGGAGCATTCCCAATGCCAACAATCCTTTTCTGTAATGCTTTTTCCAACTAATCATTTATAAAAACTTATGTTAGTAAATTTATGAGATAACTCTAACTTACATTAATTCGTGTGGCAAAAATAAGATTTTTAACACTAATTTAACAACCCAAAAGAACTGCTAATTGTCATTTTTGCTTAATTTGTAAAACTTCTAAATAATATTAAGGCGAAGTTTTCTATACTTTCTGATGTTTTGTTGAAAGCGTTACACGAATAAAATGACCGAATCCAATTGTATCTTATCAGTATCCTTTTCTGAAAAATAAACCTTTTTGTATTTTTTCAATAAGTGAAAAATCATGCTTAGTTTATTTATAAGTTGCAGACAAATAAACCATTACATTAGAAACGCTTAGCAACGCATTAATGCCTTTTTAAAACGAAAATAAACACATCATAAAAAACAATAACCCTAAATTAAACAAACAGACCTCATTTTCCTTATTTCTTAATAATTTCAATCTCATAAATCCAATGCTGTTTTTCAACTATAAAAAAATTATACTATTTTTGTAGCAAATTTATAAATACGATGAAAAATAGCACAAAAATTCAATTGATGATAGCCTTATGCCTCTCCATTTTTACATTTTCACAAACCATTGTGAAAGTGGACTCTATTAATGGAAACGAACTTATCATCAAAATGGATAGTCGTACCAATGATTATTTCAACAAACAAAAATGTACTCCGACCAAAGTCGCTCCTGTAAAAAGACAGAAAAGACAAAGTAGAAAAATATCTACACGAGAACTGTGTAGAAGAAATCCCGTTATAATGGGCTACAAAATCCTTGTTGGGGTGAAACGAAATAGAAAAGAAGCAAACCAATTGAAAGCGGATTTTAGAAAAAAATTCCCTCGTATGAAGGTAATGTTAGATGCATCGCTTCGTCCGAATTATAAAATTTTAGCCGATAGTTTCTTTGATAGAAAAACAGGAAAACCTTATTTGAGAAAAGTAAGAAGATCTTTTCCTTCGGCGACTTTAGTAAAGTATAAAATCTATTGTGTAGAAGGAAAGTAAATTCAAAACATTTTTTGAAACTAACTGATTACGAACTACAAGACAGCATAGAACAGCCGACTATTCCCTCATAAATAGTCGGTCTTTTTTGTGAAAATTCAGGGAAAAGTTCTTGATAAGGAGTTGCTAAAGCCTTTAATAATTTATCCAATTGCTCTGTTTTTCCTTTTTCCAATTCCTCTATACATTCATATAAAAGGTAATTTCGTAAAGTGAATTTAGGATTATTCTTTTGCATCAATGCGATTGATGTTTCCAAACTGATGGCGTTCTGACTTAGCCTTGTTTTATATTGATCTAAAAATTCGCTAAACATTACCTCATCATTATTATCTAAATAACTGATTTCATTCAATTTGAATTGAAAACTTTCGTCCGTTAGCCACTTTTCCAAATGATGAAAAAACAAGGAATAATCTATTTTTAAATCTGTCATTAATCTCTGCCAGTCATTGAAAAACACTTCATCTCCCTTTATCAAGCTATCCAATCCAAACTTCGCCAACAACATTTCATCGTATTTCTCCCAAAAATAAGTATTAAAGAAATTCAATTCTTTTTCTAAAAATGCCTCATCTTTAATCAAAGGAAATAACGCATTTGCCAACTGCCAAAGATTCCACTGTGCAATCTGAGGTTGTTTTCCAAAAGCATATCTTTTGTTGGGCAAGTCGGTGGTATTGGGAGTGAAATTCAAGTCGTATTCGTCCAACATACTGAAAGGACCATAATCTATTGTCAGCCCAATTGCAGACATATTATCCGTATTCATCACGCCGTGTACAAAACCTACACGAGACCAAGCCACCATTAAATCTGCTGTTCTTTTACAAATTTCATGATAAAATTGCTTGTACCTTTCTTCATTAAATTCAATTTCGGGATAATATTCTCGAATACTAAAGTCTAATAACCTTTGAAGTAAATTAATATTATTTTGTGCCGATAAAAGTTCAAAATGCCCAAATCTCAAAAACGATTCTGCTGTTCGTAAAACTACTGCTCCTTTTTCTTTCTTGGGATGACCATTATACATTTCATCTCGTACAACTTGTTCGCCTGTAAGACATAAACTCAGTGCTCTCGTGGTAGGAACACCCAAATGATACATGGCTTCGCTCATCAAATATTCTCGTAAAGAAGAACGCAAAACAGCCCTACCATCCGCATGTCGAGAATAAGGTGTTGCTCCTGCACCTTTCCATTGAAGCTCGGTCAATTCTCCTTTGACGTTCTCTACTTCACCAGCAAAAATGGCTCTTCCATCTCCTAATTGCCCCGCCCAGTTACCAAATTGATGTCCCGCATAGACCGTGGCGTAGGTTTTTATGTCGGAAGGCAAATTGGTTGCAGAAAGAAAATCAATACTAATCTCTTTTTCAACACCGATTAAATTGGCTAATTCATCGTTGAAAATCAACAATTTAGGATTTTCAAAGCCAATAGGTGATACTGTTGAAAATAGAACATTTGGTGTTTGCCTTTGCATTGGATTCCCTGAGAAATCACCATCAAAAAGCGTTAAATATCGTTGTGTGAGCTTCATTTATTGATTAAAGTCTATTCCATCATCAGCATTAAGTTCCTCATTGATAGAAGATTTTTTCTGAGTTTGTTTGACCGTTTCATTTTTTGGAGGTTCAGGATTTTTTATTTCTTCCAATGTTTTTAGTCCTCCTTGAAAATCGCTTCCTCCTCTAAGTTCATCACAAGCGCCATTCCAATCTGCTGGTTCCACAAACTTGGCATCTTTTGGAATATTTAAGTCTTTATTAGCCCATACTTTATTCATATAAATTGCCCAAATTGGCAATGCCATTTTTGCACCCTGACCAATTCCGGTGCTTCTAAAATGGGCAGCTCTATCTTCCCAACCAACCCAAACACCTGTAGCTAATTTTGGAGTAATCCCCATAAACCAACCATCAGAGTTCTTCTGTGTTGTTCCTGTTTTGGCTGCAATTTCTACACCTTTACCTATTCCTCTCCTTCTCAATTCACTTGATGCTGTACCATATTGTGCAACTCCTCGCATCATTTCTATCATAGAATAAGCGGTTTTTTCGTCCATTACTTCTTTGTACTCAGGTTTCATTTCTTTAATTACTCTACCATTGGCATCTTCTATACGCCAAATCATTTGAGGTTTTACATAATTTCCAAAATTTGCAAAGGTAGAATAGGCTCCCAACATTTCATAAATGGTAATATCAGAAGAACCTAAGGCAATCGTATTATTTCTTGGCAAGTCTGAAGTTACTCCTAATTGTCTCGCCAAATCAATAACATTATCTACACCACATTTTTCGATTAATCTCGCCGCCACAGGGTTTTTAGAATGTGCCAAACCATCTTTCATCTTTAGCATTCCTCCGCTTCCTAAAACTTTCCAACCTTTTTTATTGTAAGTAGCATTGGAAATTTCATCACAAGGTGTCATTCCCAATCGCATAATGGCTGTTGCATAAACAAATGGCTTAAAGGTAGAACCTACCTGCCTTGTTCCTTGCTTTACATGGTCGTATTGAAAATGCGTCCAATCTATTCCACCTACCCATGCTTTTATTTGTCCAGAATTTGGATCCATAGACATCAATCCAGATTGAGCAATATGCTTATGATAACGAATAGAATCCCAAGGGGACATGACTACATTTTCCTCTCCATTCCAAGTAAAACGAGAAGTTTCTACTGGTTTTTTAAACTCTGCAATGATAGAATCTTCGGACATTCCTTCGGCTTTTAGGCTTTTGTATCGTCCTGTTCTTTTCATGGCAGCAATCATAATTCTATTAATTGTCTTATCAGAAACCTTATAAAAAGGTGCTTTTCTTCTTCCCCTATGCTCTCTAAAGAATAATCTTTGTAAATATTTCAAATGCTTTTCAATGGCTTCTTCTCCATATTTTTGCATTCTTGAATCTAAAGTTACAAATATTTTTAGTCCGTCTTTATAGAGGTTGATTTTTTTACCTGTTTTCTTCTCATAATCTGCAATATACTTAGCCACTTCTTTTCTCAAAAAGAATTTATAATATGCCGAATGCCCTTTTTCCACAGGTTTTACCTTCTGAAAATCTAAAACCAAGGGAGTTGCCACTGCTTTATCATAAATATCTTGAGAGATATATTGTGTTTTTAACATTTGTTTTAAAACAACATCTCTTCTCCTCTTCGCTCTTTCGGGTCTATTTTTAGGGTTGTTTCCATAAGGTGCTTCAAGCATTGCTACGAAAACAGCAGATTCTGGCAAGGTTAAATCTTTAACACTTTTATTAAAATAAATATTTGATGCCATTTCTATCCCTTGACCTCCACGAAGAAAATCAACCTTGTTAAAATACAAAGCAATAATTTCTTCTTTGGTATATCTTTTCTCTAATTGAACAGCAACGACCCATTCTTTTAATTTTTGTTTGACTCTCTCAATTTTATTTTTAGCAGGCTTTTTGGTGAAAAGTTGTTTTGCCAACTGCTGTGTAATGGTAGAACCTCCACCTCTTTCTCCACGGAAAGAAATCGCCCTTAAAATAGATTTTAAATCTACCCCAGAGTGCTCTTTAAATCGTTCATCTTCTTTAGCATAGAGTGCATAAACCAAATGCGATGGTAAATCTTGAAATGTAACTGGTTTTGTTTTTTCTTTTTCAAATCTACCCAACAAAACCCCATCGGAAGAGTAAATTTCGGAAGCCATATAAATATCAGGGTTTTCTAAATCCGCAACATCTGGCATTTCTCCAAAAGCACCATTCGCAATAGAGTAAAATAAAAATATCACACCAATAACAAAACCAAAGAACCCTAACCATAGGAGCACCGCCCACTTTCTCCAAGCGGTATTCTTTTTCTTCTTCTTTGGTAAAGGGAATTTTTTATCTGTTTTTTTCATAACTATATTCGATTATTACATCTTTGTATTTTCAATTTTAAGACCAATGTCCTCTATTCCAACAAGCGTATCTCTTCTCATCGCTTGTTTTATCCCAATTTTATATTTTCCTGTATTGGGAAATTGATAATTCATTTTATATTGAAATAAAATTTCTTTTGTACTTCCAAAACCACTTCCAAGCCACTCTCCATTAGGTTTTGCCAAAGGATAATTTAGTGTATCAATGGTCGTTTTTTTAGTTTTAATATTGGTTAGTTCCACAAAAAAACGAATGTTACTGTACGGATAATCGTCATTATTTCTAACGATTAGAAATACATCTTTATTTTGCTCAGAAGTATTGATTTCAAAATCAAAAACCTCTTGTTTATCTTTCGTCCATTTTCCGTTAAGTGATTTCATATCAATATTTTCGGAAGTATTACTACAACTTTGAAAGATAAAAATTAAAGCGATAAACCCCAGAATATTACGCATCTTTATTTGAATTTTGTGGTTTTTTCTTTTTAAAATTTCTTTTCGACCTCGTTTTTTTATTTTTCACGCCATTATTTTCGTTTGGCTGTATTTGTTTTCTTTTTGGGTTGGTCTTTTGATTATTATTCTTTTGACCGTTGTTTTTTTGGTTATTTTTCTGATGATTCCTTTTAGAAAAACGCCTTTTTTTGTTTCGTGGTTTTTTCTTTTCAAATCTATCAACTTTATTTTCCTCTATCAAATCTACACTCAACATCGGATTAAAGTTTTCCACCTTTGCCTCTTCTAATGGCTGACAAGGCTCTCCCTGCTTGTTTTTAGCAATCATTTTATGCACCTCTTCCACCTCTAAATCATACCAAACCATAGTATTACCAACATAAGTGAACCACATTTTTTTCTTAAAAACATCTATTTTAATACAAAAAGCTTTCCCTTTTTCGGTATTTAAAGTCGTGGAAGATGAAGGAAAATCCTTTAACACATCCAAATAACTGTCCAATTCAAAGTTCAAACAACATTTGAGTTTTCCGCATTGCCCAGCCAATTTTTGAGGATTAATACTCAACTGCTGATACCTTGCAGAATTGGTATTCACAGAACGAAAATCTGTAAGCCAAGTAGAACAACACAATTCCCTTCCACAAGAACCAATCCCACCAATTTTAGATGCCTCCTGACGAAAGCCAATCTGTTTCATATCAATTTTTGTACGAAAAGCCGTTGCATATTCCTTAATCAAAGCTCGGAAATCTACTCTGCTTTCTGCAGTATAAAAGAAAGTGGCTTTCAATCCATCTCCTTGATACTCAATATCGGTTATTTTCATTTGTAAACCCAAAAAATTGGCAATTTTTCTCGCCTCTTTTTTGACTGCTTCCTCTTTATTCCTATACTCCTGCCAAACCTCCACATCTCTCTGATTAGCAACCCTGTACACTTTCAAAAGGTCATCTTCCGAAAAACCTTTCTTTTTCATTTGAATTTTCACCAATTCCCCCGTGAGGCTTACTACGCCCACATCGTGTCCTGGATTAGACTCTACCGTAACTATACTTCCTATATGAAGTGATAAATGATCATCATTTCTATAAAAAGATTTTCTATCATTTTTAAATCTAACTTCTACAATATTAGACTTAGTAGACGGGTTATTAATATTTGATAACCAGTCAAAAACACTTAATTTATAACTATTCCCACAGGTGTCCACACTGGCACAACCATTAGGAGATTTTGTTCCACAGTTATGAGTAGAGTGTCCAGATGTTTTGCATCCACAACTCATATCTTAAATTTTATTAATTCTTGCAAAGATACGAAAAATGATTTATTGATTATTATGAGCGTCAAATAAATGCATAACTAATTGTATTCGTGTAAAATAATAAGTATCAAATCCATTTTAAAATTAAATTTTTGAGCCAATCCATTTTTACTTTTAAAATATTTCCTAAGACTTAAATATTCTAATCATTTGAACCAAAAAAATAATTTGTTTAATATTAAACAGTATTTTGATTAAAAAATAATAAAATCCTAAAAAACAATAAAATAACTCTATTTTAAAAATTAAACATTCATTAAAAAAAATAATTTGTTTAAAAAAAGTAGTGTTTTTCGTAATAATAATTTTATATTTGGATTAAAATTTAGATTTTTTATGAAAAAAATAGTATTATCCGTCGCTCTTTTAGCAGGAAGCCTTGCGTATGCAGGAGGTTTTAGAGTTTCCTTGCAAGGAGTTCGACAATTAGCACAAGCACATACTAGTGCTCATACAGAGGATGCAAGTGTGGCGTTTTTTAACCCTGCGGGAATTTCTTTTATCCCTGCAAAATTAAGTATTGCAGCAGGAGGTTTTGGAGCAAGAACACAGGTAACTTACCAAAATCCTGCTACTTTAAAATCTTACGAAACTAATAACCCACTAGGAACACCTCTCTACGCCGCTGTAGCCTACAAGGTAACCGAAGACCTTTCTTTAGGAATGAGTGTTACCACTCCTTTCGGAAGTACTATACAGTACGGAGAAGATTTTTCGGGACAAGAAATCGTGCAAAAAATGCAACTTAAAGCCTTTTTCTTTCAGCCGATGGTCGCTGTAAAATTAGCCCCTTGGGTTTCTTTGGGAGCGAGTTACATTTATGCAAAAGGTTCTGTAAATTGGGATAAAGCTGCCACTTTACTCAACGGAACAGTGAATATTAATGATGAAGAAGCGTCTGGACAAGGATTTGGATTAGGGTTTTATTTCAGACCAAAAAGCAATTTAGATATCAGTTTAGCCTATCGTTCGCCTGTAGATATGAATGCAGACAACGGAACGCTTACCGTTGATACTTCAGCTGCACTTTTCCCAGTATTAGGATTAGACGCAAATGGTCAAGACCGTTTTACCTCTACCCTTCCTTTGGCAGGAGAATTTACTGCTGGGGTTACTTATCGAGCAACACCTAAATGGTCTATCTCTGCTGATGCTAACTTCACGGGTTGGTCAAGATATGATAAATTGACTTTAGATTTTGATAATGCGGTAATAGGAAATCAAGCGGATAATACAGTACTTACGAATCCTAAAAACTTTAAAAATACCATTACCCTAAGACTAGGTACAGAGTATAAATTTAATGATTTAATCGCTGGACGACTAGGTTATTATTATGATGAATCTCCTTATGAGGATAAAGATTTCATCCCTGAAACACCATCTTTTGATTCTAATGTAATTACAGCTGGTGTTGGACTTAATTTCAAAAATGGATTTGGAGTGGATGTAGCAGGAGGATACGCTCTACCAAAAGCAAGAACCTTTAATAATACTTACTTAAACTTCAGTGGACAAGCCAAAGCCAAAGCGTATTACTTTGGACTAGGACTTTCTTATAACCTTATCAAAAAATAATTATGAAAAAAATAATCATTTCAAGTTTAGCAGTGGCAACACTTTTCGCCACTCAAAGTTGTAAAACAGATTTTGACACTGATGTTGCAGACATCAAAGTGGAAAAAGGAAGTGCCGACTTCTCTAAATATATCTCGGTAGGTAACTCTTTAACTGCAGGTTATAGAGATGGCGCTTTATACACTGATGGACAAAAAGAATCTTTACCGTCTATCATTGCTCAACAAATGAAATTAGCAGGTGGAGGAGAATTTAAACAACCGATGATGGCCGATAATCTCGGAGGAATAGCGTCTGTTGGTTTTTTAGATAAACTTCAATTGGTCGTTACTTCTGATGGTCGTATTGCTCCATACAGAAGTAATAATATACAAGGAACCACGACTTTGGCAAATATTTATAACCAAGGTCCTTACCAAAACATGGGAGTTCCTGGAGCAAAATCTTTTCATTTATTAGCCCCAGGATATGGTAGTGCCGCAGCATTACAATTAGGATTGGCTAATCCTTATTATGTAAGATTTTCTTCTTCAGCAACAGCATCTGTGATTGAAGATACAATGAGCCAAAACCCAACATTCTTCTCTCTTTGGATAGGAAATAATGATGTATTAGGCTATGCCACTTCTGGTGGAGATGGATCTGACCCAATCACTTCTACCGCTGTTTTTACACAATCGTATAATACTTTAGTTAATACACTGACGGGAAATGGAGCAAAAGGAGTAATCGCTAATATTCCTAATGTAACCTCTCTTCCTTTCTTTACAACTGTACCCTACAACCCTGTACGATTAGATGAAAATTTAGCCAATCTGCTCAATAACGAATTAGCACCATTGAAGGCTGTATTAAGTGCATTGGGACAAGGAGATAGATTACAAACTTTAGCAGCAGGAAATAATAATCCTTTACTGATTAAAGATGAAACACTTACCGATTTATCGGCTCAGATAACAGGAGTATTAAATTCACAAGGTGTTCCTCCACAATTGGCAGGTGTTATTGGTACTGTATTTGGACAAGCAAGACATACAACTAATGAAGATTTGGTATTAATAAGTACAGGAGCTGTAATTGGAACCTCTCCTGGAGCTGCTTATGATAGTACTCCTTTTAATAAATATGGTATTACTTATCCATTAGAAGATAAGCATGTATTGACTAAAACAGAGGTGAATGAAGTGATTACAGCAACGGAAGCCTTTAATCAGGTTATTCAAGATAATGCAGAGTCTCATGGATTGGCATTTGTAGATATGAATGCTAAAATGATAGAACTTGCTCAGAATTCTGGTATCAATTATGATGGTGTAAGATATACCACTAAATTTGTAACAGGAGGTACTTTCTCTTTAGATGGTGTTCATTTAACAGGAAGAGGATATGCTGTTACAGCCAATTACTTTATAGAAGCGATTAATAAGCAATATGATTCTACTTTACCATTAGTAGAAGCCAATAAATATTCAGGGTTAAAATTCCCTTAATTTTCTGAATTATACTAATATAAACGGGGCTTTTTGCTCCGTTTTTTTTTGAACTTATTTTGAATATCATGGGAGGTGTTTATTCGATCGCTAATATCACCAAATCAAAATTTATTCATTATCTTAAAAACACCCATTAATAGTATATGATTCAGAATTTCATAAATTATTTTTGAACAAATTTTTTAATCTAAAAATAGCATTATCTCTTTCCAAAAATTATCCACATTGCTCAATCAAAACAAGAAAATTGAATAAAAAATAACCATCTGAATACTAAAATATTATCAAAAATAATTTTCTGTATTAGATTGATATAAGACTAATTAACATTTTATCCATATTTATACCCAAAAGCTATTTTAAAAGGTGTTAAAAATTACTAATAAATTCATTTTTTAAATCCAAATAAAATGCCTATTACAGTATTTTAAACGATTTTACAAAACTTATTTTTTGATTTTTCTTGGTGGATTATTCATAGATATTTCATATTCATTTTAATCAATAAAGAAAAAATTAAATTTACTAACAATCGTGGATAAATAGCTTAATACTTTATTTTTCAGATCAATAAAATGTGAATTAAATAAGAGTTAAATACTAATTATTGATGATTAATTTTCAGTCAAAAGTTTTCCCCATAATCCACAAGACTCAACAACAATATTCATTTCTTTTTTTTATTAAATAAATTTTATGATGATGATTGTTGATTAAAGTTTCGGTTCAAAATCAAAAAAAATAAAATCGTCCTGAACTAGAAATTATTCTTTTTTTCGTAATTTTGTGAAACCAAAAAAAAAGGTAAAAATTTATGAAAACGATTCAAAATATTGATTTTAAAGGCAAAAAAGTATTAGTAAGAGTAGATTTTAATGTTCCGCAGAACGAAAATTTAGAAGTTACGGATAATACGAGAATTGTAGCAGCAAAACCAACGATTGAAAAAATTATCAATGGGGGAGGAGCTGTTATTTTAATGACACATTTGGGAAGACCAAAAGGAGAATGGAACGAAAAGATGTCTTTACAACATATTGTTTCAGAAATAGAAAAAGTCTTAGGAAAAGAAGTGAAATTTTGCCTAGAAACAGTAGGAGAGGTGGCAAGTACAATGGCTTCCGAACTGAAAGAAGGAGAAATTTTGTTATTGGAAAATTTAAGATTCAATGAAGGAGAAACAAAAGGTGATAAAGATTTTGCAGAGCAATTATCAAAATTAGGAGATGCTTATGTGAATGATGCTTTTGGAACAGCTCACAGAAAACACGCTTCTACGGCAGTGATTGCAGACTTTTTTCCTTCAACTAAATTTTTCGGTTTGTTATTAGAAAAAGAGTTGTTAGCAATTGATAAAGTGTTTAATTCAGGAGAAAAACCTATAACGGCTATTTTAGGTGGAAGTAAGGTTTCAACTAAAATTACCATTATAGAAAATATTTTACCTGCGGTAGATAATTTAATTATCGGAGGAGGAATGGCATTTACTTTTATTAAGGCTCAGGGAGGAAAAATCGGAAATTCTTTGGTAGAAGACGACAAAATGGAATTGGCTTTGGATATTTTAAAGAAAGCCGAAGAACACAATGTAAAAGTATTGATTCCTACGGATGTAATAGCGGCGAATGACTTCAACAACGATGCTGAAAGGTTAGAAGTAAAAGCAGACGAAATTCCTGATGGATATATGGGATTAGATGTTGGTAAAGAAACTCAAAATGCTATTAATGAAGTAATTATGAACTCTAAAACGATTCTTTGGAATGGACCATTAGGTGTATTTGAGATGAGTAATTTTGCAGGAGGAACGGTTGCTTT
>PDWJ01000156.1_pt1 | contig 159846 bp, 119 predicted proteins | sample 1430881 | NCBI WGS metagenome assembly PDWJ01 (sample SAMN01162460, study PRJNA174530) | Oral metagenome, whole genome shotgun sequencing project. | biome: Marine environment; feature: Marine mammal; material: Swab sample of the gingival sulcus; isolation source: swab sample of gingival sulcus...
CCAAGGCAAGAGCCGCCTATCTTTCTGGGCAATGGAATTTTCTTGCTCAACGGCGCACTCATTTACCTTTAGCTGCCTGACAAGTTGTTCACAGACCCGAAATAAAATCCATCCTTGACACACTCTCCCCGCTCATGTATAGTATGCCCAAATGGAACCGGTTCCATTTGGGTAGTTCCGATGTATGCCACCAAAGTTCCATTGTACAGGAGTGAGGAGAAAAAGTGTGACCACTGTCACCATCCGAGATGTCGCCAAAAAAGCTGGCGTGGGCGTTGGAACCGTTTCCAGAGTGCTGAACAGCAGCACCTCTGTAAGTGAAAACACACGCCAAAAAGTCCTAGACGCCATTACAGAACTCAAATATACCCCCAATCCTGCTGCCCGCCGCCTATCAAGAGGGAAAACAATGGTTATTGGTGCTATTGTCCCTTACTTCACCAATCCTTCCGTTGTCCGCCGCTTACAAGGTGTCGTCTCCATCATTGCAGAGAGTGAATATGATCTCGTCCTATTTGATGTGGAACGAGAAGAAAAACGAGATGATTTTTTAAGAAACGGACCTCGTCGCCACATGGTTGATGGCCTCCTCCTTGTTTCACTAAATCCTGGTGATAATGACGTTTCTCAAATCATCAAAGAGCAAATCCCCACCGTTTTAATCGACGCTTATCATAAACAACTCAGTCGAGTCATCGTGGATAATGTGATTGGAGGCTACCAGGCAACAAAACATTTAATAGATTTAGGCCATAAAAAGATAGGATTTATTAGCGATTACCTGGAAAATCCATTCAACTCCCCCGTCCGAGATCGTTTTCGCGGGTACAAAAATGCATTAGCCAATGCCTCAATACCATTTAATCCAGACTACCATCAACAAGGGTCTCACGGCCGTTCTGAAGCCCAGCAAATGGCACAAACCTTACTCACCTTACCAGACCCACCAACCGCCATATTTGCCTACAGTGACACCCAGGCCGTAGGCATCTTAGAAACCGCCCGGGAAATGGGCATTGATGTCCCTGGTTCCTTATCAGTTATCGGTTTTGACAATATTGAAGCCGCCGAATACCTAAGAATAACAACAATAAGACAAGCTTTGTATGAATCCGGGGTGCGTGGCTGCAAACTACTATTTGAGAGGATGGCAGCCCCCTTGAAACCTCCCGTCGAGATCTCATTGCCCACTAAACTGATGCTCAGAGATACGACTGCACCACCAAAAGCTGTTTCAGACCATTCATAGTGACCGTCTAAAAATTACTCCCCGTTCTTTCTGGGCAGAGGTCACTTGAAGCGCATCCATCTCTTCCGTCACTTATCTATGGATGCACACATAGCAATTAATAATCTTTATCAAGTAAACATACATCCAATTATAAGGAGGTGGTTATCGCAAAAGAAAAGTCATTGTAAAAAAATTGGCAAGACCAAGCCAACATTGCTGCAAATTTTTGCTGCGATTGAAAATCGCACATTTTAATCATAAGGATAAAACATAATCCTTGGAGGATAAGAAAAATAATGAAAAACCGAAAATTTTGGATTCTCTTAAGTTTATTACTGGTATTCGCCATGGCCTTAGCAGCCTGTGGCGGTAGCACCACAGAAGAACCAGCTGAAGTTGCTGAAGAACCAGCTGAAGTTGCCGAAGAACCGGCCGAAGCTGCCGAAGAACCGGCCGAAGCTGCCGAAGAACCAGCTGAAGTTGTTGAAGAGCCTGCTGAAGAAGCTGAAACAGAAGAGCCTACCGCAGAAATGGCAGAGGTACCCTTTGCTGTCATGCCTGGCGGGTTCCTCGAACAAGCCCTCAATGGTGATTTCGCGGGCACAACAGTTATTGTAGACGGCCCTTTCACCAATCCTGATGACGTTCTCTTCATGGTCCCGACATCGCTGACTTCCCGCAGCCAGGTCTCTTAGCCAGCTTCGTGCGTCAAGGCCACATTGTAGACCCCACAAGCTGGATGAGCGAAGAGTTCCTGGCTCAACAATACAACCAAAGCTGGCTTGACATGAGCATGATGGAAGGCCAATCTGCTGGTGTTTGGCATCGCTTCAATGGCAAGAGCCTCGTTTGGTACCCCAAAGCACAATTCGACGCTGCTGGCTACGAAATTCCCACAACTTGGGATGAGCTACTCGCACTCACACAGCTGATTGCCGACGACGGCGACGCCGCCTGGTGTATCGGCATTGAATCCGGTGCTGCTACCGGTTGGGCGGCAACAGACTGGACTGAAGAAATGATGCTGCGCACCACTTCCTTAGAAAACTACGATGCCTGGGTGGCAGGTGACTTGCCCTTCTCTTCCGACGAAGTCAAGAACGCCATCAACACTTGGGGCGAAATCTGGTTCAACCCAGATTACGTCTACGGTGGCACAGACTCCATCGTCTCCACCTACTTTGGTGACTCCCCCTCTGCCATGTTTGAAGATCCGCCAAAATGTTGGCTCCATCGTCAAGGCAACTTCATCACCGGTTTCTTCCCCGAAGATGCCGAAGCTGGCGTAGATTACGACTTCTTCTATCTCCCGCCAGTGGATGACGCTTACGGCAAACCATTCCTCGTTGCTGGTGACATCATGGCTCTGTTCAGCGACAAACCAGAAGCCAAAGCATTGATGGAATACTTCGCTACCCCACAATCCGCTTCCGGTTGGTTGGCAAATGGGGGAGCTTTAGCGGCCCATCAAACCGCCACCCCCGACATGTATGGTCAAGAACTGGAAGCAGGTATTGCTCAATTGGTAACTGAAGCAACCAGCTTCCGCTTCGATGGCTCTGACCTAATGCCCGGTGAGGTAGGTGCTGGCTCCTTCTGGACTGGTATGACCGACTACGTTTCTGGTGCCTGGCCCTAAGCCCCAAGCAGATTCTTAACATAAAGCTTCACGTAAACAGTGGGCAGAAGCCCTGCCCACTGTTTACCACACTTTTTGATATATTTAGCAGCTTTTTGTCTTGTTAAGGAAGGAGGAACAGCACTATGCAGCAAACTGAAGCGAAAGCTCCTGAAAACAGTGGTGCCAAACTACTTGCCCTTATTGGTCGCATTGCATTTGCCATTGCTATCCCGGTCACTGTATTTTGGGTGCTATACGAAGGGTTCCTGTTTTTAAGCAGCAGTGATGCACCTCAGGCAGCCATTGTACTGGTAGCGATTGTTTGGGGTGTAGGTGGTGTAGCTGCCTTGTATTGGATCTTCAATTGGCTGGTTGAACAATTGCCGACTGAATGGACTGCACGCTTACAACCGTTTGTTTTTGTAGGGCCGGCAATGGCGATCCTGATTTGGTATCTTACACTGCCAGTTTACCGCACATTTTGGTTGAGCTTGTTTGACAGAGATGGTTTTCCAGTCGGATTCTCTGTGTTCAAGCCGTGGACATGGCTTGAGGGTATCCTAAGTGAATCGTTCGTTGGTTTCCAAAACTATGCCGATCTTTTCTCTGAACGGCTGTTGCAAGAGGCACTAAGCAACAATCTCATGTGGATTGTATTCGGCAGCACCCTCTCCGTCATCATTGGTTTGCTGGTTGCTGTATTAGCAGATCGCAGTAAGTCTGAACGTTTTTCTAAAACGCTCATTTTCTTGCCGATGGCCATTTCCTTTGTGGGTGCAGGCGTTATTTGGAACTTCATGTATGAGATGCGTCCACCTGGAGAAGCACAAATTGGCGTGTTTAATGCCATTGCCGTCGCTCTTGGAGGTGAGCCACATCCTTGGGATAAATGGGTGGATATTGCGCCCTGGAACAATCTCTTCCTGATTTTGATAGTTATCTGGTTGCAAACAGGCTATTCGATGGTGTTGTTCTCAGCTGCATTGAAGGGTATTCCACATGAGTTATTGGAAGCCGGGCGTGTAGATGGAGCTAATGAAGTACGCATCTTCTTTAATATCACAGTTCCGTATATTCGTCCCACAATCATTACGGTGTGGACAACGATTGTGATATTTACGCTGAAAATATTTGACGTCGTATGGGTGATGACAGGTGGCCAATTTGGTACTCACGTGATTGCCACCCAATTCTATAGGCTATCATTTACAGCGCGAAATTCGGGTGTTGGTTCAGCGATTGCTATCATCTTGTTGCTAACGGTAATCCCTGTCTTGGTTTACAACTTGCGCCAATTCGGCGAGCAGGAGGGATTTTAAGATGAAAAGACAAAAATTGACGGGATTCTTATTCGTCAACGGTTTTCTCCTTTTGATTGTCATTCTTTGGAGTATCCCTACAATAGGTTTGTTGATCTCTTCTTTTAGGCTCCCTTTTGATATTCAAACTTCTGGATGGTGGACGGTCTTTCCACACCGATCCTGGGAAACGGTTTCTGTGATCGAAAATCCCAGAGAGGAACTGGGCGTTGATCCAAATGCTGTCATGCAAATCGAAGGCGTCTCGGGAACGTTTGAGGAGTTCCGTGAGGGTGTGGACATGGGGGATGTGCGTGTGACATGGATTGGCAATAAACGAATTGGCCGTGTGGAAATTCAGGAACAAGTATGGTCTGTTAATTGGGATTTCACATTGCAGAATTATGAAACAGTAATCTTTGGTAAGGATACGGAGATTCAAAATCCTGACAACAGCACGACGGTAATTCCGGGCCAGGATATGAAACAAGCATTTTTGAACAGCCTGGCAGTGGCAGTGCCCTCAACGGTGATTCCGATTTTGATTGCGATGTTTGCTGCCTATGCTTTTGCCTGGATGAAGTTCCCCTTGCGCCGGTGGTTCTTTATCATGATGGTCGCTTTACTGGTTGTGCCCTTGCAGATTGCGCTAGTTCCCATTTTAAGCGACTATAACACCTTGGGTATCAATGGTGAGTTTTTGTCAGTGTGGCTGGCACATACGGGCTTTGGTTTAGCTTTAGCAACCTATTTATTCTACAATTATATCTCTACGCTGCCCCGAGAAACGTTGGAATCAGCATTTATTGATGGGGCATCCCACTTTACGGTGTTTATTCGCCTGGTGCTGCCATTGTCAGTGCCAGCTTTAGCCTCTTTTGCTATTTTCCAATTCCTCTGGGTTTGGAACGACTATCTAGTGGCTCTGGTATTCTTGGGCGCTGACCCTACCAAGAAGGTATTGACCCAGCGTTTGGCGGATCTGACGGGTACTTTTGGTAATGCCTGGCATTTATTAACGGCCGGTGCGTTTGTCACCATGATTTTGCCAATGATTGTGTTTATTGCCTTGCAACGGTACTTTGTTCGTGGTCTGATGGCTGGATCGGTTAAGGGGTAATCTGTATTGGAGAATCGGTGAGCGGTAATCAGTTTACGGTATGTGGTATGCGGAATACAAAAAATAAGAGTACTGCCGTTTGTTGTGGTGCTTTTTCCTTCTGAGATAGGTGTATTGTATGGCAGGGTTATGGTATCAGGATGCAGTGTTTTACCAGATGTATATTCGGGCTTTTGCTGATAGTAATGGGGATGGTCACGGTGATTTTCGCGGGGCAATCAGTAAGTTAGATCATGTACAGTCGTTGGGCGTGGATTGTATCTGGGTGATGCCGCATTATGCGTCACCATTAAAAGATGATGGCTACGATATTTCTGATTATCGCAAGGTCCATCCTGATTATGGCACACTTGAGGATTTCAAGGCGTTTGTCGATGCAGCGCATGAACGGGGTTTGAAGGTAATCACGGATTTAGTCATGAACCATACGTCTGACCAGCATCCCTGGTTCCAGGCGGCGCGGCAGGATAAAAACTCGCCGTATCGTGATTACTATGTGTGGAGCGATACTGGCACCGAGTATGCAGAAACGCGCATTATTTTCCTGGACGATGAACCGTCGAATTGGAGCTATGACGAGGTGGCAGGGCAGTATTTCTGGCATCGGTTCTACCGCAGCCAGCCCGATTTAAATTACGATAATCCCCAAATCCATGAGGAAATGTTTAATGTAATGCGCTTTTGGCTCGATATGGGGCTAGATGGTTTTCGCGTGGATGCGATTCCGTATTTGTATGAACGGGAAGGCACCAGTTGTGAAAATCTGCCGGAAACCCACGAATTTTTGAAGAAGATGCGCCAGATGGTGGATACAGAATATCCGGGAACGCTGCTGATTGCAGAAGCAAATATGTGGCCGGAAGATCTGCTGCCTTATTTTGGCACAGTGGAGGAACCGGAGTTCCCTATGTGTTTCCACTTTCCGATTATGCCGCGGTTGTACCAATCTTTGAAGGCGGGGGATAAGACGCCAATTGTGGATATTTTGAATGCTACGCCAGCCATCCCGGAAGGCACCCAGTGGACGACTTTTTTGCGTAATCATGACGAACTGACGCTGGAAATGGTGACGCCGGAAGTGCGGCAATGGATGTGGGAGCAGTATGCGCCAGAACCACGAATGCGCCAAAATTTGGGTATTCGGCGGCGGCAAGCAGCGCTACTGGACAATGACAAGCGGCGCTGGTTTGTGCTGAATGCGATGTTCCTTTCTTTACCAGGTGTGCCCATTGTGTATTACGGCGATGAGATTGGCATGGGCGACAATATCTGGCTGCCGGATCGGCATGGCTGCCGCACGCCCATGCAGTGGGACAACAGCAAGAATGCTGGTTTTTCGACAGCGGATGAAACGTATTATCCTGCCAACAATGATGAGGTGTTTGGCTACCACAGTGTGAATGTGGCGGCGCAGGAAAATGATCCAGATTCTTATTTGATTTGGACGCGCTTTTTGTTGAAGAGGCGGCGGGAACTGGCTGCCTTACGGCGTGGGGATTTTGCGTTTGTGGAGACGCGGAATGAGGCTGTGTTAGCTTATCGTCGTTTTCTTGAGAAGGAAGGTGTTCTTTGTCTGTTCAACTTAAGCGAAACGCCGCAATCGTTTACTCTGCACCGTGAGCGTGTGAATTTGTTATCCAAAGGTAAGGGCAAGTTGTCGGGTGAGATTGAGATGCCACCTTTGTCTGCTTATTGGTTGCAATGAACTTTGAGAGGTCAACGGGCTTTATGTTTCCCACCCTCTGTCGTCGCCTTTGTGATAGATAGTTCAGATTGTCGATGAAAATTGAAGTATCTGCCATCCTGGAACAGCTACTGGCTGGCCCTTTGCGGGGCATGGAACAGCTCGAGCAGCAGATTTTTGCCTTGCGTTTTCACCAATATTTGCCAGATGTAGAACGGCCGTTACGCCAGCTTTATGGTCAGCGAGAAGATTATGACGCCTGGTTGAACCGCTTTCTCACCCTCGCTGCCAAAGCGTACGCAGCTCGTCCCGCCTCCCTGCGCCTACTTGACTTGAAACGAGCAGCAGAACCCGACTGGTTCCAACAAGCCAGCATGATGGGCTATGTGTGTTACGCAGACCGCTTTGCTGACGATTTGAACGGCATTACCGAGAAAATCCCGTACCTCAAAGAACTAGGTATCACCTACCTGCACCTCATGCCTTTGCTTCAGCCCCGTCCTGGTGCCAATGATGGCGGTTACGCTGTCATGGATTATCGAGCCGTGGACGATAAACTGGGCAGCATGGATGATTTGGCGCATTTAACGGCTCAACTGCGGGCAGAAGGCATAAGCCTGTGTATCGATTTGGTGTGCAATCACACCGCCAAAGAACACGCCTGGGCGCAAAAAGCGATGGCCGGCGATTCCCACTATCAGGCTTACTATCACCTGTTCCCCGACCGCACCATGCCCGACCAATACGAGCAAACGGTGCGTGAAATCTTCCCTGAGTTCAAATCCGGCAGTTTCACCTACTACAAAGCCATCGACAAATGGGTATGGACTACTTTCAACGAGTTTCAATGGGATCTCAACTACGCCAACCCGGCTGTCTTTGGCGAAATGCTAGACACCATGCTTTTTCTAGCCAATCAAGGAGTAGACGTGCTGCGCCTCGACGCGGTAGCATTTATGTGGAAGCGGTTGGGAACCGACTGTGAAAATCAACCAGAAGCCCACGCCATACTGCAAGCATTCCGAGCCTTGAGCCGGATAGCTGCCCCGGGATTGCTGCTTCAGGCAGAAGCTATCGTGCCGCCGTCGCAATTGGTGACCTACCTGGGACGGGGAGAAGCCACCAACAAGGAATGTGAAGCAGCTTACCACAATGTCTTTATGGTGATGCTGTGGAGCAGTTTGGCCGAACGGAAGGTGGCACTGATGACCCACGCCTTGCAAAAAATGCCGCCGATTCCCTCTGGCACCTCCTGGCTCAGTTATGTGCGCTGTCACGATGACATCGGCTGGGCAGTGACTGAAGAAGATGCAGAGGCAGTGGGCTTAAATGGTTACTTGCATCGCTCATTTTTGAGTGATTTTTATAATGGAGATTTTTCAGGCTCCTTTGCCTGTGGCGCTACTTTCCAGTTTAACCCCCGCACAAATGATCGGCGCATCAGTGGCACCTGTGCCTCTTTAGCCGGTCTGGAAAAGGCTTTAGCACAAGAGGATAGGCATGAGATTGATTTGGCTGTGCGCCGGATTCAGCTCCTCCACAGCATGATATTTGCTTTTGGCGGTATCCCCTTGCTATACATGGGTGATGAGATTGGCTTGCTCAACGATGACAGCTATTTAGCTGATCCGCACCTGGCAGATGATAACCGTTGGCTGCACAGACCGAAAATGGATTGGGCGTTAGCAGCACAGAGGGAGGATCGTTCCAATGTAAACGGCCGTTTATACCAATCACTCATCTCCCTCATCCAGGCACGCAAACGTACACCCGCCCTCCACGCCGAAGCACCCGCCTACGCCGTATGGAGCCACAACGAAGCCGTCTTTGCCCTGCTCCGGGAAAGCCCACGGGGTCGAGTGCTAATCCTGGGCAATTTCAGCGAACAACCACAAACCGTGCCAGCTTATCGTCTACAAGAAATGCATTTTGGCGGGCAACTGCTGGAATGCCTCAACCAACGCCCCGTCGAAGGCTGTCATGACGTCCAACTAGAACCGTACCAGTCCGTCTGGTTACAAGCGCAATCCTAAATTTAATTGATTGATATTCATTCAGAGGCACGCTGTGCCCAATTTGAGTGAGATCCCAATTTGGGAGCAAGCGAGACACAATAGGCCTTCATAGAGTTGGCAAACAAGCAGAACAGATTACAATGTAATAATCATCTTGCATTTAGGAGCGATGCTCGATAAAAACAATCTCCGTTTTGAGATCTGTAACTTTACCAAAACCCCTGTGATGGATAAGCACAGAATGCATTTACAATTATCACAAAAGGAGTGAAACAAATGAAAGCAATACTAAAAATATTTAGTAGTTTCGTAGCCTTCGGCTTATTGGCGTGGGTATTGACACTCACCCCTACAGCAAAAGAGCAAAATGGTAACGCCCAGCGTGGGCAAAGTGGTTTTTCATCAGCCACAGCCAATGACGACTTCTCGATTACGGTAGGCAAACCAGTAACGCCAACACTCACCCAAGCAGTGCGGGATTTGCCCCCCCCCACCATCGAACCGACACTGGATCGTGAAATCAACCCGCGTATGTCACTTTCCCTGGGCAACACAAACTACAATCCTGCTCTTGGCCCCGATCCCTTGTTATCGGTGCAGGCAGATGCGGCTAACCGCGCCCTCGATGCCTTCGACACGCCCCTCTTCAACTTTGATGGGCAAGGTTATACCGGCGTTAATCCGCCAGATACTGTCGGTGACATCGGCAAAGATCATTATATTCAGATGGTCAATGGCGGTGGAACTGTCGTCTCCATTTACGACAAAACGGATGGTTCGTTGATTCAAAGCTTTGCACTCACCTCTTTGAGCAACTGCACAAGTGGGAACGGTGATCCGGTTGTGTTATATGATCAGCAAGCTGACCGCTGGTTCCTTAGTGAATTCGGGAATGGTTACTCTCTATGCATCCTCATTTCACAAACGCCAGACCCCACTGGCGCTTATTATTCTTACCAATTCAACACGCCCAATTTCCCCGATTACCCCAAATATGGGGTATGGCCTGATGCCTACTATGCTACTACCAATGAAGACAACCCATCTGTTTATGCCTTTGACCGTTCAGCCATGCTCACTGGTGCAGCCGCAAGCTCACAATATTTTACAACATCCAGGTTGGCTGGTTTTGGTTTCCAGTCACTAACCCCCTCTGACATGGATGGGTCAACACCGCCACCCAATAACGCACCCAACTATATCATGCGCCATGTTGATACAGAAGCACACGGCATATCAGGTTATCCCACAAACGATATCTTGGAAATATGGGGGTTTTCTGTTGATTGGAATACACCCGCTAATTCTAGCTTCACCAAAGTTGCTGATATATTGACGACTGAGTTCGATTCTGCGCTTTGTGGCCTCACATCCTTTAATTGTATGGGGATGCCCGGTGTGTCTCAGGGCTCTCCCGATTCTCTCGACCCTCTGCGCGAAGTGATTATGAATCGCCTAATCTATCGCAATTTTGACGACTATGAAACATTGGTCGGTAATTTTACCGTTGATATTGGCAATGACATCGGTGGCGTGCGTTGGTTTGAGCTACGCAAAGTTGGCACTGGTGGCTGGACCCTTTACCAGGAAGGTACCTACGCGCCCACAACAAATGACAATCGCTGGATGGGCAGCATTGCTATGGATGGCTCTGGTAATATTGCTCTGGGCTACAACGTTTCTAGCCAGACCGTTTATCCTTCTTTGCGCTATGCGGGGCGTTTGAATTCTGATGCCTTGGGAACAATGCCCCAAGGCGAATACACGCTGGTGGATGGCTCGGGTGTAAATAGCAACAACCGTTACGGAGATTATTCAGCCATGAGCATTGATCCTGTCGATGACTGTACCTTCTGGTTTACAGGCCAATGGAACGAAACCAACAACTGGAGTACACGCATTGGTGCCTTCAAATTTGACACTTGCGGTAAGAATGATTTCACTCTGGCAGCAGATCCAGCGATTCAAAATATTTGTGTAGGCAGTGACGCCATCTATGATGTGACGGTGTGGCAGATCCTAAATTACAATGACCCTGTGTCTTTAAGCGTCACTGGGGAACCTGCTAACACAATGATCGACTTTAGTGTCAATCCGGTGACACCACCTGGAAACAGTCAACTAACGATTAGCAATACTGCGGCGGCAACGGCTGGCAGTTTCACGTTAGAGATTGCAGGTATTGCACCTACCAGCACCCACACAACCACAGTCGGGTTAAATGTGTTTGATAGTGTCCCACCTACGACCACCTTACAAACTCCGGCCAATGGGGCTACCAATATACCGGTTTCTCCTACCTTTACCTGGAGCAATATCAGTGCAGTGAGCTACCTACTGGAAGTGGCGACTGACACCGAATTTACCAATATCGTGTACACCGCCACTGTAGATAGTACCAGCCATACGGTTGGCACTGCTTTGGATAATAACATGACTTATTTCTGGCGAATACTAGGCAGCAATAGCTGTGGTGATGGCTATTATTCAGATGTCTTTACCTTTGTAACTATGCCGTTACCTGGAGATTGCGGCCTTGGCTCTGAACCCAATGTCGTTTATGAATATGGTTTTGAGAATGGGGAAAGCGGTTGGAGCAGCAGTGGTACAGAAGATACCTGGACATTGGCTCAGTCCAATCCATACAGTGGTACCTGGCATTACTTTGGAAATAACGTGGGTTTTGTTTCTGATCAGCAGTTGGCTTCTCCGGCTGTTGTGCTACCTGTAGGCGATTTACCGCTCACCCTGGATTTTTGGCATACGCCCAATATGGAAGATGGTATGGGAACATGTTTTGACGGTGGTATCCTGGAAATTTCTAACGATGGGGGCACAACCTGGACGCAAGTGCCGGAGGAAGACATACTGGAAAATGGTTATACTGGTACAATTTCTACTAACTGGGGCAATCCATTAGGCGGGGAGGATGCGTGGTGTGGAGTAAATTCCTACATCAATACGATTGTTGATGTGAGTGCCTATGCTGGAGATACTGTGCAATTCCGAATGCGTTTGGGTACGGATTCATCATATGGGGCGCCTGGATGGGATATCGATAATGTGACAGTACAATCCTGTGTGGAGAGTGTTGTATCGAGCATTGCCTTGACTAAGACAGTGGGCACAGACCCCAATGTTAACCCAATGACAGATGTGATCACGGTGACAAACGGGACAATGGTGACGTATTTTTACGAAGTGGCCAATACGGGAGGAGTCACGTATTCATTACACACGTTGGAAGATAGCCAACTGGGCACTGTGTTAGGCCCAGATTTCTCCTATGAGCTGGCACCAGGCGCGACAACGATGATCACTGCTAGTGTGGCAATCACGGAGACGGTAACGGGAACGGCCGTTTGGACAGCGACAGATGGTGGCACACACACAGCAACCAGCACAGACAGCACCACCGTCTATGCCTATATTGGTGACCTTTTCTTACCAATTATCATGAAACCTTAGCGTTTTCAATGTCTCCAGATCGTGTTGGTGATGCTCACACGATCTGGAGACACAATATTGCCACCCTGTCGAGGGGTGGCCTATTCACCATAGATTGATGCCAATTGAAGGCTGAAAAATCACATTTCCTTTCTTGTCAGAGGAGGGTGTGGGTGCTAAACTACCTCCATGTCCCAAGCCCTTTATCGTAAATGGCGTCCTGCCAAATTTGAAGATGTTGTCGGCCAAGAACACATCACCGAGACGCTGCAACATAGTGTCGCGGCGGATCGTGTGGGTCATGCTTATCTGTTTTGCGGACCTCGCGGTACGGGCAAAACCACCTCAGCCCGTTTGCTGGCTAAGGCGGTCAACTGCTTGCAAGAAGATGTAACAGCGCGACCCTGCAATGAATGCGCCAACTGTGTCGCCATCAATGAAGGGCGTTTTTTAGACCTCATTGAGATTGATGCAGCTTCCAACACTGGTGTCGATGACATTCGTAATTTGCGTGACAAGATCAACTTTGCCCCCAACAACGGCCGTTTCAAAGTTTATATCATCGATGAAGTACATATGCTTTCCACGGCCGCTTTTAACGCGCTGCTGAAAACGTTAGAGGAACCGCCGCCCCACGCCAAGTTTGTATTAGCCACGACCGAAGAGCATAAAGTGCCCGTCACCATCAAATCACGCTGCCAACAGTTCAACTTCCGTTTGTTCACCGTGGTAGAAATCAGTCAGCGGCTGCAATGGTTAGCAGACAAAGAAGAGCTAACCATCGAGCCGGAAGCCATGAACTTGATTGCGCGGCAGGGTGGCGGCAGCATGCGAGACTCAGAGAGCTTGCTCGACCAGCTAGTCATCACCCCAGGCGATACCATCACCTTAGAACGAGCGCAAAAAATTTTAGGGACAGCCTCAGAAACGGCCGTTGTCAATCTGACAGACGCCTGGTTAGCGGGGAACGGCAGTGCTGGCTTGACCATCATTCATGAAGCACTGGCATCTGGCACCGATTCACGCCAGTTTTGCCGCCAGATGGTAGCCTACTTGCGCGAACTGCTGCTGCTCAAAGCGGCTGGCCCCGACATAGCCACAGACAGCACCGCTGAACGTCAAGAATACATGTTGGCTCAGGCGCAACGTGCGCCCCGACAAGCACTCATCGACGCAGTTAAAGGTTTCAACGAAGCGGCGCTAACCCCCGCCAGCAGTTGGCAGCCCCAACTGCCCCTAGAACTCGCCTACATTGACCTGCTGCCCGCCGAGCCAGCCCCCATCGTGGCTGCTGCGGCAGCCCAAACTGTGCCCACTCCGACGCCTGCTGCCCAACCAGTTCCCCCCCAACCAGTGCAGCAAGCTGCAGAGCCAGCAGCACAGCCCAAACAAAAGCCTCCAGTTGAGGCCAAGCCCGGATCACCCCCGGCGCCCTCCCCACCAGCAGCTGAACTAGCTCCTCAGCCAGTCACCCACACCCCACCAGCCACAACCCTTGAAGAACCAGCGGCGGAGAACAACGAAACACCACCCTCTGAGCCAGAGAGCCGTTTAGCACAAAGTACCCAATCTCCACTCTCCCTGGCTGACGTAACCGGCTGCTGGCCAGAAATGGTTAATTTAGTGGGACGGTCTCAACGTAATTTGCCAGCACTGCTCAACATGAGCAAGCCGCTGGCGCTGGAAAACCATACCATCATCCTGGGCTTTGATTTTCCCATTTTCAAAGATAAGTTTGATAAACATCAAGGGGCACATCAACTGGTTGGCGAGGTATTTAGCCATTTGCTGCAAACCAAATGTGCGGTGCGCGGCGTTGTCACCAGTGATTACACCATTCCTATTCGCAAAGAAGAATTCGACGACCTGGCCAATGAGTTGGGCGGTGTTGTCAGTGAACAGTAAGCCGTGAACAGTAAACCGGTTTCGGTACTGTTCACTTAAAAAACGGAGAACAAGTATGTCCAAACGATCAATTCGCCGGAAAGGCGGCGCAAAGGGTAGTAAAGCGAAAAAAGGCAATATGATGGCTCGTATGCAGGCGATGCAACAGCAGATGGCTGAAGCGCAAGAAGCCTTAGCCAACGAAACAGTCACCGTCACCACCGGTGGCGGCGCTATCAGCATCGTGATGACGGGGCATCAACGAGTCGAATCGCTCACCATTGACCCTGAGGTGCTAAACCCCGAAGATGTAGAAATGCTGCAAGATATGCTGCTCTCAGCCGTCAATACCGCCATTGAACAATCACAAGCGCTCTCTGCTGATCGTATGGAAGGCATTACGGGTGGATTGAATTTGGGTGGTGGTCTGGACAATCTATTGGGTGGTCTCTAGTCGTGGCGCAAAATGTGCTGCCCCAACCAGTAGAACGGTTGATCAATGAACTGTCGCGCTTGCCAGGGATTGGCCCCAAGTCGGCAGCGCGGCTCACATTTTACCTGCTGCGAGCGGCAAATGATCAGGCGCTAGACCTGGCTCAAGCCCTGCAAGACTTGAAAGAGCGCACCCAATTTTGCAGCACCTGTTTCAATATCACTGAAGAGGATCCGTGCCTCATTTGCAGTGACACGACCCGCGACCAAACTGTGTTGTGTGCGGTGGAGGAACCGCTGGATGTGTTGGCCATTGAGAGAAGTCGGGCGTTTAACGGCCGTTATCATGTCCTGCATGGTGCTATCTCTCCGGTAGAAGGGGTCGGCCCCGAAGATTTGCGTGTAGCTGAACTCATTGAACGTGTTGAACAGGGGAACTTCCGCGAACTGATTCTCGCCACCAACCCCACCTTAGAAGGGGAATCGACGGCACTCTACTTGCAGCGTCGCCTCGCCCGTGAAGGGCTGCGCCTCACCCACCTAGCACGTGGCCTCCCCGTGGGTGGCGACCTCGAATACACCGACGAAATTACGTTAGGGCGAGCCTTAGAAGGACGACAGGATTTGTAAAGTCAGAAGAATGACGGCGGGAATGAGAGTCAGTCGTTGAGGGTATGGGGCAAGGGTTTGCGCTCTGGCACATTTCCACTTGAACACCATCCAGCTTTTTTCTGATTTCTGCCTGCTGAATTTTGCCTTTATCCCCTTCTTGTGCTAATATTCTCGCCCGTTGATGCGGTGTCGCCAAGTGGTAAGGCAGCGGACTTTGAATCCGCCATCCCTGGTTCGATCCCAGGCACCGCAGCTCCTGGTGAACAGAGCGCAGACTTCATGCTACGCTCTGTTTTTTTATTCTTGCATCAAAGGTTAGTCATATGAGTGTTAGACTTCGATTTGCTCCCAGCCCGACGGGGTATTTGCACATTGGTGGGGCGCGTACTGCTTTGTTTAGCTGGATGTTTGCGCGGCGCCATAATGGTCAGTTCATTTTACGCATAGAGGATACCGACCAAAAACGGTTTGTGGAAGGTGCGGTTGAAGACATCATGTCTTCAATGCGTTGGTTAGGCCTTGATTGGGATGAAGGTCCCGATATCGGTGGGCCTTATGGCCCTTATGTGCAAACGGAACGAGTGGAACTGTATCAGAAATGGGCCAACTGGCTGGTGGAGCATGGTCACGCCTATAAATGTTTTGCCACGCCAGCAGAGTTAGCGGCAATGCGTCAGGAGCTAGAGGCCAAAGGCGACCGGTCTGGCTATGATCGCCGTTACCGTGATATGCCTGCTGACCAGGTGGCCAAACTGGAAGCGGAAGGCAAGCCATATGTGATCCGCTTTAAGATGCCATTGGATGGTGTGACTGTGGTGGAAGACTTGATTCGCGGCTCGGTGACGTTTGAGAATAAGCAGTTGACGGACTATGTGCTGCTCAAGTCGTCTGGCTTGCCTACTTATCATCTGGCGCATGTGGTGGATGACCATTTTATGAAGATCACGCACATCACGCGAGGGGATGAATGGTTAAGCACGGCTCCGCTTCATTTCCAATTGTGGCAGGCGTTTGGCTGGAAACGGCCGTTATACGCCCACATGCCTGTTATCCTGAATCCCAGTGGCAAGGGCAAGTTGAGCAAGCGCACCCAATCCTTCCAAGATGGTCAATGGCAGGTCTTGGTCAAGGTGGATGAATACGAAGAACAAGGATACCTGCCTGTAGCTGTCAATAATTTCATCACGAACGTTGGTTGGTCCTCTGGAGACGATGAAGAAGTCTTTACCGTGGCTGAAGTGATCCCCCGTTTTGATTTGTCGGATGTCAATCCCTCGCCTACCAGTTTGCCTTATGCCAAACTGGATTGGATCAATGGGCAGCATATTCAACAAATGAGCGACATGGAACTGGCACAAGCACTTAAGCCATTCTTAGAGGCGGCTGGTTATGAAGTCAACGTGGCGGTTTTGCTGGCAGTGATACCAGCAATGAAAGTGCGCTTAAAACGGCTGACAGATGCTATTGATTTCTTGCAATTCTTGTTTGCCGACGATGATGCGTTTGATTTGACGGCGGAAAAGCTTGTCCATAAACAACTACCAGCCGAGGCAGCGAAGCAGGGGTATGAGCAGGTTTTGGCGTTTGTGCAAACCACAGAAACGTTTGACCTTGACACTATCAGCAGCAAGGTGATGGGGATTGCTGAAAAAGCGACATTGAACGGTAAAGCGGGGCCTTTCTTGGGCAAGTTGCGCCTGGCTATGACTGGGCAAAAGGTGTCGCCGCCTGTTTTTGAGTCGATGCTGGCGATGGGACGGGCGCGGTGCGCAGCTCGATTGCAGCAAGTGGTAGCACTTTTTACACAGACCTAAAACGTTAAGTGCCCATCCTCATTACCGTTCCTAAGCGCACTGGTAGGCGACGAGCCCCCCAGGTGCCGGGCTGTGCCTGAAAATGGCCGGCGCAGGGGGCACCACATGTTTGACAACGGCCGTTCTCATCTAACTGCCAATCTCCCAACACATACCAATTTCGCCCAATTAATTTTTCACCACATGCGTGACAGTAGGTGCTGCCGCCATCTTCGTCGTAGATATTGCCGGTGTAAGCATAGCGCACGCCCTGCTCCAGGGCGATGCGGCGGGCGCGTGCCAGAGTGCTGGGCGGCGTGCGGGGGGTGTTGCGCATTTTGTAGTCGGGATGAAAGGCGGTGAAGTGCATCGGGACATCGGGTCCCAATTCCTCGACAACCCAGCGCGTCATCTCCCGCAGTTCTGCGTCGCTGTCATTTTCGCCAGGAATAAGCAAATTGGTAATCTCTAACCAGACGTCAGTTTCATGTTTGAGATAAAGCAGTGTATCTAGCACAGGCGCCAAACTGCTGGCACACAATTTTTGATAAAATGTTTCCGTGAAGCCTTTGAGATCCACGTTGGCGGCATCCATATGGGCGTAAAAATCTCGCCGGGGCTGCTCTTGAATGTAACCAGCGGTCACTGCCACTGAATAAACACCGACTTCATGACATGCCTGCGCCACATCAATGGCGTATTCTATGAAAATGGTGGGATCGTTGTAGGTGTAGGCAACGCTCTGGCAGCCTAATTGTTGAGCAGTTTGAGCCAGCATTGCTGGCGTGGCGGCATCGGCCAGGGTGTCATACTGCCGCGATTTGCTGATGTCCCAATTCTGACAATACTGGCAAGAGAGGTTGCAGCCTGCCGTGCCAAATGAGAGGATGGGAGTGCCGGGATAAAAGTGGTTGAGTGGCTTTTTTTCGATGGGATCAACGCAGAAACCACTAGAACGGCCGTAGGTGGTGAGTACGATTTGATCATCCATTGCCATGCGCACAAAGCACAGTCCTCTCTGCCCATTTTTCAATTTGCATTGTCGCGGACACAGGTCACATTGCAAACGGCCGTTCTCCAATTTGTGCCAATATTTAGTGGAGATGGTACTGGAAGCCCAAGTTGTCATGGTTTTGCTCCATTACTGCATCATTAGTTTCCAGGGACGGTAAGGAAACGGCTTTGTCGTATTATTTAATTTCCGCTCCTGCTCCATGCCCTGTTTTTATTTCATTATACACTGGAATCAAAGTGCCGGGCGCTGGCTCGGAATTTTGAGGCAACTTGTTACAAGAGGGACAAAATTGTTTATACTAGAGTTGCAGCTTTTTGAGAATGAGGGATGCGCCCGCCTGGGTGGCGCGTCCGGGGCAGCAGCAGATGCATTGAATGGAGGATAGCAAGATGCATGTCCGACCAGCAGCAGCAGCAGGTTCATTTTATCCAACCAATCCAGACCGGCTGCGGGATATGGTGCAGGGGTATTTGAGAACGGCCGTTATCCCTGAAACAGCTGTACCCGCACCTAAAGCGATCATCGCTCCCCATGCCGGATATGTGTATTCAGGTCCCATCGCTGGCTCCGCTTATGTGCATGTGGCACCGTTGGCGGCGCAGGTGCAGCAAGTGGTCATGCTCAGTCCGGCACACACGCTGGCGGTGCGTGGGTTGGCAGCTTCAAGCGCGGCGCATTTCAGAACACCGTTGGGTGATGTGCCGCTTGACCAAGAGGCAGTGCAGCGCACGTTGGCACTCAACCAAGTTGAGATCGTGGACGAGGCTCATGTGCAGGAACATGGGCTTGAAGTGCATCTGCCCTTTTTGCAAGAGACTTTGCGCAATTTCAGGCTGGTGCCTTTTGTGGTAGGCCAAACTACTCCTGAAGATGTGCAGGAAGTGCTGGAAATCTTGTGGGGAGGGCAGGATACTCTCATAGTGATTAGCTCTGATTTGAGCCATTTCTTAAATTACAAACAGGCGCAACAGATTGATCGTGCCACCTGTGCAGCAATTGAACGCCTGGAACCAGATGCTATTCCACAAGATGGGGCTTGTGGGCGCCGACCCATTCAGGGGCTGCTGCTCTCAGCCAAACAGCGCAACTTGTCTGTGATGACGCTTGATTTACGCAATTCGGGAGATACAGCCGGGTCGCAGGATCGAGTGGTCGGGTATGGAGCGTGGGGATTGAGTGAACAGTGAACAGGAGGCGTGAACTGTAGGCCGGCTACCGTTTCTAGTGCGGGAGTAAATTCAGCCGTGGGGAGTGGTGGCAAAGCTTGAGGATAACGGCCGTTGCTGACCATTTTTCTACTTCTTGGCCAAGGCTCAATTTTTGTAAGATGCAACCTCAGGTAAATCTTCGGCGATGGCCACCATGTTGTGTGCTTGCAGCAAGGTAAAGCGTTTACGACCCGTTTTGATCAGACCATCGTGTTCCCATTTGCTCACAATACGGCTTACCTGGTATACGTTCGTGCCAGTCATTTGAGCCAGGTCTTGCCGCGCTAAGGGCATGTCGATGCGAATGCCATCCACTCTTTTGACGCCAAATTGCTTAACCAGACGCATCAAGGCTCGGGCGACACGCTGTTCCACTCGTTGGGTGGCCACTTCTTGAAAACGAATTTGCAGCATGCGAAAGCGTTCTGCCAACATATCGAGTCCGTTCATAGCTAATTGGGGATACCGATACATCAATTTGTGTAAATCTTCTCGTTGCCAGCTAACAACTTCACAATCTTCAATCACTTCAGCCGATAACGGATATGGCATCTTGCTCAAGCCGACGACAATGCCTAATCCTGCACCAGGGCCAAAGTAATCGACGATGACTTGTCGCCCAGATTCAGTCAGTTGAGCCAACTTAATGCGCCCTGTCATGAGGATGTACATGATCTCGGAGGGTTCGCCCTGGTGAAACAGGTATTCGCCAGCCAGTTTTTGGGTAGAACGGCCGTTTTCGATGACAGCTATTTTCTCTTCTGGTGTAAGCCCCTGTAAGAATTGACAATGGGAGAGCGCGATTTCAATATCCTTATGCATAGGCGTAAGTATATCTCAAAATTCGTAACAAAGTGACTAAGAAGGCAAAACTCTTGGGACAGTCTGGATTTCTCTTTGGTAACAAACAAGAAGCCAGCTTGCCGCCAGACCTCTTTTGTGGGGTTAATTTTGGGGGATGACTTATGTTTGTTGTAGATTTCTGTTTATTCTGAGACGAAAAGGCCGGGGACGACGAGTTTATCATCTATGCTTTGCCCCTCTTCGTTTAGGACGGGCAAACGGCGTAAATCGGCCAGAAGATACCAGCCTACTAGAAGTCGGTACTCGCCAGGAGGTAGGTCGCTATCTAGCGGTATGGTGTGTGGATCGGTGATGGGTTCGCCAGGCTGCCATTGGCTGGTGGGCAGTGTGCCTTGCAGAGGCCACGCATCAACCTGCCCCACCAGCCGGTCGTGGGCGTCTAGCACTTGCAAGAAGATGGTGTAATCTTCGTTCAGGGGCGTCAGGGCTGTCCACGCTAATGTCAGCTCCAGCGTGCCGCCGGGGGTAAGCTGCTGACGGGGCATGTCGAGGTTGAGGAGGGCGATTTGATCGTTGTAGTTAACGGCCGTTTCGGGCAAAGCTGCGCCACTAATTTCTACGTCACCCAACACACAAACCTCGCTGGCGGGCTGCCACCAGCCGCAATGCAACATGTGCCCTGGTCGGCGGAGGGTGAGGTGGTAACGGCCGTTTTCCAAATCAGTAACGGCCGTTTGCGCCAGGGTAAATGGTCGTTCATAGGCGTCTGTGTCGGTGGTTAACGGGGAGGCGGTGCCCTCGTGAATCTGAGCGGCTGCTTCCAACTTGACCTGGATGTCAGTTGGCTCACCAAACCCAGACAGCAAGACGGGCAGCGGTTTTTGCGGTCGGCTGTGCGAGGGGAAACCAGTTGACAGGATAACGCTGGACCCCATTTCAATGCGGACTGGGTGTGGTAGGTTTGTGGTTTGAGCGGCAGGAATAGAAACGGCCGTTATCGTTTGCCACTTTAAATCATTGGCGGCGGCAAAAGGGGGAGCCACGGCCACAGCCAGGGTCAGGTCGGCTGCTTCTGTCAAGATAGGACGTGGTAAGCTGTGAAAATCAGCCACAATTTCACCATCTTTCCAGGCATTGGTGGGGTACGTGTTGTTGGCAGGATGCTGCCCGCTGGTTGTTTGCTCACCCAAGCGCAGGTAAACATGGCGTGGTTGGGTCACGGGTGCTGATGCTTGCCAGTAGAGTGTTATTCCCAGTTCCGGGCTGCCGTAAGGCGACACAGGATCAACAGCATAACCAACGAGGCTGATATGATCGAACTCAAGGTTTGTTGACACCGCTGTGTCTGGAATCATAGTCATCGGCTGGGTACTGACTTCTGTTAACGATCCTAACGAGCGCAAATGGTAAATGCCTGCCAATCCAGGCAGGAACCGAGCTAAATAAACAGTTTGCCCTGCAGCAATACGGCTGTCCAGTTCGGCACGATAAGCTGTTTCATCTGGCAGCACCATAATATTTAAATCAGGGCGAACCCCCTCCGCTTGCTGTAGGTAATAAAGCGGTGCAATTTTTTCGCTGTCGGCTAAAATCGCTGCGCCCTCGTCTAAGGACAAGGCCAACACCCCATCCCCCCACGGCTGCCCGCCATCATCTTGTGTCTGATCCAGGCGTACCCAGTTTTGGCTGGCGCTGCGCAGGGAAGGCAGCATCAAGGCGATGAGCAAAAGATTGAAGATTAAAGCGTGAAGATGGGCGGGCCATCGTGGCTTTAAGCTTTGCTCGCTCATTTTCAATATGCTATGTGTGCCCACCATCCACCACACCGCCACTACCGCCTGTGCCCCGAGGATAAAGACATCTAAATCGGGCACGTAGTAGTTGAGGCCATAGAAGGTGAACCCGAGCCAGATGAGACTAAACACGAGCGCTGCCCGCCAGTTGCGCCAGACCATGATGGCCAAGCCAAACAGAGCCAGCCCTAGATTGATGCCACCCCAATTGGTCAGATAAATGCGTCCGATGATTGCCCAGCGCGTCATATCGTCGAGCCAGGCACGCCACTGCAATGCACCGGCAAAACGGCTGCCCATGACCCAATCCAGGAAACGCGCTATCCCCATCGGCTCATGGTGAATGGCTTGCCAACGAATGGGCAGATAAGCGTAGAGAAGGAAGGGAAGGAGGAAGGCAAGAGCGAGGAAAATCAACGATTTGAGATTTTTGAGTGACGATTTTTGGCGGCTAAGCGTGCCTGAAAAGAGCAAGGTGAGGGCAGCGCCAGGAAGAAGGAATAGGGTTGTGAGATGATTTGTCATCCCCAAACCCAAAACAAAAGCCAACAACAGCGGCAGCCACTTTTTACGGTTCACTGAATCCTGTTCACGGTTTACTGACCAATGACCTATCTCCCGCAGCAGCACACCCACCAGTGCGATAAACAACATGTGCAAGGTGTAAATCTCTGCTTCGATGGCCTGGCTCCAGAAGGTGGGGATCAGGCCGAGGATGGTAGCACCGAGAACGGCCGTTACCGGTGTCACACCCATCCGATAACCCAACGTAAACAGCAAACAAGTTGCTGTTAAGCCAAACATCATGGTGCCAATATTGAGCCGCCAGGCCACTGAATTGAGGGGAATCAGCGTAAAGAGCTTGCCCAGCAGCACATACAACGGATAGCCGGTGGGGTGAGCAATGCCGAGTTGGGGCACAACGACCTGAAATTCAAAGGTATCTGCCTGACCAACAGCTTCTGGCATGGTCAACAGGTAGACAGGAAGCAACGCTGCCAGCACAAAAACTGGACCGAGCCAGCGCCAGGTGCGCTGTTCGGCTGCGTCATGGGCGATGAACAATCCTATCAACCACCCTGAGGCGAAAAAGATAACGCGGGAAGCCACTAAATTAACGGCGGGATCCAAGAGGTGGCTGACGTTTAAAAGGAGGGGGAGCAAAACGGCCGTTCTTAGCTGATTTTTTTGCCAGAGAACTGTTCCCAGCAGGGCGATGATGAGGGCAAAGGGGATGATGTATAACGGCCGTCCTAACCACAGCAGGTATGGGAAAAAGCCCTCATACAAGATGCGGCTCAGAGCCAGCCCCCCCACCAGCCACAACAGAAAAACGGGGGCAAGATTTAATAGCTGTTGGGTGATTTTATTCAGGTCGCCCTCTTTCCAGGCGGTGTGCAAAGTTGTCATTAGGGTAATTGTATCGTGTTGTGGCAGATTTTCAGGCAGTATAGGGGAATTGTGCCAGAAACGACCGTAAACCAAGCGCCACCAACTGCCCAGCACTTGACCCAACTCTGCAATCTTATTGCCCATTTGTTAACAATTTGTTAACATGATAGTGGAGCAACCTATGAGGCTTACATTTTTAGTATTGTTGATTACTGCACTAATTTTTGATTTTTTAAACGGCTTCCACGATAGTTCAAATATAGTCGCCACACCCATTGCCTCGCATGCCATGAAACCACGCCATGTGTTATGGCTGGCTGCCATCATGCACTTTACAGGGCCGTTTCTTTTTGGGGTAGCCGTGGCTGAAACCATCGGCACTGGTCTCACTGATCCTGAAAACGTAACCATGATAGTGCTGATCGCTGCCTTGCTTTCAGCCGTGGTTTGGAACGTGATAACCTGGTGGCTGGGTATCCCCTCGAGTTCATCTCATGCCATTATTGGTGGCTTAGTTGGCGCTGTTATTGTCAGTGCTGGCATTGATGCCATTGAAGCCAGAGGCTTGATCAAAGTGACGGTGGCACTGCTTCTCTCCCCAATTTTAGGTATCGTTGTGGGTTATTTGCTGATGCAGATCACCCTGTTTCTTGCCAGAGGTTCAACGCCCAAAATCAACAGCTTGTTCCGGTATTCCCAAATATTTACGACAGCAGGGTTAGCCTTAAGTCATGGAGCCAATGATGCCCAAAAAACGATGGGGATCATCGCCTTAGGCTTGCTCACGGAAGGGTTGATTGACGAATTCGTGGTGCCAATTTGGGTAATTGCTTTGAGTGCTGGCATGATTGCTTTGGGCACAGCAACCGGTGGCTGGCGCCTGATTAAAACCCTCGGCTATCGCATTTATAAAATCCGTCCGGTACACGGTTTTGTGTCTCAGATTTCTGGGGCGGCGGTTATTTTAGGAGCAGCCATTTGGGGGGCGCCAGTGAGTACGACACAAGTGATGAGTTCGACAATCATGGGCGCCGGATCAGCAGAGCGATTGTCTAAAGTTCACTGGCAAGTTGGCTATGAGATGGTGGTGGCCTGGGTGCTAACGATTCCGATTTCAGCGGTTTTGGCTAGCATTATCTATTTGTTGCTAACCTTGATTTTCCCAGGGTAATGGAAAGGTATTATGGACTGGTTAAAACGCTTTTTGAAACCGAAACAAGATAATTTTATTGGATTGCTGATACAACAAGGAGAATACTCTATCCATATTGTAGAGGCGTTACAGCGATATTTGAAGAAGCAGAGTGAAAAGAAGAGTACACGTGCCCAAACGGTAGAGAAGGAAGCGGACGAAATCCAGCGTATTTTGGTTCATGAATTGATGGATACGTTTGTCACACCGATTGATCGTGAGGATATTTTTTCCTTATCCCGTGCCTTGGATAACTTTATCGACTATATTTATGACACGGTGGAAGAGCTGGAAATCTTTGAATTAGATGCGACGGAGTCTGTTGTGGAGATTGCCAATTTGCTGCATGAAATGGCAACGGAGTTGCATATGGCCATTACGCAGTTGATGGATCACCCTGGGGTGGCGCAAGAGCATGCCCGGCGCGTGAAACATTTGGAGAATCAGGTTGAGGATGCGTACCGTCTCTCTCTGGCAGAATTGTTTAGCGGCCCTGAGGATGTTCATCAGGTGATGGAAATTTTGAAGACGCGGGAAGTGCTGCGCCATTTGTCTAATGCGGCGGATCAGGGAGATATTGCAGCCGACACAGTGATGGATATTGTTGTCAAGTGGAGCTAAAGTGCGCATCCATCAATGCAATTGCCCTGGCAATTAACTCTTGACAATTGACCATGATGAAAAAGACGCCATTTATTTGGCTGGGAGCCAATCGGGCTCGGAAGTGGCCTGTGGGACAGAAAGCGCTTTTATTGGATCAGGCGGCCAGTGCTGGTTTGCCGGTGCCCAATGGTGCAATTCTGTTAGACGAACTGTTTCAATTGTTTCTACAGGAGGGTGTGATAGCGATGCAAGAAACGGCCGTTACCCATGCTCATCCTCAATGGCTATTTGAAAGTTTGTATGATGGTATCCGTTTTCCTCGTGTCAACAAGCCCACCATGCTCCGTGGTGCTTTTTCTGCGCCAGCGCAGGATCATAAGTCAGTCCATACACCCGCAGTTTTAGATGTTGACATGCACGATCCCCATGAACTGGCTCGTGCTTTCAGCCGCATATGGTCTGTATACCCCCCACCTAACCTGGACTTTCGTCGAGACGTCATTGTGATGGAAATGGTTCAGGGAGAAATCCGGGGCAGCGTGGTTACGAATGCAGAAGATGAAACGGATCACCTTTCTATTCAAGACGAGGTAAGTGAGCTGCCGCGTCTTGCCAGTTTCTTTGGTCGGACAGATAGTCGTCTGCCGCCTTATGCGCAACGCTTACAAAAACTCCTCCGGGGCATTCGCCGTACCTTTGGTAAAGGCGCCTGGCAAGTCGATTGGGTGGATGATGGCGAGATTTGTTGGGTGACAAAGGTGGCCGCGTAGCTCAGCCGCCAGGCAGCTCCCTTGTCCTGAGTTTTGTCGAGGAGGCGCTTATCTTGTCATCCGGCAAACTTTATAGCCACTCGCTACATTCAAGGGCTGGAGCCGCTGTTTTCTCTTCTTATTTTCTACCTTTATTTTTCCGCAGCATATCACGGAATTGAGGCGCCAGTTCGCTAATGATGGGGGATGATTCTAGCGGCTGCCATGCTTTGCAAGCTGCTTTTGGGTCTTCGGGCCATACTTCGTCTGAGTGGATGATGGTGCCGGGAGCAGAAGAGGCTGCCAGCACGGACAATGCCTGCCGAATGACGCGCATTTGCTGCTCAATATTGCCCGGTTGCCCTAATGTTTGCCCAAAGGGAAACTCTACAGCCAGGGTGCGCGGGACGCCGATTTTCTCCGCCCAATAGGGCATCATCGACACCAGGATGGTGCTGAAGCCAGCCGCTTCCAGGGAACGTGCCAGCCCGGGCACGTTAAGGCAGCAGTCTGGTCAGGTGGGGGTGAGCAGGATGCAATCTACCCCTGCTGCTTTGAATTTGGCGGCTACTTCTGGCGCGTATGTTTCTTCCCAGGCGGTGGTATCAGGCGGAAAACCCTGGTAGCCCATGAACGAATACGCCTCATCTGCCAGCCCCCCAATTTCACCCAATGCCACTAGTTCCTGAAAACAAGTCAGAGGCAGTACCACGTTGATATCTGCCTCTGCAAATGCCGGGTTGAGGTGCAAATGAGCGACGCCAACGTCTGCCTGGGCAATGTCTACGGGGATGGTGCGGTAGGTGGGGTCACCCCAAGTTGGCTCTTGCTTTTCCCGCTCGATGTCAAACGGCCGTTCCACCCCCTGCTGGTACAGCCCTCCAGACGTAATCAAGCCAAAGTGGCATTGAGCCAATGGCTTTGTCAACGGTGTCCAGGGAATCGGAATTTCCGGCTCCCGCTGCGTCATCTGATAAAACGTAGCGATTAAACGAGGGAGGTATTTGAAGCTGTTTACAGGCATAGGTCATTCACAATTAAAGGTTCAGGCAAGTTCGAGGGCATCGATCACAGATTTCATGCGTTCCAGGGCTTCAGCGAGGATGGCGCGGGGGCAGGCGAGGTTGAAGCGTTCAAACCCCAGCCCTTCGGAGCCAAACAGTTCGCCTTCGTCCAGGAATAACCTGGCTTTTTTCAGGAAGAGGTCTTGGCGTGCATCGGCATCTAGCCCGAGGGCACGGCAATCAACCCAGGCGAGGTAAGTGCCTTCCAGGGGCAAGACTTTGAGCATGGGTAGATGTTTGTGGATGTAATCAACCATGAAATGGTAGTTGCCTGCGATGTAGACTAATAATTCCTTGAGCCACTCTTCACCGTGGCGATAGGCGGCTTCGGTGGCGACAATGCCAAAGATATTGGCACCCATGAGGGAGGCGCTTTCCATCGTTTTTTGGAACTGGAGGCGCAGTTGACGGTTGGGAATGATGATGTTGGAGGTTTTGAAACCTGGCAGGTTAAATGTTTTGCTGGGAGCGGTACATACGATGCTCTTTTGCTCGAATTCTTCGCTGATGCTGGCAAATGAGGTAAAGGTGTGGTCGGGGAATATCAGATCGCAGTGGATTTCGTCGGAGATGACGAGGACGTTGTTAGCGAGGCAGATGTCGCCGAAGCGGGTTAGCTCTTCACGCGTCCAGACGCGGCCAATTGGGTTGTGAGGACTGCAGAGGATAGCCATTTTGACGGCGGGATCGGCTGTTTTTTGGGCAAGGTCGTCGAAGTTCATGGTATAACGGCCGTTTTCCAAGAGCAGTTCATTCCGCACAATTTCTGCCCCGTTGTTCTCAATGGCGCCGTAGAAAGGGTAATACACAGGTGGCTGCACTAGAACCTTTTTGCCAGGAGCCACGAAGGTTTGCACCAGTATGCTGAGTGCCGTTACCACACCTGGTGACAGCACAAACCATTCTCGTTTGATTTGCCGGCCATAATGCTTAGCCATCCAATTGATCACTGCTTCAAAGTAGGAATCTCCAGCGGCGGTGTAGCCAAAAATGCCATGCTGCGCCCTGGCAATCAGGGCTTCAATGACTTCTGGCGGACTTTGAAAGTCCATATCTGCCACCCACAGTGGCAGCAGCCTGTCGGCACCCTTTTGGGCAGCGCAAGCGTCGCTCTGGATTATGGTCATATTGCCTTTTTGATAATCCCATTTAACGCTAGAGGTTCCTATACGGTTTATTTCTTGGTCAAAGTTGTAGTTCATGGGGCTGTATCTCTTGCTTATTTTTTTATCCTGTTTTCTCCGTCCTGGTTGGTGATTGAAGTGTCCATGATGTTACGGACGGGTCAGATCATTGATCACTGTCGCCATTAACTGCTCACCGGGGTTGGCTAAATATGCGCGCAAGTTTTCTACGACGAGGGGGAGCGTGGGGACGCTGTGCTGCTTTTTGCTGCGAACCATGTAGGCCATCGCTTCACCCTCGTCAACGGCCGTTTCCAAGTATAAGGTGACCGCAGCATGTAACAGTAAAGCGTGTTCGTTTTCAGGCAGGAATGTCAAGGTATCAGCCAGCGCAAACTGCACCAGACGCCGGCAGACCTCGGCGTGAACCCAACCAGGATCTTCGCCGTAGGGCCAGGGAGGGGATTCGCCAACGGCTTTGGGTAGCGGCGGCATGAGGGTCAGCGTATCAAAGTCAGACACTAGCACTGGGGAAAGGGAGGGGTAAGTCAGATTAGGCATTATGCGTATGGTCTGGGTGATGGGGGCATCACTAATTTGGTTGAGGAAAGCGGGCAGTTGACTTTGGTTGAAAATGTCTGTCAGGTCGTTTTTGGCTTTGTCCCACTCGGCGGTGTGTTCTTGCCAGAATGCAGTTAAGTTCGTGGTGGTCTGGAAATCGGCAAATGCCTCTTGCTGCACGTTTTGCGAAACGGCCGTGAAGACCTCATCGAGCGGTTCCCCTTGTTCAATGACCTGGTTGACCCAAATCACTGCTGGGTGGGTGTTGTATGCTGCCAGATATTGCCGGGTTTGTTTGGCGTGGGGATGAACCGCGTGGGTGAGTTGTGCTTGCTCGTAGTCAGGCCAATCACTTGCTGCCAGAACGGCCGTTATCAGGCGCAGTTGATCGTCAATGCATATGTTCACTTGTGAATCAGACACGATAATCAGATACCTCCTTTGGCCACAGCCGCCAAATGAAAATCAGGAATGCCAAAGATGTGAGAAAATAGATGATGTGCATCGCTGCTGGATGCGGAGGAATTTGCACGGGCACCATGACCACCCAAGCGGTGAAACTTTGCATCGCCTGGATGATGACGGTGCCTAAAAGGCTGCCTGTGCGCAAGCGGATAATGCCGTAAAAAATGCCCCACATTAAGAAGAAAATCAAGCTGGTGATGTTGCTGAAGAATGATTCGCGGAAGAAGAGAAAAGCGATCAGGCCAAACAGGAGGCCGCTAATGATGGTCGCTGTCAATGGTCCGCGCCAATCGGATAGTGCGCGGAAAAAGAGGCCAAAGGTCCAGATTTGGACGGCAAAGGCTTCAAAAAGGAGTAAGTAGATGAAGGCTTGGGTCGATCCTGCAGGGCCAAAGCCCTCTAGCTCAACCCAGAAGAAGTGAAAAATCAGGTAAGTGACCCAGCCCATGACAGCAAAACCGATACTGGCGAATAACGGCCGTTTCAACCGTATCCCTAGTCCAGGAATGCCATACCAGGCGATGCCAATCAACCAGCTTGTCAGGCCAGCACTGCCCAGGATAACGGCCGTTGCCGTTCGGCTGTCGGGTGGGGCTGGCGACAGTAGATTACTGGTTAGTACGCTGACGAGGATGGAGATAAGCGCAGGTGCCAACAGGGCAATGCCGGCTCGAAGTGGTGGTGAAAATGCTTCACTCCGTTTGTTGACAGGGGGTGTAAAGAATGGTTCAGAATTCGCTTCAGACATAGTAAGCAGATTTTAGCACTTTTATACCAAACCGTGAAAAGTTTGCCAGCAAGTATGCCTTCCCCAACAAGATGCCGATGAGGAACTAGATGCTTCTGCTTGACCCATATTTTATCCTCGGGTAGCATTCTGTTTATGAAATCGACTTCTCAAGCTGGTACCGTTCTTGTCCTGGTGATGATTGTCATCGTGTTGGCTTCGCTGTTTTGGTTTTTGTACAGCGATTATGATGAGGTTCGTGAGCAAGCGGAAACTGCAAATTCTCGGGCAACACGAGTTGCGGCCATGGAGCAAGAGGCAGGCCAACTGCGCGCCGCAACGAACCAGTTCCAGGCAACTCGCACGGCCTTGGAAACCGAGCTGTCTACACTGGAGCAAGAAGCAGTTAACGACCAATTGAAGATTCAAGAGTTGGAAACCCGAGTGGCAGCAGAAACGGCCGTTACCAGCATACCAGAAGTGATCATTGCCTCGCCAATCAATGGCGCTGTGGTTCAGCTTTCTACTCCGGTTACGCTCACTGTCGCCGCTTTTGATCCCAATGGGCTGCAAGCGATCAATATTGTCTTTGACAACAATCCGCCCTTGGAGATCCCAATTGGGGGCGATAGTGGGGTCATTATTGAAGAACCCTGGCCGCTCTCAGAAGCAGGCGCACACACAGCAGTGATAACGGCCGTTAACACCGCGAACATTTCCAGTGAGGCAGCCCCCATCACCATCACTGCAGAAAACAAGCGAACAGGTCAACAAATAAAGGATGAGGTTGCCAATATTATGGGGGTGTTACCTGCGCAAACACCGCCGCCCAACACCACTCCTACCGCGCAGCAAACCAGTAACATTGCCGGCAAATCAGAAAGGAACACGACCATCATTCTGCAAATGTTTGACTTCCCCACGCCTCCATCTTCTGATGACGCACTTGATTGGGGTGTTTACTGTCTGCTTGCGCCACAGCAACCAACGGTACCCGATGCTGTAGAATCCCCTGCTGACGAAATCGCGTTCGTGCGCGGGCAAATTCGGGAATGGCAAGAGACTCAGTTTCAAGTGAGCCAACGTTTGCGTGCGACCCCGAGTGACGATACACGAGCCGCCATTTGTGCCACAGCTGTGGGGCATGAGCGCTGGGTGTTAGAAGAGTATATTCGTCAGGCACCAACTGACCGGCAAGCTGCATTATTTGCGCAGTTACCGCCCCTGACGGAGCCAGCAGACAGGGAACCATTATCCATGCAGCAATCTTTTGGAGAGAGTTATGGCCCTGCTTTTATCAATACGCTTGTAACCACAAATGGGCCGACAGTTCTCTTGGATGTGTGGCAGACTCCACCTCAATCATCTTATCAGATTCTTTACCCTCATGAATACAGGGAAAGCTTTCAACCTGAGCCAATCGCACGACCGGATCTAACATCCACATTAGGCGACGATTGGGTGCCGACAACCACCAATGTGTTAGGCGCTTTTATGCTAAGAAGATATTTGGAAAACCATATTGAACCCACGCTGGCCGGAACGGCCGTTTCAGGGTGGTATGGTGATCAATATACCATTTATCGGAACGAGGAGAATGGTCAAACCTTTCTCATTTTCCAACTCAATTGGGCATTAGAGAAGGATGCTCAAGAGTTTGCCACGACATACGAACAGTATATAACCAGTCAAGACGGTGGCAAACCAGTAAAAATCACCAGCCCTGCACCGAGTATATGTTGGCAGCACACTTCCGGTGACACAACCTGCCTCATCAGCAGTAAGACCCGCACCATCATCATCAAAGCACCAGAAGCAAACCTGGCCATTGATTCTTTAGCAGCAGTAATTGAAAATTAAGGGAGAAAGGGAGGGTTTCACGCAGTGGCGCGTTTTGAAACACGCTGCCAAATCACATCAGCCATCCGATTCATCATCGTTGCCAGGGGAGATTTGGCTGAAGTCAACGTTAAGGGCACCCCTTGTGACAAAGCCCGCGCTTGATTAGGATCAAAATTTATTTTAGAGGCCACCCGGGCATTCAAACCTCGTTCTACTGTCATCTGCGGAATTTGAGGCTCCACCTGCACTTGATTCAAAATATAACTTTTTTGCTTAAAGGAAATATTCGATTTTTCAAGAAGTCGATTCGTCTGAACGGCCGTTTGCACGGATACAGCATCTGGCGTTAAAACATGCAGGGCAATATCAGCCTGCTCCAAGATCGTCTTAAACGTAGCGCCAAACATCCTGGGGACATCAATCACCACAAATGCGGCATTATCTTTTAGCAGTTCAATAATCCTCACCACCAACTCAGGAGAAGGGTTCGTACACATCTGAGGCACTTGAGGCGCAGCCAACAAACGCAAACCAGATTGATGAAGTGTCAAATTATCCTTGAGTGCAGACCAATCCAACTCAGATTCTCGCGGCAGATCAGCCCACGAATGCCGCAGTTGCAGGCGCAAATGTAAAGCAGCCTGTCCACTAGAAGATGAGAGATCAACTAAACAAACATCTTGCTGCGATATTCTCCTCAAAGCACTGGCTAAATTGACAGCCAGAGTGGTCTGACCAACACCCCCACGCAAACCAAAGAGCCCAATCACCACCCCTTTATCTGGCGTCGATTTTCGATTCCGTTGGGAAAGTAACGAATCCACCTTTTCAATCAATTCCTGGGAAGTTACCGGTTTACTGAGATAATCGTTCGCGCCACTTTTTAACGCAGTTTCACGATCAACATCCTGCGATCTGGCTGTTAAAATTAAAATGGGGAGCTTGTCTAAGCCATCATGGGCGCGAATATCACGAGCAATATCATGGCCACTTATCCCAGGCATCATCACATCAAGAACCAATAAATCAGGCTTATCATCTTTAACATTTTGCAAGCCTGCGACAGGATCGCTCATCAACTTCGTCGTATGTCCGCCGCGCTCCAACATTAAGCCAACCATACGGAGCAGTTGTTCATCGTCGTCGATTACATAAATCATTGCCACGTTGGAGCCTCCTTGTGTACTGAGTGGGCTGATACATCTTCTTTTAGCTCACTATATGACGAACTCAAGTATCTAGGCAAAAGATACCGATTCGATCTTTTTGCACTAAAATCAAATCCCCACTGTAAGAAATGTCGGGATATAACGAAGCCATCGCTTTTGCTGAAAATATTAACTGATAACGCCCTACCGACTGCACCAAAATTTCCCGTGGAGCGATTTTCCCATCATGCATGATTTCACCTGCAATTTCAAAAGATGGCACAGTTAAAAATGCATTGATAATCCGACCTCGGGTAAAAATAGATCGTCCATGTTGGGTTCCCACTGGGATACCCTCTCTTCTATCTTGTAACACGATAAAGTTAATATTTCCCTTACTAAATGCAGCCACTTTATAATGAGTGATTATTTCACCTGGCTGATGAATACGAGAAATATAAGCATCTTGCAGTTCTAAAAAACTGGAATTCGGGTTAGCTAGTTCTGCATGAATGCCCCCAGTTCCAACTAAAACGCGACCTGTTACCCGATAGGCATCGGTAAACATGTCCATATGAATTAACTGACTTCGACCAAAATGTGTAGCACCCATGATTGTATCCTTACTACTCCTGGCTGATAGGCAAAAATGGAACAGTAAGCAGAACGATGTGCGCTACCATCAATGAGTTACGGCATTGATGGATACGCAGTGGCCTGTACCCCTGAAAAACGGGGAGTAATTTTTAGACGGTCACTATGGAGACAGTTTTCTCAACTTATGGAACCTATTCCACTCCGCCATATTCCACGCTCGCCCAATCTCCTGATTTTGTCTGATAAACGCTTGATCTACAGGCATTGTGGAATATTCTCCGCTTTCTGTCAACTCTGACAATAAATCTTGGAATAATTCCTTCAATGCGGCAAATCGACTGCAATACCCTGTTTCATCTAAACTTGATCCATTCGCTGCCATTAAAACTTTCTGTTCAAAATCAGGTGGCAGCCAAGGAAGTCGCAGTAATCCTTGCATTTCACGATTGCGCCAAATTTGCCACTTTCGATTATAGGCAAATAATGCTTGAACCAGGTAACTATAAGCTGCATTTAGGCGATCAAACGCAATAACTGGGCCATAAATCCGCCAGATTTCAAGGGGATCGACCCAGGCAAGATGTTGGTCTAACCAAATTAACGCATTGTCTAAACGTTGCTGGCGAATGTCATCATTGAAGATGGTCTTTTGGGAAATTAAGGTCTCTATTTCACCAGATGGATCATAAGCGAGCCATCCCTCGCTTAACTCTGCACGATTGCCTTCTGGCCATACAAATTCGGGGTCTGCCCATTTTTTTAGGTCAATCCGCGCTAAATCAATTGGTATGCTATGGGGAACATCATCAAAAATGCTGTGGTAGGTATCTTCGACCGGATTCCACTTAAACTCTGCGGGGGCAATAAACAAATCATAAGGATCAAGAAAAACAACTGCATCTATATCAGAATCTGGATGCATGTACCCAGAAGCCATACTGCCAATGGCGACAACCCCTTTGACTGCATCTTCTGGAGCAAGCACCTGCTCAATAAAACGTAACAATTGTTGTCGTTTTTTCTCAGCTATCGGTGTCATGTTTTTGGGCGGATTCGGCCAACCAGAAACGGCCGTTTCTCTGTTATCGACCTCTTGATGGATGCCATTTAACTGGATCGTCCACTGGCATAGGCACCTTTGTAGACTTTCTCTGCTCAATACTGCTCTCTAATTCTTGCAATAAACGTTCAATTCTAACCAAAAAAGCAGACTCAAACTGAACTTGACCACAAACATCACAGATGAGAGCCGGAGAATCAGGCATCACCATGACCTGATCATCAACCCAGTATAAATAGGGAACTTTTGCAGGTTGGCAGCGACCTATGCGGCAAACCCCACAACTTTTTTTCGATTGCGTCATTTGTTTGCTTCTTCCACGAGGGCAACGCCTGCGCTGGCTCCAATTCGTGTGGCACCAGCCGCGATCATTGCCAACGCATCTTTTAATGTACGAACGCCACCTGCTGCTTTAACACCCATGTCTGGCCCCACTGTTTTCCGCATCAGCGCAACATCTTCAACGGTGGCACCACCAGGGCCAAAGCCAGTAGACGTTTTCACAAACGCTGCACCAGCCGCTTGGGCTAATTGGCAAGCGATCACCTTTTCCTCATCGGTCAATAAGGCGGCCTCAATAATGACTTTTACCAGGGCTTCGCCCTCATGAGCCGCTTTTGTGACACCAGCAATATCATCCAGAACCGCAGCATAATTTTTAGATTTCAAAGCGCCAACATTGATCACCATATCAACTTCGGTGGCGCCCTGCGCCACAACATCTTGCGTTTCAAAGATTTTTGCAGCTGTGGTGTTGGCACCCAAAGGGAAACCAACAACGGTACAAATCTCCACACCGGTTCCGCTCAACAGCTGCGCACATAAATTGACATGGGTTGGATTGACACACACAGATGCGAATTGGCAATCACGAGCTTCCAAGCACAACTTGATAATTTGCTCTTGGGTGGCGTCTGGTTTGAGCAAGGTATGGTCGATAAAACGAGCCATATCTTTGCCATCAGAAATTTCGTTTGAATAAGTCATAGTAAGTCCGTTTAGGTATCTATTTCATAATGGGGAACAGCACCCCAATCAGCAGGAGGCCAATAAATGAACATCGCCTTGCCCACAATGTGATCCTCAGGCAAGAACGACCAAGAATGAGAATCGCTAGAATTATTGCGGTTATCGCCAAGAACAAAGAACTCATCTTCGGGCACCACGCCAGTATAAGAATAACGAGGGGCTTCACGAATATACGGTTCATCTAAGATAACCCCATTCACCGTCACAACACCCTCATTGATAGTTATTTCGTCACCTGGCACACCAATCACTCGCTTTATCAAATTTAGATCACTGGTTGGATGATGGAACACGATCACATCTCCAGGAGCGGGATCATCCACATAATAACTGACGTTGTTAATGATGAGATATTGACCATGTTGGAGGGTTGGATTCATACTGCTACCATCAATGCGATATCGCCCAACCAGGCTGTTAACAAGCCAAAAGATAAAAAATGTTAACAGCAATGTTTCAATAATTTCTCTAACAACAACTTCAGCAGGTTGTGCCTGCTCCTGGACAGGAACCGCATCACCAACCATGTTAGGCATAGGAGGGGTGGATTGAGAGTTCGATTCAGCAACAGCCATATGTTTTCTACCTGAAACAGAGTAAAAGCTACTCCTTAATTGTCAAATTATAATGGAGCAAAAAAGGCAACGCAAACCGATAATGGTTTTTCATAGATTGAGCATCTCATTTTTTGTCTAAAATAAATTCCGCTTGCACACCAATCATGGCAAGGCTATAATTCCCTCCTCGTTGGGTCATTAGCTCAGCTGGTAGAGCAGTGGACTTTTAATCCATTGGTCGGGGGTTCGAATCCCTCATGACCCACTAGAAAGGATGATGGCAGAAGGATGAAGGCAGCAAACCTTCACTCTTCTGTCTTTTTGTTTAATAAACCAGATCACAATTCTTATGAAACGAAACATTTATTTAGAAGACATTCCCCTATCCGAAGCCCAAAAGATTTTACAAGAGGCTTTGGAAAAAATTGGTTGTTGGCAAGCCTTGCCCCTGGAAACAATATCAATTGCGCAGGCAAACGGCCGTTTTACGGGAAAGGCTATCTGGGCCAAAGTTTCTGCCCCCCACTATCACGCCAGTGCCATGGATGGGTATGCCCTCCGAGCAAAAGATAGTGAGGGAGCCACCGAAACCAAGCCAATCCGCTTTTCCCTGGTTGACTCACCTGAAGAGGTGGAACGAGTTAACAGACCGGCGCAACCTATCAACACAGGACACCCGATGCCATCATGGGCCAATGCTGTGGTGATGATCGAGCATACACAACCGTGGCAAGCGGGGAACAAAAGAGGTATTGAGATTCGAGCGGCTTTGCCACCCTGGAACCATGTTCGTGCATTAGGCGAAGATATGGTTGCCACTGAATTGGTGTTGCCAGCGAACCATCAGATCCGGCCGGTAGATTTAGGCGCTTTGGCAGGCTCTGGTCATGCGCAGGTACCCGTTTACCGCCGGGCAAAGGTGGCCATTATCCCCACCGGTTCAGAACTTGTGTCGGTGGAAACGGCCGTTTCCGATGGCATATCTCCCGGTCAGATCATTGAGTACAACAGCATGGTTTTAGCCGCCCAAGTAACCAACTGGGGGGCAGTGCCCACCCGTTGGCCAGTTATCAAAGACGAGATCGAAGCTATCAAAACGGCCGTTCAAGAGGCCGCTAAAGCACATGACCTGATTTTACTGAACGCTGGTTCTTCCGCTGGCAGTGAAGATTACACAGCGCACGTAGTTGACGCCTTAGGCACGCTGCTCGTTCACGGCGTTGCGGTGCGCCCGGGGCACCCAGTTGTGTTAGGTATGATTGAGCCACAGGGCGCAGCTGACAAGACGACACCCGTGCCCATCATTGGCGTACCAGGATACCCCGTCAGCGCCGCTCTCACCGCTGAGATATTCGTCGAACCGATCCTCGCTAAATGGCAAGGTCGGGCGCCTGATGAACCAGAAACGATAACGGCCGTTGTCACGAAAAAACTCAACTCCCACACAGGGGATGATGATTTCGTTCGCGTCACAGTAGGCCAGGTTAACGAGCAGACAACCGCCACCCCTATCAGTCGAGGAGCGGGCGTGATCACCTCATTAGTGCGTGCCGACGGCATTGTGCGCATCCCACGCTTCAGCGAAGGCGTAGAGGCAGGCGAAACAGTCACCGTTCATCTCTACCGATCTCGGCGGGAAATTGAAAACAGCATCGTTGCCATTGGCAGCCACGATCTTACCCTCGACCTGCTAGCTCAATTCCTGGCTGAATATAACAATGGACAGCGTCTTTCATCAGCCAATGTAGGCAGTTTGGGCGGTTTAGTTGCCCTACGCCGAGGAGAAGCTCATTTTGGCGGTTCTCACCTGCTCGATCCCGCCACAGGCACCTATAATGAAAGCTACATTCGCCGATATTTACCTCACCAAGACATAGTCTTAGTGACGCTTGTAGGCAGAGAACAAGGTTGGATCGTGCCGCTAGGCAATCCACTAAATTTCCAAAACTGGCGTGATGCTGCCCGACCTGATGTCCAGATAATCAACCGGCAGCGAGGCGCGGGAACCCGCGTTTTGCTGGATTATGAGTTAGAAAAACATGACATTTCAGCCACCCAAGTGCGCGGTTATGAACGAGAAGAGTATACCCACCTGGCCGTAGCTGCGGCTGTTTCATCTGGCATCGCCAATGCAGGCATCGGCATTCGAGCCGCTGCCCGAGCCTTAAATCTCGATTTCATTCCCCTGACCCATGAGCGGTATGATCTCGTCATGACGAAAGCAGTTTATGAAAGCGAACTGATGCAGCCTTTACTCGCTTTATTGCATGACAACACATTTAAAACGGCCGTTTCCCATCTGCCCGGTTATGATATTACCCCCATGGGAAACATCCAGCTGCTTGAAAATCGTTAGCCACAAATCACGTTATTCATTTTACCTGGTAAATTTATGTGATTGCATCCATAAAATACATCAGAGAAGGAAAAAAGATTTCTCATGACAATCAGTTTTGTAGCAGACCTGCACAACCACACCACAGCTTCTGATGGTGAATACACACCAACAGAACTTATCCAAAAAGCAAAACAATTAACCCTGTCCGCTATCGGGGTGACAGACCATGACACCCTACAAGGACTTGATGAAGCATTGATGGCAGGTAAAGAAAATAACATCCAGGTCATACCCGGCGTTGAAGTTTCTCTGCGTTTCCGCAGGCCAAACTTCGTGGGAACCCTGCATTACCTGCTCTATATACCATTGACGCTCATCAACGATACCGCATTTCGCAGCATGGCAAGCCGCATCTTCAACCAAGGACGTGGCTCTGGATTGATACAAGCCCGAGTCACAGCTATCAACGAAACGTTTGGCCCGCAGGGCAAGACACCTTTGCTTAAAAAAGCGTTAACAACCACCGAAATAGAATCCCTGGCGCCCAATGTTACCCGACGGCATTTTGCCCTCGCCTTAAAAGAAAATCACGGATTAAGCAAAGAGGAAATCAATTTGCTCATCGGCAATGACAGTCAAGCCTACGTCCCATCCGGCATCGAGCCATCTCAGCTAACTCCTTTGCTCCACCAATACCCCCAGTTGGTGCGTGTTTTTGCCCATCCAGCCGCCGGATCATTTCCCGGAGAAAGCCACTATAGCGAAGTCTTACCCCCTGTTGAAATTGTTGAGTCACTCATGCCAGAATTTTTAGATGACACCATTTTGGGGTTAGATGGCCTGGAAGTTTTTTACCCTGGTCACACACCAGAACACCAAGAGTTAATGACAGCGTGGGCAAAAAAATACAACTTGATCATGATGGGTGGCTCAGATTGCCATGATCGGGTAGAACGGCCGTTAGGCGTCTCCGGTCTATCACAAAAAGATTTTGACATTTTCCTGGATCATCTCAACAATTAAGGAACTTGCAAAAAACAAGCCGATAGTCTAAAGTGCTGCACAGGGATGGGCATGTCATAATTAAGAGCATGAAAACGGGAACCACAACACCTTAAAGTGCAGCGGTTAGCCCCGCCAGGTGAAAAACATGGTTTAAGAAACAGGAAAAATGAGGGAAACCTATGGTCACACAAAAGAAAAAAACAAAATATGATGAACTTTGCCAGGCATATCGCACCTCACGCAAAAATCTCCTTATTTATCAAGATGAATGCCAGGTCTTCGCCCGCGATATTGTCAATGGCATGATAGAATATTTTGAATGGCCCACCTCACAAGAAATTACATACATCCCTTTAGGTGAAGGCATCGATCCCAGCAACCGCTTCTACGCCATTTCTGCGGCTATGCAAATGGACGACGATTCATTTTGGCATTTCGGGCTAGAACTTTCTGTAGAAGAACCGGGTGGATCCTACCCGTTACCCTTTTTATTGAGTTTCTTTATCAAAAAAATTGGGAACGTCTTTGTCGTCAAACTAGGACCCAAAGGGAAAGAGTTCAAAATTCCAGAAAACAGGCGTAGAGACCTGGAACCGCTTTATGACATTGTCTTCAAACACATTACACACTTCTTTAACTACAAATACCAAGATGCCATCACCAAGGGCCTCAATGATCCCGACTTCATCATGTTGTCACCCACAACAAACACAACAAACTAGTCATGCCCGTGCCCATCAGCAGTTTGAGCAACAAACAGATAAAGCAAGTCGTAAAACTCAACACTCGCCGCGCCCGCAGCAAACACAAACTCACGCTAGTGGAGGGCATACGTGAAATAAGCCAGGCATTGGAAAACGGGGTTCAACCATGCCAGATATACTACTGCCCACACTTAATCCAAAACCCAAAAGCCAAAGCACTGCTGACACAATTCCTGAACAACGAAGCAAACGCTTCCTATTCCCTGTATGAAGTAACCCCTCAAATTTTTCAAAAGATTGCCTATCGAGGTGAAAGTGGCGGGCTTCTACTCGTGATTCCCTATTCCAGTTTGCAATTAGAAGAGCTGATATTGGGCAATCCACCATTTATCGTTATCATTGAAAACGTAGAAAAGCCGGGTAACCTTGGCGGCATATTGCGAACGGCAGATGCGGCTGGTGCGGATTGTGTCATCGTCTGTTTTGAGGAAAAACAGCCTAACATTGATATTTACAACCCCAATGTGATTAGAGCCAGTTTGGGTGCCTTGTTTTCAGTGCCAACAGTCGCAGTAGAAAACGGCCGTTTGCTCAAATGGCTCTCACAAAACAAAATAAAGATCATAACCACCACGCCAACAGCCCCACACCCCTACACCACCGCCGACCTAACCGGCGCCATAGCCATTGTGATGGGCAGTGAAGCACACGGACTAAGCCAAACCTGGTTAAACGCCAAACACAACCAAGTCACCATTCCCATGTTTGGCAAAGTAGACAGCCTAAACCTATCTGTATCAACAGGCTTGCTGCTATACGAAGTTATTCGGCAACGAACGCAACCCGTTAAACAAGCAAAAACAGTTCACAGGAATCAGCAACTTGGGTAAATCATATGCGCGTCGCCTTAATCTCTGACATTCATGGCAATATGGTTTCTTTAGAAGCCGTGCTAGCCGACATAGAACAGCAAAATGTAGATCAAATTATCTGCTTAGGCGACATCGCAACCCTAGGGCCAAACCCCGTGGCCGTTATGGAATGTATTCGTGAATTAGAATGTCCATGCGTCATGGGCAACCACGATTTATTCCTGCTCAAGCCTGAAATTCTTCATGAATATATGGATGCACCTTGGTTCGCAGATTCCATCGCCTGGTGTGCCAAACAGCTCAAACCGATTGATTTCGAGTTTTTGCAAACATTCCAGCCAACCATATCACTCCCCCTCTCTGATGAACACAGCTTACTTTGCTTCCACGGTTCACCCAAATCAAACACAGACATCATTCTGGCGATGACCCCCCCCACCACAGTTGACGAGCTTCTATCTGGTTACAAAGCAACCGTTATGGCAGGAGGCCACACCCATATGCAAATGATGCGGCAGCATAAAGGAATTATGCTGATCAATGTGGGCAGCGTGGGCATGCCATTTGAGCAGGCCTTATTTGTTCATGCCCCCAGATACCTACCTTGGGCCGAATATGCCATCGTCACAGATAACAATCATGTAGTCAGTGTTGATTTGCGTCGGGTGCCCGTTTGCATCGATCAACTCATTAACGCCGCCAACCAAAGCCGCTTCCCAGACGCCCATGTGTGGATGAAGAATTGGATGCTCCCCGGCGATTTGTTATAGATTCCAGCAAATCCTCCTCAATTCACAAACAATCCGTTTTTAGGAAGGGTTTTTCAGTAAAAGGGAAAATGCACAAAAAAGCACCAATTGGTTAAATAGGTAATTACCACAAAACCAAACCAAGAGGTGCTTCATGCTGAATATTACCCTAGAAGGGGCTGACGCTGTGGACGGTCTCCAGACCGTGCCACAAGGATTTTAATAATGAACGTTTGCGCCGTGCCCTGCGCGACATGTGCCAATATACCAGACGACAATTAGCTGATTATGGCGACAAGCACACGCCAAATGCGTTCCCGCCGCACAGATAGAGCGCGGCAATTTTGGCAACCAGGCCGCCATCCCGCAGTTATAGGGTCAGAGTCGTTTTTACAGTCAAAGTTGAATTATCTACATGACCATCCCCGCCAGAAAGGCCTGGTATTGGATGGGACAGCATGGCAGTTTTCATCGGCAGCGTATTGGTTATTGGATATGCCAGAGAAGAGTGATGTGAAGCTAACGGCCGTGGCTTGGGGTTAGTTGCACTCCAGTGGCACGGTCTGAAAGACCGGCCACAGCAGGGAGGCGCCATTAAAAAATCGGTTGAAAAACCGCGTCAATGTGAAATAATGAAAAGCAAACGCACCAAGCTAATTGGTGCGTTTAAGAGGTTGGTTTTGTGATGTGTTGTTTGGGTAGTTTTAGGGTGTGATGGATTGGTGGGCAGGTTCTTCACTTTGCTCTTGACTTTGCTCCTGCTCAGCTTGCTCATTACCATGTTCCTGATCTTCAACCTGTTCAGCTTGCTCGTTATCTTGTTCCTGATTTTCACCTTGCTCTTCAACCTGCTCAGCTTGCTCGTTATCTTGTTCTTGCTCTTCAAACTGTTCTACCTGTGCGTTTAGATTAAGTTTGAAATATCCAGGGTCTGGTATCATAATGAAGTCTAATCCATATTCTCCATATATTGAAAGAGCATCATATAATGTAACTATTTTCCCCATAACATCATTTTCCTCTAGATTAAAAACAATTGTTGATGTTAAATCAATAAAATGTCCAGATTGATCATGCATTTTTGCTATCCCATGAAGATCACCCTCCCAAGGTATCAAATTTCTTTGGTTTTTATTTAACTTCACTAAGAGAATATCTATATCATCAGGATACATAGAGCTATCTTCACCTCTTAGGAATTTTCCTAATTCAGTTCCAAAAGGAGGGTTATCTATTCTAAGACTTTCTTTAGCTAAACCAATTATCTGTATAACTTTCCCCTCATTCCAACGCTCTTCAAGATATGCTCGTTCCTCTTCTGTGAGTTCTGATTCTATAAAGACCTTTTTTCTTGATTCTACCTCAGGGGTAGCTGTTGGTTCAGGGGTCTCCGTTGGCTCAGGAGTTGGGGTAGTTGTCGGTTCAGGTGTCTCTGTCGGCTCAAAGGTTGCGGTAGCTGTAGGGGTTGCAGTAGTAGTAGCTTTTCCTGTAGCCTCAGGGGTTGTTGTTCCTGTCTCAACTCTTTCTGCCACCGGTTCTCCCGCTTCCGCTGGAGAAGATTCTTCGACTGGTTCTTCAGCAGCAGGTTCGCCACCACACGCAGCTAGTGCCAGGACGAATACCAGCAATAAGGACAGCAATATCATTAAATGTTGACGATTTTTCATATCTTTTCCCTCCTTTAATTTTGGCTAACGTAGAAGACGACAACGGCAGCTAACAAGCCCATTATTACATGTCAACTGCCATCTCTTAAACTATACATGTTTTACAGATAATTGTCCAAACTGCACCCAAGGGTACAATGGAGCCCTGACGCTGTGGACGGTCTCCAGACCGTGCCACAAGGATTTTAATAATGAACGTTTGCGCCGTGCCCTGCGCGGCATGCGCCAATATACCGGACGACAATTAGCTGATTATGGTGACAAGCACAACACGTCAAATGCGTTCCCGCCGCACAGATAGAGCGCGGCAATTTTGGCAACCAGGCCGCCATCCCGCAGTTATATGGTCAGAGTCGTTTTTACAGTCAAAGTTGAATTATCTACATGACAATCCCCGCCGGAAAGGCCTGGTATTGGATGGGGCAGCATGGCGGTTTTCATCGGCAGCGTATTGGTTAGTGGATATGCCAGAGAAGAGTGATGTGAAGCTAACGGCCGTGGCTTGGGGTTAGTTGCACTCCAGTGGCACCGTCTGAAAGATCGGCCACAGCAGGGTACACTTTTTCAAACAGTGAAAAACCCTTGTTTTTAGGTTGCGAGATTATTCAGTTCAGCGATAATTGCAAAAGACAGTTTTTGCACATTCAAATCAACCATGTTTCTTGAGAAGAAACGGAAATCCCCCAACTTGAGGTAATTTCAGAATTGAACCCAATAAACTGCAAATTACCTTACCAGGAGATATATCATGTCAAGAAAATCCGTAAAAGTGGCAGTCACTGGCGCTGCCGGTCAGATTGGTTACTCTTTGTTACCACGTTTAGCTTCAGGTGAAGTATTTGGTCCTGACACCAAAGTTTCCCTGAGCTTATTAGAGATCACCCCGGCCTTGGGTGCAGTTGAAGGCGTTGTCATGGAAATGAATGATTGCGCATTTCCGCTGCTGGATAACATCGTGATTACCGATGATCCCAAAGTCGCATTTGATGGCGTCAATTGGGCATTGTTAGTGGGCTCAAAACCGCGGGGCAAAGGCATGCAACGGGGCGACCTCATCAAAGAAAATGGTCCCATCTTCGTAGGTCAAGGCGCCGCCTTGCAGAAAGCAGCTGATGACGTTCGTGTATTGGTTGTGGGGAATCCAGCAAACACAAACTGCCTTATCGCTATGAATAACGCCAAGGGCATTCCGGCAGCTCGTTTTGGTGCCCTCACACGTCTGGATCAAAATCGGGCTTGTGCGCAATTGGCTGCTAAAGCTGGTGTCAGCGTCAATGAAGTCAGCAACGTCACCATTTGGGGGAACCACAGTGCCACCCAATACCCTGATGTAGAAAACGCTAAAATCAATGGCAAACCAGCTATGAGTGTCATCACCCACCATGCCTGGCTCCAAGGTGATTTCATCACCACCGTGCAAAAACGTGGGGCGGCTATCATCCAGGCTCGTGGCAAATCTTCTGCTTTCTCTGCGGCCAGCGCTTCTCTTGACCATGTCAAAAGCTTTGAAGCGAAAACGCCCGCAGGCCATTGGTTCTCGGCGGCAGTTGCTTCTGATGGCAGTTATGGCATTGACGAAGGACTTATTTTCTCCTTCCCCGTGCAGAGTGACGGTCATGGTGGCTGGTCTATCGTTCAGGGATTGTCCATGAGCGATTTTGCCAAAGAGAAGGTTGCTGCCACATTGGCAGAATTACGTGCCGAAAAAGACATTGTGGCTGATTTGTTATAATCTGAGCAAGCGCCATGTGCGCATCCATAAATAAGTTGGAGAATTGATGAATGCGCTTCAAGTGACCTTTGTCGATGAAAAACGGGGACCAATTTTTAGGTGGTCACTATAAGATGGAGGCGAGATACGCCAGTGTATCTCGCCTTTTTGGTTTAAACTGCAGGGGGTTCTGCCGGCTTTGCTATACCAACAACCTTGGCAATCTCACCCCTCAAATGACAAATCATGGGCGGAAAGTCCTCTGCATTTCACATAACCCAAACATTAAAAATTCTAACGAGCGTTTGAAAATGTTGCGTGGATTGAATCTGCTATTATAATTTTGATCAGCGAAGGCAGGGGAACAGCAACGCCGCGACTTCAAGATTGGCAAAGAAAAAAGGAAGGAAAATATGCGTTTAGGCAAAGATCTCACCGGGAAACCGATCATCAGTATCACTGACGGCCGTTTAGTTGGTTACGCCAAAGATTTATATACGAACATAGATCTTTATTGGATCACTGGCATTTATACTGGCTCTGAAGGGCTGATTGGACGCAAAGATAAGCTCATTCACCGTGACAACGTGGTAGTTTTTGGCATTGATGCCATTCTTGTCAAAAATGCTGAAGTGGAAACAGACAACAAAGCGTTCGCAGAATCAGAGAATTGGCAAAGGTTGGATAGATTGCGTGGGCGAGGGGTAGACACACCAGGGGGCACAAAAGTCGGCACCATCGGTGACATCATTGTGGGTGAAGACGGGCAAGTCACTGGCTTCTCCCTTTCCCGCGTTCACATTGAAGGACCTGTGGCAGACAAGGGCACCCTCCCCCGCGATGCCGTTGTCGATACGGGCCATGCTGATGGTCTCATGACCATTGATCTGCAAAAGGTAGAAATCTACCATTCCACTACCGAAGACGCACCGGCAGACGAGCAATCTGAAAATCTTTAGCAGCACGCATCATCCACGTTATTTCAATTCGTCCTGGAGGCAGGGAGCCGTGCCCCAAGCATCCTGCTTTACATGGCACAAGTCAGGCGAAATTCATGATTTCTGAGTTTCGCCCAATCAAGGAGATCTAGAACAATGAATGAAAATGGTGGTATTAACTTTGGTCTGACTGAAGAACAACGCGAGATCCAATTGTTAGCTCGTGAATTTGCCAAAAATGAGATGGCACCAGTGGCTGAACATTACGACAAAACTCATGACTATCCCTGGCCTGTCATTAAAAAAGCGCAGGAAATGGGGCTAACAACCATGAGCATTCCCGAGGAATATGGTGGGCTGGGATTGAGCTTATTGGAAGAGTGCATTGTCACCGAAGAATTGGCCTGGGGCTGCTCTGGCATGAGTACTGCCATGGGTGTCAACGGTTTGGCCATTCTACCCGTTCTTATCGCAGGAACTGAAGCACAAAAACAAGAATACTGTGGTCGCCTGGCTGAGGGGCAAATGGCAGCCTACTGCCTCACGGAACCGGAAGCTGGCTCTGATGTGGCAGGCATTAAAACCAAGGCTCGCAAAGAAGGGGAGCATTATATTCTAGATGGCAGCAAGACTTTCATCACGGGAGCCACGGTGGCGAATTTCTTCACAGTGTTTGCTTATACCGATCCAGATGTGCGCTACAAGGGCATGAGTTGTTTCGTGGTGGAACGGGATTGGGAAGGTGTCACTGTGGGCAAGCCTTTCGACAAGCTGGGACAGCACGCCTCCGATACGGCTGAAGTCATTTTTGATGGTGTCAAGGTGCCAGAGACTCACCGTCTGGGGCCTGAAGGCAGTGGGTTTATCACAGCCATGAAGGTTTTTGACCGCAGCCGTCCGGCAACAGCCGCTGGTGCTTTGGGTGTTGCTCGTCGCGCCTTGGAAGAATCGATCAAATATGCCAAAGAGCGTGTTTCGATGGGCAAGCCGATTTGGCAGTATCAAGCAATCGGTCACAAGGTGGCTGATATGGCGATGGAACTGGAGGCGGCCCGTCTTTTGGTTCACAAATCAGCCTGGGCAGTGGATGCGGGGCAAGCTGATACGAAGATCTCGTCATTTGGCAAGGCGTATGCGGCTGATGCGGCGATGAAAATTGCTACGGATGCCGTTCAGGTGTTCGGTGGGTATGGCTATATGTGCGAGTATCCCGTCGAGAAGTTGATGCGCGATGCCAAGATTTTCCAAATCTACGAGGGTACCAGCCAGATTCAACGAAACATTGTGGTACGAGAGTTGTTTCGTAAGTAAACAGTAAACCGCAAATTTTGCCGATGACGCAAGTTTTTTCGTGGTGTAATCGATGCGTGGTTCACACCAGGGCGTCAGGCATATTTATAAACATGAGGCAGATTAGCAGCGATGCCAGGGAACTGGATAGCTGCAAGGTGCCCGGCGCTTTACCTGGTTGTCACCTAAAATCAGTGCCGGGCACTGGCTTTTTTCATGGGGCGTGTGTCCTGGGCAATTTGAAAGTCTCGCTGCATAATTCCTGGTATGAATTTGATTTTACACATTACTGAACGTTCAACGTGGGAAACGGCCGTTTCCAGACATCGATCTAGCTCTGTGACACACACTGTTCATCCCCCATACACCACCGAAAGCCTCCAAACTGAAGGCTTCATCCACTGTTCCACACCAACACAAGCGGTTTACGCCGCAAACGAACACTTCAAAGGTCAATCAGGTCTCTTGCTGCTCTGCATCGACGAAGATTTAGTCGAGGCAAACGTCGTGTATGAAGATTGCTATGAAACAGGCCAGCAATTCCCCCACATCTACGGCGCGTTAAACAGAGATGCCGTGCTGGGCGTCGTGGATTTTCCACCCAACGCCGATGGCACGTTTAACCTGCCGCCGCTCATCCATCTGGCCGCTGCCGGAATGATGATTTAACGGGTAATCAATGGAGCCGCGCAGCCATGATCTTAAACGAAGAACTGGGAATCATTTGAGATGACAGGGCATGAAAACAACCTCTCCCACCTACGTATCGGTTTAGATATTGGCGGCACAAACATTGAAGCCCTGGCTGTGGATCCATCCTTCAATGTCGTAGGCAAATTTAGTCGAGCCACGCACGCAGATACGCCAGAACATCTTGTTGCCAGCGCAGTTGATGCCATCCAGCAAGTATTGGCGGAAGCGCAAGTGACTCCCCGTCACTTAAACAGTATCGGTATCGGCGTGCCGGGTCTAGTGGAAACAGAAACAGGGATCGTGCGTCTTGCTGCTAATCTGAACTTAACTGCTTATCCCTTAGGTGCGGTCATCACCCAAACGTTTGGTGTGCCTACTTTTTTGGAAAATGATGTCCGGTTGGCAGCCATTGGCGTGTATCGCTGGCTGCAAGAAAGAGAAATAACGGCCAACATGGCGTATCTGAGTATTGGTACGGGTGTTTCGGCGGGCGTGGTGCTAAACGGCCGTTTACATCGAGGTAGTCACGGCATGGCAGGGGAAATCGGGCATATCACCGTGGAGCCAAATGGCGCATTATGCAACTGTGGCGCTCGTGGTTGTTTAGAGACAATTATTGCTGGTCCCGCCATTGTCAAACAAGCCCGGGGTCAGGTCTCGTTTGCGGTGGCAGATCATGAAGTGCATGCGGGACACGTTTATCAGGCGGCGCGTCAGGGCAACCCTGCGGCACAAAAAATTATAAAGCGCGTCGGTGATTACATGGCTCGAGCCGTTCAATATCTCATCATGACCTACGATGTAGACAAAGTGATTGTGGGTGGAGGTGTCACCGCAGCCGGGGCTGCTTTTCTCACCCCACTCTTCACCGGTCTCGCCAAGCTGCGTCAGCAGTCTGATTTATTCGACACCATGCTCTCAGAAAACAAACTCTGCCTGCTGCCTCAGGATTACAATGCCGGGACGTGGGGGGCGGTTTACTTGCCTGACGAACTGCACCAGCATTGATCTGCGGTTAAATTCTTAATCTCCCAATTGCCATCGGCAGCCCCATTCACAAGAACATCCATTTCTTTATAGGTTTCAATCCTTTTGGTAAACTTATGGCCGAAAAGGAGAAAGTTATGTCAGGAGTCATCGCAGCAGGTGGTCCCGAAACAGTAGCCGCTGGTGCCACCATTCTAAAACAAGGCGGCAATGCCATTGATGCCGCTGTAGCGGCTGCCTTTGCTTCATTTATTGGTGAAATTGGTGTCGTTCATCTCGGTGGCAGCGGTATTGCCCATTTATACGATCCGCGCAACGGCCGTTCTCTGGTTTATGACTTTTTCTCAGCCACCCCTGGCCTAGAGGGGGTTCCTCCCCCAATCAAGGATTTTGCCGAAGTGATGATCGACTTTGGTGCTACCACCCAAAGTTTCCACTTAGGCCGTGCCTCAGTCGCGGTGCCCGGCAATATCTTTGGCCTGTGCAAACTGGCAAAAGAACATGGTCGCCTACCGTTAGCTGTCCTTTTGCAGCCCGCCATCAAATTAGCCCGTGAAGGCACAGCCATCGCTACTTTCCAGGCAGATACCTGCGCCTTGCTAAAATCGCTTTACACGCATACCGAGGGTGTTCGTCAAATTTTTGCGCCTGACGGTCACATGATTCGCCCTGGTGAACAGCTCTATATCCCCCACCTGGCTGACACGTTAGAGGCGTTAGCCCGTGAAGGAGAATCATACATGCGAAACGGCCGTTTAGCCCAAGCCATCCTTGCCGATCAAAAAGAACATGGGGGGCTGCTCACCCAAACTGATTTAGAAACTTATGAAGTGCTGGCTCACGACTCTATCCGGCTGCCCTATCGCCATCATGAACTGCTCCTGCCCCCACCCAGTTCCACCGGCGGGGTTCTAACCGCCTTCACCATTAAACTGCTGGCTAACTTTGACCTAACCCCTCTCCAACACGGCTCCGCCCAACATCTGCGCTTGCTCTATGAAGTGATGGCAGCTACCTCACGCGCACGCCGCCGTTGGGATTTCGACAGTGAACAACTCCCCCCTTCCGAAGCTGTCGCTCATTTTCTCAGTAAAAATCACATTCAACTATACAAAGATGAGATCGATGCTGCTCTGCAAAAAGGGCAAATCAACATAGGGCTTTCGGAGGAAAAGGGAGGTGGCAACACCAGTCATCTAAGTGTCATTGACGCCGATGGCCTCGCTGTCAGCCTGACCACAACTGCCGGCGAATCGGCAGGATATGTGGTGCCAAACTCTGGCTTCATCCCCAACAATATTCTCGGCGAATCAGATCTGCACCCCAGTGGTTTCCATACCCGCCCACCGGGGCAGCGCATCCCCACCATGATGACACCCACCATCGTCTTAAAAAATGGTAAAACAAGGTTGGTTGTGGGCAGCGGCGGCAGCGAACGCATTCGCAGTGCCATCCTCCAGGTGCTGAGCAATTTCATCGACTTCAACATGTCACTAGAGGCTACCGTCAACACTGCCAGAGTCCATTTGGAGAAAGGGGTGCTGCAATGTGAACATGGGTATGATCCAGCCGCTGTGGCTCAATTAGAAGCATGGGGCTATCCGGTTAATCGTTGGCCGACGCGCAGCATTTATTACGGGGGCACACACTCCGTCTCACAACAGGAAAACGGCCGTTACTTTGCTGCTGGCGATAATCGTCGTGGTGGCGCAACGGCCGTTGTCAGCTAAGGGGAATAATTTTTAGACGGTCACTTTGAGTTTAACCCTACAGCTTAAATACGAGAGAGAAGAGAAGCCCAGTCAGAAGTTCGGTGGTAAATGCGAAAATGTTCAGCCGATTGCAATAAGCCTCGATCCTCAAAGCCCGCATCTACCAATTGGTTGAGATAAGCAAACGTTTTAGTCTGATTTCCCAAATTCGCCCAAGCCATTGACGCATTCCACAACAACCATATCGGCGGCTCATCGTGAACAAGCGCCTGCTCATACCACATCACCGCTTCTTGAAAGTTTCCTTCGTGCATTTGCACATTGCCGTTGACACCCTGGTTTAACATCGGGTTAAAAAAGGCATAGTAGGTGTCATCGGTACGAAACAGGGAAAAGCCTAACTTTCGCACCAGCGATTGTGACGGTTCGTTATCGCCAGTACACAAACAACCAATTTCAGTGTAACCCCGGCGAGCTGCTTCACGCATAGTGGCTGAAGCTGTGGCTGTTGCTAATCCTTTTCCCTGGACGTGTGGCATTGTTGCTATGCCGAGTTCACACCGGGTGTTGAGGTTGTATTCTGTCAGGCACCAACCGACAATTTCGTTTGTTAACAAGACGCATGTGCCAAAACTTTTTTGCAGAAAATCTTCGATAGACGGCCGTTCTGTGAGCATCTCATGGGTCACGTCATCCAGATTGGTCAGGCTGCTATCGGCTAACAACGCTGCATCTGCCCAGCGCAGCCGAAACTGTTTGGGAATCCGCACCCGCCATTCTTTTTCGCTGGGATCAAGACGATAGCAAAGCCATTGGCTGCGCATCGGGTCTTTGCCAGCTAAAACCACATCCATCGCCCGTTCCCAGCCGGGCGTATAAACCAGTGTAAACGAACTTTGAGCGAAACCTTCCGCTTGCATTTCTGGGTAATAAACGTCGGTAAACAAGCGGTTGAGAGCCACATTAACGCGGGCATTGGTTCGATTTCCTGCCAGAAAGACACGCCGTTTGAACCAGGCAACGGCCGTTCTTGGTCTCTCCACATCATCAACAAAAATTCGGCCAGATGTTAATCCGGCCAAAATCGATTCGACAGCGAGATGGTGACACAGCGGCGTAAATAGGGTTCGGGTGGATTCAAATTGAGATTGTTGCAGTTCGTACATGTTGTCTACTGAAATTGAATATCGAATACCGAGAACTCAATATTGTGTAATAAGACCGACCTTCTCAATAGTTTTTCGGGATACCAGATTATCTAAAGCACATAAACAAATCAGTTTAACTGCCTGACTGTAACAATATTTCTCAAGTTATGCCAGCAAAAAAGCTGCGGCTCATCGTGGCCTGCTCTAGCAAATAGGTACACTTTCAGGATAGACACACCTGGAAATGAGTATTCCGTTTTTGGTGACCAGCAACACGCTATGGCACATTCATGCCCTTGACCCGGCAGAAATAAAAAGCTCCATTCACAACATGCAAATGGAGCTTCCAAAATTTATTTATCCAAACGAGGAAATGAACTAACGCATCTGACGGCGTTGCACACGACGCGCACGTCGAGCAGCTTTCTTTGCTTTGATGCGGTCTAATTCGCTCTTAGACACGAACCAACGCTTACGGCGCACGTCGGCCAAGACTTTACTTTTCATGACCTCTTTGCGAAAGCGGCGTAACAGCTGTTCTTGAGATTCGTTTGAACGAAGTGTTACCTTCGGCAAGACTAATCACCTCCTCGTGATTAAAACTCATCTTTGATGCCAATGATGATGACAGAGGCGCAGCATGATGGTTTCCCCAGTTGTTTGGGAAAGCCCAATCTTATGCTATTCACTTGATAATGCGCCTATGGCTGATTGGTAATGAAGATGAAAAATTGCTACGGGGATAACCCAGCAAACCATCTAAGGCCTATCAAAGACAAACCAGTCTACCTCTGGAGTAGACATGTGTCAAATTTTGGGGTAATTTTGCAGCATTATGTCAATTTTAGATAATCTTTACCTTGCAGCCGCTCCACAATCTTTTGCCAAATCTGGTCTAAATGCTCGTCATGCTGCAAGAAGTTGAGATTATCGGTATCAACGGTCAGCACGGGACAAAGATTAAAATTCTCTACCCACCGGGCATACAGCAGGTTCAAACGCTCCAAATATTTTTCGTCTATCTCTTGCTCATATTCCCGGCCACGCATGGCAATGCGGCGACGTAAAGTGGGCATAGATGCCTTGAGGTAAATGACAAGATCCGGGGCGGGCAGCAGGATGGCTAAGGTTCGGTACAAGTCAAAGTAACAGGACCAATCGCGCTCAGCCATGTGGCCTTGATCGTACAGATTACGGGCAAAAATTTCTGCATCCTCGTAAACAGTGCGATCTTGAATAACTGATTTTTTGTATTTGAGCAGACCATTGTGCTGGCGCAGCCGCCGTGACAAGAAAAAAACCTGTGATGGAAAACTCCAGCGCTGCATATCCTGGTAAAAATCTGCTAGATATGGGTTTTCTTCGACAGCTTCATAAACTGGCTCCCAACCATGCCGTTGAGATAGCAAACGGACGAGTGTTGATTTGCCAACGCCGATGTTGCCGGCGATGGAGATGAAATATTTGTCCATAGGTGCTTTTTGATTGATTTGATTTCTAACTTTTGACTAACGGCGAATGGCAAATGACTTAATCTTTGTCCTTGAGCATTCGTCTTTTGTCTTTCACATGGCTCAAGCTTATCACGTTTCTAGCAGGCGGTGAAGAGGCCGGAGCTTTTGGTAATGTGGAATGAGCCATGTGTTTCGATTTTTTGTGCCAATACAGGCGCAAGTTCTTGCATTTTGGCAACGGCCGTTTCCTCATCCACGCCACTTGCATGCAGAGAACTCATCGACTGGATGTAGGCTATCAACGGTTCCACCTCTGTCACGGCCAGGCTGTCGGGGTAATCGAGCAGTTCAACAGAATCGAAGGTGGTCTCCAGGAGAGAACGGCCGTTTTCCAAGCAAAAAGTCAACCAGCGCTGTTCATATTCAGTCGCCGCGGGCGCAAGTTGGAAAACCAACTCCCTGATTTCTTTCATGTGGTCATTCCCGTTCGTTGCCGCATAGAAACGGCCGTTGGGTTTCAATACACGGCGCACTTCAGCTAACCCTTTTTCCACATCCGGCACATGGTAGAGCATGTGATTCGCCACCACGACCGCGAAGCTGTCATCAGGAAAAGGGATTTCTTCGATGTTGACAGTTTGGAAGCGAAAATCATGATCGCTGTCTGACAGGGCTGTTTGAGCCTCACTCACCATGCCCTCTGAAAAATCTGACAGGGTGATTTGGCAATTTTCTGGGATGCGTTCCAGGTTATGGTGCCACAACCAGCCAGGCCCACAACCACATTCCAGCACCGTCATTCCTGGTTGCAAATTGAGTTGGTCAAACACCCATTCAGGCCAATCATATGCACTGGTGCTATAAAGTCGGTGCAAATTGGCTCTCGCCTCTAAATTGCTAGAATCTTTGTACTGTTTGTCACGTAAGTATGACTTATCCTGGAAATATTTCTTATCAGTCATGAATTCTTCTATGGCACCCAATCTCAACTACGTCCACGGTTTTGCGGGCTCTACCCACAAAATACGCACATAGTTTAGCCAAAATCTTGCTTACGATGACGCATGAGGACAGATTGTACGATGCCGATGGAAATAAAGAGCGTAATCAACGAGCTGCCACCGTAACTGACAAAGGGTAAGGTCAACCCAGTTACAGGCAGCACACGAGTATTCATGCCCACGTTAACCGTGGTCTGGAAGAAAAGAATGACAGCAATGCTGGCGGTCATATATTTTCCTGCCGGATCAGGTGTCAACATAGCCACCCGGATAATGCGCCACAGGATAAATCCCATTAAAGACAACACGATTAAAGAACCAAATATCAGCCCCATTTCTTCTGTTATCACAGAGAAGATGAAGTCTGTATGCTGCACCCGTAAGAAACCAAGCTGACTTTGGGTTCCTTGCATGTACCCTTTGCCAAACCAGCCTCCAGACCCTACACTAATCTCAGCCTGATCGACATTGAAGACTGATTCTGCATCTGCCTCTTCTGGATTGATAAATGTGGTGATGCGTTCTTTTTGGTAATCAGCCAAATTGGGATACACCAGGCCAACAGCAGATAAACCTACGACGCCAAGTATCAAAAAATGGGACAACGGCAAACCCGCCAACCAAACCATCACAAACCAGATCACGATAAACAAAATCGACATTCCCAAATCAGGTTGGAGAAATATCAGGCCAATCGGTATGCCTATGTATATAAGTGTGGTCAGCGTATTTGTGAAACGGTTGATTTTGTGTCGTCGGTTGGCTAAAAATTGGGCAAAGGTTACGGCCAAAAAGATGCGGCCGAATTCTGAGGGTTGAATTTCAATAAATCCTAAATCAATCCAACGCTGCGCATTGTTATTAACCTGCCCGCCAATTACCACAAATATAAGCGCAGCAACGAGGGTACCGTAAATGTACCAATGGGCAGAGGTGAGGTAACGATAATCAATTGCGGAGAAGATGAGCATAATGATGAAGCCAATGATGGCCCAGCGTACTTGCACGATAGGTAAAGGTTCGTATGCCGGGGCCCCAGTCACAGCACTACGGATCATCAAAATGCCATAGCCTGCCAGCAGCAGCACGGCCGCAGTTAGCCAAATATCAAAATGACGCCAGACGGATCGGTTAATATTCATCAGGGGAAATTTTAGAGGAATTGGAGAAGAAAGCGAAGGGAAACGGCCGTTTCCCACCAAATTTTAATGCAACAGGTAAAAGAGAGTTAGTACCATGACCAAAGATCATTTCAGGCTGGCTTGTCTTCATTCATCGCCTTTCCAGGTCTGATTGAGAGGAACAGCATATCACTTGGGCTGAAGGTAAATAGGAAACCATCTTCACCCTGTTTATAACAATTTGGTACATTTCACTTTCTTTGGGAAAATAGCGACATGCTAAATGGTAAAAAAATCGTCATTGTGATGCCAGCATATAATGCTGAAAAAACGCTCCGTAAAACTTACTCTGAAATTCCACATGATATTGTTGATGATATTGTCTTGGTGGATGATGCCAGTCAGGATCATACCGCTCGGGTTTCAAAAGAATTAGGGATTAACACCATCGTTCATGAACAAAATACAGGGTATGGGGGCAATCAAAAAACGTGTTACAAAACGGCCGTTTCCCTGGGAGCCGACATCGTTATCATGCTGCACCCAGATTACCAATACACCCCCCTACTCATCACCGCCATGGCCTCCCTCCTCGCCAATGGGCTTTTCGACTGCGTCCTTGGGTCTCGGATTTTGGGCGTCGGTGCACGAAAAGGAGGAATGCCGCTTTACAAATATATTTCCAATCGCTTTCTCACCCTGGTGCAAAATATCATTATCAGCTACAAGTTATCTGAGTACCACACAGGATACCGTGGATTTACACGCGAAATTCTGGAGAAACTGCCGTTGGAGAATAATTCTGACAATTTCATCTTCGATAATCAAATGTTATGTCAAATCGTCTATGGCGGGTACTCCATTGGTGAAATCACTTGCCCCACCCGATACATGGATGATTCCTCTTCGATTAGCTTCAAAAACTCCTCCATCTACGGCTTAGGCGTCTTGAAAACTTCTGTGCAATTCCGCTTACAAAAATGGGGCGTTTTAAAATCACCAATTTTTACCCCACTGGACAATTAAGGAAACGGCCGTTTCCCAGCGAGGCCGCCCATCACCCCCAAACACAGTGCCAACCCGATAACCCCATCCCTCATATCACACTCATAAAAACTCGTTAAACCAGACCAATTCAGGTATAATTATTAGGCTAAAATTAACGAATTTTCGGGTCGTTTGCCATCACACTTTTCGATGGCATTTTTACTGGAACAACAATATCAGAGTGACACAGCCCAACGCACCAAAATCGCACGATTCTCTCTAACATCTTGGCGCCGCTCTGCAACTTCCCTGTGTAACGCTGTATAACGTTCACCAACCCGTGGAGGAAATTCCCTTGGATCAAATTGGCATCATTAATTCAATCGACATCAATCAGGAAATGCGCAACTCATACCTTGACTATGCGATGAGCGTCATCGTCGCCCGCGCCTTACCCGACGCCCGCGACGGGCTCAAACCCGTCCACCGGCGTATCCTCTACGCCATGCACGACATGGGCATCCGTGCCACAGGCCCCCACCGCAAAAGTGCCCGTATTGTGGGTGAAGTGTTAGGCAAATACCACCCACACGGCGATTCATCCGTTTACGACGCCATGGTGCGTATGGCACAAGATTTCTCCATGCGCTACATGCTCGTTGATGGGCAAGGCAACTTTGGCAGCATCGACGGCGATTCCGCAGCAGCTATGCGTTATACCGAAGCGCGTATGGCGCGTATCGCCACTGAAATACTCGAAGACATCGACAAAAACACCGTCGATTACGGCCCCAATTTCGACGATTCGCTCAACGAGCCCATTTTACTACCAGCCAAACTGCCCAATCTCCTCCTGAATGGCTCCTCCGGTATCGCCGTAGGTATGGCCACCAACATCCCCCCCCACAACCTTAGCGAGATTTGTGATGCCATCATCTATCTCATCGACCGTCAGGATGATGTAGATGATGTCACCTTAGATGAACTGATGCAGTTCGTAAAGGGACCCGACTTTCCCACCGGCGGCATCATTTTAGGCAATGAGGGGGCGCGTAACGCTTACGCCACGGGGCGCGGTCGCATCGTGGTGCGCGGCGTGGCAGAAATTGAGGAAATACCAGGCAAATCTGACCGCCAACGCATCAACATCACCGAAATGCCCTATCAAGTCAACAAAGCAATGCTCATCGAACGTATCGCGGAATTGGTTAACCAGGGCGTCATTCCAGACATCTCCGACTTGCGTGATTCTTCTGATCGGCGTGGGATTTCCGTGATTGTAGAACTCAAACGTGGCACCCAGCCTATGAAGGTGCTTAACCAGCTTTACAAGCATACCTCGCTGCAAACAACATTTGGGGTGCAAATGTTAGCCCTGGTTGATAAGCAACCAAGACTGCTATCACTCAAACGAGCGCTGCAAATCCACATCGACCATCGCGTCAATGTGATCACCCGCCGTACCCAGTTTGAACTGGACAAAGCACTCAAAAGACAACACATTCTTGAAGGGCTGCTCATTGCCTTAGACAATCTCGACAAAGTCATTGAGACAATTCGCAGTTCCCCAGATGCAGATGAAGCACGCACCAAGCTGATGGCATATTTTGGCCTCACAGAAGCGCAAGCAACCGCTATTTTGGATATGCAATTACGCCGTCTAGCAGCTCTGGAACGGCAGAAAATCGAGGATGAATACCGGGAAATCACAGCTCATATCGAGTACCTGCGTGGCCTGTTAGCAGATAAGAAAAAGATTCTAGCTCTTATCACTGAAGATTTGCAGGAACTTAAAGAAAAGTATGGTGACGAACGCCGTTCACAAATCGCCTTTGGTCTGGCAGAAGATATTAACATGGAGGATCTTATCAAGGATGAGGATGTCTTCATTTCTATCACCCAGCGAGGTTATGTCAAACGCACGCCTGTGACAGCTTACCGCATTCAAGGACGCGGGGGCAAGGGCTTGATTGGCATGACGACGCGCAGTGAAGACCAGCTAGAGCATCTGTTTGCGGCAGGCACGCTGAACAGTATCTTGTTCTTCTCAAATCACGGCAAGGTGTACGCAGCCAAGGCGTATGAGATGCCCGAGCTGGATCGAACTGCTAAGGGAACCAACTTGATGAATCTTTTGCCGTTAATGCCAGAAGAGAAGATAACGGCCGTTCTCCCTGTTCATAGCTTTGAAGATGCTGAATATATGGTCATGGTCACGCGGCAAGGGCGCATCAAACGGACAGAGCTTTCCCAATTTGCAAAAGTACGCCCCAAAGGTCTCATCGCCATTGGGTTAGATGATGGTGACAGTTTAGGCTGGGTCAAGATGACACATGGCAACAATGACATTATTATCGTCAGCGAACAAGGGCGAGGTATCCGCTTCAGCGAAGAAGATGTACGCCCCATGGGTCGCAATGCAGCCGGTGTCTATGGCATCCGTCTCGATTCCTGGGATAACGTGGCTGGTGCCGGCGTCGTCGATTCTGGCGAAGATTTGCTCATTATCACAGAAAAAGGCTACGGCAAACGGACACCCTTGGGTGATTACCGGCAGCAAAATCGGTATGGACAAGGGGTGCGGGCAATGACTCTCACACCGGAACGCACGGGCAAAATCATCAGTGCCCGGGTCGTGGCAAAAGATGATGAAGTGACCTGCATCTCATCTAAAGGCATTATCCTACGCACGGCTGCTAACGTTATTTCTCAGCAAGGGCGCATCACTCAAGGCGTGCGTGTCATGGATTTGCGCAAAGGAGATTTTGTAGCTTCTGTGGCAGTGCTGCGGCAGGGAAAACTGTCTCGGGTCGGAGAAGCAGGCCAGGCTGATAATAACGAAGGTGTCGCACAGGACAGGGATGGCAGCGAAACGGCCGTTGCCACCAACATACCAGCCGATCCAACAAACAACTAAGATCACCCGCTGTCACCTGAACCTGCTGCCCGGCACTGCTCAAAGCATCAGCAAATTACATCCATAACTGGCGTAACAACCTCATCACCGCCAGTTCAACACCCGACCTTATTTCCTATGTCCTCCACATAAAACAGGTTCTATACTACAGCATCACCACACAAAAACAGATTTCAGCGAGTTTCTGAGAAGTACCGCTCTAAAAACCAAATAACCATCCTTAAATAGTGGCATTTCTAAATCGTACTCCAAAACACAACCGGAAAACGAGGAAACAGGTTATGTTATCATCTGAAATGGAAAAAATTATGACCCGGGTCATGGACGTCGAAGAACTCGGTGTTCCCATCGGCATAGTGCAAGATATCATCTTCCGACTTTTATTCAACGAAGGTGAAGCCAGCGTCGCCCAAATAGCGATTAAACTAGGTCTTCATGCCACAATCGTTGACGAATTGTTAAGCCACATGAAGCAAGAACATCTGGTTGAAATCAAAAAAACCGGTGGAGTCGGCAGTTTTGGCTTTATATACAATCCAACTGAAGCAGGTACAAAGCGTGCCCGTGATGCATTTGACCGCAGTCAATATGTGGGTCGTGTCCCAGTGTCTCTCGATTCCTATCGTGCCGCCATCCTGGCTCAAACTACTGGAAATCGTCAAGTTACCCAGAAACAAGTTCAAGATGCTCTCAGCCATCTCATTTTGCCAGAATCATTCCACCGCCGTATTGGTCCGGCCGTCAATTCTGGCTCCTCCCTCTTTTTGTATGGGCCGCCAGGCAACGGGAAAACGACAATCGCCGAAGCCATTTCCAAAATGCTTGCAAACGATGATCCGATCTGGCTACCTGATGCAGTCGCAGCTGGCGGTCAAATCATTCGTATTCTTGATCCGTTGATCCACCATCCATTAGGGGAAGAAGAAACCAAACTTTACCTCGATCCATTTGGGAATGGGAAAAAAATGCGGCTTGATCAACGCTGGCGTTTATTCAAGCGGCCTGCGGTCATGGTCGGGGGTGAATTAACCATGGACTCACTCGATTTGCGTTTTGAGCCAGTAGCAAAAGTGTACGAGGCACCGCTGCAAATGAAGGCCAACGGGGGCATGTTTCTCATCGATGACTTTGGTCGCCAACAAATGAGGCCACAAGATCTGCTCAATCGCTGGATTGTGCCTCTGGAAAACAACATCGACTTCTTGCGCTTGCGTTCAGGGCAAACGTTAGAGGTGCCTTTTGAACAGCTTATCGTCTTTTCTACAAATCTTGACCCAAACGAATTAGTTGATGATGCGTTTTTGCGTCGTATCCAAATGAAAGTGCGCGTGGATAGTCCTGATGAAAAATTATTCTTCCAGATTTTTATGGTGATGTGCAAGAGTTATAAAGTACCGTTCGACAGGCGTTCATTCGTGCATTTACTACAAAAATGGTATCGTGAATCAGGGCGCGTGCTGCAAGCTGTGCATCCTCGTGATATTTTGAAAATTGTGACGGCGCTTTGTGATTATGAAGGCACTCCACCCCGCATGACGCCCGCATTGATTGATGAAGCGTGTTTCAATTACTTTGTAGATGCAAACAAATCTTCCTCTTGGGGCACGCCAGCACAAGCGACAGCACCACAAGAAGCAGCGACAGGTACGCCCTAATTCTGATGTCTGCCAGGCTTCCCTCCTTCATTGCCTAAAGAAATACTGTCATCCAGCGCCACGGCAGCAACAATACTTGCTAACGGCCGTTCCCCATTCACCATTCCCCATTCACAATTCCCCATTCCCCATTCACCATTCACAATTCACAATTCACAATTCACAATTCACCATTCCCCATTCACTTATCATCAGTGTACACTATTTCATTACAAAAATAACCTGCTACTTCCCCCAAGCCACAACCGCCATGATGGAAACAACACGGGGGTCAGAACTGCTTCAATTCATTTGTGTACGATCTGGTACTCATACACGTATGAATGGAGCAGTTTCGCTATTTCTGCAAATAACTTATGTCAACTCAGTTGTCAAAAGTCCAATGAACAAAAAGACGAAGAAATACCTAAGCAACATCCTAAAAATTGGGATTACTCTGATCGGGTTAATTATCGTTTTACGTGAGGTAGAGCTAGAAACAGTAATCCTCACCCTGACACAAGCGCAGCTTGGGTGGGTAATGGTCAGCTTCTTACTGGTTAATGCCAGTTTAGTGCTGCGTGCTTACCGATGGTCAACCTTACTCAAGGGTGTCGGCGCACGCCTTGGCATGGGACGCCTTGTTGAACTATATTTTGTCGGCAATTTTTTCAACATGTTCTTACTTTCTGGTTTGGGCGGTGACGTGGTACGGATCTTAGAAGCAGCCCGCAATGTACCTGGCAACATTGCCACCGGCACAGTTTTGCTTGACCGCTTCTCTGGTTTGCTCATGTTATTTGTGATGGCACTTTTTGCGCTGCCATTTCGCCCTGAAAGCTTTCCTGACTTTATCGTATGGTTTGTATTGGCCGGGGCATTGGGCGGCATTCTGTTTTTGATATTGTTAATGCAAGGACATTTTTTACGCCGGCTGGGTCACTGGTTGCCAGGGCCGCTCAAAACAGAAGGCGATACCCCTATGGTGCGGCTTTTAGAAGCAGTGGCAGGCTGCGGTTGGCGTGCTGCAGGCCAGGCGTTGGCTATCTCACTGGTTTTCAATATGGTACTAGCTTTGTGGTGGAAAACAACCAGTCTAGCTCTTGGCCTTTCAATTCCGTACACTTATTTTTTGCTAGTAACACCAGTGCTATCGGTGTTATTGATGATTCCTTCTGTGAGTGGTTTAGGGATGCGGGAACTGGCAGCTCCTATGTTGTTTGCAGCGGCGGGATTGGCTGCAGAAACGGCCGTTTCCCTTTCCTTCCTTGTCTTTCTCACCGTACGCTTCTCTGGTTTGCTCGGTGCCCCCATCTACCTCTGGACCACCATTCGTGATAACCAACAACCTGGCAAAAACAACTAAGCGATCATCTCACTTGTAAACAAAATTGCAACCGTTTTTTCCACAAATGAGTTAAAATCCCTTATAGTTTAGAAAACTTAAGCAGAGCCTTTTTGCATTGCCCCACCCTTTTCAAGCTAAAGAATACAGCAGTTCATGATCCAATGAGCGTGACATTGAATAAAAACATAAATCTGAGGAAAACATGCCAGACACACTTTTAGAAAAATACACAGAACAACAAAAACAGTTTTTTCAACACAACCAAGCCCGCCTCGAAAAACTCGTGCAAGAAGGACAGAAACCAGAAGTCCTCTTCATCACCTGCAGCGACTCGCGCATCATGGCCGAAGAGATGTTGGGACTTAGCGTAGGCGATTTTTTCGTCCACCGCAATATCGCTGCCTGTGTTCCGCCCTCAGACCAGGTAGAAATTGGCACAACGGCCGTTCTCGAATATGCTGTTCTCATACTCAAAGTTAAACACATCGTGGTGTGCGGACATACCGACTGTGGAGGCATCAAAGCCATCGACTCACCACCAAACATCGAGACATTCCCCGCCATCAATCAATGGCTCAATTACATCGAACCAGCTCGCCACCCCATCGACGCCCATCAGCCCAACCTGGACGCCACCAAGCGCCATCACGCCATCGTCGAGCAGCACGTCAGGCAACAGCTAGACAACCTACGCACCTATGCCATAGTGCAAAAAGCAGAAAAACAAGGAGAATTAACCCTCCACGGCTGGGTCAAATACCTGGACACACAAACCCTACGCGCACTCCCCCCCAAGCCAACGCCCCCTAACAGCTGACGATGAAATAAAACACTGCTTAGTGACCGTCTAAAAATGAAAACCGCGCACTAAAACAACCTCACCTCAACCGGCTCCCCAGCCAACAAGCCCGCCTTATTCAACGGCACCTTGAGCAGTCCATCTGCATGAACCAGCGTGTAAATGAGATTGCTCTTGCCAAAAACAGGCGTAGCCAACAAGCCCTCAGGCGAATCAACCAGACGAGCCGGCACATAATCTTCACGACCACTTTCACTGGCCACATTTTGCGTGAGTTTCGCCCACACCAACCCCCGGCGAGGCGGCGTATGTAAACCTTGCAAGCGATAAATTGCAGGCACCCCCAACATGTCATACTGCACCATCGCCGAGACAGGATTCCCAGGCAAGCCAATGACCGGCTTACTAGCGACGACCCCCACAATAGTCGGTTTACCGGGACGGGTAGCCACGCCATGCAGCAGCACCCCCGGCTCACCCAAACCATCCACCACCTCAACCGTCATATCGCGCACACTCACCGAAGAACCTGCCGACATAACCAACATATCATTTTCGGCCAAGGCTCGCGCCGCAGCCGTTTGCAAGGCTTCATAATCATCAGGGATGATGCCCGCACCCACGGGGATGCCACCAGCCTGCTGTGTCAATCCAGCAACAGTATAGCTGTTGATGTCTCGAATCTGTCCTGGTCCAGCCATCTCAGAAGGAGAAACCACCTCATCGCCTGTTGCCAAAATAGCAACGCGGGGCCGGCGCGATACAGTCACCTCGGTAATACCCAATGCCAGGAGGCCACCCAAATCCTGTGGACGCAGCAGATGCCCTGCAGGCAGAACTTCCGCATCCAAGGCCACATCTTCACCAACCTGAAGCACATTCTGCCCCACCGCCACAGCTTGCAACACCTCAATTTCATACGGTTGAGCAAAGGCCACAGATTGTTCACTGACGCGCTGAGTATGTTCCACTGGCACCACCGCATCGGCCGTTTCTGGAATCATGCCCCCCGTATGCACCACAGCCGCTTCACCAACGCCGATTTCCACCTCAGCAGCTCGCCCCATTGGCACCTCCCCCACCACAGCGAGGAACGCAGGCAAGCTTTCGCTAGCGCCGTAAGTATTGGCAGCTTTGACGGCAAAACCATCCATCGTGCTGCGCCGGAAAGCGGGCAAAGCATGGGGAGCATAAACGGCCGTTGCCGTGACCCGTCCCCGTGAATCTTTGGTTGCTATTATTTCTGAAGAGAGAACGGCCGTTAAGTGCGAAAACAGCAGTTCACGAGCATCATTAGGAGGGAGAACATTAAAAAATTCAGGCATATGCTAATTTTCGGCAGTTCTACGCAATTGTCAAAAAATAGATCGGGGAAAATTTAAACAATCAGCTTTTTAAGCGCCGTCATCGTCACTCGGTGGCAGAGAAACCAGTATGGCAGTTTACACAGAAACATCAACCATTCCCTTGAACCCCGCCTCGTCCAACACCGCCACCCCCAACTTCTCCGCCTTCGCCAATTTGCTGCCTGCTTTTTCACCGACCAGCAAATAATGAGTCTTTTTACTGACCGAACTAGTCACCTTGCCGCCATTGGCTTCAATGAGAGCCTTCGCCTCACTGCGGCTCATACTGGGCAGCGTGCCCGTAATCACAAAGGTCAGTCCGGCAAGCGGTTGAGATAAACCCCCACTGCGTTCTCGCTTTTCAGCAGTAAACTGCAAGCCAGCATCCCGCAGCTTTTCAAGCAGGTTTTGGTTCCGCTCTGCAGCAAACCACTCAGTCACAGCAACGGCCGTTCCCGGACCAATCCCCTCGATCTCCTGCAACTGCTCTTGAGACGCCGCCGCCAGAGCATCAAGGCCACCCAGTTCATCAATGAGCAAACTAGCCGCCACACGCCCCACAAAACGTACCCCCAACGCCGTCAACAACCGGTCTGGTGGCTGCGCTTTGCTGGCCGCCACCCCCATCAACAAATTGTCAACCTTCTTATCCTGGAAACCTTCCAACTCCAGCAATTCATCCCGATTTAAGGTGTAAATATCAGCCACATCATGGATAAGACCTTGCTCAATGAGCAGCACCCCCGTCTGCGAACCAAAATTGTCAATGTCCATAGCCTCTCGGCTGACAAAATATTCCACACGCCGCACCAACTGCTCTGGACAAGCAGGATTGTCACAGTAAATCGCCACCTCACCAGGAATTTTCACCACAGGTTCTGCACAAAACGGGCAAACTTCTGGCACCGGCACCACTTTCTCCGAACCATCACGCACCTCAACCACTGGCCCCACGATGTAAGGAATCACGTCCCCGGCCCGCTTCACATTCACCATATCACCAATGCGAATATCCTTGCGCGCAATTTCATCATAATTATGCAACGTAGCATGACGCACAATCGCGCCGCCAATTTCTACCGGTTCCAACAGAGCCGCTGGCGCTAAAACGCCCGTGCGCCCCACGTTAACCGCCACCTCCAGCAGTTTGGTCACCTTTTCCTGAGCAGGGAATTTCATAGCGACAGCCCCGCGTGGATCTTTGCCTGTGAATCCAAGATTATCAGCTAACGGCCGTTCATCAATTTTGACAACAATGCCATCCACCTCATAGTTGATTTGGTTGCGTTTAGCCTCCCATTCATCGTAGGCAGCTGCAACCGCCTCCAGATTTTCACAGAACAAGTTGTCTGGCGAGGTAGGAAATCCCAGTTGGCGTAAAAAGTCGAGGCGAGCCCACTGGCTGTCGGGCGCATCCCAACCTTCCCAGTAGATGAGGTCATAGCAATAAAGGGTTAACGGCCGTTCTGCTGTCACACTCGAATCCAACTGCCGCAGCGACCCAGCCGCTGCATTACGCGGATTCATATAGGCGGGTTCCCCAACCGCCATCCGCGCCAGGTTAAATACCTCAAACTTATCCAAGGGGAAAAATGCCTCGCCACGTACCACCAACAGCGGCGGCGGGGTAACACCACTTTCTGGATCAACTGGAATCCGCTGCGGCAAACGCTTGAGCGTGCGTAAATTCGGCGTGATATTTTCGCCCACTGCGCCATTGCCCCGCGTCGCTCCTTGCACAAACACCCCATTTTCATAAGTCAGCACCACCGTCAGCCCATCAATCTTCGGCTCAACCACATACTGAAGCGACCTCTTCTCATCTGGCAGCAAACGACCAATACGCGCCCGCCAGGCACGCAAATCCGCAACATCCAGAGCCTTGGACAGACTTAAAATCGGCGCTGGATGCGTCACCTTCTCAAAAGCAACCAACGGCTCTGCCCCCACCCGCTGCGTAGGCGAATCAGGCGTCACCATGTCTGGATACGCCGCCTCCAATTCAACCAATTCACGATACAAGGCATCATATTCCGCATCACTAATCACTGGACTATCCAGCGTATGATAGCGATACAGATGGAAATTCAGTTCTTCACGTAAGCGGGCAATTCGTTCATCAAGTTTCATCTTATTTATCATCCAGTCTTGCCTCAATTTTGGCCAAATGCGTATTCAGAATGCAAACAACCCGAATATCATATCTTGCTTACAATTTTTGACCAGAAACAAGCCATTGTTACCAGGGCAATCTCCAGCAAAACAGCTTCATGCCTGATGGCCAGCGCCACCAAAAATGAAGAGGGGAAGGAACGAAGTTGCCGCTTTAGCCTGATGTAGAAAAAGCGCTCGCAGATTTTGCGTAAACGCCAACGTAATGGTTGTGTAATGAAACGTTGAAAACACTTTATCAGAGGTCAATAGTTGGGGTAGAATGCCACCAGATTCATTTAAACAATCTCTCACAAACAAATAAAATTTCATCAAGAAGGTAATTTCATATGGAAATGGTAATCGATTTTCCGGGCGGCGCACAAGTTGATGCGCATTTTGGCTCATTTACAGTAGAAACTGATCAACCCGCTCTTGGCTATCAGCCAAAGGCACCCACACCCTTTGCCATATTTTTGGCATCAATGGGCACTTGTGCTGGCATCTTTGTCCTGGGCTTTTGCAAACAGCGCGGTATCTCGCCAGAAGGCATTCGCATCGTGCAAAGCGTAGAATCCAATCATGAGACTCACATGATCACCAAGGTCAACCTGGACATCCAACTGCCAGCAGATTTCCCCGAGAAGTACAAAACGGCCGTTATCCGGGCAGCGAACCAATGTGCTGTCAAAAGGCATTTGGAAAACCCGCCAAAATTTGACGTTTTCACCAGCACATTGCCTGAAGCCCCCTCCGCTTAGTAACCGTCTAGAAATAATTTCCCTTTTTACAGACGGTCAGGTCAATTGAAGCGCATCCATCAAGTCCATAACTTGTTCATGGATGCGCACTTATCATCCCATAAACGCCGTACCGCGCATCTCCATGGGCAGATAAAAAACAAACATCGCCGCGACCGCCAGAGCCAGCAAGAGGACAAGCCAGGGCAGTTGAGCCGCCAAGCCATCTGGTTTGCCCTCAGCTTTCCTGGCGCGAACACCAACAGCATACCAACTGGCAGCAAAGCCCACCAGCACCACCACAAGTTCAAACGGGTCTAACCACGCCATCGGCAAAAGGGGTCCCATCGTCCAATCAGGCTGACCAAACAGCATGATGCGATGATCCAGCATAAACGCTTTAAACACCGGCACAATAGAGCCGACACTAGACAAAAAGTGGAATCCGGCAAAGTGCGCAAACCAGATGGAAAAAGCAAGGGGCATGAGCGCCGGTGTGTATCTCGCCAACGATATCCGCAGAGGTTCTTGCCGTTTCGCCAAGGCGCGGCTTAACCCTGCCGTCACTGTCCCCAGCCCCACCGGCAGCAGCACAAATATCACGCCAAAAATCAGCAACAAAATCAGACCTTCGTTGTCTGTGTTGAGCCAAATGCCTAATTGATTTTCCAGGGCGTAAACGGGCGGCACCATGCCAAAAGCGTTGCCCACCGAGGCAAAAGCATAAATCAGAACCAGCAAATTCAAATCCCAACGTCGTGGCCAGGCTGCCATCGTAGTTGCTTCACGCAGCGGAGTGCGCACCGCCAAAGCCACGTTGTCATGCGGGCAAGCACGGGCACAATCGAGGCAAAGCACACAGTCCAGATTGCTGCTGATTCGCGGGGCAAACAGTTCTGTGCCACAGCCCAACACCTTATCGCTGCCGTTTATGCACTCCTTACCCTGGCACGACTGACAGGTCTCAGGGCTCCGCACCGTAATTTGTGTCGGTGAGATAGTGGCGCTGGTAACGTTAAATGTGCCAAGCGGACACACATATTTGCAAAATGGGGATTCAGCAAAGATAGCTTCCAGCACAAAAGAAGCCACAAAATAAGCGATGATAATCCACACAGTCAGAAGGGGACTAGCCCACAAATCAAGCCATTCATAAAGCCAAAGATAGACACACAACAACCCTATCGCCAGCCATTTATTCCGTAAAAGTCGCGGCCAGCGCCTGCCTTTGCCGCTCAGTTTCCGTGCCAGGGTTCGGGACAAAGCAAAGGGGCAGCTCATGCAAAATACGTTGCCAAACAGGAGCAAAGCAAACATGACCAGGCCGCGAAAATGCACCCAGGTGACAACGGTAGCAAAGTTAGTGGGAGCTAATTGTCGGCCAGTGAAACCATCATAAAGGAGAACGGCCGTTATCCCCAACAACAGCCCCTGCATCACCAACCGCCCCCAACGCCAACGCAAAAAACGGCCGATCACAGGCCATCTCAGCACATCATAGCGGGGTTTGGGGCGGCTCATAGTCTGACTCATGAGCAGGATTGTAGTGCCACCTATTCCCGTAAGCAACCCATTTTTAAGACAAAGTGACCGTCTAAAAACCTGTGGCTTCATCATCAAAGAAAAAACGGCCGTTTCCATCAAATCCCCTGTCTAACAAAACAATATTTTGCATTTCCCATGTATACCACGTAATATTTCAAACTTACACACAAACACAGAACAATCATCCACAATTCAAGAGATTCACCATGCAAAAAACTTCTGATATTGAGCTAGACGAGCTGGACCTTTCAATCTTACGCACCTTGCAGGAAAACGGCCGTATGAGCAACGTCGATTTAGCCAACCACATTAACCTGTCGCCTCCCGCCACCTACACCCGGCTCAAGCGGCTGGAAAAGCAAGGCTACATCCACCATTACGCCGCCCTTCTCAACTGGAAACAGATGGGCTACGACATGATCTGCTTCATCAACATCAGCCTGCAAATGCACCAACCAGGCGAAGTCGAGAAATTCCGTAAACGGGTTAGCAATTTGCCCGAAGTAATGGAATGCCACCATGTTACTGGCGAATTTGACTATCTGCTCAAAGTCGCCATCAAAAATCGGGAAGACCTGGACCGTTTCGTCATGAAACAACTCACCCCCATCCCCGGCATCGGTCGCATCTACACCAGCTTGGCACTCAACGAAATCAAAGCAACTACCGCCTTACCCATTTGACGGAGTGGCAGAGTTGCAAAATAACGCATTATCATCACACCCGACCACCTTACCACCCTTATACAAGGAGAAAATCACACTATGTCTCACCCCACCCCCAAAACCATCGGCCAACAATATGGTCGCCGTTCCTGGGCGGAACCCTGGAAAATCAAAATGGTTGAGCCCATTTCAGTTGTAAGCCGTGATGTGCGCGAAGCAGCGCTAAACGAAGCGGGCTTCAACACCTTCCTGCTGCGCTCCGACGATGTCTACATTGACTTACTCACCGACAGTGGCACCAGCGCCATGAGCGACCGGCAGTGGGCAGGCATCATGATGGGCGACGAAGCATACGCTGGCAGTCGTAATTTCTACAATCTCGAAGAGGCCATTCAAAACTATTACGGCTATAAATACGTCGTCCCTACCCATCAAGGACGCGGAGCCGAGCATCTCATCAGCAAGGCCGCCATCAAACCCGGCATGGTGGTACCGGGCAACATGTATTTCACCACCACCCGGTTACATCAAGAACTGGCTGGCGGCCGTTTTGTAGATGTGATCATCGACGAAGCCCACGACGCCACCCACCCGCACCCCTTCAAAGGCAACGTAGACCTGGACAAAGTGCAAGCGCTAATCGACGATGAAGGAGCGCAGAACATCGCTTACATCAGTCTGGCTGGCACTGTCAACATGGCTGGCGGCCAACCTGTCAGCATGGCAAACGTCAAAGCACTGCGTCAACTATGCGACAAACATGGCATTCGCATCTATCTGGACGCCACACGCATGGTCGAAAACTGCTACTTCATCCAGCAGCGGGAAGAAGGGTACGCCAACAAAGCCATTGCCGAAATCCTCAAAGAGTTCTGCAGCTGCACGGATGGCGCTTGGATGAGCGCCAAGAAAGACAATCTCGTCAACATCGGTGGTTGGCTGGCTGTCAACGACGAAGAAGTCTTCGATCTAGCACGCAACATGGTTGTCGTGTACGAAGGTCTGCACACTTATGGCGGGATGGCTGGACGCGACATGGAAGCGCTGGCTATCGGCATCAAAGAATCTGTGGAAGACCAGCACGTCCGTTCCCGTGTCGGCCAGGTACTTTATTTGGGCGAACTGCTAACGGAATGGGGCATTCCCATTGTCACCCCGATAGGGGGTCACGCTGTCTTCTTGGATGCGAAACGCTTCTATCCCCACATCCCCCAAGACCAGTTCCCAGCCCAAACTCTGGCAGCCGAACTGTACCTGGATTCTGGGGTACGTGGCATGGAACGGGGCAACGTGTCTGCTGGCCGCGATCCTCATACTGGCGACCATCGTTACCCCGCATTGGAACTTACCCGGCTCACCATCCCGCGCCGCGTTTACACCCAGGCACACATGGATGTGGTGGCGGAGTCTGTGAAGGCGGTTTATGACAATCGTGAGCAAACCAGGGGCTTGAAGATGGTTTATGAGCCTAAGTATTTACGGTTCTTCCAGGCTCGCTTTGAACAAATTTAGTTCACTCTCAATTTTTCTATGTTTCCCCCTACTTAGCAAAAATCCCCAACTTGCTTGGTCAGGGATTTTTGTTTCCTAATGAAAATTACTCCCCGTTTTTTAGGGGTAAAGGTCGCTTGAAGTGCAGCTATCAATGCCGTCGTAACTCATTTATAGCTGCGCACTTATCTCAACTTTAGATAAAAATGAGCAAGTGCCCCCATAATCTTTCAGGAGTGTGCATGCGCCATTTTCTTTGACAAAACCCAGCCAATGGCTCCCCCTATTGCGCCCAACGCCAGGATGCTTCCTGTCCAAATCAGCGCAAAATCAAACCAGAACTGCTCTGGAAACAGGCGGATAAGCGAGTCGGAATAGGCAAATGTCCAGGTGCCTGGATCGAAGAAGAGGTTGTGGAATAGGGTGAAAAAAAGTCCCCAGCCAATGAGCATGAAAACAATGACAAGGATAACGGCCGTTACCGTAAGCACACCACCTTGCCATAACGCTTTGGCTCCCTGAAGGCGGATTTCAGATTGAGCAAACAGAAAAGTCAAGCCGCCCACCACCATGACCAAAAGAACCCACATCGCTGTCTTAAATGCGTCTGCCACAATTTTGACATCAAGCATATGGCCGATCTCAGCTGGATTGTAGACAGGGGCATCTGTCCCCGGCAGACGTAAATCTTCCAGCAGGTAAATGACATCAGCGGCTGGTTGGTCGCGCTGTAAATAATCGAGAGTCGCCTCTGCTAATTCCAGTCGTTCTGCAGGTGAAAAGCCATAACGGTCTGGTGGGATTCGTTCGTATTCCCAGGCAGGGTAGCTGGGGCTTTGCCAGGCGATCAACACCCGCACCATGAGCGTTGTCAACAAAAATGGTGTGGCTATGACCACAAGCCAACGGATGAGGGTTGCAAGTTTTGTTTTATTCATACGTTCCCCTTAATTTGCGCCAAGCAGCAGGGTTGCTGGTTAAATGTTTGGCACTGCTCAGTCGTAAACGGCCGTTCGCGTACCACAAGCAGATTAGGTTCGTAGTGCGCACTTCAGTGCGCCGTTTTTACGCGCTAAAGCGCGTACTACAAACAGATTAGGTTCGTAGTGCGCACTTCAGTGCGCTGTTTTTACGCGTTAAAGCACATTAAAGTTCGTAGTGCGCACTTCAGTGCGCCGTTTCTTACGCGCTAAAGCACATTAAAGTTCATCGTGCGCACTTTAGTGCGCCGTTTTTACGCGCCAAAGCGCATTAAAGTTCGTCGTGCGCACTTCAGTGCGCTGTTTTTACGCGTTAAAGCGCGTACCACAAGCAGATTAGGTTCGTAGTGCGCACTTCAGTGCGCTGTTTTTACGCGTTAAAGCACATTAAAGTTCGTAGTGCGCACTTCAGTGCGCCGTTTTTACGCGCCAAAGCGCATTAAAGTTCGTCGTGCGCACTTCAGTGCGCTGTTTTTACGCGTTAAAGCGCGTACTACAAACAGATTAGGTTCGTAGTGCGCACTTTAGTGCGCTGTCTTTACGCGCTAAAGCGCGTACTACAAACAGATTAGGTTCGTCGTGCGCTACTTCAGTGCGCTGTCTTTACGCGCTAAAGCGCATCCACAAACTAACCTGAGAGCCACATCACTGACCCAGCCCCACCAAACCACTCGGGCCCTCTACCAACAAATAACGCAGCACCAAGGTATCAACAATCGTCTCAACAGGTGCCCGTTCATCGGTAAACACAACCTCTGAGGCTGTGGCGGGAACAAGGTTGTTATGGGCGGTTTCTATGGCGGCGCGTAGCAGCGGATCAACAGCAGGGTCAAGCTGCATCAAGTTTTGCGCCAAATTTTCTGGCACAGTGGGCTGGTTGGTCGCCACCAAAATCGTATTGAGCGAACCAGGCACGTCAATGGCATGGATGGTAGGAAAGACGGTTTGCATGGTCGCTGTCATGGCTTCAATCAGGGTTCTATCCTCTGGCGCCCGGCCCACATTGATCGCCACCACTCCATCCTCAGTTAAATGTGCCTGTACTTCCTTAAAAAATTGTTGGGTAGTCAGATGCCAGGGGATGTAAGGCACTTTGTAGGCGTCGATGGTGAGAACATCATATAACTTGTCGAGCTGGTTGAGTTCATAACGGCCGTCGCCCACAATCACGTTGATATTGGGATCAGTCAGCACAAAATAATCACGGCCTGCCTGCACAATCTTGGGGTCGAGTTCAATGCCATCAATGGGAATTTCACCAAATACGCGGGTAAACTGTTTGGGAATGGTACCGGCTGCCAGCCCAATCACAGCTGCGTTGTCAACCACTATCGGCCCCTCATTGAAGTATGGCGCTGCCAACATGATACTCCACACAGAAATGGTGGGCACATGCCCGCCATCACAATAAAAGGAATGGAAAGCCTGACCTTCATTCAAGAGCAGATAGTTACAATCATCCCAACGCACCACTTGGATGTAATTGTAAGCGGATTCTGTCTCGAAAATTTGGCCTTCATATGCCTTGATGCCACCATGTGTCCAGAAGAAAATGACGGGGATGAGCAAAATTGCCAAAATGGCAGCAGCCAATCCCGTGTTTCTTTGAGTTTGCCACAAACCAATCAGCCCAGTGATTAAGAGGACAAGCCCAAAGAGAACGGCCGTTATCCGGGAGCCAAGCAGCGGAATCGTGATCAGCACCGGCAGATACGTGCCAAGTAAACTGCCCATCGTTGAGATGGCATAGACGCGCCCACTCACGCGTCCCGCTTCCCCCACATCATGCACAGCCAAACGAATGGCAAAAGGCGACATGCACCCCAGCAAAGTTACCGGCACCGCCAGGGACAACACAACCGCCACCAGCGAACTGACAATGGCTCCCACTTGCATTTCGGCCATCGCTGCCGCCGCTGATTTGAGAACGACACTGGTGAGCAACAAAAAGAAAACGGAACAGAAGCCGGTGAATGTAACCAGTTGATAGAAAGTATGGAGAAACGGCCGTTTGTCAGCCAGCCGACCGCCTAGAAAATACCCCACGGTTAAAAACAGAAGCACCAGACCAATCACATTGGCCCAAACGATATTTGATGTGCCGTAAACCGTTTGCAGCATGCGGCTGGTGGTAAACTCCACCGCCAGGGTACTCATGCCGGCAATAAACACGGCCAAATACAAATAGCGGCGTGATAATTTTTGATGCCTGCCTTCTGATTTCTGCCTTGATAACATGTGGGTTTCATCTTCCATATCGAGGAGGAATTATAGCGGGGATGGAGAGATATGGCAGGTATAGCATTACTGGAATAGGTTTGCCATTTCCGCTGCTGATAAGTGTGCCACATTCTTAAAAATCAGGGTCAACGGCTGATCGTAAACCACAAAACTCTCATCAACACGCCCCCCGTCAATGCCTGGCATGTTGGTCTGCAAATAGGCCGATAACTCATCAGGCGGTGTCAACCCAGGCCAACCGAATGTGTCAGGACGATAAAAAGCAGAGCCAAGTTGGGGATAACGGCCGTTTACCCACACCAACTCATAGCCCAAATCACCATCAAATAAAAGTTGGTGATATTGCCCAGATAAGGGGTAAGCCTGGGGCAAGCGCGGCACCACACCATACGCTCGATTTGTCACGAGTGTTAAATAATCAGCTTCAGCCAACATTCCCAGATTTTTTGCTAATTTTTCCTCTGAATCTCGTTCCCCAATGCCAGTAAGCCAGGTCAGTTCTTCGTTACGATATTCTGAGCGGGAACGCTTTTCCCCTTGATAGCCCATCGAAGTCGGCAAAGAATCATCCCACTGCTCACTCAAAATGAGCGAACCGGGGGGCACGTTGTCGTAAATCCATTCAGAGGCTGCCCTCCAGGGATGGTTTGCTTGATACATGTTGACGAATGCCACAGCGTAAACGGCCGTTCCCCCCAAGGTGACGCCCCACACCACACGCCGCCACCAAACCCGCCGCAGGCTCAACACCATCGCCGCCCCGTACAACATCAAAAACGGCACCAACGGCTGCAAATAACGCATAAACTTTACAAAGAAACTGCCAGTAACCAAAAAGAAGGGAAGCATCCAAGACAAGAGGATTACAGATGAGCGATTACAGCGTAAAGATTGCCCAGACAGCCAGTTCCAAAAGTGCCAATCTTTAATCTTTAAATTTTTGATGCTCTGCCAAATCGCCCACACCCCTCCCCCAAATCCCACCACAGCCAACAGCGGCCCCATGCCCCATTTAAACTGCATTTCCAGGTAGTAGAGATAAGGGATCGTGCCATCATACTGGCGGGTGAAAGGGATATTGCCCCCGCCATTAACCATCACACTCTGTCGGGAAATATTGTCCAGGTAGCAAGATGCCCAATTCAAACGGGGAATGGTAACTGAAGCCAACGTCAGCGCTGGCGTAATGACCTCACAGGTCCAGTCTAACACAGCAAAGGGATTGGTGAGGAAAAAAGAGAAGAAGGCAGCGATAACGGCCGTTGCCACTCCCCCCAGCCACTTATGACCAAAAGCAAACCAGGCTGTCAGCGTCAAAGGCAAAAAGAGCATCACCGCCGAAAACTTAGCCCCCACAGCCAACCCCACAAACAGTGCCGCCAAAACAAAGCAAATCCGTGAAGGCTCAGATAAAGAGCCATCTGCCTTTTGTTTTCCACCAGCTCCCTTCACCATCAAATACAAACTCGACAGTGCAAAAAAGGTCAGATACGGATCCACAGCAAAGAAGTGCGAGAGCTGAATGTGCATCACATTCAAGGCCAGGAAGGCAGCCGCCAACAAGCCAACTTCAGGACTAAACAGGCGCCTCCCTAGCAAAAAGAGGATGATTATCGTGAGCAGATCAACAAGCCCAGTCAACGCCCGAGACACAGCCGCCACATGCCGGAACTCAACTCTCCCGGCCGTGTTGAGGATGTCTGTGGTGAGGTACCAATGCGCAGGAAGGTAGTCAGTAACGGCCGTTTCCCCCAACCAGGCAGCCCCCTTTGTTGCCGCCACACCCAAATACAGCGGCAAATGCCCATAAGCAAACTTACGCGGTTGATCTTGCTCCACCAGAACACCCTGGCTGAGAGCATTGGGCGGCCAATAATAGGGATTAAATGTCGATTCCGTTGGTGAAAAAGCCGTTTGCCAATCTTCCGGCCATTCAATCGTGGTAGCCACCCAATGGATATACCGTTCATCAGGATGAAAATGATAATAACCATCCCAATCCAAGCCCGTCCAGCGCAAAACGGCCGCCACCAAAAGTATGAGGCTCAACAAGACCCAAACTATCCTCTTTCGCATCGCAGCATTGTAGTGGCAGAGAAGCAAAGTAGCAAAATCACAAACGCCGCATGCCACTCTGCCACTTTAAAACAAAAAGAGCCGGCACCACTGTCCCGACCCTTCACAAAACTCAACAATCTGAGACTTAGAAATCTTCCTCTTCGTCCTTGCCTTTGCTGATAACCTCCACAGAATCGGCAGCCGGATCGAATTCGCCTTCTTCGCCCTCTTCCTCTTCTTCTTCGATGCCAGCGCGGTCAAAGGCAAAGGAAGCCACCGTCGTTTCGGGGTCAGACAAAATCTCAACGCCCTCAGGAGCTTTCAAGTCAGCCACAGTAATCACATCATCGGTGGTGGCAATCAAGCTGATGTCCACTTCAATTTCAGAGACAAGAGCTTCTGGCAAGGCTTCAATTTCAACAGTACGCATCGCAAATGTAATCGTACCAGTGCCTTCCGCCATGGCGCCTGATTCACCAACAGCTATCAATTCAGCTTCACCAACAATCGCAGTTTTCAAGTCAACTTCGATAAAATCGACATGAATCAAGTCACCACGAGTGACATGTTGCTGAATATCACGAGCCAACACCGTGCGGGTATCAGAGCCTATTTTCACATCAATCAAATTAGTCTGCCCGGATTCACGCAAAATGCGAAATAGAGCCAAGGTATCCAATTGGATATTGACAGGCTCAGATGCACCATAAATCACAGCTGGTGTGATGCCATCGCGGCGCAGTTTCTTTACTTTCTTTCCAGTTATTTCGCGGGGATCCGCAGCAATTGTCAAACGTTCGTCACTCATGGTTACTCATCCTCAACTAACAATCTCCTCCGAATTTAACGGGGATTAGGGGATCATAGGACAATAACCTTCCTATCCTCTCCCAATCCCCGCTGTGTTCCCGGAGGATCAGAATATCTATTTTCAAGTTCACACCATCTCCTGACAAAAAGACGCATCCAGAGCAATGATTCGTTACCCGGATGCGACATGTTTGATTATAATTGTCATCCTGATGGAAATGAACCGGTAAAGTATAGCAATCTTTATCAATTCGTCAACTTGACAACGAATTTTTCAGTTCTATGAAAGGGATCGCTTTTGAAGGTGTTGGCATGGCCGGAAACACGTTCCCAAGGGATATGAATGGAGCCGCGCCGTTCCTGATGGCATACTCAGCATTAAAATTTGACGTGCAAAGCAACACAGGGTAAAAAGCACGCTTGGAGGCAACATGACACAGACAAATGCAACGGATTTAACTGATTATTACACAACCATTAGAGAATTAGGAAAATTACGGACGAACAAGCATGCCGAACGGTGGAGTGAAGCTACTTTGCACACGTTGGCTCTCAATCTGGATCGAGGGACGAAGCAGAAATTAGCTAACGCCCTGCCGGAAGTACTTTCCGCTCAACTCAAACGCAAATTCTGGCTCCTTCACTTCCGAGATAAAAGCTTGACCTGCAATGAGTTCCAAAAAATAACGGCAAGGCGTGCAGGGAATACTGATGAGAGTTTTGCTCGCTATCCTGTCATTGCCACGTTTCATGGGCTCAAGAGTTTCATTAATGATTCTCTGAATGATGACGTTGCCAATACGCTTTCGCCTGAACTGAGCCAAATGTGGCAAGATGCGTGATTCAGTGACCAGTGATCAGTAACTCCCACTACGGCTTCCCGATTCCCGATTTCCGGTTACGGTTTATACTTTTTTTTGGCCTCGCTTTTCTGCTGTTGGGGTGCGAAGTAAAATTGCCAGAAACGGCCGTTCGCGGATCCATTCAAGTCTCCCTGACAGCCGATGGGGAAACCTACAACCTCGATACAGAAGCCACCAACGTGCGAGAACTGCTTGAAGAAGCAGGCATCGACGTAGATGAAGATGACGAGCTAACCCCACCTGCCTACACCCCATTGGTAGGGGGCGAAGACATCGTGGTCGTTCGTATAAAGGAAGAAATAGAAACCACCACAGAGAGCCTCCCCTACAGCCGCAAACTTGTACGCAATGAGTCGATGAACGTCGGGGAAGAACTCATTGTGCAGCCGGGTAAACCTGGCTTGCAAGAAACAACGATTCGCATTGTGTACCGAGATGGTCTGGAGGCGGAGCGGTGGCCGACGCAAACGATTATCATTGAAGAGCCACAAGATGAAATTATGATGCTGGGCATTGGCACCCCCCGTGACAATGTCAGCTTTCCTGGCACATTGGCCTACATGAGTGATGGCACGGCCGTTATTCTCCGTGGTGATTCCGCTTTTCCTGAACAGCTGGACGTGGGCAGTGGCTTAGATGGTCGCGTGTTCGACCTGTCGCCCGATGGCAGCCACCTGCTCTTTACTCGTGTGGATGGCGATCCAGCCAGCTTCAACAACGCTCTTTACATCATCGAAACCCAGCGGAACGCAAAACCACGCTCGCTAAACGCCAACGATGTGTTATGGGCAGGCTGGAATCCGACCAGTGAGGCAGAGCTAGGAGAAATCGCTTACACCACAGCTATTTCCACCACACAACCACCGGGCTGGGAAGCCAATAATGATTTGTGGTTAGGTGAAATTCCAGCCAGTGCCGAAGAGGAATTTGAACCAGAACTGATTATTGAAGCGTATCCGGCTCTGTATGGCTGGTGGGGCGGCAATTATGCCTGGTCGCCCGATGGCACTCGTCTGGGTTACAGCTTTGCCAATGAGATCGGCACCATTGTCATAGACCCTGACTTCAAGGGGGAACGTCGGGTACGCCTCAAAGAGTTTTCTGAATACAACACATTATCAGATTGGGTGTGGGTGCCCACGCTAACCTGGTCTCCCGACGGCCGTTTTCTAGCCTACACGAGCTACAACGATGATGATCCGAACCAACCCACTTTTGATAGTTGGGCTATTGACTCGCTGACAGGGGTAAACGGCCGTTTCGTCCAAGATTCTGGTATGTGGGCACATCTACACTGGGGAACAAGCCAGGATGATGTGGCGCCCATCGCCTTCTTGCGCACCACAAATCCTCTGGACAGCGAACACAGTCGTTACACCCTGTGGTTGATGGATCAAGATGGCAGTAACGCTCGGCAAATCTACCCCAACCTCAACGAAAACAGCAATTTTTCATACCAGCCACGCTTCTTGGCCTGGAGTCCCACTGGCGCAGAAATCGCCTTCATTTACAACAACGCCCTGTATCTCTACAGCCTGGAAGAGGATAGTGCGCGTCGCCTAACAGAAAACGACGCTATCAACTCCCATCCCACCTGGGCTCCTTACGGGAACGCCATCATCAACGGGTTCGACTTTGACCAATCAACTCCCGCCACGCCACGCCACACCAACGACTTCATACCAGAAAATCCCCGCCGCAGTGAGTAAATTTTCGCCTGGCTCTCTTATTGGGCACTGATAAAAGCAGAGCAACACAGATGAAAACCAGTTCGTCGTATGCTTTAATTTCTGTTCCTAAGCGAAGTGTCCGGCACATATTCGCCAATAGTTTAAGAACCGGATTCGCCAACGGTGATAGTGCCCAGGGGCACCACCTCTCGCAACATCCCACCCTCGTCGATTGGCAGACGGATATCTGGATCAGCAAAATCATACATGCCCAAGTTGAGGGTGTAATGCCCAGGAGGTAAATCTGTGGGAATAAGCACGCCATGATTATCGATGATGGTTTCATCAGGCTTCCAGATTGTAGTCGGTTTCAGGGTACTGCCAGGCTCACTATCCCGTTGCGTCACAAGTTGACCGTTTTCATCTAACACATGCAAGAAAACTTTGTAACGTTGTTCAAGCACGGCATCCGTTAGCCAGAAGAGAGACAGTTGCAAAATATCGCCAGGAGCCAGTTCCGTTTCTGCTAACGTGTATCCACTCAGGGAAATGTGATCACCAAATTTAATCTGGGTAGGGGTTTCTATCTCTGTGGCTGGCGCAGAGGGCACGGCATACACCACAAATCGTACATCCTGGCTCCAAACACTGGTTGCTTTATAAGTGTTTTCGTCTAGCCACTTCTCAATGATTCGCTCTGGATCCTGTTGACTATCTCCCCAGTAAATAACGTAAATCCGTTCATGTTGAGAGGCAATATTCGTTAATTCAGATTCAATTTGTTCGCGGCTCATGCCCGATAAAGGCAGTGGATACACAGGAGCGCCCGCGGTATGGTAATAGGTGAAGACTTCCCATTGGTTCGGCGCATTGAGGATGATGCCAGCATTTTCATGGTTGTCCGCCGCAATTTGCGCAGCCATGCCGCGATAATCGGCACGGGCATAGTCGGGATTGGTGTAGAGATTAACTAAAGAGCGCACCACGCCCACGCTAGCTAACAACCCCAAAAGGAGGAGTAAGCCGAGGTATGGCAAACGCCATTTTCCCCCTAAGAAGTGGCTTTCTGCAGCTTTCACAGAGCCCACAGCTTGTTCATGAGCCGGGGCGGGTCTGGGTGAAGAGGCAAAGACCACCAGGATGATCAGGATAGCAAAGGGAGCGATGACCACAAGCAACATTTTGAATAATTGTGGCTCGAAGGCACCAACATAGTAGGCTGCCAAAACGGGAATGAAGAAGGCGGCCAGCCAAACGGCCGTTCTCCAACCACGATCTAGCACCACACCCAAAGTCATCAAAACAGCCACCGCCGCCAACGACCCTGCCACCTCCTCCCCCGTCACCGTATGCCCGAAGGCCAACCAGCGAAATACAGCCAGCAAATAATCAGGCAGAAACGGCCGTGCTGCTGGCCCGCCACCAATATTCCTCAAGAAAATTGGCAGCCAAGGCAGGTAGAGGAGGCACACGGCAAGCATCATGGCCAACCAGAAGGCGATTAACGATGACGGATGGCAGATGGCGGCTTGACGATTGACAACGTTGGAATCTCCCCTCTCCCCTCGCCACTCTCTTATGATCCATATCCCAAACACCACATTCTGCGCCACAATCACCGCCGGAAAAGCATACTGCGTATACAAACCAGCAGCAGCAAAAAAAACATACCCAGCAGAAAGCAAGATGATTTTCTGCCATCGACTGTCAGCTGCTGGCTGCCGCATCACCTCCCACCACCAAAACATAAACAAAGTAGAAAGCGTCGCTTCAAGCGCCAACAAGGCATACATGCGTGCTTCTTGACTGTAGTAGATAAGCGGTGGCGAAACGGCCGTTATCCCAGCAACCAGCAAAACGGCCTTCCACACAAACCGCTCATCCCGCTGCCCCACTGCCCCGCTGCCGCGAAAAGAAAGCCTCGCCAACGCCACTGCCCCCGCCACCACCACCAAGCCAGCAAACGCCGACAAAGAGCGCAAGCCAAACTCACCCTCCCCCACCAGTTCCCGCCAGCCACGCAGCAGCAAATAATACAACGGCGGATGAATATCGCTAGCCGTGCCCTCGACGATCAGTTGGAGTGAACGTTCACTGAGACGAGCGCTGTTGCCTTCGTCATTCCAAAAAGATTGGGCATCAAGATTGTGGAACCGGAGGCAGGTCGCCAAAAGCAGAATAATAACAGAGCCAATAAGAACCTTTGCCTTCATAAATCGTCAACAGTCAAATATCGACTGCTTCTTCATCAACTTCCCAGCTGTCATAAACCCAACCACTCTCCGCATCACCAAATGCCAAACGGCCGTTCCCGCCCCTCACCTCTCATCTGCTCCCCAAACAATCAGGTACTCAGTGTGAAACGAAAGGCAAAAATTTACTGACTGTCACCTAAATAGACAACAACAATGTTGTGGTCGTATTTTGCATCTAAAGTAAATTTATTTATATCCCCAATAATAAATGAGCCACCACTAAATTCCACCCTCCCGATTATATCATAGGTATTTTTTTCTATTACCCACAAACTACTATCGCTTTTTATTAGAAATGCGGAATATACCTCTGTAGATACAGCACTAATGATGTCATATCGTTCACATTCTAGCTTTTCCTCCATATATCTTTTACCGTACCTACAATCTCATATCGCCCGAATCAAGAGGGCATGTTGTACCAATAATCGTCATTGCGCTCACAAACATAGGTAACCGTTTTCTATTCTGTTCAGAAACAATTTGGGGAATTATTCTATCATTTCGTCTAACCAATGACGGAATTGATTTTTATCTGCAGCTATTTCCTGATACATCGCATATGTTATGGGTAAAATCACACGCGGATTGATTTTAGATACATTTCCGTGTTCTTCGCTATACTTTCGTTGAGGCATATTGACTTGATGATTTGGAGACCTTTCTAGTCAATTTTGCCTCAACATTTCTAAACCCACAGAATTTGCTAGAACCAGATTTCTTTAAGAAAAGTGTTGCATCACGGACTATCTTTCCGATTTCACTCCCTCTTTCCAGGCATCAAATACGCCAGCAAAGCATAAAACAAAATCACAGCACTAATAGAAAATAAAAGCGGACGCCATGCATGCCACATATACACCCAACCTGGCATCGGCTCAACAGCCTGCTCACCCACAGCATACTCAGCCACCGCCTCAAACACCGGCAGTGGCGTAAAGTCTGGCTGCATCATGCGGAAATAATACCAGGATTCACCCAGCTCCCAATCTGCCGGACGCTTAAAGAACCAGACATTGTTGACGCCCACCCAGGGCCATGCTTCTTGCTGACGTTGGAACGCTTCAACCGTATATTTCGCCTGTTCCGCCTCCGTCACGCGGCCAAAATTGGCAGGAATTTCCTCTGGGACAGTATTCCAGCCCATTTCACTAATCCAAATCGGCTTGTGGGCATCCCCGTTCTGCACCATCATATCGCGCAAAAGCAGATTGTGTGGATAGTTAATAACAGTGGGTCGTAGGCGCTGGTCTGTAGCACCAGACCATAAGCCATATCCCTGTGCCGAAAACACATCAAAGCAACCACCTGCACCGGCGTTATACATGCGTTGCAAAAAAATCAAGTCATTCATGTGGCGGCCATCCATCGCCAGAGTTGGCGTTAGCGCTGCTGCTAACACCACAGCATCTGGATCCGCTTCCTTAATACGCCGATAACCTTCACACAACAAAGCGGTATACGCTTCAGGATTCACATCTTGCAGACCCCATTCTTCATTGCCATTGGGCTCATTCCACAACTGGTAGTAGCGCACCCGCCCTTGATAGCGCTCAGCCACAGCAGCCACAAAATCACCATAATCGGCCACATTGTCCGGCGGCGCCAGGGGACCAATGGTGTCCGTCAGCGCCCGTGTCCAAGAAGGCGGATTACTCAAGCGGGCGATAATTTCAATGTCATATGTGTCAGCCAGGTCTACAATTTGGTCATATTTGGCCCAGGCATCAACTGCGCCAATCGCAGCCATGTTCCGGCGATCCTCGAAATCACCTTTGCCATGCACTTCAATGTCTTCCCAAGCAAACTCCTGGCGAATGTGAGTAAATCCGGCATCATGCAAGAGCTGCATGCTTAACTCACGTTTTTCTGGCTCCACCTCTTGCTGCAAAAAGGTATTCACACCAAATGGGGAAACGGCCGTTTCTGGACCAAGCGCATCAACTGCCAAATCAGGCTGCGGGCGAACGGCCGTATTCAACCAATGCACCACACCACGCAGTTGCGCCGGCAGCGTCTCCTCACCAGTAAGGTCATACAAAGAACTGGCATGCGGCCACAAAGATACGACCAGCATCACCAAGGCCAATATCACAACCACCTTCTTCACAATCGATACATTCCACTTCGGCATAGGCACACCATTATACCCGTTTTTCATGTGGCAGAACCCGTAATCTGCCATCATCCACCAATCGTACATGCAACAAACAGCAACCCCATCACTCCCCGCCCCCACCAACTCAATCCACACGGCACGCCAACAACCTGGCCACTTTGCTCCATTTTCCATGATGCAGTGCGTCAAAAATATGCTACAATACACGCTATCATCTTTCCCATCGATATGATCTACACAAGTGAGGCGTGTGTAGGTTAAATCCATTTACAATCGCAAAGAAGAGGAGTATATGTTAACCGGAATCGAAAAATTTCTGTTCGCTTTACTAGTGCTATTCTCATTAGTTGCAACCTACTACACCTTTAGCCAAATGGTCAAGATATGGTTTCGAGGCCAAGGGCAGTTAAGCTACGATCACGCTGGCCGCCGCATATGGGATGGCATCTACGCCTTGTTCAGCCAGGGGCGCATTTTGCGCCGCCGTAAACTGGCCTCTATCTTCCATTTTGGCGTTGCTTGGGGCTTCATCTTTTACGGCCTAGTCAACATATTAGATGTCGCTGAAGCCCTCATCACAGGCTTCCACTTTCCCGATAACATCATCATCGACATCTACAACTTATTAGCAGATTTATTTAGCGTAGCCGTCCTGCTGGGCATTGTCTACTTCTTCTTGCGTCGCTTTGCCCAAAAAGACCGCCACCTCACCATTCGTGAAAACGTCCTCGTCCACCCCAAAGCCCGCGACCAGAACGGTGTCAATCGAGACTCCCTCATCGTCATCATATTCATCTTCATCCATGTAGGCAGCCGCTTGCTAGGCTCCGCTTTTCTCAACGCTGCAGAAGGCTTGGACGGGTGGGAACCCTTCGCCAGCCTCATCGCCAGCCCCATGACAGGCATGCCAGAAAAAACACTCATGTTTGGCTGGCATGTGACCTTCTGGCTGGCAGTCGGTTTGGTCTTGCTGTTCTTGCCCTACTTCCCCTACACCAAACACATTCACCTCATGGTTGGCCCCTTCAACTTCATGACCAATCCAGAGCGCAACTACCTGGGGCAAATGTTTACCCTCGACTTTGAAGACGAATCCATCGAGCAGTTCGGCGCCAACGACGTTTTTGATTTACCACAAACACAAATTGTAGACAGCTTCGCCTGTATCATGTGTAACCGCTGTCAGGACGCCTGTCCCGCCTACAACACAGGCAAAGAACTCTCCCCTGCAGCCATCGAGGTCAACAAACGCTACTATTTCCGCGAAAACAAAGCCGTTCTGTCTGCCGGTGGCAGCATGAACGGCAGCAGTGGCGAAGGCGCCGGTTTGCCACTCATGGGAACCATCCTCAGCGAGAGCGCAGTGTGGGCTTGCACAGCCTGTGGCGGCTGCATTGAAGCCTGTCCTGTAGGCAACTCGCCCATGCAAGACATCATGGACATTCGCCGGGATCAAGTGCTGATGGCCAGTACCTTCCCCGACGAACTCAAAGTCGCTTTTGTCGGGATGGAACGCACCGGCAACCCGTGGCAATCCACCGACAGCCGCATGGCTTGGGCAGAGCCACTGCCCTTTGAGGTGCCCACCGTCGAAGAAAACCCCGATTATGAATACTTACTTTGGGTCGGCTGTGCGGGTGCATTCAACCCAGATTCCCAAGAAGTCGTCCGTGCAGTTGCCACTATTTTGAATGCAGCAGGCGTCAGCTTCGCCGTGTTAGGTGAGTCTGAAACCTGTACAGGCGACTCCGCTCGCCGGGCTGGCAACGAGTATCTATTCTATGAAATGGCTTTAGGCAATATCGAGACACTTAATGCAGCCGGAGCCGACAAGAAAAAGATTCTAACAAGCTGCCCCCACTGTTTCACCACCATCGGCAAGGAGTATGAAGAGTTAGGCGGCAATTACACCGTTTTCCATCACACACAAGTCATTGCAGATTTAGTAGGCAAAGGCAAGCTCACGCTCAACGGTAATGTTCTCCAGAAAACCACCTTCCATGATCCCTGCTATCTTGGCCGTCACAATGGCGTTTTAGAAGCGCCGCGTGATGCCCTGGCTAAAGCTGGCGCCACATTGCTAGAAATGGATCGCACTAAGAAAAACTCTTTCTGCTGCGGTGCAGGTGGGGCACAAATGTGGAAAGAAGAAGAACATGGCACCGAAGCTGTCAGCCTCAACCGCTTCAAAGAAGCCCATGAAACGGGCGCAGAAACGTTGGCTGTCGGCTGTCCCTTCTGCATGACGATGATGAAAGATGCCAATACAGAAGAAGGCGGGCCAATGGTGGTTAAGGATGTGGCGCAGATCGTAGCGGAAGCGCTTCAATAAAAAAGAGGTTTATCACATGAAAAAACTATTACTCATCGCTGCTCTCATCCTACTCACAACCCAAATAGCCACCGCGCAAGATGGCCCGATAAAAACTGGCTCGCCTGCAGAACCCACCAGCATCACTGCTGATCCAACCTACGAAGAACAAGTCCTGGAAATCGTCAATCAGGAACGCTGGAATCATGGACAACTGCCGCCATTAAAAGGAAACCACTTGCTGGATAACGCTGCCGAAACTCACAGCACAAACATGGCAGTCCGCAACTTCTTCGACCACTGCGATCTAGACACAGGAGCTTCTCCCTGGAATCGTATTGAAGATGCTGGCTATCATTATTGGTATGCCGGTGAAAACATCGCTATGGGTCAATTGTCACCAGCAGAGGTGATGAATGCCTGGATGGACAGTTCAGGGCATAGAGCTAATATCCTTTCTACCGAGTTCAGAGAGATTGGGGTTGGGTATTACTACCAGAGTGATGATCAAGCCAATGTTCGCTATGATTCCAATGGAGACTGTCAATCTGATGGCACGTATAGCGGAACATATTATCGTTATTGGACACAAAATTTCGGCAGCCGACATTCCGTTTACCCAGTTGTGATCAACCGTGAGCAATTTGAATCAGAAACCCAAAACGTCGATTTGTATATGTATGGCGACAACTGGGCCACTGAGATGCGTTTCCGCAATGAGAATGGAGCGTGGTCAAGCTGGCAGCCTTATCAAAGCAATGTGGCCTGGACGTTAAGCAGTGGGAATGGCACCAAAACGGTCAATGCTGAGATTCGGAATGGCAGCGGCACCGTATACGCCGCCAGCGACACGATTGAACTTAACATGGCACAGCCTACCCTCGTTGTTTCATCGAACGGGTTGGCTTTTGCCTTGCAACATGACGGCCCTCTTGCCCAAACACTCCTATTGACAATCCAAAACACCGGACAATCGCCAATGACCTGGAGTTTAAGCGGGGAAAATTCATGGCTATCAGCCTCAGCATCTAATGGCACCGTAGACCCGCACAGCAGCACAACGCTCAACATCACTGCATCTCGAAGCGGACAACCGCCTGGTGTCCACACCGCAACTCTGACGATTGAGGCGGGTAATGCTGAAAACTCGCCACAAACAGTTAACGTGATGTTTTTGATAACGGCTGAGCCGCCCGTATTCCTGCCTATGACAACCCACTAATCAAAAAGAGGTGGCTGGCAGTCCAGTCACCTCATCTAAATTTAGTTTGGGCCATGGAAACGGCCGTTATCCTGCCCCAGCCATCAATGCCACATCTAACACATCTTGCATCTTCTTCACCAAGACAAAATTCATATCCTGGCGTAATCTCTTGGGAATCTCCTCCAGATCACGTTCATTTTTATGCGGCATGACAAAAGTCTTAATGCCAGCGCGACGAGCCGCAAGCGCTTTCTCACGCACCCCGCCAACCGGCAGCACTCGCCCACGCAGCGTGATCTCACCCGTCATACTGACATCCCGGTGAATAGGACGGTTGGTGAACGCCGAAATGAGAGCCGAAGCCAGAGACACCCCGGCCGACGGTCCATCTTTGGGCACAGCCCCTTCAGGCAGATGAATATGAATATCCGTTTTGTCGAACCGTTCGTAATCAATGCCCAAATGCTCAGCCCGGCTGCGCGTATACGTTAGAGCCGCTTGCGCACTTTCTTGCATAACATCCCCCAACTGTCCGGTCAGCGTCAAGCCCCCTTTGCCTTGCATCAAATTCACTTCAATAAACATAATTTCGCCACCCGTAGCCGTCCAGGCGGCACCAGTGGCAATACCAACCTCATCTTCCTCTTGCAGCTCTTCCGCTAGGAATCGAGGTGGCCCCAGTAAATCACGCACACGTTTAGCAGAAACTCGACGAGGATAACGCCGCTTTTCCGCCACAGCACGAGCAATCTTGCGACATACATTCGCCGTTTCACGCTCGAAATTACGCACGCCAGCTTCCCGGGTATACTCACGGACAATCGCCTTTAAGGCATCCTCCTCAAAGCGAACCCCTTTGTCCTCCAAACCATGCTGAGCAACTTGTTTGGGCACTAAAAACCGGCGACCAATTTCCAGCTTCTCTTCTTCCAAATAACCAGTAAACTCAATCAATTCCATCCGGTCTTGCAAGGCATGGGGAATCGTGTCCAGGTAGTTTGCTGTGGTAATAAACAACACTTTGGAAAGGTCAAAATCCAGACCAAGATAATGGTCGGCAAAGGCATTGTTTTGTTCGGGATCTAAAACTTCTAGTAAGGCAGATGCTGGATCACCACGAAAGTCTTGGCCTAATTTGTCCACTTCATCCAACATAAAAAGCGGATTCTTCGTGCCTGCCCGCCGCATCGCTTGCACAATGCGTCCGGGCATCGCGCCAATGTACGTGCGACGATGACCACGAATTTCAGCCTCATCACGCACTCCACCCAGGCTAATGCGGATAAACTCACGACCTAACGCCTGTGCAATGGAGCGACCAATAGACGTTTTCCCCGTCCCTGGAGGGCCGACAAAACAAAGAATTGGGCTGCGCAATGTATCAGCGGCAATTTGCTTAACGGCGATGTACTCCAAAATGCGATCTTTTGCTTTTTCCAAGCCATAATGATCAGAAGCCAACACGTCAGCAGCATGACGCACATCCATGTTATCTTCAGATTCTTCCAGCCAGGGCAAGTTGAGAACCCAATCCAGGTAAGTCAGGATAATGCCCACTTCTGGCGACATGGGCGGCATAGCACTGAGGCGGCCTAACTCTTTTTCTGCTTTCGCACGTACTTCTGGCGGCAGTTCCTTTTGGGCAACCGATTCGCGCAGCTCATTGATTTCTTGGGTGAAAACATCAGCTTCACCCAACTCACCTTGAATTACACGCATCTGTTCACGCAAGAAATGTTCTCGTTGGTTCTTATCCATTTCTTGCTGAACTTGCATATGGATCTGGTCTTCCAGTTCCAATACATCGAGTTCTTTCGCCAGGGAAATGCTTACTTTTTGCAAGCGTGTGGCTGAATCGATAGTTTCTAAAATATCTTGTTTGGTGGCTAGCTCTGTGGTGAGGGTAGAGGAGATGAAGTCAGCCAACCAGCCCGGTTCTTCGATGTTAATGGCAAATGTGTAAGCATCTTCGGGGAGACTACGATTGAGAGAGACGACTTTCTCAAATAAGGTGATGACGGCTCGCATGAGGGCTTCGGTATTACGTTCCCATTCCACAGGTTCAGGAATGCGCCGGGCGCGTACCCGAATGTAAGGTGTCCACTGCGTGAACTCGATAATCTCAACCCGTCGCCGACCCTGAGCCAAAACGCTGGTGCTTTCATCGGGCATGCGCAAGGCTTTACCGATGGCCACTTCTGTGCCAACGCTAAATATGTCGTTGGCGCCTGGCTCTACGATTTCCCCATCTTTTTGTGCCGCCACAATGATGTTTTCGTTGTTATTCACAGCGGCACGGATTGCTTCTAAGGATCGTTCCCGGCCAACAAAGAGGGGCGTGACCATTTGTGGATACAGGACTAAATCTCGAAGGGGCAAAAATGGAAATTCTACATATCCTTCTTCATCTTCAAGAATATTGGTTTCAAAGACTTCTTCTTCAAAACCAGGTATGCTGTCCATGAAGTCGGGATATTGGGCTAACTCAAAGTCTTCTTCTTGTATCATCTCGTTTGTGTTTCTCAGGCAATCTATTTGACATTGCTTGAGATGTTTTTTGTCCTTTGGGTTCAGGGGATTCTTGAAATGTTGTCCCTAAAGTAAATGTGATTTTAAGCTGTCCCAGCGATTTAGCAAGTCTCCAACAAAAATGATGGAGCCTGTGGCACAAATCAGGTCTTGAGCGGTTGCATTTTCCCAAGCGAGTGTGAGGGCATCAGCTGAGGAAGCAGCAGCCACAACCGCCCCGTTTTGTTCTTGAACTATTTGCGCCAGCTTTTCTGGATCGGAGGCACGAGGATGGGCAGCAGCAGCGGTAATGATGAGATCGGCAAAGGGAACTAGGGTGGCCAGCATGTCGGCTATTTTTTTGTCAGATGGCGCACCAAAGATGAAAATAAGCCGGTCGTAAACGTAATGTTTGGACAAGGCCTCAACCAGACGCGCAATGGAATCTGGATTATGGGCGCAATCGACTAGCAGGGTCGGGCTGTTTTCACTGGAATGGATGGTTTGCAAACGGCCGTTCCACACCACCTCCGCCAATCCCCGACGAACGGCCGTTTCATCCAGGTTGGGGAATTGTGAACGTACGACATTTAATGCCGCCAGGGCAACTACCGCATTTTGCAATTGATGGTCGCCAGCCAATGCCATGGGGTAACTCGTCTGGCTTGGAATAAATGAGGGCGCAGGAGATTGATCGATGATAAGCGCCTGACCGCCATCTTTTCTCTCACCATGATAACGCCATGCTGCAGAAACGGCCGTTAATGGCGACCCTGTTTCAGCGGCAACATCAAGAAGCCTGCTGATAGCTTCTGCTTTTTGCGGCGCCACCACCACCGGCACATTGGGTTTCATAATACCCGCTTTCTCAAAGGCAATCTCAGACAAAGTATCTCCCAACACATCCGTGTGATCCAGGCTCAAGCTAGTGATAGCACACACCAGCGGATTGACCAGGCGTGTGGCATCAAAACGCCCGCCTAGCCCAGTCTCCACGACAGCAATATCGACTTGCTGCTGAGCAAAATATTTGAGACCCAGCACAGTCATGACTTCATACCAGGTGACAGAGGAAATTGGGGAAACAGCTTGCCTTGAATCTAGCGAAACGGCCGTTTTTATCTCATTTATCCCAGATAAAAAATCTGCTTCCGAAATCCGACCATCCGCATCATCAGGAGTCAAAACAGAGACACGTTCACGAACATCTCGCAAATGAGGCGATGTATACAGACCCACACGCAGACCAGCTGCGCGTAAGCAAAAAGCCGTCATCGCAGCGACAGACCCCTTGCCCTTTGTGCCCGCAATGTGAACAGCTGGGTACGCATTTTGAGGGGAACCTACCCGTTCGACCAGTTTTTGCGGCCGTTCCAAAATAAGCGCTTTGGCCGACTCCTTGTCCAGCGGTTTGCGCTCATAATCGATTAAATTATTGAGGAAATCAAGTGCCTCATCATAAGTTTTCAATGTTGTTTCACTCTGATTCATAAGGGCAATATTGTACCAGCATCAAGCAAAAATGGAACCGTTGACAAGGGTTTCAGGCAGGGCTACACTCCCACTTAAACCCAGTGAACAGTGTACAACCTTCAGCAAATACAGATTACTGCATCCTGTTTACTGTAAACAGCTCACCGCATACCGAGGCTTTTATGGACATCGTTGTTTTGATTCACTCACGACTTTCACAAACAGTCGTTTTGTTCTTCTTGTTTTTAGGGATTTGGGGCGTATACCGTGGCATTCGCCAATACCGCGTCAATGGCAGCTACATGGGTGCCCTGGTCATCGGGCAGGTTCTATACATCGTGCAGGGAACATTGGGCGCCATTTTATGGGCAACAGGGTATATCGGTGGTGTCTCCCGCCCTGAAATGCATATTTTGTACGGCTCTTTTGCGCTCGTCTTTCTCCCCTTCGTCTTTCTCGTTTGGCTAAAAGGAGACGACTCCAATCAGGCGCAATGGGTGTTGGCCTTCACCACCCTCTTCCTGTTTGGGATTGCCGAAAGAGCAATATCGACAGCATAAACCATCGTGACCATCTCAAAATTACTCCCCGTTTTCCCTGGGTAAAGAGCACTTGAAGCGCATCCTTCCATGCCGTCACCCATTGATAAATGCGCCCATAGCAGGTGCAGCAAACCATTCCTTCCCCGAAGGAGTCAATGTCTACGCCCAAAACCAACATTTCTCTAATGGTCAAATCATGTTTTCCAGCTACACTTAGTCCGTATCAAAATTAACACTGGACAAAACTGTCCGCAAAGGTGCAAGAAGATGAGCATCGACAACATTATTGAAGTAACTGAAGCAACATTTGATAAAGACGTAATTGAGCGTTCCACTGAGATCCCGGTAGTGGTTGATTTTTGGGCACCCTGGTGTGGTCCCTGCCGCCTTCTTGGCCCTTTGTTAGAAAAATTAGCAAAAGAGCCAGACCTCAATTTTGTGCTGGCAAAAGTCAACGTTGATGAGAATCCCGGACTTTCCATGGCCTTTCAAGTGCAAGGTATTCCAGCGGTAATCGCCTTTGTAGACAGTGAAGCAGTGAGCAGTTTCGTCGGTATGAAACCAGAACCCCAAATTCGAGAATTTATTGAGGAACTCATCCCCAGTGAGATCGATATTGCCCTGAGCGACGCTAACAGTTTGCTGGCAATCCGGCATTACCAAGAAGCAGAAAAGGCATATCGTGAGGTGCTGCGCCAATTCCCCGGTCACCAGACAGCGATGGTCAATATCGGGCAAGCACTCATTGCCCAGGGCAAAGGATGTGAAGCAGTCGGCTATCTGCAAGATTGCACCGATGGGCGGGCATACACCAGGGCTCAAAATTTGCTGCCATTAGCCAAGTTTCTCTGCAAAGCAGATACAACCTGGGACGACATGGATGAGATCGACCCTCTAGAAGCCCAATACCGCCAAGCAGCCCACCTACTTAAACGGGGAAACCATGCTGCCGGACTAGATGGTCTCATTGATGTGCTGCGTCAGGACAAAAAATATGATCGAGGCCGTGCCAAAGCTGTGATTCTGGCGCTATTTGAACTGCTTGGGGAAGGAGATGATCTCACGCAAACCTACCGACGCGAGTTAGCCACTGTTTTGTTTTAAAAAATTGAAGGTTAAAGATTGAAGAAAGCAAGGCAGTTTCTTCAATCTTTAACCTTTGTTCCTTCTAGTTCAACCTTTTTCCTACTCTTTTATCACAAGGGGAATATACAGATAATACTCCACGGCAACCACCTCTCTATCGAGGACAAAATCTTGTTGCAGTGGATTACCAGAAACGGCCGTTATCGTCACCGTCTTGGAAATGTAATCAGAGGACACAGGAACGGCCGTTAAATCATACGTCCCGCTCAAGACCGACATCGCATACAAGCCCGTGGCCGCATCTGTATCAACCTGCACCCCCGTATCAGTGGCCACCACAGCTTCAAGCGGCAATCCCGTATCAACGGCCGTTACCGTTCCCGTAATCTCTACCGGTGTCTCCCCCTGGGCACAATGCGCACCCAAGCCACGCACCTCAATATCATCCACATGCCAGCCATCACGCACAACAGACCCATCTGAATGCAAACGGAAACGTACTTGAGCCTCATCCTGGTTATCCAGCATAGGCAGCGTTAACGAGACCGCTTCCCATGAAGTGTGTGTGCCATCAAAACGGGCGACTTCTTGCCAGCTAACCCCATTGTCATCAGATACCTCCACTATGCAATAATCATAGCCAGATTCTGTGTGGCAAGTCTGCCAATAATTGAGTTGAACGCCTTGATACCCAGTTAAATCCAATGTCGGCGACGTTAGAGACACATCCTGCTGGTTCCCGTAATTCCCACCCGGGCTGTCTGTCCAACTGTGGCTATCGCTATGTGCGGCTTCGGTAGTAATCGCCCAGGGCGCGTCAGCTTGCCAATCCCCACTTCCCGATTCAACATCATCACTCAACACCGAGCAGTAAGGATACAAAGTGAAATTCTGCTGCACAGTTTGAGAGTAAACGGCCGTTACCGCAGCCGTCGCCTGCCCATAATCAGATGATTCCGGCACAGCCCTTAATTGATACGTGCCGCTAATCACTTGCATATCATAAACACCATCCACGTCCGTTGTCGTCTGGAAAATCAAATCAGTTTGAATATCAGCCATTAACGGTAGCCCAGTATCCGCAGCCAAAACCTGTCCACGAATATGAGGTGCTGTGGCCGGGTCTAGCACATAGAAAAACTCAGCTGTCACCGGCCCCCAATTGCCATCAGCATCCTGACCGCGCACAAACACAATATGTCTCCCCGTACCCAGTCCTGTAGTCTCAATCACACCACGAGCAGACTCCACACCGGCATCAAAGCTGCCATCAACGGCCGTTAACGCCACAGCCACGGCTCCACCCGCCCAAGGCGGCACATCCACATACAACTCAGCCGCCGCAATCGCTTGAGTCGGTTCAATGCCATTCTGATTATTAAAGCGCGTGTCATCGAGGGATGCAGTAAGGGTAACGGCCGTTCCCACTGTCACACCATATTCACTCAAACGCAAATCCAAAGCATCAGGCCCAGAGGGCAGCATATACGGCGCCCTAGTCGTTTTAGCAGCATAAACCAACGCCTCTAAATTATCCGGCAAAATCCGATCCTCAAACGTAGCACAATCCTGGAAAAAACTCGTGCCCAACTCAAACGTATAAGCAGCTAAACCCAGTTCGCCATAAGCAAAATCATCCGTCGTACCATCCGTGAGATACAAACCAGCAGATTGGTCTGGCTCATAACCATTAAAATAAGCAAATTTCCGCCCAAGCGTTTGCAGCTCCAGACCATTCGGTGCCGCATCATAAGTGTGCCCCCAAGACCACAACACCAATTGACTGTAACTGTGTATGTCTAGGAAAATGCCCATGGCATCATCAGGCGCAGGATCAGTAATCAAATCTCCACGTTGATCCGGGAAAATACTGCGCACATAAGCCTCAATGGCCTCAGTTTCTGGTTCAGAAGCAGCACTTGGTCCCCGGTAAGTGCTATCGCACTCATTGCCGCTAGAACACAGATTGTTACCACAACTGTTCCAATAGAATGAGAAATTCCGGTTCAAATCTGCGCCCCGATAGCTGGAAGTAGGACCACAATAATTTTGGTTTGTATTTTTCCGCCAAGAAGCCCCCGTCTCCGCATATTTGCGACCATCAGGATTAGCTTGCAGCAACAAATGCAACTCATGATAATCCAACAGCCAGGTCACATCAGCATTGCTGCCATAATTATCAACCATATACTCCGCAAAACGGCTGTTCAACTCAGCAGGAGTATATTCTCGGGCATGAACGGCCGTCATAATAAACAACTTCGGTTTGGGTCCCGGTATCTCTGAATTGGTTAACTTCAACACCATCAAATCATAACCATCTGAGCCTCCAGCCGTCATCTTGTCCCAAGAATCGCCAATATCTATCCACGAAGCCAGAGTTGGATTTTGAGCCACAATATCCTCAGCCATCGCAAACGTTTCCTCAACCGTACGATAGCAGGCATACCCAGGAATCCCAGCCACTTGATTGGGAGCCAGAACACGGGAGGCGTTATACATGGCCGTTAACTTCTCATCAACTTCCAAACGGAAACCAGCCGCTACCAGCTCATCATATTCCGCTTTTGTCACATCAATTACCAGATACCCCTCATCATAATGAACTTCCCAGGGTTCCTTACGCGCCGCCAATTGATTCACCATGTCCCGGTCATCAAAATAAGCCCGCACCACCATAATTTCAGGGGACAACACCTGCTCATTCACCGCAGGTGCAGACTGCGTCACAACCGCCAAAACGGCCGTTACACTTACAATCAATACGCTTAAAATGGTAACAAATCGTTTCATCAGCTTGCCTTCCTTTAATTGAACCCAAGTGTAATCACCAATCTCAAATCGTCAATCTGCAATCTTTTAGGTACCATTCCCCCATGAATCTCATCACCCTACAAAACGCCACCTACCACATGGGCGAACGCACCCTGCTTGACAACGTCAGCCTGCTCATCAACAGCGGCGACCGCATCGGCCTCATTGGTCCCAATGGCAGCGGCAAAACCACCCTGCTGCGTATCATCGCCGGACAAGAACCAATGGCAAACGGCAGCCTCACCGTCTGGGGCAACGTGCGCATCCAGTTCCTGCCTCAAGCCCCCATCATCGACCCAGACCTGACCGTTATCGAAGCCATCTTTCAAAGCAATGCGCCCCAAATGAAACTGCTGCTCGCCTACGAGCAAATTAACGCTCAACTACAAAACAAGCCAAACGATCCAGACATCCAGACCCAATTCGCAGAAATCACCACCCAAATGGATCAAGCCAATGGCTGGGCCGCCGAAGCAGCAGCCGAAACCATCCTCACACGCCTGGGCGTCACCAACTTCAACGCCAAAATCAGCACCCTCAGCGGCGGCCAACACAAGCGCGTTGCCCTTGCCCACGCCCTCATCAACCCCGCTGACTTACTCATTCTAGACGAGCCCACCAACCACATCGACGCCGAAACCATCACCTGGCTAGAAAAACACCTGGAAAAACGAGAGGGCGGCCTGCTCATGGTCACGCATGATCGCTATTTTCTAGATCGCATCGCCAACCGCATCATCGATTTAGACCGCCGCCAACTCATCAGCTATCCCGGCAACTACAGCCGCTATCTAGAACTCAGCGCCCGCCGTCACGAAGGGCTTGCCAGCGCTGAGCGCAAGCGGCAGCAGCTTCTCAAACGAGAGCTAGAATGGGTGCGGCGCAGCCCCATGGCACGTGGCACCAAGCAAAAAGCACGCAAACAACGTGTGGCAGAGCTGCAAAAACTAAGCTTCGACCGCCGCGAAAAGCAGGTAGCCATGTCACTTGCCAGCCGCCGCCTGGGCAAGCGTGTGCTAGACGCTCAAAATTTGAGCAAATCCTTCGGTGACCTAACCCTGTTCGAGCATCAAGATTTCGAGCTAAATCCAGGCGACCGCATCGGCATCCTGGGACCCAACGGCGCCGGCAAAAGCACCTTCCTCAACGTATTGGCCGGCAAACTTCAGCCTGACAGCGGCAGCCTCAACTGGGGCGACACCGTCGTCCTCGGCTACTACGACCAGCAGAGCGAAGGCTTGCGCGACGACCAACGTGTGTTCGACTACATCGCCGACGCCGCCCCCCTCATCAAAAATGCAGAAGGCTACCGCATCGACGCCGCCCAAATGCTAGAGTGGTTCCTGTTCACTCGCCCCGAACAGCAAACCTACATCGGCAACCTCAGCGGTGGCGAACGGCGGCGGCTTTACCTGCTGCACACCCTCGTCACCCAGCCCAATGTCCTCTTCCTCGACGAACCCACCAATGACCTGGACATTCAAACACTGGCCGTGCTAGAAGAATTTCTCGACAATTTCCAGGGCTGCCTCATCGTCGTCAGCCATGACCGCTACTTTTTAGATCGGAATGTCGATTTTCTCATCCCGTTTGAGGATGGCATTGTGGGCACACGCTATCCCACGCCATATGAGTCGTATTGGCAAAAGCGTGAGAGTGAGGAACGAAATAGCAAACAGCTTACCGCAAACAGTAAACCGTTAACCAGGAAGAACAAACAGAGAACAGAAAACAGAAAAAAGAAACTGACATGGCAGGAGAAACAAGAGTTAACGGCCGTTACCCACCGCCTTGCCGAACTCGAAGAAAGCATACCCACCCTAGAGTCCGCCATGAACACCGTCGGCTCAGATTATGTCAAACTACAAAACCTTGCTACCCAACTAGAAACCGCCAAAGCAGAGCTGGAAGAAGTAGAACTGCGGTGGCTAGAACTAACAGAAAAAGCAGAAGGATGAAACCAAAAAGCCAAAAGGCAGATAACCATTTCTACCCTGTGCCTTTGACTTCTACCCGAGGAACAGCTGCATTCACATAGGTTCACCTGATTTAGCGGCCGTTCCTCAACAGGAGCTTTTATGAAATCCCCCATTACCATCGAAGATATCGCCACCTACCCTTTGCCAGGAACGGCCGTTCCCGGCAACCTGCAATTTAGCCCAGACAACAACCACATCACCTATCTCTGCAGCGATGAAGGCAGTCTGGTGCAGCAATTGTATGCTCTCAACCTGGAAAACGGCGACACACACCAACTCGTCAAACCGCCAGGCGATGGCGACACCGAAGAAAATCTAAGCCTGGAAGAAAAACTGCGCCGCGAACGGATGCGCCAGCACAAAACCGGCATCACCCAATACAGTTGGAGCAAAGATGGTCGTATCCTCATCCCCCTCCCAGGCGGACTTTTTGTGCAAAACAGCTGCGACAGTGAGTTACAGCAAATTGCAGCCAAAAGTGACCATCCCATTTTAGACGCACGTTTTTCGCCAGATGGCAAATGGATCGCCTACGTGCAAAACGCCGAAATCTATGTGGTACCCAGCGCTGGCGGCAACCCACGCCAACTGACCAGCGGCGCTCGTGACCAGGGCAAAACCAACGGCCTCGCCGAATACATCGCCCAAGAAGAAATGGCACGGCAGCATGGCTACTGGTGGTCGCCAGACAGCCAATCTATCGCTTTCGCCGAAGTGGATGAGACCCACATCCCCGTCTACCGCATCATCCATCAGGGGCAAGACAGCGTGGGCGAAGAAGCGCAAGAAGAGCATCGCTATCCATTTGCAGGCAAAGACAACGCCAAAGTGCGTCTCGGAGTGATTCGCCTGGATAGCCGCTCCCCTACCTGGATGGATTTAGGCGACAACGATGATATTTACCTGGCGCGGGTCAAATGGCTGCCTAACGGTCGCCTCACCGCCCAAATCCAAAACCGCGACCAATCCCGCCTGGATCTCATCTCCTACGACCCAACCAACGGCACAGGCCAAACGCTACTCAGCGAAACCAGCGATGTCTGGATTAACTTACACAACCTGTTCCATCCCCTTAAAAACGGCCGTTTCATTTGGGGCTCTGAGCGCACTGGATTTATGCACCTATACTTGTATGATGAGCGTGGTGAACTACAACGGCCGTTAACCAGTGGCAACTGGCAGGTAGAAAGCATCGAGGGCATCGACCAGAAAAACAAACGCCTCTACTTCAGCGGTACCCTCGACAGCCCGCTAGAACGCCATCTCTACGTCGTAGACTTCGATGGCAGCAAGCCACGCCGTCTAACCGCAGAAGCAGGCAGCCACTTCATCACCCTTGACCGCAGATTCAGCCAGTTCATCGACCTCTACCACAGCCTGACACAGCCCCCCATCATCAATCTGTGCCGCCTAAAAGATGGCAGCAGGCAGCGCAACATCTTCACCCCCAACGACCCCCGCCTGGAAAAGATCAATCTCCCCACGCCAGAAATCGTTGAACTCACATCACGCGATGGCATAACCCTTTACGGCATCCTCTACCGCCCACCCGCCACCTTTGGCACAGGGCCCTTCCCCACCATCGTAGCCGTGTACGGCGGACCACACGTGCAAGTTGTGGCAAACCGCTGGCTCAACACAGCCAACATGCGTGCCCAATTCCTGGCACAGCAAGGCTACCTCGTCTTCATGCTCGACAATCGCGGCAGTTCACGGCGCGGTCTCGCCTTTGAAGGCTGGATTCGCCAACGCATAGGCACCATCGAAGTGCAAGACCAAGTCGATGGCGTACGCTGGCTGGTCGAGCAAGGCCTCACAGATTCCAAACGTGTTGGCATTTACGGCTGGAGCTACGGCGGCTACATGTCAGCGATGTGCCTGGCTCAAGCACCAGACACATTCAAAGTGGCCGTATCCGGTGCGCCCGTCACCCACTACGATGGCTACGACACACACTACACCGAACGCTACCTATCCACACCGCAAGCCAACCCCACCGGCTATGCCCAAGGCAGCGTGATGCACCACGTCGATCATTTGAAGGGCAAACTGCTGCTCATTCACGGTCTCATCGACGAAAATGTGCATTTCCGCCACACAGCCCGGCTAATCAACGCCCTCATCAAAGCACGCAAACCCTACGACCTGCTCCTCTTCCCCAATGAACGCCACAGCCCCCGCCATCTGGCTGATCGCATCTATTTAGAAGAGCGAGTACGGGATTATTTTAACGAGAATCTATAGTGGCCAGGTCTGCCTGCTGCCTTTTAAGCTCCGCTTAAGCTTCAATTTACATTTTTTTTACCTTTCAGTGTAAAAATTGGCATGTTTAAAATCTTATTTGTCAACTAGAGAGAAGGAATTGAGACAAATCTCTATCTCGTCCTTCTAACTCATTAGAGGTTAACCCTATGAAAAAAACTATTTCTACCCTTACTATTCTGATACTAAGCATGTTTGTTTTAGCCGGCTGTAGTGGCACCCTGGTTGAAAATCTGCCTATTGCTGACGCAGTCGCTGAGACAGTGGCGGAAACCACTGAAACCGTGGCTGAAACCGCAGCCGAAGCCGTCGAAGTCGTGCCGGTGACAGCACAAATGGATCCCCCTGCCCAAGATAAGTCAGCCCCGGCAAACAGCGCCACCAGCATTAACCTGGCAGAAGCACAAGATACGCTCACCGCTTTGTATGAAACAGTCAATCCGGCTGTCGTCAACATCCAGGTAAAAATCAGCGCTGATGCTGCTATGGGTCAATTTGGCGGCTTTAAACTCCCTGAAGGTTTTGAATGGCCAGAGGGGATGGATCCCCACAATATGGATCCTGACAATTTGCCCGAAGGCTTCAACTATGGCTACAGTCAAGGCTCTGGTTTTGTCTATGATAGCCACGGCCATATCATCACCAACCATCACGTCGTTAGTGATGCGGAAAAGATCACCGTCATCTTCGCCAACGGCATAGAGTTGGAGGCAGAACTCGTCGGCACAGACCCCGATTCTGACTTAGCTGTCATCAAAATTGATCCCAGCCAGGTCGCTTTAACCACTGTGCCTTTGGGTGATTCTGATCAGCTGAAAGTGGGTCAATTTGTGGTAGCGATTGGCAATCCCTTTGGCCTCTCTGGTTCGATGACAAGCGGGATCATCTCCGGTTTAGGTCGTACCTTACCGGCGAATGCAGCTGCGCCAAACGGCCGTTTCTTCTCCATTCCTGACATCATCCAAACAGATACCGCCATCAACCCTGGCAATTCTGGTGGTCCGCTGCTGAACTTGGATGGTCAAGTGGTTGGCGTCAATACGGCCATTGCCACTAACGATGGTGAATTTGCGGGTGTGGGCTATGTGATCCCAGTGGAAACGGTTCACAAAATTGTACCGCAGCTCATCGCCAACGGTGAAGTACAAAATCCATGGATCGGCATTTCCGGCCAAGAGATGAACAAAACCCTGGCTGAAGCGATGAATATCGATCCAAACCAAAAAGGGATTATGATTGCAGAAATCATAGCAGACGGCCCTGCTGCTCAAACTGACCTGCGTGGCAGCGAGCAAGAGATCACCATTGACGGATTCCCGGCATTGGTTGGCGGTGATATTATCGTTGGTATTGATAATTTAGCCGTTGAGCAATTTGACGACCTGCTCAGTTACATCGTGCAAGAAACAGAAGTTGGGCAAACCGTCACCTTGACAATCTTGCGAAATGGCAAACAAATCCAGATAGATGTCACGCTGGAAGCCCGGCCGTCTGAATAATCATTTCCTCCCCGCTTCCCGGAAGTGTAAAAACTTTCGGGAAGTTTTTTTTACCTCCAATTCTCAATCGTCTCCTTAATCGAAGCCACAAAATAATCGGCTGTCGCCCCATCCAAAATGCGATGGTCAAAGGTAAAAGTGACATATGCCATCGGCCGAATGGCAATGGCATCATCGATCACTTTGACGCGCTTCTCGATCATGCCCACACCTAAAATGCCACATTGAGGTTGATTGATGATGGGCATCGCAAACAAACTGCCAGATACGCCATGATTGGTGATGGTGAAAGTGCCATTCTGCACCTCGTCCGGGCGTAACTGCCTGCTGCGTGCCCGTGCGGCCAAATCGTTCACCACCCGGGCAATCCCCAACAAGTTGAGCGAATCCGCATGTTTGATCACAGGCACAATGAGGCCATCATCCAATGCTGTGGCCATGCCTAAATTGATGTCTCGCACAAGACGAATGCCGGCGTCAGTCCAGGTGCTGTTGACCAGGGGATGCTGTTTGAGGGCTTGCACGGTGGCGGTCACGAGGTAGGCGGTGTATGTGAGATGCACCCCATCGCGGGCAAATTGCGCTTTGTGGGCGGCGCGGTGTTTGGTAACGGCCGTGAAGTCAAACTCAAAGACAGTGGTCACATGCGGACTGGTGCGTTTGCTGCGTACCATATGTTCGGCGATGATTTGACGCATGCCGGTGAGCGGCACCACTTCACCCGCTTGAGGGGCGGACGGCAAGGGTGCTTGAGGAAATGGTGAATCTTGTGGCGCTGGCTGAATAACGGCCGTTTCCCCACCTCTCTCTCTCATCTGCAAATAAGCCACCACATCCCGTTTCGTGATGCGCCCATCCTTCCCTGTGCCGGGCACCCGATCCAAGTCGATGTCATTTTCTGCAGCCATACGCCCGACCACCGGACTAATCCGCCCCGTATAACGTCTACGCGCAACCTGCGGGCTGCCCTTTGCCCCCTCGGGTTGGGGAGAGGGAGGGAGGTGTGCCGCGTTAGCTTCAATGGTTTGAGTTGGCTCACTAGCCACACTGCCAACCGCTGCTGTCGCCTCTAGCTCTTGCGCCTCACTCCCGCTTGGCACAGCTTCACCGGGCTGGCCAATGAAACCCAACAACGTGCCCACAGCGACTGTAGCGCCTGCCGCCACGTAAATTTTTAGCAGCGTGCCCGCCTCTTCCGCCGTGGCTTCTGTCGTTACCTTGTCTGTTTCAATTTCCAAGACGGGGTCATACTGCTCCACCCGATCCCCTTCTGCTTTCAACCACTGAGCGACCACTGCTTCGATGATGCCTTCACCCATTTCGGGCATGATAATTTTTGTTCCCATAGTTCCTCGATTGGAGCATGGGGATTGGGGCATGGAGGTTGGAGACAATCATCCCAATCTGTAAGCCCTACTCCCCATCTCCTATTGATAAAACTCCGGATAACTTGCCGGATCCACTTCATGCATCAACTCGTAAACCACATCAAACACATCTTGCACGTTTGGTTTGGAAAAGTAGTTGCCATCAGTGCCAAAGGCAGGGCGGTGTGGTTTGGCGGTGAGGGTTCGTGGCTCTGAATCGAGCCAATGGTAGCCACCCTGTTTTTCAATGACCTGCTGCATCATGTAGGCTGTGGCTCCGCCAGGCACGTCCTCATCCATGAACACGATACGGCTCGTTTTTTGCAAGGATTCCAGTAAACGGCCGTTTCTGTCAAATGGTAACAGCGTCTGCACATCAATCACTTCCAGTGAAATGCCAACCTCAGCTAACAACTCAGCCGCACTCAACCCCAGACGGCAGCCCGCACCATACGTCACCAACGTCACATCATCGCCTGGGCGCAGCAACATTGGCTCACCCAGCGGGATGCGAATGTCGGCCAGATTGGCTGGCACCCGCTCCTTAAGCCGGTAACCGCTCAACACTTCCACGATGAGACCCGGCTCCTCAGCTGCCAACAACGTGTTGTAAAAGCCAACTGCCTGCACCATGTTGCGTGGCACAGCCACGTGCATACCGCGCAGCAAATGAACCACCGCCCCCATCGGCGAACCGGAATGCCAAACCCCCTCGAGCCGATGACCACGTGTGCGCACAATGACGGGTGCTTTTTGGCCGCCGGCTGTGCGCCAACTCACTGTGGCCAAATCATCTGACATGATTTGCAGGGCATAAAGCAGGTAGTCGAGGTATTGAATTTCGGCAATGGGGCGCAGTCCACGCATCGCCATCCCAATCGCCTGCCCCAAAATCGTCACCTCACGAATGCCAGTGTCTGACACGCGCAGCAGACCATACTTTTTCTGCAAACCAGCAAATGATTGATTGACGCCGCCCAACTGCCCCACATCTTCACCAAAGGCTAACACCCGTGGATCACGTGCCAAAATCGCATCAAAGGCTTGATTGAGGATTTTGAAACCGGGCAGCTGTGGTGCATCTTTTTCATAAACGGGCAGCAGCGGCACCACGTTGAGGGCAGAAATGTCATCCTCTTCTTCATGCAAATCAGAGCCAATGCGCTGGTTGTTCAGTTTGATTTGCCGTTCACGCCAAGCCACAAGCTGCTGCCGAGCTGGGCTGGGTTCATGACGGGTGAGGATGAGGGTATGGTGAACGGCCGTTAATATATCCCGTCGATATGGCGTCTGTTTTGTCAGCAGCTGGTGGCGCAAGTCAGCCAGCCCAGCCGCCTGAGCCGAGTTGGTCTCCACAGCCTGAATCAAGGCTAAAGCCTCATCCCGTTCAACAAAGAAGGGACGCGTAAACGCTTTCCACGCTTTCACCTTTGTGTTCTCGACCAATTTCTTGGCATTGCGCTCAATCTGATCCAGTTCGCCAGCCGTAGCCATGCGTTCCTCGATGATCCACTGTCGCATTCTCGCCAAACAGTCAAACTCGCGCTCAAACGCCATCCGTTCTTCCGACTTGTACCGTTCATGACTGCCCGAAGTGGAATGCCCTTGCGGCTGCGTGACCTCAACCACATGGACAATGGCGGGCACATGATCACGGCGGACAGTTTCGGCTGCTTTCTGGTAAGTCTCGATGAGCGCTGGATAGTCCCAGCCGCGCACCGTGTAGAGATCGTAACCTTCATCACTGCCTGGTTCCCGTTGGAAGCCACTGAGTACTTCAGAGAGATTTTCTTTGGTCACTTGATGCTCGTTAGGCACAGAAATGCCATAGCCATCATCCCAGATGGAGATGATTACAGGTGCCTTCAGTACGCCAATGGCGTTGACCGCTTCCCAAAACATGCCCTCAGCGGTACTGGCATTGCCGATGGTTCCCCAGGCAATCTCGTCACCGTAGTGCGAGAACTCGGTGAATTGGTGCAGCTCTTCCAGTTCGCGGTACAGGCGGGAAGCGTAACCCAGCCCCACCAGGCGCGGCATCTGGGAACCGGTGGGGGAAATGTCGGCAGATGAGTTGTATTGCTCAGTGAGGGGGAGGAAACGGCCGTTTTTATCCAAGCTCCTGGTGGCAAAATGGGCATTCATCTGTCGTCCGCCCGAATTCGGCTCATGGCGCACATCAGCGTGGGCATACAACTGGGCAAAATACTGCTGGATGGTGTTAATACCCAAGGCAAACATCCACGTCTGGTCGCGGTAGTAACCAGAGCGGAAATCACCCTTGCGGAACGCCTTCGCCAATGCAATTTGCGCAATTTCCTTGCCATCGCCAAAAATGCCAAACTTGGCTTTGCCGCTCAACACCTCCCGCCGCCCAATCAGGCTCGCCTGCCTGCTCTGCACAGCTAAACTATAATCTTGCAGCACCTCGGCTGGGCTTATCATCACCCGCGGCGACACATGTAAATCAGCTTCTTCAGCTCCCTGTTTTTTATCTGCGTCAATCATGTGAACCTCCAGTTCTCGATGAAAGACAAAGAACCAACGATAGACAATACGTCATTTAGCCTTGGTCATTGGTCAACAAAAACCATCATCAACTTACAACATGATCAATGTGGCGCAAACAATCGATGGGGAAAATGGCTCATGCGCGTTTACCTCCGTTCAGTGGATTTGTGGGATTGGGAAAACTTCTCAGTATCAGGCAAAGGAACTCAGTTCCTGTTTCCGGGAAGCGCTATTTGGAATTGTTTGCTTAGGAACAGAAATCAAATAACACGACAAAGTCACTTCCTCACCGTTCCTTGAAACTGACAATGCCATTCCATATTTTATTTCATCGTCAGTCCTTAGTGGGAAAGAGTATCAATTCCGCGTCAATTGTATGGATTATGGCTAGCGAAGCAACTTACGACAATCAACCCACAAATCGGGGGGTAGCGCGGGGCATGGCATTCAAGATGGCGTGTCATACCGGCACGCCCACAGTCCAGGCTGGCTCACCCGTCGATGTGCTTGGTACAAATTTGTTCTAAACTAAACACGTCGGCATCCCATTCATGAGGTTTCATATGAACTATATAAAAAGATTCGCTGTTCTAACTATTTTCTTGTTTTCTCTATGAAGGGGAAGAGGGCAATCATGTCAGCCTCTCCCCCGTCATATCTGGTGACGGAAGTAAAATTGCTTTTGTTTCATTAGCTTCCAATCTAGTCCCTAACGATTCAAATGAAAGATGGGATATTTTTGTGCGGGATATAGATTCGGTGTGGGATAATTCGTAACTTTGGGTTATACCTCTGTTAATCTCGAACAAGCGGTGTTACCGTGAAATTGTCAAACTGAATCTGCACGCCGCCAAAGCCTAACGTATCCACCAAAAGACCAATGTCACCCTTTGAGAAGGTATTGTCCGTCACCCGCCCTACTTCCTGATCATTCACGTAGAAAATCATGTTGCCACCCTCAGCATTCACTCGCAGGACGTTTGTCCGATCCGCGCCTTTATTAACTGCAGGTGACTCAAACCAATGGTCGCTGATCAATGGCTCTACTTCAGTTCCCCCACCATGATACCGGCCAATCCAAACGTAACCATCCCCACTGATTTTGAAAGTGTAGAAATCATCCTTGTCATCATCTAAACGAAATACCATGCCGTACCCGTTGTTATCCGGTCCAGATACCTGGGTGGCTTCCACCTGGTATACGCCATCAGCAAAGGATTGCCCGGCCGTTGTCCAAATGGTGGCATCATCTGCTTCCACCAGCATGTCATAGACACCATCAACAACCTGCCCCACAGCACCAGCATCATTGCCAGTACGCCAGTTGCCGGGCTCGTCGAAGGTTTCTTCATAAGGTTGCTCGCCGCCGCAAGCTGTCACCATTAAAATGATTAGTAAGGTAAGAATGAGGATTCCGTTTTTTCGCATGTCGTTTCCTAAAATTGAACCGCAACGGCACATAACCTGGCCTGTTGAGCAGGGCACGCGGACGGGTATCCCCCTCCTGGCGCAGATTCTCACCTATTGACGGTGCTTGAAAATGTAAACGCCATAAGTGTAGACAGAACGGCGCTGTTTTGCCAGTGGTTGCCACATCTACTCAATTGTCTCTCAGGAGATGCACTCGTTTATGTAAAACACAAAAAGAAATTTGACGAAATGGAGGATGGTTTTCTGTGTTTTTCTTCAGAAAAATGGAAGAATCATTGTTTTCTGAATTCAAATTACTGTCTCGTTTTAACCTATCAGGTAAAATAGGAGGGTTAAATGAAAAAAACAGTGAGAAAATAAATGAATGAAGAACACATAGAAGAAACACCAGAAACGGCCGTTACCCCACAAACTGATCCCGATATCGCTGAACCCGACAATGCGTTACCCGAAGTGAGCATGACAGACTTGCCTGATAGTTGGCAAGCTGCTGCCGCCCGCGCAGGCTGGACCGAACTGATGCCTGTGCAAGCCAAAGCAATGCCCTACATCATGGCTGGGCGCGACTTGATGGTACAAGCACGCACCGGCAGTGGCAAAACGGGTGCCTTTGTGATGCCGATTCTAGAACGTATCAACCCGCTCCAGGCTAATTGCCAGGCACTCATTTTAGTGCCAACCCGCGAATTGGCTCTACAAGTTACCAAAGAGGCAGAAACATTATCCGGCGGTGAAGGGCCGCGGGTGGTGCCAGTGTATGGAGGCACCAGCTACAAGAAGCAGCTCAAAGCCTTTCGTGAAGGCGCTCATCTCGTCGTGGGGACACCAGGACGCATCCTCGACCACCTAGGGCGTGGCACGCTCAAACTTGATAATGCCCAAATTCTTGTCTTTGATGAGGCTGACCGGCTGCTCTCCATGGGCTTCTATCCCGACATGCGCGACATCCAGCGCTACTTACCCAGTAAGCTCGATGCGTTCATGTTCTCAGCCACCTTCCCGGCCACCGTGCAAAGTCTGGCACGCCAATTCCTAACTGATCCAGATTTCTTGAGCCTGAGCCGAGATTCCATCACCGTGGCCGATACAGAACACATCTTTTACAACATTCCCGCCATGGACAAAGATCGCGCCCTCATCCGCGTGATTGAGTTGGAAAATCCCACTTCGGCATTTATATTTTGCAACACCAAAGCTCGCGTGGAATACGTGGCGACTATCCTCAAACGCTTTGGCTATGACGCCGATTTACTCACCTCAGACCTGAACCAAAATATGCGGGAACGGATCATGGCTCGGGTACGTCAAAGCCAACTGCGCTTTCTAGTGACAACGGATGTAGCGGCGCGAGGCATCGACATTCCCGCGCTCTCCCACGTCATTCAATATGAGGTGCCAGAAGACCCTGAGGTATATGTTCACCGAGCCGGTCGCACCGGGCGAGCAGGTGAAACGGGCATTGCCATCATTTTCACCGGGGATTTTAACGAGTTGGTACGTCTCAAGCGCATTCGGGAACGGTACAGCATTGACATGGAAGAACGGCCGTTACCCACCGACGAAGATGTTACCGCAGTCATTAACCAACGCCTCACCGCCCTGCTTGAAAGCAAGCGGCGCACCCGCAATAGTTTAGAACTAGAACGGATGCAGCGTTTCCTGCCTTTAGCTCAGGAAATGGTCGATAATGAAGAAAACCTCTCCATCATTGCCATGCTGCTCGACGACATTTATCAACAATCACTACACGCCCCGCCACCCCAGCCCAAGGAAGACACGCACAAGCCGAAGCAGCAAAAGAAACGTCGCCATAGTCGCAGCCGCAGTCGGAATCGGCGGCGACGATGATATCAGACTATCCAAATATCAGGTTCCTGACCCGCCGCCGCACAGCCAAGGGGCACGAGTTCCAGGAAATTTGCCCCTGAAAAACAGGGACTGATGTTTAGACAGTCACTTTGCGATTGACAATTATGTAAGCAGTGGTCACAATTGAGGCCAATAATTTGTAAACCAAGGAGTTAAAGATGAGCAAACAGTGGAATCAACCACCGACAATGCAAATTGATCCAGAAAAATCCTATACCGTCAACATGGAAACCAACAAAGGCGTCATTACCATTGCCTTATTCCCCAAATACGCCCCGATCACCGTCAACAATTTCGTCTTCTTAGCGAATGATGGTTATTATGATGGTGTTACCTTCCATCGTGTGATCAGCAATTTCATGATTCAAGGTGGTGATCCCACCGGCACGGGTCGTGGTGGGCCTGGATATCGCTTCCAAGATGAATTCAAGGGCAACCCCCTTCGTCATGATGGCCCCGGTGTGCTTTCAATGGCAAATGCTGGCCCCGGAACCAATGGTAGCCAGTTCTTCATCACCCATTCTGCCCAGCCGCACTTAGACAACCGCCACACCGTTTTCGGAAAAGTGGTTGACGGACAAGATGTAGTCAATGCGATTCGTCAAGGCGACGTGATGTCAAAAGTGGAGATAATCGAGTCGTAGAAATAGAAGGCATTCCAGCCTGGTTTGTATCCAGAATAATTCAAAACTAAAAAAAGCGTGTGCTTAAATTCTAGCACACGTCTTTTTTATACCTGGATGGGTTAAGTGCGTATCCATACATAAGTGACAGCATTGATGGATGCACTTCAAGTGACCTCTCCCCATGACAAACGGGAACTAATGTTTAGACGGTCACCACGCTTTAATGCAAGCGGAAGATATAACCTGCACCGCGCTTGGACACAATGTAGGGTTCTTGTGAATTGTTATCGATTTTCCGACGTAGGCGGTGCATATGCACATGCAAACGATCTTCAAACACAATTTCTTGTGGCCAGATACGACGCAAAATATATTGAGGGTTCACTGGTGTACCAGCTTGTCTCATAAGCACATAAAGTAATTTGGTCTCAATGGGCGTTAGGGAAACTGGTTTGCCGTTAATTTTTACTGTTTGTTCAGCAAAGTTGATCGTGAGATGTTCATCCACAAGCATATTAAAGGTTTTCGCAGCCGCCACTGGTTCAAAGCGAGACAACACACGACGTATTCGCGCCACTAACACTTCTGGACTAAACGGTTTGCGTACAAAATCTTCACAATAATCTTCTAGACATTTTTCGATGATGGTTTCATCATAAACGGCCGTTAACATCACTATCGGCAAATCGCTGAAAGAGAGAACCCGTTTGCAAAACTCCATCCCATTCATGCCCAGATCCATATAGTAGTCAACCACAGCCAGATCCGGCAATCCCTGTGTGCGAATCAATTCCAGCCCCTCTTCCCCTGAATAAGCTGCCTGCACTTCAAAGCCAGCGTTTTTCAAAGCATGGCTCAAAATTCGCACAGTGTACTCATGATCATCAATGATCAAAATGGTTTGCTTTTTTATACCCGGTTCCATGTTTTTCCTACCTAAAATCCATTGGCGTTGCGTTTCTCTTTTAAGACGAATGTACAATAACATAAGAACTTCTGGCTAAATATTAGCTAGTTAACACCAAACTTGTTCACTTTTTTAGTCGATTGGCATAAACTGAGAACATCGTCCCCCCTCAACTACTGGAGCATGAGTGTTGGCTCTCAACTCATAGCTGGTCTGAGGAAAATCGCTGACCATTGGTTGAAACTTACCTGAATGGTTAATGGTTAAAATCAACTATTTACCATTTGCCATTTACCATTTACAATTACCCATTAACCAGACCGACTGGTCAGTCTAAAAGGAAGATAATATGACAGACTCCACAACCAGAAACCCCGAAAGCACCCGTGGTCGCATCCTCGATGCTGCCCTCAACATCTTTTCAAGCAAAGGCTACTATGACACCCGCCTCGACGAAATCGTTGAAGAATCTCATACATCTAAGGGAGCCATCTACTTCCACTTCCCCAACAAAGAGCGCCTATTTTTAGCATTGGTAGACCAGTTTGCAGATTTGCTAGAACGGCGCGTTGTCGAAGCCATCGAACCAGAAGAAAAAGGGATAGCACGGGTGCGTGTGGCCCTAAAAACAACGCTAGATACGTTCGGCAAATACCGCCGTCCTGCCAAAATTTTGCTCGTGCAAGCGGTGGGTCTGGGGGCGCCCTTCGAGAACAAACGCAATGAAGTCACCGACCGCTTCGCCCAACTCATCGAAACCTATCTCCAAGAAGCTGTCGAAGTCGGTGACATCGCACCCACTGACACAGAGGTGGTAGCTCACGCCTGGATGGGTGCCATCTACGCCTTAATCATCCGCTGGGTCTACACCGGCGAACCAACATCGGAACGCATTATGTCAACACTTTTGCCTGTTTTATTGCGCAGTGTGGGGTTTGAAGATCGTGAATAATCAAAAATCAAAGATTGATAATTGGGCAGATTCTACGACCGCACAATCCTCAACCTGCAATCTGCAATCGTTAAGCGAGCAACGCCTCGTCTCCTACAGCCTGCCTATCGCCCACATTTCTGCCATGGATTTTCTGCATCATGCGCAAGGACAGGAGCGTTTCTTTTGGGAGGATGTACGCGACCATATTGTGTTTGCAGGTTTTGGTGCTGCAGCGAACCTGATGGCTTGGGGAAACGGCCGTTATCACTCCATCCAGCAGCAGGCAGAAACCTTGTTCACAGACGCCATCTTACTCAACGACGTGCCCGATCTGGCCAAGCCCCGTCTCTTTGGCGGGTTTGCCTTCCGCGACGACTTCCTGCCCGACAACACTTGGGCAGCCTTCCATCCTGCTCACTTCATCCTGCCCCACTACCAATTCGTGCAACTCAGCGGCGAAACCTGGCTCACCATCAACGCCCTCATCCCCCTCGCCGACGACCCGGAACACAGCCTGCCCATTTTGCGAGAAGCATTGGAAACAAGATGTTCCGTTTTGTCAAAGATTAAAGATTTAAGATCAAAGAACAGCGCTCAATCGTCAATCTTTCATCTTCAATCTTTATCATACCCCATGTCCCAGCAAGAATGGTCACATCTCATCAACCAGGCACGCCACGACATCGAATCAACTGAGTTAAAAAAAGTGGTGCTGGCTCGGGTATGTGAGGCAAAATTCGACCAGCGCATCAACATCGAAGAAGCGCTAGCCTTCCTCAACAAACAATATGCGGACTGCTACCGTTTCATTTTTGAGCCACGGCCGTTTCACTCATTTTTTGGTGCCACCCCAGAACTATTGGCAAAGGTATCAGGAACCAAACTGACAACCATGAGCCTGGCTGGTTCCATCGCCCGCAGTGACGATCCACTGGAAGACGCCTTCCTTGGCCAATCCCTGTTAGAAAGTGCCAAAGATCGCCATGAACACGAACTTGTCGTGATGTCCATTCTTAGCCGATTGGCACCGCTTACCAGCCAGTTAGAAATTTCGCCGCAGCCCGGCGTTTACAAACTGAGCAATATCCAACACCTATTCACACCAATCCGCGCCACATTAACCAGGGCGAGCGGCATTTTGCCACTGGTAGCAGCGCTGCATCCCACCCCTGCCCTCGGTGGCTCTCCCCGCGACATCGCCATGACCTTCATTCGCCAAACCGAACCAGTGCCGCGTGGCTGGTATGCTGCCCCTGTCGGCTGGATCGACTACAAACTAGATGGTGCCTTCGCCGTTGCCATCCGTTCTGCTGTCACCCAAGAGCGCCGTGCCTGGCTGTATGCGGGAGCAGGAATTGTGCGGGATTCTGTGCCGGAAAAGGAATGGGCGGAAACGGAGCTAAAGTTCAGGCCAATGCAACAGGCCTTGAGAATTGTGAATGGGGAATTGTGAATTGTGAATGGGGAATGGTGAATTGTGAATTGTGAAGTTTGAAGTTTGAATTGTGAATTGTGAATGGTGAATTGTGAAGTTGTATGTATGTCACAGGAGGAGATACGAATGGCAAAAGGTGATGATATTGAGGAAAGATTAGTGGAATTTGCTATATCCATTATTGACATGACGGATAAACTGCCGAATACACGAGCAGGAAATCATTTAGCAGGGCAACTACTCCGCAGTGGCACAAGTCCAGCAGCGAATTATGCAGAAGCACGTGGGGCAGAAAGTCAAAAAGATTTTATTCACAAACTGAGAATATGCGCTAAAGAACTCAATGAATCCCGCGTTTGGTTAAATATTATTGGCAGAGCAAAACTCGGGCCAAGAGATGATGTTGTTAATGTTTATCGTGAATGTGATGAACTTTGTCGCATCATCAACAGCAGCGTAAAAACCGCCAAATCAAAACTATAAAGCGGCACAGCAAACAGCAAGACTTTCACAATATACAATTCAAGTGTAAAAACCACTGAAGCAAAACCATAAAGCAGCACGGCAAACAGCAAGACTTTCACACCTTACAGTTCAAGTGTAAAAACCACTGAAGCAAAACCATAAAGCAGCACAGCAAACAACAAGGTTTTCACACCTTACAGTTCGAGTGTAAAAACCACTGAAGCAAAACCATAAAGCAGCACAGCAAACAGCAAGACTTTCACACCTTACAGTTCAAGTGTAAAAACCACTGAAGCAAAACCATAAAACAGCACGGCAAACAGCAAGACTTTCACAATATACAATTCAAGTGTAAAAACCACTGAAGCAAAACCATAAAGCGGCACAGCAAACAACAAGGTTTTCACACCTTACAATTCAAGTGTAAAAACCATTGAAGCAAAACCTTAAAGCGGCACAGCAAACAGCAAGACTTTCACACCTTACAATTCAAGTGTAAAAACCACTGAAGCAAAACCTTAAAGCGGCACAGCAAACAGCAAGACTTTCACACCTTACAGTTCAAGTGTAAAAACCACTGAAGCAAAACCATAAAACAGCACAGCAAACAGCAAGGTTTTCACAACATACAATTCGAGTGCAAAAACCGCCGAAGCAAAACCATAAAACAGCACAGCAAACAGCAAGACTTTCACACCTTACAATTCGAGTGTAAAAACCACTGAAGCAAAACCATAAAACAGCACAGCAAACAGCAAGGTTTTCACAACATACAATTCAAGTGTAAAAACCACTGAAGCAAAACCTTAAAGCGGCACAGCAAACAGCAAGACTTTCACAATATACAATTCAAGTGTAAAAACCACTGAAGCAAAACCATAAAACAGCACAGCAAACAGCAAGACTTTCACAATATACAATTCAAGTGTAAAAACCACTGAAGCAAAACCATAAAACAGCACGGCAAACAGCAAGACTTTCACAATATACAATTCGAGTGCAAAAACCGCCGAAGCAAAACCATAAAACAGCACAGCAAACAGCAAGACTTTCACAATATACAATTCAAGTGTAAAAACCACTGAAGCAAAACCATAAAGCAGCACAGCAAACAGAAAGACTTTCACAATATACAATTCAAGTGTAAAAACCACAAAAAAACTATAAGGCAACACCCAATGGCAAACCAACTTCACAATTCACAATTCACAATTCACAATTCACAATTCACAATTCAAACTTCACAATTCAAACTTCACAATTCAAACTTCCCCCTTCCAAACATCCGAGATGCAAAACTATTTACCGATGCCCTCATTTCCGCCGGCTTAACGGCCGTTATCATCTCCCCTGGCTCTCGTTCCACCCCACTCACCCTGGCATTCGCCGCTCAAGACAAAATTAAAATCTACCGCCACCTCGACGAACGAAGCGCCGGTTTCTTCGCCTTAGGCCTAGCTGCCGCCATCGACAAACCGACAGCCCTCGTCTGCACTTCAGGAACGGCCGTTGCTAATTACCATCCCGCTATCATCGAAGCCCACATGTCCCAAGTGCCGCTGCTCATTCTCACCGCCGACCGTCCGCACGAGCTGCGCCATTCCGGTGCTAACCAAACCATCGACCAGGTCAAAATCTTCGGCGACCACGTATTGTGGGCAGTCGATATGCCCATCCCGCAAACAGACGCTCCTGAAGCGGCACTAAGAAATGTGCAGACAACGGCCGTTCGTGCCTACGCCACCGCCAATGGCCTGCGTAAAGGCCCCGTGCACATCAACTTCCCATTCCGCAAACCCTTAGAACCAGCGCACAGTGAAGAGAGAGCAGCAAACAGTGAACCGCCTCCTGATCCCCAGCGGCTGATGACCGATCACGGTTCACTCATCCTCACGCGCAGCCAACAAGAACACCTCACCAACCTGATCAACCAATACGAGCAGGGGCTGATTATTTGTGGACCGCGCTGTCCGGGCGGCAACTTTGCCCAGGCAGTGACCGGCCTATCGCAAGTCAGCGGTTATCCAATTTTGGCCGATGCCCTGTCAGGCGTTCGTTTTGGGCTACACAGCAACGGCACAGTCATTTCTGGCGGCTACGAAACATACTTGCAGCCAACAGCCCTCAGCATGTCTGCCGATGAAGCTGCGCAAACCACACATAAACCCTCAGGATTTCCGGCAGCACCTGATATAGTCATTCGCTTTGGTGCCGTTCCCACCTCCAAATGGCTCAACAACTACCTGGCCCACACCGACATTCCACACCGCATCCACATCCGCGAAAGCGGCGTATGGGCCGACGACAGCCACCAAACCACTCATTTCATCCAGGCCAATGCAGAGCAAGCCTGCTACCAACTCGCTCAAAAAGTGACACCCCGCTTATCTTCTGCCTGGCTGACAAAAGTACATGAAACAGAAACAGCCGTGTGGCACTCCATAGACAAAAATTTAACCGCAAATCTCACAGATTACACCGATTTCATGGCGATCATGGATAGTGTAGACCTGATGCCCGCAAACGGCCGTTTATTTGTGGGTAACAGCTTGTCCGTGCGTCACCTCGACCAATTCGCCCGTCCCAGCCAAACCCCTCTAAATGTCTATGCGAATCGCGGCGCATCCGGCATTGATGGCAACATCTCCACCGCCCTGGGCTTCGGCGCTGCCAGCCACTCCCCTCTGGTCGCCATCATGGGCGACATCACCTTTTACCATGATATGAACGGATTGCTCATGCTAAAGGGTCAAGGCAACAAGCAGCAAGCAGAAAAAAACCTTCACCCTGCCCCATTCCCAGTTCCCTACTCCTTATTCCCACCCACCACAATTATCGTAATCAACAACAACGCCGGCGCCATCTTCCACCGCCTGCCCATCTCCCAATTTGAGCCACCCTTCACGACCCTGTTCCTCACGCCCCACAACCTCGATTTTGAGCATGCCGCCCAGCTTTACGACCTGGATTTTGTGCGCGTGACCGACCGGGAAACATTCCGACAAACATTAGGCGAATCCATGTATAATCCGGTGCCAACACTCATTGAAATTGTAACAAACGGCCGTTCCGACCATGAACGCCGCCAAAAACTGATAAAAATGGTTAATGGTTAATAATACATTCTCAGTTGTGATTGATTAAGGAGACACACATGACAACTTGGACAACTGTCAAAGAATACAAAGACATCACCTACCGCAAAGCAGACGGCGTCGCCCGTATCGCTTTCAATCGCCCAGAGGTACGCAACGCCTTCCGCCCCAAAACCGTTGGCGAGCTATACGAAGCGTTTTTAGATGCCCGAGAAGACACCGCCATTGGCGTGGTGCTGTTAAGTGCAGAAGGACCTTCGCCTAAAGATGGAGTCTACGCCTTTTGCAGCGGCGGCGACCAACGCTCTCGCGGTCATCAAGGCTACGTCGATGATGAAGGCATGCCCCGACTAAACATTTTAGAAGTGCAGCGTCTTATCCGCTTTATGCCCAAAGTAGTGATGGCGGTGGTGCCAGGCTGGGCAGTGGGCGGTGGTCACAGCCTCCATGTAGTCTGCGACCTCACCCTGGCAAGCCAAGAACATGCCATCTTCAAACAAACAGATGCCGACGTCACCAGTTTTGACGGCGGGTACGGCTCAGCCTACCTGGCAAAAATGGTCGGGCAAAAACGCGCTCGTGAAATCTTCTTCTTAGGACGCAACTACTCAGCACAAGAAGCGTATGAGATGGGCATGGTCAACGCCGTGATTCCTCATGCAGAACTAGAAGACACCGCCTATCAATGGGCGCAAGAAATCCTGGCAAAATCGCCGACCTCCATCAAGATGATCAAATTTGCCATGAACCTGACAGATGATGGCATGGTGGGTCAGCAAGTATTTGCGGGCGAAGCCACCCGGCTCGCCTACATGACCGACGAAGCCAAAGAAGGTCGCAATGCCTTCCTGGAAAAACGCAAACCCAATTTCAAAGAGATCAAGTGGATTCCGTAACGCAGTCAAGGCAAAGGCATAAGTCGCCCAAGATTCAAAATGAAAACTGATTGGCTAACCAACCGCACCCAAGCAACCCCTCAACGTACTGCCATCCTCATTGGGAAACAGCAGTGGACGTATGCAGAGCTTGACCACATGGTCAACAGCGTATGTTGTCGGCTGCAAGCTGCTGGCGTGGAACCAGGGGATTTTGTCGGTGTACTCATGCCCAACTGTCTGGGATACGTGTGCCTTATTCATGCGCTGGCGCGGCTGGGCGCGACTCTTGTGCCCCTAAACACACGCCTGACTGAGGCTGAATTGGCCTGGCAAGTAGAGCATGTCGGCTGTAAATTCGTTTTGTGCCAGGAAAAAGACGAAAGGTTAAGAGTTCACTCCCAACAGTTAACAGTCAATCACAGATGGCTAACCTCCCACACGCCAGGACCTGTTCACCATTTCCCATTTTCCAGTCACCAGTTACAAACTGTCGTCTTCACGTCTGGCACATCAGGCAACCCCAAAGGCGTGCCCCTCACCTTCAACCATCACCTGGCCAGTGCCATGGCGTCTGCATACCGCTTGGGTGTAGCTCCCAACGATGTCTGGCTCAGTTGTTTGCCGCTTTACCATGTGGGCGGGCTGGCGGTAATTTGGCGTAGTTGTTTGTACGGAACGGCCGTTAATCTGCATCCTCGTTTCATCTTAGAAGAAGTCAATCATGCCCTCGACACATTGCCCATCACACTGATCTCCTTAGTGCCAACCATGCTCTACCGCCTGCTAGAAACACGCAGCCATTGGCCAGCCGCATTACGCCTGATTCTGCTCGGCGGCGCCGCAGCCCCAGAAGATTTAGTTTCCCGGGCAAACGGGTTAGAGCGAAGTGAATGGTCAAGCGTGAATGAGCCACTGTCAGTCGGCAACTCAAAGCCTTTGGTAGCTACCACTTATGGGCTAACTGAGGCATCCTCACAAGTGGCCACGATGCTGCCCGAAGAGGTAACCAAGAAACCGGGCAGTGTGGGTAAACCATTACTGTTTACCAGCGTGGCTATTGTCAATGAAAACGGCCGTTCCCTCCCCCCAAACCAATACGGCGAAATAGTCATCACCGGGCCAACCGTCATGGCAAACTATTTTGAAAAAGACCAAAGATTAAAAAAGAAAGATTTGCATCCCCCCCACCAACCTTCAACCTTCAATCGTCAATCATCATTTGCCACCGGCGACATCGGCTACCTGGATGACGACAGCAATTTATGGATTGTGCAGCGACGCAGCGATTTGATTGTATCTGGTGGCGAGAATGTGTACCCGGCAGAGGTAGAAGCGGTGCTAAAAGCGCATCCAGCAGTGGCAAATGCGTGCGTCGTCGGTCTGCCAGACGCAGAATGGGGACAAGTTGTAGCGGCGATGGTACAGGTGGCACCGACGCACACACTCTCTCCAGAAGAACTGCTGGCCTACAGCCGAGAACATTTAGCTGGCTACAAGCAGCCACGCCAACTAAAGTTTGTAACAGAGCTGCCCCAAACCGCCTCCGGCAAAATAGCGCGAAACACAATCGTAGATCAGTTGTCTTTCGCTTAAAAAAATAGCTCATCAGGAACCGTTTATGATTGCCTGGCTAGGAACGGGCAAATATTTACAACAACAACGCTATACTAGCTAACCAATCTGAAACCAAAAATGAATCAGCTGCGTACAGACTGATAATTATTAATCAATAATGAGGCAAAACGGCCGTTACGCTTTTTGTCTCATTTAATACCACTCTTTTGGAGGAAAACAATGGATTACGGTGAAATAATCACTCGCGCTTGGCGCATTACCTGGAACAATAAATTTCTCTGGGTGCTTGGCTTTTTAGCAGCACTTACCGGTGGCAGCAGCAACAACTCATTTGGTCGTTCCATAAGTGAAAGCCAGTTTATGGATAACCCCCAAGCAGCAGCGCAAGTAGGTGCTCTAGTCATGCTCTTGGTGTGTGTGGTTGGCATTATCGGCTTAATTTTATGGGTACTAAGTATGATAGGACGCGGCGGTTTAATTGACGGCGTTAACCGCATCGATGATGGCCAAAAAGTAACATTGGGCGAAGCTTTTAACGCTGGTGTCAAGGCATTCTGGCGTTTAGTTGGAATTTACTTATTGGCCTACTTACCCTTAATACTTGTCAGTGTTGTCGCAACTGGTCTGCTTATTATACTGATCGGTGGCTTTGTAACAGCCAGTGAATTCTTACAAAACCCTGAAGAAATTGGGGCTGCTATGGGGGGAAGTATCGGTGGGATAGGATTATGTATTTGTCTCCTTATGTGCACACTAATCCCAATATCAATCATCCTGACAATGATCACAGAGTTTGCTTCGCGTTCCACCATCATCCACAAAACGGGTATTATCGAAAGCCTGAGCCACGGTTGGCGGATATTTAAAAATAACTTCGTTTCCATTATTTTGTTGGGGATCATCCTTTTTGTGTTGGGTCTGCTCATTATTGGAATGATCAGTGCTGTCATGGTTCCGCTGAGTTTTGCTGCCATGATCCCCGTATTCACAACATTATCTAACAATAACAATGTCGGTGGCATGGGTCTGGCTTATCTGGGGATTAGTGCCATGTGTTTAAGTGTCTTGCTTGCCTTATTGATGTCAGTATTTCAAACTTGGGGCTCTGCCGTTTGGACGCTGGCCTACAAAGAATTTACGAGCAAAGCATCTGGCCTCACTTCAGCAGAAAAAGTAGCCTAAATAAACGGCCGTTGATAACATTCCTATACATCAAAATATCTGGGCGCACACATGTGCGCCCCTTTCACATAAAATCATGGCTATTAAAAACATTCTAACACGCGCCTGGCAGCTATTGTGGCGACATAAATTCATATGGGCATTGGGATTGCTACCAGGTATCACCCATGCCATCAGTGCCCTACTCCAATATTGGCTAAAAGGTTATGTACGCCAAAATTTGATGCCTATTTTCATGAATTCCGCGCCAGGAGAACTGCTTTTTGCCGACAAACTCCCCTTCCCACAAGAACTGGCGGCAGAGATTTTTCAGGGCGAGTTCCTTATCATAAGCTTCATTTGGCTGTTTATCGCGTTAGTTGTATTTTGGATTATTTTCACCCTAACAGAAGCCGCCATCATCGCTGCCACCCTTCATGTTCAAGATGATCGTCCCATCACTCTGAAGCAGTCACTGTCTACCGGCTGGAAATTTGTGGGTCGATTTATCGCCATTGACGCCCTGGTATTTCTTCCCTGGTTTGTGGTGGCACTAACCGTAATGCTCCTGACCCTTCTTGTCTTATTAGGCACAGTGGGAATATCCTCGCAGGGAACGGCCGTTGAGACTGTGCTGGGCATCATGATGGTGGGCTTCGGCTGTGTTTCGCTGCTGGGCAGTTTGCTCATTCCTCTGGGATTCTTAACCATGCAGTTCCGCACCGTCGCTTTCCGAGACATAGCCGCTTTCGGCGGCAGCATACGTGGCAGCGTCAAACACACCTGGCGCATCGTCAAAGCCAATCCCACTTCCATGTTAATTCTGATAGCCATCATGTGGGGCCTCAACTACCTATTTGGTATGGTAACCAACGCTATTCTCATGCCGTTAAACGCCTTCACGGCCGTTTCCCTTTTGGATGGTAGTGCCATTGGCAGTTCGCTCAGCTTCACCAGCTTGCTCATCACCATACTGCTGGCCATTCCCAAAGCAATCCTCTTCGTCTACATCAACATCGCCTGGACATTAGCCTACCTGGATTTAGCCAAGACACAGGTAAGAAAACTTGAATGACACACGACCAACACCCCACAACCAACCCAGCCGCCATCATCCTCAGTCATTCGTCCAAACTAGGCATTGACACCGGCGGCACCTTCACTGATTTTGTCTGGCTGGATGAAAACGGCCGTTTTCACATTCACAAGCAGCTTTCCACACCCGACGACCCATCTCGTGCCATTTTAACCGGCGTCCAACTCCATCAAATTCCCGAAACCAGCGAAGTCATTCACGGCACCACCGTCGCCACCAACGCCCTCCTCCAACGGCGCGGCGTCCGCACCGCCCTCATCACCACCAAAGGATTCGCCGACGTGCTAGCCATTGGTCGCCAAAACCGTCCTGATCTGTACGCCCTGGTTCCCCAAAAACCAGCGCCGCTCATCCCCAAAAAATGGCGCTTTGAAATCCCAGAGCGCGTCACAGCCCAAGGCGACATCCTCACACCACTAAAGCCAGCAGATCTCCACCCCATCCTCGCCCAAATTGCCGCCGACAACATCGAATCCGTCGCTGTTTGCCTCCTCTTCTCCTACCTCCACCCCGAACACGAGCAGCTAATAAAAGAGACAATTCATCATGCCACAGGCAGCACGCAGCATCCCCTCCACACCTCCCTGTCCTCCGAAATTTTGCCAGAATACCGCGAGTACGAACGCACCGCCACCACCGTCATCAATGCCTATGTGGCACCATTGATGAGCCGTTATTTGGCGCGATTAGCTGACGGGCTTAAGCCACGGCGATTAGCCATCATGCAAAGCAATGGCGGCATCATCAGCGCCCAAACCGCTGGCGACCAAGCCGCACGCACAGCACTTTCTGGTCCAGCTGGCGGCGTAGTTGGCGCCCGCTACATCGCCCAACTAGCTGGTTTTGACAACATCATCACCTTCGACATGGGCGGTACCTCCACCGATGTTGCCCTTTGCCCGGGTCAACTTCCCACCACAGCCGAAGGCGAAATCGCAAACTTGCCTTTACGGCTGCCCATCATCGACATCCACACCGTCGGTGCAGGTGGGGGCAGTATAGCCTATCTGGATGCTGGCGGCGCCTTACATTCTGGACCAGAAAGCGCAGGAGCAGATCCTGGCCCCGTTTGTTACACCATGTCAACACAAGCAGCAGTCGGGCAGCCTACCACCACCGACGCCCACCTCGTGCTTGGACGCCTGGACGCAGACAACTTTCTCGGGGGAGATATGAAGCTCAACCTCCCCGCAGCAAACAAAGCACTTGCTCAATTGGCTGCAAAAATGGGAGTGGCGACCGCCGAAATGGCTGCCTGGGGCGTCATTCAAGTCGCCAACGCCAACATGGAACGCGCCATTCGCAAAATCTCCGTAGAACGCGGCTACGATCCGCGCCGCTTCACCCTGGTGCCCTTTGGCGGGGCCGGCCCCCTCCACGCTTGCGAGCTTGCAGCCAACTTACAAATCCCGCGCATCCTCATCCCAGCCGTGCCAGGTGTGCTTTCAGCACTGGGTATGCTGGCAGCGGCACCAACAAAGGATTATTCACGCACAGTTTTACAAAAGATTGACGATTTAAGCTTCACAATCAGTGATTGGCTACACGAAAAGACAAAGGCTTTAGCAGAGCGAGCGTTGGGAGAGATGGCGGCAGAAGGGTATGGAAAAGAGGCTGTGGATTTGAAATTTAGTCTGGATATGCGTTACGTGGGACAATCCCATGAGTTGAAAGTGCCGTTTACGTGGGAAACAGCAGCGCAGCTTGAGGCCGCTTTTCACACGGCGCATAACAGCCGCTACGGTTATCAACAGCTTGAAGCAGGAATTGAAGTGGTAAATGTGCGCGTAACGGCCGTTGCCCCTGTCACTCCGCCCCCAATCACCAAACAACCCCGCACCCACACCTCAGCAGAAACAGCATGCATTGGCGAGAAAGCAGTATGGTTTAACCAGCAGCCATACCCCACCAAACTATACCGCCGGGACAAACTCCAACCAGGGCACAAGTTTACAGGACCAGCCATTGTGTTCCAGTATGACACGACAATTGTGATACCGATGGGATGGAAAACGGCCGTTGACGAATACGGCAATCTCTTGCTCAGAAACAGAAATTAAATCATACGACGAAGCAGAACCCAACCTCAACAAACCCAGCCCTCATTGCTGCACAACCAACAAAAAAGAGCGCACCTCAAAAGGTACGCTCTTCTGATTTTTGCCTTCCAACTTCTGCCTTTGCGGTTTATCCCTCTTCTTCACGTTCCTTGGCTGCTTGGGCAGCAATTTGTTCTTGCAAGTGGGATGGCACACGACCATAGTTAGAAAACTCCATCGCGTACACACCACGACCCTGAGTCATAGAACGTAAATCTTGGGCATAAGTCTGCATTTCTGCTAACGGCACCTCTGACTGCACAATGCTCTTGGTACCTTCCTGGTCGATACCCAGCACACGAGCGCGGCGGGAATTCATGTCGCCCATGATGTCACCCATATAGTCAGCCGGAACTGTGACCGTTGCTTTGTAGATAGGCTCAAGCAAAATCGGGCCAGCTTGCATCATCGCTTTCTTAAAGCATTCACGACCAGCAGTCTGGAACGCAATTTCCTTAGAATCTACCGGATGTTCCTTCCCATCAAAGATGATCGCTTTCACACCAACCACCGTGTAACCGGCAATCGGCCCAGATTCCAATGCCTGACGACACCCTTTTTCCGTAGCAGCCACAAACGGCGCAGACACCGCACCACCAAAGATCTCAGAATCAAATTCAAAATCAGAATCATCATCCAACGATTCCAGGCGCAAGAAAACACGGCCATACTGGCCAGCACCACCCGTTTGCTTCTTGTGGGTGTAATCGGCAGTGGCCGTCTTGGTAATCGTTTCGCGGTATGGCACCTTTGGTATTGTTGTTTCCAAGCTAACACCAAATTTAGACTGTGCTTTCTTGACAGCAATGTCGAGATGGGTCGTTCCCATTCCAGAGAGAATCGTTTCCCGGGTTACTTTTTCTGTGTACCAGTTCAAAGTTGGATCTTCAGCAACCAGACGGTTCAAGGATTGGCTCAATTTTGCCACGTCCGATTGGGTCTTGGGATGAATCGCCACAGAAGCAATCGGGTTTGGCTGTGCCACCGGAGCCAACTTGAGTTGGTTATTCTTGGCACACAGAGTGTCATTGGTGCCGGCATCACCCAGTTTCACCACAACTCCAATATCACCAGCATGCAGCTTGGCAACGGGGTCTGTTTCTTTGCCTGTGACAACCTGGAGAGAACCTACACGTACTTCAGAATCTAATTGAGCCGCCCAATAACGGGAATCGGATTCCAATACACCACCAAAAACGCGAATATAGCTCGTTTTACCATAAGCATCTTCGCGGGTTTTGAAGATGAAAGCAGCCAATGGGGAATCATCGCTCACGTCGAAGGTTTCTTCACTCCCATCTTTATCAGCGGTAAAAGAATGTTCATTGGGCACCGTACCAAGAGCAACCAATACTTCTAACGCTGGCTCAATCACGATACCTGCTTCTGGGGCACTGTAGATGATGGGCGTAACCAGACCTTGAGCCATGGCGCCTTTCAAACCGGTGACAATTTCTTCCGGAGTTAATTCCTCATCTTCGAAGAATTTTTCCATCAACACATCGTCACCTTCGGCGGCAGCTTCAACCAATGCCATACGGGCTTCTTCAGCATCATCTGCCATGTCGTCGGGAATGGGAGCGACTTCGGATTTTTCGCCTATGCGAGCTTCCATCTTGAGCAAATCGATTACCCCTTTAAAGTCGGTTCCTTCACCGATTGGCAGTTGCATGTTGACAAAGTTGCCACCTAAATTATTGTTAATGCTTTCCATGACGCGAGAAACACGCACGTTTTCACGATCCATCTTGTTGATTAAGATGATTTGGGGAATATCGAGTGCAGTGGCAGCCTGGCGCACAATTTCAGTGCCTACTTCAACGCCAGAAACCGCTTCAACAAAAACAAGGGCTGTGTCAGCAACGTAAAGGGAACTGTTAACTTCACCAACGAAGTCCATGAATCCGGGAGTATCAAGCAGGTTGAGTTTTTTGCCCTGGAATTCAACGGGGGCTAAACCAACGGAAACGGAGCTGTTACGGGCAATTTCTTCTTCCTCGAAGTCCATAACGGCCGTTCCTGCTTGCACGCTGCCCATACGATTGGTAGCGCCCGTGTTGAACAGTGCCCGTTCAACAAATGTTGTCTTACCAGAGCCATTATGGCCTACCAAGGCAATGTTACGAATGTTACTAGTTTGGTATTCTTTCATGAGTTGGAAAACCTCTTCGGATTTGGGATTTAGATCCTTTTTCTTTTCTGTGGATTTTGCTCCACGTCAGGTGGTCTTACACCTGTCAATTTCTTTTTTAGGCGAACCTGTTCATTATACTTTCCTTTATAAAAACTGCCCAATTAGAATGTCAAATGATGAGGGCAATCGTTTATCTTATGTAAACAGAAAGTGGGTGAAATGACGTCAATGATGAGATACTGCAGCGCATAAACGAACTCATTCAAATTATTCCACGTTACTAACACAGGATTGGAGATCATAGAGATTGAAATTGCCGGCAAGATAGGAGCCGCCAACCCAGCCCGTGGATCTATCGAGCAGGTAAATCTCAATCCACCCACCACTGCGGCAGCCCGTTAACTCAACCAGCTGCCCGCCTGAAACATGGGTAAACGGGTCGGCGTCCATGCTGGGACCAGTACGGACATTCAAGGCACGGGCGTTCACCACTTGGGCGCTCAACGGAGCCAGATCAGCCGCCACATTTGCTGCATTGGCAGAAGCAGTCGTCATAGAAACGGCCGTTCCACTCTCAGAAGTCACCACCAAACGCGCTTCTGCTTGCCCCACATCATCAAAAAATTCCATGATTAACGGGACAGAGCCACCTGGCAAATCTAAAATGTTTGCATAGGCAACTGTTTTATACGGGTCTTTCCACTCATCGATAATGAGTTGATCATTCACCCATAGACGAACACCGCCATCCACGTAGACAGTAAAGCGATACCGATCTGCGGCAAAATTGTGGGTGTTGACCCAGCGCACAGAAAAACGATCTGAATTCACCATGTTAGGCTGCGGTGAGCTAGAGCCCCAGATAAAATCAATGTCCTGATCCGTACGCACCATCACAGGGTCATTTTCCAGATTGGTATTGTTGTAATACGTTCCTTGCCATGCTCCCATGCTCGAATCAAAGGCGGGAGCTGCGGCGCCACCAGCAACGCCCACTTTTGTGTAGTTTAACCGGGCGACGGCCTGCCCTTTATCTTCAAAATACTCCAGTTTCACAGCCACGCTGCCTCCCACGGTAACATTTGCCGTGTAGGTTATTGAGGATTGAGACTGCCATTTATCAATGAGAAGCTGGTCGTTCACCCACAAACGCACGCCATCATCCGTGGTAGTGCTAAAGCGATAAAGACCTGGGTCTAGCTGCAATGTTCCCGTCCAACGCACGGAAAAATCATCGGCGTTGATACCGTCGGCAGGGCGCCCTGTGCCCCAATCGAAGTTAATGGCCGCATCATGGCGCACCACGGATGGCTGCCCAAACAAATCTCTGTTATTGAAGTATTGGCCAAGCCAATTCGCATCCGAGGCATTGCTTACACGTTCCCAACTAAACTGCGCCACGGCTCCACCAGTGGCTTCATAATATTCAACTTTCAGATCATGTTCTCCCTCAGAGATGTAAATATCCGCGACAACCGTATGCGCCTGACTGTTATTCCAGCTTGAGATGATTTCATTGTCATTTACCCAAACGCGCATGCCATCATCCATGGTCGCCGAAAACCGGTAAGTACCTGCGGAGAAATAAACACGCCGGGTCCATTTAGCTGAAAAATTATCAACGGGAACGGCCGTTCCTGGAGAACCATCATCCCAAATATGGTCAATATTTGATTCATAACCCGTTTGCACGGGATCCCCAGAGAGGGTCATATTGGCATAGTAACGAACATACCATTTTTCATCGGCTGCTCGCGTTGGCGAAACAGGCAATGCACTGCACAAAAATACCAAAAGCAATGCCACGCTTCCCACAAATCCTAAACGAGGAAATCTCAATTTTTCTATCATGTTGCACGCCTTCCTTTACACAAACAATGTTGTGTACACAGCATTGTTTGTGTGCTTAAAATATAATTTACAATTTTTGCACAAACCGCACCCTTCTCTGGCATTAAATCAACAAAGCGCGTCAGATGCTCTCTAAGCGTGCCCCGATCTTGCCATCGTGCAGCATAATGTGCAGCAATTTCATCATAAGTAGCTGTTGTTTTCGAGATGGGATCTTGAGTCATATCAAGCACAAAATCTATGGTAGATCACTCATAAGTTGTGGCTAGATGTTAGCATCCAAGATTAATTTGAAGGGTATATATTTTCTGAAACCTGAACCAGCAGCTCACCATCAATGAGGGTCATGGGCTTATCTTGCGCCCATTCTCGAGCAGATTTGGAAATTTCAGCCGTGGTAACTAAGAAAGCATGGGATACTTGCTCATGAATGAGGGTGCCAAACAGTTCGCGCACCACTTCCGGCCCCACCGCACGACGATACCGTTTGCATTGTACAATGGCTCGTTTTCCTCCCACCTTCTCCAATTCTAAATCAACACCTTTATCGCCGCTGCTGCCCCTTAGATAAACTTTGTACCCCTTTGCCAGAAAGAGTTGAGCAACGTACTGCTCAAATTCTCTCGGACTTAAAGCGTATAAGTCATCCAGTGCTTTGGTAGGGAGAGACATTTTTTGTTTGGTAAACGGCCGTTTCCACCGCCAGAACCACACTCCCCACAAAAACAACACCGTCACGCCGCCAGCCATTTCCAATAATTGCACCATTTCTTGAACCACTGATGGCAGGGAAGCCGCAGGAATCAACCCATGATAAAAAAGCAACCACGCCCCATAACCCACAGTGATCCCCCCCAGTAAAATACCACCTTGCCGCACCGTCATTCGGGCTGGTTTTTCCTTTCGCTTAAGTATTGAACTAAGCTGCCATTGCCAATCAAATCGCGCAATCATAACTATAGAAAGATAGAAGATGCAGCCAGGCATCATCCATATAAACGACTAGTTCAGCAAACATCATTGTCAGGTTATCATATTAAATGCACCAGACTTAACCGTTGCAATTGACATAATAAAGCAACAGACATTTACGGATCGCAATACTAGACTAGCATAACCGAAGCCCATCATTTCGCAAGGACAGTTTTTGTCACAAACAGCCACCCCTTTTTCGATCCTAAATCCAGCCTCTGCTATAATCCTGCGCATGAAAAAATAAGTCTGCCCAAAAATCGCAGATCTCGCCGATTACACAGATTGCTGCTCGACAAGCATACCTGTTAATCCGCGGCATTTAAGACTGTTTTCAGCACAGTCAAAAATAATTATACACAAATCAGCACGCATCATTCATTATTTTCTGCCCTCGTAGCTCAATGGATAGAGCACCCGCCTCCTAAGCGGTAGATCGCGGTTCGAGTCCGTGCGGGGGTATTTATCTTCCGTCGTACACCATGTTTACACACTAAAGCGCGTACTACAAACTAACCTCAGGCACCTTTTTCCTGGGCAAAGGCGACTTGAAGCACATCCATCAATTCCATCACTTATCCATAGAGGCGCACTGACTATCTTATTTCTACCGTAACACGACATTTTATTGCCCCCAATGACCCATATGCTTAACTAGCAATGCAAATCTAGCACATCTAACCCACCTGCATATATTTAAGCCCACAGATGAATTTGAAATAATTCGATTGATAAATTGGAACGATGCGTATCCTCAACTTAACCCGAAGATATTATTAGGCGAATTCTGGCGAACTCTGCGGCACCTTATCCCCATCTTGTTACATTGTCAGCCTGGTGCCAACCCCATCGCTGCGGCAGCAGCTACACAGACAACAGCAAGACCATAAAGCAAAAGGCGTGATGCGTAAGCTGTCCTCACGCATCACGCCTTCTATATTCTATGTCACATATTCTATGTCACATGTCACGCATCAATTCGCGCTGACCTGCATCAAATGAACATCTTGCTGTGGGTACGGGATTGAAATACCTTCTTGATCAAAGCGTAGTTTGACCTGCTCCGTCACCGCAAAATATACCGCCCAATAATCTTCTGGTTTCACATAGGGGCGCACAGCAAAATTAACACTGCTATCTGCCAACTCAGAAACAGCAACCATCGGTGCAGGTTCAGGCAAAACCTTTTCTTGGGCATTGACAATTTCTTCCAATATCCCTTTAGCTTTAGCCAGATCATCATCGTAGCCAATACCAAAAACCATATCCAGGCGCAGCGTTCCCTTTTGCGTGTAATTGACAATGGGAGAACCCGTTACTTGAGAATTAGAAATGGTAACGGTTTTGTTGTCTGGCGTCACCATAATCGTGTTGAAAACCAAAATTTCTTGTACTGTGCCAAAATAGCCAGAAATTTCGACCAAATCACCAATCTTAAACGGCCGGAAAAGTAACAACAGCACACCAGCAGCAAAATTGGCCAGAGAACCTTCCAAAGCCAGGCCAACTGCCAAAGCAGCCGCACCAAATACAGCCAAAAGAGAAGTCATCATACCCAGCATATTGAGTATAACTGCCACAGCCAGGACTAACACAACATAATAAACCAGGTTGCCAATGAATCTTTCCAAAGCCGTATCCACATTTGCCTGTGCTAACGCTTTGAGAGTGTATTTTTTAACATACCGTGCTAACCATCGGCCAATCACCAAAATGATAATGGCAACAATGATCTTAAGTCCATAATCCATTACCACCTCAGCCCATTTATCCCATGGTATAGTAATCGTATCCATTTTGTTTTCCTCCAACTCGTCTTTCTATCTTATAACGTGAATGGTTCACATCTGTCTCAGACAGACAGATATGCCAAACCTTTATATTTTTCACGTCAATATTACCATCTATGCTATCTTTTGCCAGCCAAACATCACTAACAGGCCATAACGTTGTTATTTCCAATCAAAATCATCTGCATCATATTTAGATTCACTGTATCGATTTTCTTGATAAAAACTTGTATTCAGAACAACTTTTCGCCAAAATTAGATAAACAATTTGGAGGAAAAAATGTCTGAAACAAATAACAACCAAAATCATGAAGAAAGCTTCCCCACACCGGAAGATAAAATCGTGCAAACACAGCACGCTGTCACCATCGGGGGCAAGCAGATTCCATACACAGTCACCACAGGAACCATTGTCCTCAAAGAAGAAAGCGAAAAAGAAGACAAATCTGAAGGCGAAAAAGCCAAAGCATCCATCTTCTTTGTTGCCTACACGAAAAACAACGTAGCGGATACCAGCCAGCGCCCCCTCACCTTTGCCTTTAACGGTGGGCCTGGCTCCTCATCCGTTTGGCTGCATTTAGGGCTGCTCGGCCCTAAACGTGTTCATATGGATGACACCAATATTCTGCCCCCGCCTTACAAACTGGTGGAAAATGAATATTCCCTGCTGGATGTGACAGACCTCGTATTCATCGATCCAGTTAGCACAGGGTTTAGCCGCGCTGTCCCAGGGGAAAAAGCAAAAGAATTTCATGGCTTCACCAAAGATATCGAATCTGTGGGCGACTTTATTCGCCTTTACACCACCCGTTACCAACGCTGGCATTCACCAAAATTTCTAGCGGGCGAGAGCTACGGCACTACACGGTCTGCCGGTCTTTCTGGCTATTTGCAGATGCGGCATGGCATGTACCTCAACGGCATCATGCTCATTTCATCCGTTCTCAATTTCCAAACACTCCTGTTTTCCAACGGAAATGATTTGCCCTATCCCCTTTTCTTACCCACCTACACAGCAACCGCCTGGTATCATCACAAATTAGATGACGACTTACAAGCAGATTTGCAAGCAACCTTGGCTGAAGTCGAAGCGTTTGCTTTGGGAGAATATGCCTCCGCCTTGATGCAAGGCTCAGATTTACCTGAGGAAGCACAACAAGCCATTGCCCAAAAGCTGGCCCGGTACACAGGGCTTTCTGCCGCTTACATCAGAAAGACAAATCTGCGCATCAATATTTTCCGTTTCACTAAGGAATTACTACGCGAAGAAGGGTTGACTGTGGGGCGTCTTGACTCCCGTTTTACCGGTATAGATAAGGATACGGCTGGCGAGACGTTTGAGTTTGACCCCAGCTATGCCGCCATCCAAGGGCCTTACACGGCCGTTCTCAATGATTATTTGCGCCGCGAACTTTCCTTTGAAAACGACATCCCCTACGAGATCCTGACAGGCCTATACCAAAATTGGAGTTACAAAGACTTTGAGAATCAATTTGTGGAGGTTGCCGAAACGTTAAGGCAAGCCATGAGCATCAATCCACACTTAAAGGTATTAGTAGCCAACGGGTATTATGATCTGGCCACCCCGTACCTGGCTACCCGCTATACTTTTAACCACCTGGGACTTGATGCGAGCTTACAAGATAATTATGAAATGACCTACTATGAAGCAGGGCATATGATGTATGTCCACCTGCCCGCCATGGCACAACTTAAAAAGGATATGGCACGGTTTGTGAAAACGGCCGTTTCCCTTGAACATGGCAAATAACACAAAACAACTGACCAATGAAGAATCAACTTTGGAGGAAACATGGAAAAAGAAAAAGATGTCATTGTGGTTGGGGCTGGTCCCTCTGGTGCCACCGCCGCCACAATTTTAGCTCAACAAGGACATGATGTTTTACTGCTCGACCGTCAGAACTTCCCCCGAGATAAAATCTGCGGCGATGGCATTCCCAGCGGTGTCATCAGCATCATGAACCGGCTGGGCATGAAAGACAAAATACAAGCGGCTGAGAGACGAGGAGAATTCAATCTCCTGACACAAGTTCGTCTTATTTCACCGAAAGGCTATGCCATCAATGCGCCATTGTCCGTTAACGCGGAGGGCGCAAAATCCTACGTGGCTCCCCGCATGTATCTCGATGCAGTCATTCAAGAACAAGCCGTAGAATCCGGGGCAGAATTCATTCAAGCCCAAGCGCAAGAGCCCATTTTAGAACATGGCAAAGTAGTTGGCATTCGCGCCAAAACAAACAGTCATGGCCGCACAAAAATAGTAGATTTTCGGTCTCGATTACTGATTGGCGCAGATGGAGTCACCTCAGTCGTCGCCCGCCATTTGCGCCCCAAAGAGAAACAACATGTGGATAGTCATCGCGCCATTGCCCTTCGTGCTTACATTGAAGATATTGAGGAAATACCCAATACAGCTGAATTTTACTTGTACGAAGAAATCAACCCTGGGTACGCCTGGATATTCTCCTTGGGAAACAACCGCGCCAATATTGGCTTAGGCATGCGCCTCGACCAGTTCCGGCAAGCCAAAGTCAAGCTCAAAGATTTACTACACCACTTTCTGGACATGCCCGATATAAAAAAACGCCTCAAGAATGGAGGGAACATGCACGACATGGCCACCTGGCAGTTGAGCTTTGGTTCTCAAAACAACTTACAATTTGCATTTGATGGCGCTTTACTTGTGGGTGATGCAGCGGGATTCATCAATCCGATTACCGGCGGCGGCATTCACAACGGCATGATTTCAGCCCAGTTGGCAGCCAAAACAGCCCATGAGGCCTTAACCGCCGGAAACACATCTTTGAGCCAGCTAAAAATTTATCAAAAACGGTGTCATACCGAACTTTATCCAGGATTACACCGTTCATTTATCTACCAACGCTTATTGATGCGCTTTCCCCGCATCATTGACTTTCTAATTCACCGTGGACAAGAAAACAGTCAACTGGCGCAAATCTTTTTGTCAAAGCTGTAGGCTAATGTCCAGGCTGGCAGTACTGCTTTGCCAGCCTGGATACTATTTTACTAAGTTTTTCATGTGGAGCAGCATCGCTGAAATACCACTCAACCGCTGTCCACTCAACACCGTTTGCAAGCCTGTCTCTAAATAAAATTCGCTGGGAATTGCCATGATTTCTGCTGCCATCAAACCATCCAGGCCAACCTGCAAGATACGCGCAAAACCACTGACGGTTGGGGCTTCTGGCGGGATGTCGAAATGGTAATGATAACGGCCGTTATCCACCTCAGCATAGATAAAAACAGGCGTTATACACTCATGCACCTCCTCCATCTCGTCCCGCTTATCAGAAAACTGTGCCGGCAACGGCGGCAGCGCCTCCGCAAACTCCAACAAATACTCTAGCTTCTCCTGCCCCTCGCAGAATCCAAAATCTTCCACAATTTCTGCTAATCTGGATGGCAATTCGCCCATATTGTTCTCAACCTCGTTTCAGTGAATTAAAAAGCCGTGCTTATTACACACAGCGTCATTGTAAGCAATTCTTAATCGAAACGCACATCATTCGCTCCTGCTGAAAAATCGCCAGTCAGCCCACATCTGCATAAGCAGCCCACCACAGAGAGCGCCCGCTCCGTCAGACACCAATCTACATTTTCCATTGCGAATCAAGATGAGTGATCGTACCATACCGTACAAATAACAGTCATGAAGTATTGCAGTTAAAACCTTGCCGGAATTTGGAGAGTAAAGTAGTTTTGATTTATCCCCCAATCCCAGCAAAAACAGGAACCACTATGCAACAGTATCTCAATTTAATGCAGCACATTCTTGACAATGGCATACAAAAAGGGGACCGTACAGGCACGGGCACCCTAAGTGTATTTGGCTACCAGATGCGCTTTGACCTCAATGAAGGCTTCCCCGCAGTGACCACAAAAAAGCTCCATTTCCGCTCAATTATTCACGAACTACTCTGGTTTTTACAGGGCAAGACCAACATCCAATACCTGCAAGAGAATCGTGTCACTATCTGGGATAAGTGGGCAGATGAAAATGGCGAGCTAGGCCCCATCTATGGTTGTCAATGGCGCTCCTGGCCTGCCCCAAACGGCCGTTCCATAGATCAGATCTCCCAACTCATCAACAGCCTGACACACAATCCAGACTCCCGCCGTCACATCATTAGTGCCTGGAATGTAGCCGATATCGAGAACATGGCGCTGCCACCCTGCCACCTGCTTTGTCAATTCTACGTAGCCGCTGGCAAACTCTCTTGCCAACTTTACCAACGCAGCGCCGATGTGTTCCTGGGCGTCCCCTTCAATATCGCCTCCTACGCCCTGCTAACCCTCATGATCGCCCAAGTAACTGGCTACAAACCAGGTGAACTCATCCACACCTTCGGCGATGCCCATCTCTATCTCAACCACCTGGAACAAACCCAATTACAACTATCCCGCAAACCATATCCACTGCCTAAAATACAACTCAGCCCAGATGTAAAATCCATCTTTGCTTTCAAATACACAGATTTCAAACTTATCGGCTATCAATCCCATCCCCCCATCAAAGCACCAATAGCCGTCTAATAACGAGAGCGCGCGCTAAAGGCAAGCAAAAAACTTTCACACTCGCCCTTGCGCCACCCCCTAACACCTATGATTATCTCAATGATCACCGCCATGGATAAAAACAAAGTCATCGGAAATAACGGCCGTTTACCCTGGCGGCTTCCTGCTGATACACAACGATTCGTCGCCCTCACCATGGGCAAACCCGTCATCATGGGGCGCAAAACATACGACTCCATTCCAGACAGGTTCAAACCACTCAAAGGGCGCACAAACATCATCATCACACACAACCCAAACTACGAAGCACCCGGCTGCATTGTAGTCACTTCACCAGAAGCCGCCCTGGCCGCGGCTGGCGATGTTGAGGAAGTCATAATCGGCGGAGGCCAAGCCATCTACGAAGCATTTCTGCTCCAGGCTCACCGCCTCTATCTCACCATCATTGATGATGAATTTGAGGGAGACACACACTTCCCCACAGCCGAACAAATCGATTGGAACATTATCGAAGAACAAAGCTTCGAGCCAGACAAAAAAAACAAATATCGCTACCAATTTTTAACGTTAAGCAAGAAAATTATCAATGATTAAAGATCAGCAATCATTTTTCACTCTCAATCTTCAATCTTGATTCTTCAATCACCATGGACACCTTAAACCCCAACATCCCCACCAACGAACTCTCAGGGCTGATGACAACGGCCGTTACCCAAATGAGCAGCTACCATCTCACCCTGCTCACCCCCCAGCTGCTCTTACGTGTAATGCTGGAAGATGAGAACACCGTTGGTCACAAAATCCTCAAACAATTGCAAACAGAACGCGGCTTCAGCTGGAAAAATTTACTCTCCCGCGTAGAACAAGTCACCCACCTGAACAAAGGGCGAGATGCCAAATTCCAATTTACCGACGACTTCGGCAAACATATCCCCTTAGCCGATGAGATGTTAATTGTCATAGATGAAGCGTTAACGCTGGCACAATCCCGAGAAGAACTCAAAGCCAGCAGTGGTCACGCCTTAGCCGCTATGGCACAAAAAAACGTCACCACCTACGCCATCTTGCAACGCATTGGCATTACCCCAGAGGCCGTCATCAACTTACTGGCAGAAAGCACAGAAAAAGGCACCGCCATCATCACCGATTTTGTCACCGAAGCCCAGTCTGGCAACGCCCAAGCCGTCTATCAAAGAACCAATCTCCTGCAAGAACTGATCAGCCTGTTATCCCTCTCCCAAAAACGGCATATCCTTCTCGTTGGACCAGAAGGCGCAGGAAAACGCACCTTGGGCTACAGCCTGGCACAATTATTGGCTGAGGGCAAAGGGCCAGCCAATCTACGCTCCCTCGTGGAAATCAACGAAAGCGCCTTACTAGAAAATCCACTGGCAGCCATGCGAGTAGCCATGCGCCGCGCCAGCGGAGGAGTGCTGCTCGTCCCTGGCATTGACCGCTTCTTTGCCGACCGGCTGCACGCCCGTTTTCCCGCACAAGTCAACCGGGAACTGCACAAAGCGATTCTGGGCAACGACCATGTCGTCATAGGCACGACAACCTTGGCACATTATGAACGGCTGCACCACGACCCCCTCGTGCGCCAGCACACAAATCGCTTAGACGTGCCCGCCGCCACCCCCACAGAAGCCACCGCCATGCTGCTCTTCCACAAACAACGTCTGGAACAAGAGTATGATATTGAAGTGACAAGAGAAGCCTTGGAAACGGCCGTTACCCTTGCCAACCAATACATCAAAACCATCGCCCTGCCTGCCGCCGCCGTACAGCTAGCTGACCGCGCTTGCGCCATCGTGCGCTTGGTCACGCAAGAACATGTGGCCAACTTACCACAAGTAGAAGCAGACGGGCGTCTAAGCCCAGAAGATGTCATGGTCGCTGCCAGCAAAATGACCAAAATTCCCATCGCCAAACTCAACCAGGATGAACGCAGCAAATACGCCAACATGGTTGAACATCTGCACCAACGCATCATCGGGCAAGACGAAGCCATCCTGGCCGTCAGTCGCGCCGTAAAAACAGCGCGGGTCGGCCTACGCAACCCCAAACGCCCCATTGGCTCCTTTCTCTTCCTTGGCCCCAGCGGTGTCGGTAAAACAGAACTGGCAAAAGCATTAGCTGAATTCATGTTTGGCACCGAAAAAGCGATGTTAGTACTCGACATGAGCGAGTATCAAGAAGAAGCCAGCGTCAATCGCCTCATTGGTGCGCCACCTGGCTACATCGGTCATGACGCAGGGGGACAGCTCACCAATTTTGTGCGAGAACAGCCGTATACCGTTGTCCTCTTTGACGAAGTAGAAAAAGCACACAATCGAGTGTTTGACGTGATGCTGCAAGTTTTGGAAGAAGGTCGCCTCACAGACAGCAAAGGCCGCACCACCACCTTCAGCGAGACAGTAGTTATCATGACCAGCAACTTAGGTTCCAAACATATGCTGGTGCCCGTCATCGGCGAAATCGAAAGAGAGCTAGTCCTAGACGATGTCCATTCATTCTTTCGCCCAGAGTTTCTCAATCGGCTCGACGAAATCATTTTGTTCCACCAGTTAGCCAACGAGCAGTTAGCCCAAATCTTAGACTTGATGCTCAAAAAAGAGAAAAAATTAGCCACCAGTCAAGGCATCGAACTAGAGCTAACCCATGAAGCAAAATGGTGGCTGCTGGCGCAAAACGATCAACCAGAGTTTGGGGCACGGCCATTGCGGCGTATTATCGCCCGCCATTTACGAGAGCCCTTGGCAGATTTTCTTTTGCGGGAAGGCAGCCAACCCACCCCAGGCCACACCACCACCATCATCGTTGACACCCAAAATTCTGGCTTAGATTTTGACATTAAACCAACATGAAGGGATGGGGTCAGGGAGGCTCTCCATATCCAGGCAAAAAAAATGAGATGTCCTGCAAGCGGGAGCCTACAGGAGCATCTCTCGGGGGGGGAGCCAGAAAAAGTATAGCATAACATCCATTTTTTGCAAATTTATGATAAAAATTAACTTTTTGCTCATTTTCCCATAATTTTGTTCTGCCCCTGTGGAAAATGCTGAATCTTGTTTCTTGATATTGCCATTCAACTTTTTAACGGCCGTTTAGCGTTCTACCCTTAACCTATTCATATATACAACCTATTTCATTGGTTTCATACCAACAACACGCAAAAAAGGAGAATCCTCATGCTAGACACAACCGTATGGAACAGTAGATGGCAAGCATGCGCAGCCACTTTAGATGAGATGCAACAGGCTTACACCACTCTCAACAGCCCCACCTTCGAAGCCATGTCTATTTGTCTCAAAGCGTTTGGCGGCGATCAGTTTGACTTTTTCATCACCGGATTTGAAAGTCATCGTTTACTCCCCTCACCCAATTTCCCCCCTGAAAACATCTTACGCGCCACATTAGACCAGGTCAGTTATGACATCACAGCCATCCAGCAAGCTGTCGATCAACTTCAAGATGGCTTCCCCACCATGAAAGAATCCCTGGCCATCGCCAGCGCACTCACCCAGAACGCCTTAAACCTCGGCATTGAGAGCCAATTGATAAAACAAGCAGCAGTGATTGCCTGCTTCATCAAAGCGGCCAACATTCGCGTGATTCCCTATGCGCCGGTTGCCCTCGTGAGAGTGCCCTACACCTGCTTCACGACCAAACGGGATTATTTAGCCACACCACATGAAATTGGTCATTACATTTACCACAACGGCGCCATAGCATCAGACTTACACAATTTGCTGCCCGCCATGCCAGATTGGGGAGCAGGTTGGCTAGAAGAAATCTTTGCCGATGTCTATGGCTGTCTTGTTGCTGGCCCTGTCATCGGCCTCGATTTTGAAGATTTACTAACCGACAATGACTTAGGACATTTCTTAACCAGTGATGGTGAACATCCTGTAGACGTTGTGCGCCCGTATATTTACATCAAAACCTTAAACAAAATGGGATTCCTCAATGCCGCCGAAGCGCTAAAAAACCGCTGGCATCATATTTTAGTCAGGCGAGGCAATCCGCACAGCTTCTACCCAGATGACAACTACGGTGAAATCCCCCTGGCCCTGGCAAAAGATTTTGTCGAGCAAACGGCCGTTGTCATTCTAGAATACTTAAAAAATCGCGGCGTACCTACCAACAAAACCTGGACACAAGATTTGCCCACACCGGAAACACCAATTGACGAGCTGTACCTGGCATTTGATACAAAGCTGGATGAGCTCGCTGAAACACCGCTGAACAACCTGGAAGTTGATCGTGACGAAAACAAACTATTTGTCACGATACCCAGTGGAGAAAAGCGCAACCAACGACAGATTGGCGAGACACAATCATGGGTAGATTGGGCAAAAGTACAAAGTCGTCAACACCCAAAAGACCCCTTACCCATACCCACGTGGATTGGCATCTTCAATGCAGGTGGCTGGCCTGTTAAAGGGCCAGAAGATGGCGGTGCAGGCGGATAATTTCCCAAGGGGGTTGCATACCTCCCCACAGGCAACCCCCTTCTTTCCTCAAAATTGATCCCAAAACATCCATGCTGGCTTCCTTCTATCAGGATTGGAATTCATGTAGTTCTCCAGTTTTGCTTTGCGACATCCAGTGGCCCACTCGATTGACCCAATATTCATTCCCTATCTCTTGAGCAATCTCTTTAGAGGCTAACCAATATTCTTCCGCCATCTCCATCTTATTCAACCCGTAATAAGCATTCCCCATATTGCCCAGAACCCAAGCTCGCCCCATCCGGTCTGAAACACGGGTAAATAACTCCAATGCCTCTTGTCCGAACTGTAAACACAATTCATACTCCCCCATATCTCTATAGATTAAGCACATTTGGAACTTTGCATTTCCTAAAGAAGCCATATCTCCCATTTTTTCAAGCAGCCTCATGCTTTTTTGAGCATACTCAATCGCTAATTGAAACTGTTTTTGCATTCGATTTAAATAAGCAAGCCCATTCAAAGAGACGGCAAATTCCCCCTTATCCCCTAACTCTTCCGCCAAGGCGTATGCCCGTTCACCACTCGATTGAGCCAGTCCATATTGCTTTACGGTAGAATAGCCATACAACATCAAGCGCAAAGTACGGAGTAAATCCAGGCGGCTGTCAATCTTTTCTTGAATCGCCGCGGCCTCACACAAAATTTCTAAAGAGCGTTCGCGCTTGCCCGCCCGCCCCATCAATAACGCCTGCCGGTATTTAAATTGACCAATCCCTTGTAGATCATTTAGCGTCTGTTTTGTTTTTAGACCAGATGTTAATAACTGGTCTGCCTCATCATAACGCCCCTGAAAAATATGAATCCGAGCCAATTCATATTGAATATCAGCCACACTAACGCTATCTTCTAAATCCTCAAAAATAACTTGTGCCTGTTCAAAGAGAGTCCGTGCTTCATCATATTGGCCTTGTTCGAGCAAAGCCATCCCTTGCCGGTATAAATTCTCACCAATTTGTCCATCATTCTCAATAGATAAGGCGCCATGATAAGCAAGCTGGTAAGCTTTGTTTGCTCGATCAAATAATCCCTGGGCAAACCAAGCCTGGTTCAAGCTCTGATTAAAACGGAACAAAGTCTGCCATATTCCCTCATCCGCCATAATCTGAACAGCTGCATCTAGATTGTCCCATTCTTGATTTAATTTTTGATAATTTGTGCTGAATTTATCCGCAAAGCCTGCATAAAAATCAACCATACGCAGGGAAGAGGATCGCTTATCCCCCAACTTCTCTTCAGAAAAGTAAGCCAGAAGGGCATGCTGGCGGTAATAATCTTCACCTTGTTCGATGAGCAGAGAACGCGCCGCAAGCGTGTCCAGATGGTCTTGCATCTTATAAAAATCTTGATCAGCAATATAAGCCAACGCCGCAGCGGTAAAGGCACGCCCTTCAAACACAGCCAACAACGCAAAAACTCGCTGTTGTATTTGATCTAACGCTGTCCAGCTAATATCAAAGGAAGCGCGGACAACGCCTTCGCTATCGGCTGCATCTAACAAGACTGTGCCTTGTAAGCGGCGCAAGAAGTCGGTCAATCGACGGCGGGGACGAGCCACCAGATACTGACCAGCAATGGCCAAAGCCAGGGGTAAGTTTTGCAATTTCTGGCATATTTCATCAGCAGCAAGCTGTTCGTTTTGCACCCGGAAATCACCGATGATGCTGCTGAGAAGAGAACGGCCGTTTTCCTGCGTCAGCACATCTAAATTGAACAGTTCAGCCCCCAACGCCGCCGCCAAATCAGCATTACGGGTGGTGGCCAGTATCATCGACTGTCCGGTCGTAGGCAGCAAGGGTTTCACCCGGGCAGCAACCGTGACATCATCAATAACAATCAATGCCTGCCTGGCAGCCAACATCTCACGAACGGCCGTTAAACGATCTTCGAGCTTAGAAATCCCCCTGAAATTATAACCATAGGCGGCCGCCCACCGTTCCACGATGGTAACAAGATCACTGTTAGCATTTGCCCACAACACCCCATCAGGGAAAAATGAAGCATACTGGTAGGCAAATTGAATACACAGCGATGATTTTCCCACCCCGCCCATACCAGACACACAAACAATCTTAACACCATCTCGGGACTCAAATTGAGACTTCAGATAAGCCAACTCAGCAGCTCGACCACAAAAAAACGGAATTTCGGCTGGCATGAGCAAAGGGACAGCCTGAGATTCCACTTCAGGCAGCGTTAAGGGCTGCGTGCGAACAATATCCGCACCGGTTTGCTGCTTAATTTTATGAAAGAGGTCAATCGTTTGCTCTTCAGGCTCAACCCCAATTTCACTATCCAACATCTCCCGGCAGATTTCAAATTGGCGTAAGGCAGCTCCTCGCTGCCCATTTTGGTAATACAGCCACATCAGCTTCCGGTGTGTTTCTTCTCGCCAGGGATCAAGGTTCAGAATTTGATTGGCAGTTTCAATGCCAGCTTCATAATCTTGATGCTGAAGATCAAACTCAACCAGTTTTTCAAGAGAAGACAACGCCTGCGCACGAAAGCCCTCCCGCTGCACCATCATCCACTCTTCAAATCCATACGCATCGCCAGCTTGATACCCTTCTAAAAAGTCGCCAACATATAAATTGGCCACGCCACGCAAATGGGTTCGCGCCGCAGAGCCATCAACATTCTTCGCAAGCATCAAATAATGGTTAAAGGCATCCGTATCAATCCAGCATAATTCCTTGGCCGAAAACGCAAGGGTTTGGCGAGAAACCTCAATGTAAGGGGCAATGTACTTACGCATTTTTGTCAGATCAACCCGCAGGCTGCGTAAAGCATCCGCCTCTGGTTTTTCGCCCCAAAACATCCCAGCTAAAGCCAAACGTGATTGAGGACGTCCAGTTAATGCCAGGTAACAGATTAAACCTCTAGCCTTAACCGATAACAGGCGCGTTAAATCCTGCTCTCCCAGGGACAGCGCCAGTCCTCCAAAAAATCTTAGCCGGAACTCCGACATTCTACTCCATCTACCCTTTTGTGCTATTAACGCTGAATTAACGATAGCCAGTTAGAATCAATACAAGTTTGAAGTTGAGCAGTAAGAAAAAAATTTTTTTAGCATATTAGCTTCAAATTATAGACTAAAAATCAAGCATTTGTTAAGTAGGCTCACACAACAAATGCCGCAAAATATCAGGTTATAAGTGAAACTATGAAAATATCATCAGATTACCAAGTTCACATGCTGCGAATTTGGCAAAATTCATCGGCAAAGGATTCGGGAAGGGATTCATTGCGGGTAACATTAGAAAATACAAAAACAGCAATACGAGTCAGCTTTTCAGACTTTGAGTCGCTCGTCGATTATTTACAACAACAAACTAGCAAGAGAGCAACCCAATCAGGTTTCTAACAGCTTTTAGGGCAGGCATCTGAAGTCAATTTACGGGACAGCCTATCCGTAAATTGCATCCCACTACGGAGTTCCTCTAACAAAACAGCCGCTTCAGCAAGCCAGTCTGAATGCGGCTGTTTTGTTTTTTAAATCAAGCCATACGCGCTACACAAGCAGCATCATAACAGTTCGATCACCGTGGCTTCACCTTGTCCCACCCCCACACAGAGCGTGGCTAACCCATATTTCATCGACTGCCCAGCCGCCTGTCGGTGCTTCATCTCGTGCAAGAGCGTCGTCAAAATGCGAGCGCCCGAACAGCCTAAGGGATGCCCCAGGGCAATCGCCCCACCATTCACATTGGTAATCGTAGGATCCATGTCCAATTCTCGCATCACCGCCAAGGATTGCACGGCAAACGCTTCATTCAACTCAATCAAATCCATTTCACCCAAAGACAATCCGGTGCGTGCGCACACCTTGCGCGTAGCCCCCACTGGCCCCAGCCCCATCACACGGGGGTCAACCCCGGCTGCTGCTGAACCTCGCCAACGGGCTATGGGCTCTAAGCCTAATGCCGCCGCTTTTGCCGCCGACATCATAATCAACGCCGCAGCACCATCGTTCAAACCGCTGGCATTCCCCGCCGTGACGGTGCCACCTTGACGAAAAACGGCACGCAGTTTACTTAAAACTGCCATGTTAGTCGCTAGTTCGTAGCCATTTTCCCCTTTGGTGATGCGCGGATGCTCGTCAGTGTCCATGAGAATGGGATCTCGTTTGCGCTGCGGGATGGGAACAGGGACGATTTGGGATGAGAAACGGCCGTTATTGATCGCATCACAAGCCCGTCTTTGACTTTCCAGGGCAAAAGCATCCTGGTCTTCACGGGTAATTTCGCCACCCGCAATCTGGCCAGCACAGCTTCTGTCGTAGATATTTTCGGCCGTTTCCCCCATCGCTTCTAGCGGGAAGAGCGCCGCCATTTTCGGATTAGGATAGCGCCAGCCCAGCGTCGTGTCATAGCCAGTGATGTTTCCTGGTGGTCCCCAGGCACGGGGATTTTTGGGGAAGGAGTAAGGCGCACGGCTCATGTTCTCCACGCCGCCAGCAATAAACACGTCACCTTCGCCCACAGCAATGGCGCGTGCCGCCTGATTGACGGCGTTCAAGCCACTAGCGCACAATCGGTTGAATGTGACCGCTGCCACTTCGTGGGGCAAGCCAGCCAACAGGGCTGCCATCCGCGCCACATTGCGATTATCTTCGCCAGCCTGGTTGGCACAGCCAAAATACACTTCTTCTACGATAGCCGGGTCGATGCCAGCATCTTCTACCACTGCTTTGATGACCAACGCCGCCATGTCATCTGGGCGGACAGCGGATAAAGTGCCGCCATGTCGGCCAATGGGGGTGCGCAGTGCGTTAATGATTACGACTTCGTTCATGATTAGCTCCTGTTCAGTTTGGTGCAGTTCTCCAATTTTGTGGCAACAACTCTCGTGCATCAATAAAAAAGCGCCTGACAAAATCAACTCGTCAGGCACCTTAACACTAAATTACAGATAAGGGGATGCTTTTGCTAGCTGGTTGTGGCACGGGCTGGGGTTTATCCACGGCCGTTCCCGACAAGCTCCAGGCACCCGTATGCTCAATCCTCACTTGCACAAGCTGCCCTTTGAGATCACGCGGATCATCAAAGAATACAAGTTTGTTTTGCGGGGTGCGGCTCCGCCAACGGCCGTTATGCTTTTCTTCCACCAGCACCTCCAAAGTCTCACCCAGCCAGCGCCTCATCTTACGCTCTGAGATTTCAGCCTGCAGCTGCTCGATAGCCTGGAAACGGCGGCGCTTTTCCTCTTCTGGCACATCATCATCCAGGCGCCGGGCACTGACGGTGCCAGGGCGCGGACTGTAGCGTGCCAAATGTATCTTGTCCATTTCCAGGTCAGCCAGCAAATCATGCGTTTTCTGGAACTGCGCCTCTGTCTCCCCAGGAAAACCGACAATGATGTCATTGTGAATGGCGACATGCGGCACAATGTCGCGCACGCGCTGCACCAGTTGGCGATACTCAGCGACAGTATAACCCCGCTTCATTTCGCGTAACACATCATCATCACCAGCTTGAATAGGGATTTCGATTTGTGGCATCACTTTGGGCAGATCGGCAACGGCGTGCAGGATTTTATCGGTCATGTAGTTGGGATGGCTGGTGAGGAAGCGAATCCGTTTCAACCCATCAATGCCATTGATCACACGGAGTAAATCAGCTAAGTCTGGCCCATCTGCTACGTCATAACCGTAGCGGTCTACGATTTGGCCGAGCAGCACCACTTCTTTGACCCCCTGCGCCACCAGAGACCGCACTTCGGAAGCAATTTCGCCCACGGGACGGCTGCGCTCAATACCTCGCTTCTGCGGAATAATGCAGAAGGAGCAGGCATGGGAACAGCCATACACAATGGAAACGGGTGCAGACACTAAATTGCCTCGCTCATGGACGGGCAAAATAATCTCGCCATCTTGCCAGGCGTGTCGTTGGGCGGTAAAGTCTTTTTCAAACGTCTGATGGTCACCTTGAGTCAGGTGGCTGACCAATGGCTGGCCATCTGTGCTAGGTTCCATGAACACATCTACAAAGGGAAAGGCATGCTCCAGATCTTTGTTGCCGCGCACCCCCACCACACAACCCATGACAGCGATGGTCATATCGGGGCGCTGCTTCTTGAGCGGCTTCATGTTAACAATTTTGTTATACGCCTTATCTTCTGACTGCTGGCGGACAGTGCAGGTCTGGAAGACGAGCACGTCTGCTTCTTCCAGCTTGGGCGTAGCTCGATAGCCTAGTTTTTCTAATTCGGTGGCTACTCGTCGCGCATCGGCGTAGTTCATCTGGCAGCCGGTAATCCAAAAGTGGTACGTTTTTTCCATTTCGTCGTATTATTTAATTTCCGTTCCTGAAGAAACATGACTGATTGCTGATCTTCCAATGATAATCGCTTCAGTTAAGTAAAAGGCGATTCTATCGCCTGTGCTTTGGGGCGTCAAAAAGTCGGCAACGGCCGTTGGTGATTGCAGCAGCATCGCTTTGAGGCGCATGCGGTTCTCTGGCGTCACCTGCATCCGGTTTGTCCAGGTGTCGAAATCCATTTTTTTGCGGTGTGTTTCCTGATGTATCTCGGAGAAACCAGCGTCCACAAACAAATTGAGCCACTCATCAACGCTTAAGGCGCGGACGTGGCTGGGGTCGCGCAGTTTCTCGAAGGCGTTGACGTATTCACCAACCTGGCGCTGAGTTTTGGCTTTTTTGCCCCGCAAATGGCTGCCGGGCACCACATTGTCCACGAGCGCCATCCGGCCACCCGGTTTGAGGACACGGGCGCACTCTGAAAGAAAACGGCCGTTATCCGGGAAATGATGCGCCGCAATCCGACAAGTCACACAATCAAAGCTGCCATCAGGAAAGGGTAGCTGTTCTGCATCTGCTGTTTCAGCAGCAACATTGGTTAAGCCGCGTTCTTCAGCCCCCTTTGCTGCGTTACGCAGCATTTCTGTGGTGAGATCAGAAGCGATCACATTGGCCACATGGGGTGCCAGCACAAACGCGGTGTGTCCCCCGCCTGTAGCTACATCTAATACCTGCCACTCTGCGCGGGGCGCCAGCAATTCGACCAATCGTGGCAGGCTGGCACCTTGGGCATGAACCTGGCTGGTGACATAGGCATCAGCATTGGCTCCAAAAATTTCTTGTATCTTTTTTTTACTCATCGTGTTTATCTATCGCCTGCATCAACTTTAAGAGTTGAGCTATGGGCACATCCATCAATTCTGTCACTGATTGATGGATGCGCTTCAAGTGACCTTTACCCAGGAAAACGAGGAGTAATTTTTAGGCAGTCACTCTGCTTGCGTTATCGGTTTATCCATGCCAGGGAAGTGCAATTCCCCTGCCCGTGTACCTTTACGATTTGATGTTTATATTCAGGAGCCACCATGCTTATCACCTGATCATTGATGAGGAATGATAACCAATTCCCATCGGCTGACCAATCATACAGCGGAGAAAGCATAAATCCGGTTAAACTCGAACGATAGGTTTGTGTCTCATTGGATTCAATATGATGAACGATATAAACATTGCTGTTCACATTCTGTTTGTGGTCAAAACCCGTTAACACCAGCCAACGGCCGTTCGGCGAAAATCCTAATGAGTGATAAGGAGCAATCTCTGATTGCAACCGCAAATCAAGCGATCCCGTGACCCGATCATAAAGAAAAACATAAGCCTCGCGCCCCAAAGGATCCAAGGCAACCACAACCAAATTATCTGGCCAGGCTGGATGGGTCACCACATATCGGATATGAGCCAAAGATAAATCTTCACGGGGCACTTCATCCTGAACTTCTGCCAGAGTTATAAGCGTTTCTAACCCCTCAGCCAGCCAAATCACAATTTCATCTTCACCTGTATCTGGATGCTGCCGAATAAAGCCAAAGGTTTCATTGTCTAGCCAAAATGGAGAATAACCGGTGCCAATGATTACTGGCTCTGGTTGATCATCTGTTATCCGCCCCAGACGATCCCCAATCCAAAAATCGGCAGCAAGCGGCGGCTGGATCACATCAAATAAGACCATACGTCCGTTTCGCTGAAAAGTCACGCTGCTGCTTTCAAAAACATTATCACTTGTCATGAGGGTGCGTTCACCATCAGGCGACCATATGGGAAACCCCATTAACGTTATCGTCTCACACTGGTTCTCATCACAGGAGGCTAAATCGATAAGCATAAACTTTAAGAGAGAACCTTCGTTTTCCTGCAAGGCAATGGCATAACGACCCGATGGATCAAACTGCCCCAACGAGAAAAAGATTTGATCCTCGCCCTCCATTTGAGTCCTGACCCCTTCAAAGTTCCAAATTTTAGTCTGCCATTGCTCTGATTCATCAAACGCCAGGTTCTGAATGATCATGCCGGAATCATTGAGGAAGGGATTAAACGAGACAAAATTATTGGAGGCCAACAATTGCAGCTTGGTATCATCTTGATAGTTATATCGATAAAGCGACATGGTCGTGTCTAAATCAAATTGAGGGCTAGATAAACAAACCAAAGCAATATCTTGGTCAGGTAAAGGAATGGGAGGCTCTTCATTTTCTTGAGCTAACAATGTTTGGGTATAGGCGTAATGCCACCACTCATCTTGAATAACACGCCACAAATCTTGAACCGATCCCAGTTGATAACCCGTCTGTAACAGATTGTTATCCAGCCAATAGTTAATATCCTCCCAATTTTGAAAGTTGGAGAGCAAGGAAACAGGTGAAAGCCCTTCATACTGTTGAAAGATAAAATCAAAAGCGATGTACAGGAAGTGGATGGGTTCGGAATAATTTTCTGGATTGTTTTTGCGCCAAAAATCAGGCACATTTAGGAAACTATTGCCATCTTTCATTGCCTGGATATGATGTTGTGCTGTGATGGGCCAGGATGTGATTCCCATGTCAGCGAGTTGGTAAATAACCAACATTTGGAAGATGTCTATTTGTCGGCAGCATGTCCAATCAAACAAGTCTGCAAAAACGGCCGTTCCCAAGGGCACAGCATAGGTTTGCAATAAGGCTTCATAGGCTGTCTCATCTCCCGGCAGCCCAAACAACGTGGGCGTGGGCATATTGAGATAGGGTTCCACGCCAAAAAGAGTCTCTACGTCGGCGGCATCTAACAAACCTTCTGGATGTAAATCAAAGCGAATAGTGTAACTAGCGTCTTCAGCACAAGCTGGCAGGTCAGGATGATCACATATTTGCGCAAGAATCTGTTCCAGGCTCTCCGCCAACCGCTCAGCTATCTCACGATCCCGCTCAGGGTAAATCAGCGTCAGACGCTGCCCTTCGTAGGTTTGCCAATCACCCCAAAACTCAGAATCAGGGGGGGAAAAAAGCCAACTGCGTGCCCCTTGCCGGTAAACGGCCGTTTGGCTCAGTGTCACTGTGGTAGTGACGCCAGACTGCGTCAGAAATTGGTAATCCAAGGGAAATTGCAGCTCAGCTTCCAGCAGATCAGTCGATAGGTTAAGGGTGATTGGCTGCTCAAGATCCGCCAGCTCCCAGGAAGGGGGCGAGCCATCAATCAACGTTAGCCCCCAGGGTGCCCGCTCAAATATGACATTTTCATCTAAGGCTTCCTGTTGGGCATCTGTCCATGAAGGAATCCGCCCTGATAAAACCGAAAGAAACAGTTCCGCATCTGTCGTGACAACGGCCGTTTGCCAAAGATTGTGAGCAGCCAAAATATTGGTTTGCACATTTGTTTCGGCTTGTTGCAGACGCTCTGTCACTTGCCAATAAATGACCATGCCAGCCGCAACCAGAGCAAAGAGAAGCATGGCGCCCAAAAAAAAGATACGTTTTGATTTAGATGGCTGAGGAGGCGGCTGCCTTGGGGGGGGAACATCCCAGACCCCATCTTCCTCAGTGTGCCACTCAAAGCTCATAAGCCACTACCCACTGTCCACTGTTTTAATCATCCGACACGTTGTGCGCCGCTAAATAAGTTACGGCATTGAATTGTGGAAATGGACAGCGAATCGTCATGGTTGTGTGTCAATTTATGTCAGGACTAAACAAGGGATTGAGCATTACTCACTGCTCACAGATCCCTCTCCATACAAATGTCGGTATACCGCCTGCCCCAAATAAATCCGGTCAATATATTTGCGCGTTTCAGCAAAATCCACCGTCTCTTTGAACAGATCTAAATCGTCGCCAGCAATCTCATACCAATGAGCCGCATTACCCGGACCTGCATTGTAAGCCGCTAAAGCCGCATGGGTAACACCAGCAAACGCATCCAGCTGTTGAGCGAGGTAATAAGCACCAAAATTCAAACCAACATATGGCTTATAAAGGTCGTCGTTTTCATAATCGGGCCAGTTGAGCTGCTGAGCGATGTAAGCGCCCGTATCGGGAATCACCTGGCTTAACCCTTGCGCCGCCGCACCAGACCGGGCAAAGCTTTCAAACAAACTTTCCTGCCGCACCAGAGCCAATTGAAGCAAGGGATCATAGCCATACTGCTCTGCCAACGGCAAAATCAAATCGGCGTAGTAAGCAGGATACAAGAGACGTCCCAGGAATGGGGGAGCCTCAAATACAGACACGCCAGCATTCGTCAGAATCGACTGAGCCGCCAAGATGGATGACCGATATAAACCTAAATCACGGAAGAACAGCGCCAGCTGATAACTCAACAAGGGGTCAGCAGAAACATCCTGGCGCAGCGTTTCCAATTCCAATTTGGCAGATTCATGCAAGCCTGCCTGCCACAACTTCTCTCCGATGATGCGGCGCGGATCATAGGTTAATTCGTTCGCCATGAAATGCAGCGGCTCTTCCGTCTCCAGGCCAAACTCAGCCCTTAACCACGCTTCCATCTCTTCCTGGGCAGCGCTATCATCATCTGGAATAACGACCAACTCAGGAGCAGCAAACGGAGCAGTTCCTTGCACCATATCGCGGGCGCGAACGGCGTAATACGTTTCTAAAGTACGGCTGTCTGCTTCAGCTTCAAGTTCGGTTAAAAGCGTACGCAAACGGGCGGTAACGACCGTTGCCGTGGCCTGGGGTGTTTCAACAGCGACGGTGTCTGTGACGATGGCAGCCTCAACCGTGGGCACCGCCAATGTGCCACGTTCTGCCTGCTCAATCATCTCAGGCAGGGTGCGCAGCAGCCAAACCAGCGCAGCATTGCCAAATTCTGAACCAGGATAGGATCGTGCCGCTCGCTCCCAACTGGAAACGGCCGTTTCCATATCTCCATACCAATAAGCCAACCACCCTGCTTTGAACAGCGCTTCAGGCGCGTCTTCGTGGAATAGGGCAATGTCGGCCAATTGGGTATAGCCAGCAATTGCACCCGGCACATCCCCAAAATCCTCAGCAATGGCCGCAGCCCACCAGGCAGCAAAAGGTGCATATTCGCCATTGGGAAAACTATCCACGTAAAGTTGATAAGCCGCTTGCGCTCCAGCAAGATCACGAGAACGTGCCAACATTTTAGCCCGCTCGATAATCGCTCGCGCCGGATCTGTGGCAGCGTAGGTTTCTAGTTCCGCCAGCGCAGTTTCCAAATCATCCAAGCCTTCATATGACCAGGCTAGGTACAAATGAGTGTCTTGCCGGTAATTGTCTGGATTGGCTGCCATGTAGCGCAAGAAAGCATCAATCCCCAACTGATAAGCGCCTACATTAAAATCAATAAATCCCCGCTGAAACTCGTCCACGGGAACATCATTGTCAACTAAGGCCACCAAGGCTTGATAACTCTCAGCGGCACCGGGATATTGGTTAACGGCCGTTTGATAGCGTGAGTAGCCAGCTTCTGTATTGCCAGCCAACAGTTCCGCATAACCCGCCAGATACGCCATGCGACCCTTGGTAGCTTCTGTTTGCGCCACATCCTGCACAGCATCATACTGGGCAATAGCAGCAGGATAGTCGCCATCTTCCAGATACAACTCAGCCAACTTGAGACGATTCGCCACTTCTGTTAAACGATGAGCCGGAGCAGTAACGGCCGTGTCATAAGCGGCCATGGCAGCAGCACGGTCTCCCAGGCTCAAATAAGCCTGCGCCAGGAGAGGAGCAACATAAGCCGCCATCTCAGGATTTGCCGTGAGGTAGGCGTCATATGCCGCAATCGCACCAGCCGTATCCTCCACATTTGCCAACGCTTGCCCCAGTTGGAAATAAATGGGTTCTGGCAGATTGCCACCAGCTGCAATTCGCTGCTTGAAAGCTTCAGCGGCTTCGTAGAACATTTCATCTTGAAGGTAGGCCACGCCCAAGTTATACAGCGCCTCCAGCCGTTCAGCCTCAGTTAAATCATCTTTAAGTTGAAGGCTCATTTGAAACTGCTCAATCGCCACAACCGCATTTTCCTCCGCCAACGCCGCATCAGCAATTTCCAAACGTTCCTGCGGTTTAGGCGTCGCACTAGGCGTCACACTCGGGGGCAGGGCAGCGGTTTCCGTCGGCGGTGCTTCCGTCACTTCTGATCCCGTCTGCGGAGTGATCATGGGAGTTGGTGCGTTTTGCAGCACGCCAGGCATTAACGTGGGGGTTAGAGGCAAAGTAGCTGTCGGGTCAAAGGCGATAGGCGTGATCACAGGAGCCATGTCTGCTTTACCGCCACATGCAGCTAAAACTAACACGAACGCCAACAACAGACTGGCTCCTAACCGCCAAGACACCAACCTCCTGCCGGCACAGGAATGGCCACGTGGAGCTTTGCCTTCAGCCCGATTTAGCTGGCGTTGTTTCAAAGTCAGGGCATTCATACCCTGACCATTGGCATCTATTTCAAGAGCGTCTGATTTCATTCGCTCTCATCAGTTGTTGATGCAGAAGAAATATTGAATTTATCTGCATTTTCCGCAATCCAAACCGGCTCATCCCCAGACGACAAACGGCCAAAAACCAATTCATATCCCAAATATAACGGCACGACTTGAGACAAAACCAGCCAAATCATGCCCAATGAAATCATGGTGTTCACCATGGCTACCTGACCACCAACCTGAGCTTTGAGCAAACGTAGGTTGTCAGAGGTTTCCGTCACAACACGGATGAAATCATCCACAAAAGGGGTAAACCCGGCTATCTGTTCCTTGATTGCTTTCAAATTCCCTGATAAATCATCCATATTTTGACTGATGGTTTCCAAGTTGGTTTGCGTTTCTATAAATGCTTCATCCAGCTCCCGTAAACGGGCTGGCATGCCTTCCAAACTCAAGCCAATTTCTTGCACAGACGCGCTCAAAGATACAGTTGGCTCGTAATCAATACCTAAGTCGTACTGGATGGGAAAACCGAGAATATCGGTATTGATTTCAAAGTTGTTGAGGGTGATCAATGTGCTGTCGATGGCATCGGCTGCCTGCACAGTGTTTGGCACGGCATCTTCGATGGCTGCCAGACTGTTAGGCAAATCTACCGTGGTGATGGTGCCTATTTCGGTGAGAATGGGTTCTGTGCCGTCGAGTGCTGTTCCCACATTATCGACCGTTCCCTCTACCTGTTCCATCGCCTCCTCTACGTCTGCCAGGGCATCCCGAGTCAGCAACAATGAACCCAGCGCCGCGTCTAGGCTGTCGATGGCCAAATCTAAGCTCATATCCATGCCTTCACCCAGGCTGGTGACGGCGCCTTGCACCGACCGCACCCCCAGCACGGCGAACAAAATGCCAACGATTCCCATTAAAATCAAAAATGCACCAAAAATTCTTCTTGCCATAATTTTCCCCTTTTTGCTTTCTATCTTTTCATCTTCATCTTCAAGGCACATACACTGTGCCCGTCAAGCCCTCATATTTTAGTCCCTCCACCGCCATGTTGACACCCTCGCGGGTGATGTTTCCCTGGGTTTGTTCAGTGATCTCTAAGGCTTGCCACAGTAATTGGAAGGCGTCATAGGTGGGGCCAGCATAGTGACCAGCTGTTTCTGCAAATGGGGTCACTGCTTCGTAGGCTGTGTGAAACTCTGGAGGCAAGGATGCTGGCGCAGCCAGGGAAAAAGGGGGTTCGCCCACGGGAATGAGAACAAGATTTGCCTCGCTGTAAATGGGAGCAGAAACGGCCGTTGTCTCCGGCAGCCAATGTCCCACCACAGCTACCACCTTGGGGTCTACCACCAACATTTCCGCATTTTCCTGCGCCAAGCTGGTATCACCGCTGTCATCTAAAGCCACCAACGCCACTCGATGTCCGCCAACACCGCCCGCTTCATTGAGTTCACGCACCGCCAAACGCGCACTATAAATGGCGTCATACCCCACTGCCCGATTCTGTCCTTCAAAGGGAGCAACAAGGCCCACCTTCACTACAGGATCAACGCCACAAGAAATCAGGAAGGCAGACGCAAAAAGGCAAAAGGCAAAAGTTGCCAACTTAAGCCAGCCTTTAACCTGCGGCCTTCTTTTTTTATTGACAGCTCTGCACTTTCGCCAAATGTTCATCAAAAGTCACGCTAAAATAATGGGCACCAGCTGTATCCGCCGTACAGTCGGCCACGAAGAAGAGGAAATCACTGGGGGCGGGATTGGCAACGGCTTGCAAGGCGCTCAAGCTCGGGGCGGCAATGGGGCCTGGCGGCAATCCAGTGTACACGTAGGTATTGTATGGTGAGTCATATTCCAAATCGCTGACGTAAAGCGGCACTTTCCACCAGGAATCGCTCCCGGAATCATACCCCACAGCGTACTGCACGGTAGGGTCTGCGCTCAAGGTCATGTCTGCGGCCAAGCGATTGAGAAAGACTCCGGCGATTAACGGCCGTTCCTCAGCCAAAACTGCCTCCCGCTGCACAATCGAGGCCAAAGTGACCGCCTCTAACAAGCTCAACCCTTGCGTGCCAAATCCTTGCCGCAACGTGGGGGTCACTTGCTCACCAAAACGGGTCAGCATTTTATCGACTAAATACGCCGCATCAGCATCCAGCGGCAAGCGATAGGTATCGGGGAACAAGAAGCCTTCCAACGAGGCATCTGCTGGCAATCCTACCAAAAATGTATAGGGGGTCAGGTCAAACGGCCGTTCTCGTGTCACAATTGCCAAAAATTCATCAGGGTTTATCTGAGCTGGTTGGGTCACAGACAGGGCGTGCGCCATCTCTTCCAGCCGCCACCCTTCGATGAAGCGCAATTCCACATCTTGGGCAATCGCCTTCGTCAAGGTCAACGCCAGTTTGGGAATCGTCCACTCCGGCGACAAGGTAAATTCGCCTGCTTCTAGCTGCGAATCGAGGCCATAGTAATGGGCGTAATCGAGAAAAAGCTCTGGATTATCGAGCAGGCCAACGTCATGGAGGTTATTAGCAATGGTAACGGCCGTTTCTCCCGGTTGAATCGTAAAGTTGACAGGAGCCAGAGCGCTGCCAGCCGGAGCGTCCAACGCCTCCGCATTCAGCGACAGCACCACTTGCAAATACACCCGCTGCCCGGGATTCAAATCAGGATTGCCGCCCTCAATGCGCACGCCCCCGGCCGAAACACCCCGCCACGACACGTACAACATCCCCGTCGCCACCAAACAACTAACCACCACCGCCAACAACACAACCAGGCGGATAAACAAGGTCAAAGGGCTTGCTTTTTTCTTAAATGGATCTTTTCGTCTCGTCATTAAAATCTATAAACGGCAAAGAGCGCCCCGGGCACCAAGTTTTTGTTGTTTCCCTTGGCGTCCTTTGTCGTCAACAAAATTACCATACCAACGAATCTAGATACGACTGCAAAATAAATGACGCAGCTACCGCATCCACCTGATCACGGGATTGACGCCATTTTTTACCACGCGCTTTCAAACTGGCTTCCGCTTGCACAGTGGTAAACGCTTCATCCCACAATTCCAGGGGCAAATCAAGCGTTCGCTGCAATTCAGCTGCATAATCTTGTACCCAGGCAGCTTTATCACCAACGCGGCCATCCAGCATCAAGGGCAAACCAACCAGCAGCATATTCGCCTGCTGTTCCTGCACGAAGCGGCCAATGCTTTCAAAATCTGCTTTACGCGACGTGCGCTTAATCACCGTCAAGGGCTGCGCAATGGTGCGGGTAGCGTCACTTACCGCTACGCCAATACGCTTCTCGCCTAAATCCAATGCCAGAATGCGCCCTTTGATGGAAAAATCATTCTCACTCATTGCCCTTCACTTTGCCACAAAACGGCCGTTTCTGCCCTACCGATTACCCTACGAACAGTGAACCGTTTCCCCTGGTTGCCACTTTCACGGCTCAAGCCGCACATCCATCTCAATTCGTGTTGATAAAAACGGTAAGCGATTAAACCAGTTGGGAAATACTGTGATTTCGGGGAGTTCACGCAAAGGCAGTTCTTGATAAAGATACGCCACAGCAATCTCAGGCTGTTGCCCGGTAATCATTTCTACAGCCTCACCTAATTCCAAGTCTGGAGCCACGACCGCTTCGCCAATCATCTCAAAGGTCACGCGACCCGCATCATCTACACCAATCACGTCGCCACTGGCAAACTTAATGCTCTCTGGCACCAATGTATGGCCTCTCGGCACTTGAGCGGCCAGGGCTTCATAGACAATCCCCGAGGCATCTGTGGTGTTAACGGCCGTTCCCGCTACCTGTGCCCGCATCTCCAACGCCACCCGGTTCGTTTGCTCACCTGGAAAATGGGAAAACGTCTCACTATCCACATTGACCACGCGCAAAGAATCCCGCGCCATAAACTCCCTTTCGCTTAACTCTGCTTCCATCTCAGACACTGAAGCTGCTTGCAAAAATTGCAGCACCTGAGAACGCAAACGTTCCTGATCAGCCTCCGTCACCGCAGGCGTCTCCCGCACACCGCCCCCTGTGGTGGGTTCCAAATTGCGCACTTCCAACTGAATATCCAGCGCCCCCTCAATTTTGTTAATCAGGTTGATGTCCACATTTCCCTGGTAGCCTGGTTCAATAGCAATGATGTCAGCTTCTGCTGTGCCGCCTTCAACGCCCGGCACCACCACTTCAGTCAGCGTCTGAAAAACCACATTGCTGCCTTCACTAGTAGACACCCTGGTGCCTGCAGGTACGGTGACATCTTCCTCCAGGCGGTTCGCAAACACCACCTTACCCCGAGCAGAGGCACTCGGCACTTCAATCACGCCAGAAGTCTCCACATCCGTTTGCCATGATTGCGCCACTTGCAAAATACGACCCGGCACCGCAGAACGGCCGTAATCCACTTGCTCGATGTATGGATCGACCAGGATTTGCTGCGTCACAGAGATTGGTTCCACCACTGGCGACAAGGTGACTGTTGCCCCCGGCACCAAATAGGAAAAGGCCACAACGACCAAGGCCATCGCCAGGAAAAACAAGATAATCGACAGATAGCGCATCGTCCACAAGCTGGGACTGGTCAAGGGGGTGGAGCGTCGTTTTGCCTCTCTTTTATCGGCGGCATCCATCGGTTTAGGGCGCAAATCTTTAGCTGTCACTCCGCCCATGGTGGGCAGCCCCACAGTTTCTGAGCGTTTGCGCCCCCGCCACCACCCCCGCCTGCTCGACTGTGCCGCTTCTACCGTTACGAAGGTGGGGAGGCCGAGGGATTTAGCTGGACGAGTGACCATAGAAACGGCCGTTACCAGCCCCACCTCAACACGTATCCGATCCGCATGCCGCCGCAGCCGCACCAAATCCAGCCCCTCCGCCAATACCCCGCCATCCTCTGGCAGCACCAACAGCACCTGAGCGTCACCCGCCCAATCCAGCTGGTCACAGATAGACACAATATCGTCTTCAGAATCGAGATAAATAACCTTCATAACATTGAACTGAGACCAATCAACCAGAATCTGTTAGGAGTGGCTCAGCATACCTGCCACCAGCCCAGCCACAATATCCAACGCCTCAGGAATCTTGCGAGCATCACGGCCACCCGCCTGCGCCATGTTTGGCCGCCCACCGCCGCCGCCGCCAACGACCCTGGCCACCTCACGCACAATGTCACCAGCCTTGACGCCACGTTTGATCAAATCGTCGCTCACCGTGGCAATAAACAGTGGCTTATCATGGCTTACAGCAGCTAATACAGCCACACCAGAGCCAACCTTATCGCGGAACCAGTCAGCCATTTCCCGCATCGTCTCCACATCGGCCACATCCACTTGCGCCGCCAACAGGTTAACGCCGGCCACCTCTTGCACCTGCGCCAACAAACCCTCAAACTGGGAGCGAGCCACCTGCCGCTGCAACTGCCCAATTTCCTTTTGCAAAGCCTTGTTTTCAGCCAAAATATGGGACAAGCGCGTTTCCAGTTCACTTAACGGCGCGTTAAGCAGTTGTTCCACACGCGCCAACACCGACAGCCGTTCCGCAATCAACGCCTGCGCCCCACGTCCGGTCACCGCCTCCACACGGCGTACACCAGCCGCCACCGCCCCTTCACCCACAAAGCGGAATTGCCCAATGTCATTAGTCTCGCCCACATGCAGGCCGCCGCACAACTCCATGGAATAAACATCTCCATCATCCCCGATGGTGATAGTGCGTACGATGTCGCCATATTTTTCACCAAACAGCGCCATCGCGCCTTTGTCGATAGCCTCTTCCTGATCCATGAAATGAATCCTGACCGGGTAGTTCGCCAGAATGGCACTGTTGATATCCGCCTCAATTTTGGCTAACGTCTCCTTGTCCACCGCTTGATCGTGAGAAAAATCAAAACGGAGCCGATCTGGCGCCACCAATGAACCTTGCTGTGTCACATGGCTGCCCAAATGGGCTCGCAGTTCACGGTGTAAAATGTGAGTAGCAGTATGGTTCCGGCGAATGTCGGAGCGGCGCCGGTCATCAACCAGCAGTCGGGCTTCCTCGCCAACGGAGATCTCCCCTTTCACCACTTCGCCCATGTGAATCACTAAGCCAGGAACTGGTTTGGCCACGTCATCCACGCGGAATTGGGCGCCGGTATCCAGGAAGTCAATGACGCCAGTGTCGCTCACTTCCCCCCCCGCTTCCACGTAAAATGGCGTAGCGGCTGTGATGATTTCAGCTTTGTCGCCGGTACTTAATTTCGGCACAGACTTGCCCTCCTTGATGAGGGATAAGACGTCGGCTCGGATGCGTGGTCCAATGTAGGGGTCGTATTCCACGCCAGTTTCTCCTAGTTGACCTGATTCCACCAGTTCCACCAGCAGATCGCCATATTTGTTGGTGCCACGTTCATACGCTTTGAATGCCCCAGAACCACTGGCTAAAGCATGTTTCTCGCGGGCAGCCACATAACCCGGCTCATCAATGGTGATATTGCGATCCCGAATGAGATCCCGGGTGATTTCCAGGGGCAAGCCATAGGTGGCATATAAATCAAAAGCTGCTTCGCCAGAGATTTCTGTCTCGCCTTTTTGTCCCATCTCTTCCAAAATTGACATCAACTGCCCAATCGCCTGATCCACAGTTCGGGCAAAACGACGTTCTTCTTGGGTTAGGGTGCGTTTGATGTGGTCTTGGCTGCGGCGCAGCTCTGGGTAATGTTCACTCATTTCATCAATGAATATCTGAGCTACATCGGCCAGGAAGGGCTGTGTAAAGCCGATTTGCCACCCGAAGCGAGCCGCTCGCCGGATGATCATGCGCAGCACGTAGCTGGCACCAGCGGCACCAGGACGCACCCCGTCAGCAATGAGGAAGGTGGAAGCGCGACTATGATCGCCAATGACGCGATAGCCCACGTATTTCTCTTGGCGTTCTTTGTCGCTGTCACCTAGCATTGCCTGCACTTTATCCATGGCTGCGGCGAACAGATCGTTGTCGTAATTGGATTGGGTGTTTTGGATGACACTGGTGAGACGATCTAGCCCCATGCCGGTATCGACCCCTGTTTGCGGCAGCGGGGTGCGTGTGCCATCTTCTCCCTGGTCAAATTGCATAAATACCAGGTTCCACACTTCCAACCAGCGGTCGCAATCGTTGTCTAACAAAACGGAGCAGTTATCTTGACCGCAGGTGCAAGCTTCTGGCCCCCAATCGTAGTGTATTTCGCTGGTGGGACCGCAAGGGCCAACATCTCCCATCATCCAGAAGTTGGTCTTGTCTCCCATGCGCAAGATGCGTTCTTCTGGGACACCAATTTCGTTGAGCCAGATGTTGTAGGCATCGTTGTCACTGGTGTGAACGGTGTAGTAGAGGCGGTCGTCTGGGATTTGGCACACCTTGGTCAAGAAGTCATAACCATAACGGATGGCACCTGCCTTGAAGTAGTCGCCAAAGGAGAAGTTGCCGAGCATTTCAAAGAAGGTGTGGTGGCGCGGTGAAGGACCGACGTTTTCCAGGTCGTTGTGCTTACCTTGTACGCGCATGCATTTTTGGGAGGTGGTTGCCCGGTTATACGGCCGTTTCTCTTTGCCTAAGAATACATCCACAAATTGGTTCATGCCGGCGTTGGTAAAGAGCAAAGTGGGATTGTCTTTTTGGGGCAGCGGCGCACTGGCCACTACCTGGTGTTGCATTTCGTTGAAGAAATCAAGAAAGGCTTGTCGAATTTCGTTGCTGGTCGTTGGTTTCATTTTGTCTCCTCAATCGTTGAAGATTAAAGATGGCAGATTGAAGATTTGCAGGCATCAATCTTTATGCTTTAACCTTTTTGAATTTTACCCTGACAACAAAAAACCGCCAGACGGAACAAATCGGTCTGGCGGTAGGGAGTGCCGTTTAGTTGTTTTTAAGAATCAGGCAGCACAACCAGCCAAACCGGGGGATTGGCTAGCAGCGGCGGCGTTTGCGGTAAGAATGGTGGTCTGATTCATGATGCGGAGCAGTATATCATGGGTATCGTGTGTGAGCAACACGCAGCAAAAGGGCGGGTCTGTGAACAACTTGTCAGGCAGCTAAAGGTAAATGAGTGCGCCGTTGAGCAAGAAAATTCCATTGCCCAGAAAGATAGGCGGCTCTTGCCTTGG